>Ga0157375_10000359_pt1 | contig 41453 bp, 9 predicted proteins | sample M35metaG_FD_115311 | JGI IMG/M metagenome (GOLD analysis project Ga0157375, IMG submission 115311) | Miscanthus rhizosphere microbial communities from Kellogg Biological Station, Michigan, USA - M3-5 metaG | ecosystem: Host-associated > Plants > Roots > Rhizosphere > Soil | place: USA: Michigan...
CCGCAGCGGCGACCTGACCCGTGGCCGTCCCGATGGGGTGGTGGATTACCTGGGGCGTGTCGACCACCAGGTGAAAATCCGTGGTTTCCGCATCGAGCTGGGCGAAATCGAAGCGCGCCTGCGTGAGCAGGAGAGTGTGGGCGAAACCGTGGTGGTGGCCCAGGAAGGCCCGACCGGCAAGCAACTGGTGGCCTATATTGTGCCGCTGGACCCGACCTTGCTGGACGATGCCGTGGCCCAGTCCAACGGCCGCGAGGCCTTGCGCCGCGCCTTGAAAACCCGTTTGCCGGACTACATGGTACCGACGCACTTGATGTTCCTGGCCCAGATGCCGTTGACGCCCAACGGCAAGCTCGATCGCAAGGGCTTGCCGTTGCCTGACGTGAGCCAGATGCAGCAAGTCTACGTGGCGCCCCAGAGCGAGCTGGAACAGAAGATCGCCGCGATCTGGTCCGACGTGCTGCGCCTGCCGCAGGTCGGCCTGCATGACAACTTCTTCGAACTGGGCGGCGACTCGATCATTTCGATCCAGGTGGTCAGCCGCGCCCGCCAGGCCGGTGTGCGCTTCACGCCCAAGGATTTGTTCCAGCACCAGACCGTGCAGAGCCTGGCGGCCGTGGCGCGCGAAGGCGAGGGCGCGGTGGTGCTGGACCAGTCGGCACAGACCGGCGCGTTGTTGCTGCTGCCGATCCAGCAGGCATTTTTTGCCGATGACATTCCCCAACGTCACCACTGGAACCAGTCCGTGGTGCTGCAACCGCACCAGCCTTTGCAGGTGGCCGCCCTGGTGGCGGCGTTGCAGGCACTGATGGCGCATCACGACGCCTTGCGCACCGGGTTTTTCGAAGGCCTGGCCGGTTGGCACGCCGCGTATCGGGCGCCGCAACAGGCTGACGCCGCGCAGGTGCTGTGGCAGACCAACCTGGAGACCGTCGAGGAACTGGATGCGTTGGGCGAAGAGGCCCAGCGCAGCCTGGACCTGGGCGCCGGGCCTTTGTTGCGTGCGGTGTTGGCGCAATTGGCCGATGGCTCCCAGCGTTTGCTGTTGGTGATCCACCACTTGGTGGTGGACGGCGTGTCCTGGCGCATCCTGCTGGAAGACCTGCAAAGCGCCTATCAGCAACTCGTTCAAGGCGCTGCCGTGGTGCTGCCTGCCAAGACCAGCGCCACGCGCGCCTGGGCCGAACGGCTGCAAACCTACGCCCGCAGCGCGGCGCTGGAACACGAACTGGCCTGGTGGCAGACGCAATTGCAAGGCAGCCCGACCGGCTTGCCTGTCGCCAACCCGCACGCCAGCCTCAGCAACCACCTGGCGCTGAGCGTGAGCACCCACCTGGACGGCGGCTACACCCGTCGCTTGTTGCAAGACGCGCCGAGTGCCTACCGCACCCAGATCAACGACCTGTTGCTGACGGCGCTGGCCCGGGTCATCGTGCGCTGGACCGGTGATGAAGCGCTGCTGATTCGCCTGGAAGGCCACGGCCGTGAAGACCTGTTCGACGACATCGACCTGACCCGCACCGTGGGTTGGTTCACCAGCCTGTATCCGCTGAAACTGGTGCCGAAGGACTCCCTGGCCGATTCCCTCAAGCAGATCAAGGAACAACTGCGTGCAGTGCCCGACAAGGGCATCGGCTTCGGTGCGCTGCGCTACCTGGGCACTGCCGAGGCGCAACAGGCGCTGGCCGCGTTGCCTCGGCCACGCATCACCTTCAACTACCTGGGGCAGTTCGATGCCAGCTTCGACAGCGCCGAGCAGGACGGGCTGTTCGTGCCTTCCGGCGACGCCAGCGGCGCCGAGCAAAGCCCGGACGCGCCGCTGGGGAACTGGCTGGAGCTCAATGGCCAGGTCTACGGTGGTGAACTCAAACTGAACTGGAGTTTCAGCCGCGAGATGTTCGCTGAAGCGACGGTGCAACGCCTGGCCGATGACTACGCCACGGAACTCAAGGCCTTGATCGACCACTGCTGCGAGTCGGCCCACCAGGGTGTGACACCCTCTGACTTCCCCCTGGCACGACTCTCCCAAGACCAACTGGATGGCTTGGCGCTGAACGTCGCCGAGGTCGAGGACCTTTACCCGTTATCGCCCATGCAGCAGGGCATGTTGTTCCAGTCGTTGTATGGCGAAGGCTCCGGTGATTACATCAACCAGATGCGCATCGATGTGCAAGGCCTGGATGTCGCGCGCTTCAATCAGGCCTGGCAGGCGGCGGTTGATCGCCATGAAATCCTGCGCAGTGGTTTCCTGTGGCAGGCCGAGCTGGAGCAACCTCTGCAGGTGGTCCACAAACAGGTGCGCATGCCGTTTGAGACGCTGGATTGGCAGCAGCGCGCAGACCTGGACGAGGCCCTTGAGGCCCTGGCCGCGTCGGCCCGGACCCAGGGCTTTGTACTGGAACAGGCGCCGTTGCTGAGCCTGTCGGTGGTGCGCACCGGCGCGTCCAGTCACCACATTATCTACACCAACCACCACATCCTGATGGACGGCTGGAGTGGCTCCCAACTGTTCGGCGAAGTGCTGCAGCAGTACGCAGGGGAATCCTTGCCGGCACCGGTCGGGCGTTACCGCGACTACATCGCGTGGTTGCAGGCACAGGACAAATCGGTCAGCGAAGCGTTCTGGAAAGATCAGCTCAAGCACTTGCAGCAGCCGACCCGCCTGGCCCATGGCGCACAAGGCGATGGCGCCGAAGCCAACGGCGAGCATCGGTTGAGCCTGGATGCCGCGCAGACCGAACACCTGAAGGTGTTTGCCCAGCGCAACAAAGTGACCCTCAATACCCTGGTGCAAGGCGCGTGGCTCTTGCTGCTGGCGCACCACACCGGCCAGGCGACCGTGGCCTTCGGTGCCACCGTGGCCGGGCGCCCGACGGAACTGCGCGGGATCGAACAGCAGGTGGGCCTGTTTATCAACACCCTTCCGGTGGTGGCAACCCCGGATGCGCAACTGCCGGTCAGCCAGTGGCTGCAACAGGTGCAGGCGCAGAACGTGCGCTTGCGCGAGCAGGAGCATACGCCGCTGTTCGAGATCCAGCGCTGGGCCGCGTTGGGCGGTGAGGCGTTGTTCGACAGTATCCTGGTGTTCGAAAACTACCCGGTGTCCGAGGCGCTGGAGCAGAGCGCGCCGTCGGGGCTGCGTTTCGGTGCGGTGCAAAGCCTGGAGCAGACCCACTATCCGTTGACCGTGCTGTTGGCGATTGGCGACACACTGGGCCTGGAATTCAATTACGACCACCACAGCTTCAGTGCCGCGCATATCCAGCGCCTGGCCGAGCATTTCGTGCAGTTGCTGCACGCGATGGCCAGCGATGAGTCCCAACGGCTGGCGGCGTTGCCGTCCCTGCCAAGCGCTGAGCGCGAGGTGGTGGTGAAGGCCTGGAACGCCACGGCCCAAACGTACCCGCTGGACCAGGGCGTGCACCAATTGATCGAAGCCCAAGTGGTGCGCACGCCGAACGCGCCTGCGTTGGCGTTTGCCGGGCAGGCCTTGAGTTACGCCCAGTTGAATGCGCGTGCCAACCGCCTGGCCCATCGTTTGATCGCGGCGGGTGTTGGCCCGGATGTGCTGGTGGGGCTGGCGGTGGAGCGCTCGATGGAAATGGTGGTCGGCCTGTTGGCGGTGCTCAAGGCCGGTGGTGCCTATGTGCCGCTGGACCCGGAATACCCGCGTGACCGCCTTGCCTACATGCTGCAGGACAGTGGCGTGCAACTGCTGTTGACCCAGGCGCACCTGTTGGCGCAATTGCCGCTGCCCGCTGGCGTGCAAAGCCTGGTGCTGGAGGAGGGTGATGCCTGGTTGCATGCCTACAGCGAGCACAACCCGGACGTGCCGGTCGACCGCGAAAACCTGGCCTACGTGATCTACACCTCGGGCTCCACCGGCCAACCCAAGGGCGCCGGCAACCGCCATGCCGCGCTGACCAACCGGTTGTGCTGGATGCAGCAGGCGTATGGCCTGGAGGCGAGCGACAGCGTCCTGCAGAAAACCCCGTTCAGCTTTGACGTGTCGGTGTGGGAGTTCTTCTGGCCGTTGATGACCGGCGCACGCCTGGTGGTGGCCGCGCCTGGCGATCATCGTGACCCGGCCAAGCTGGTCAGCCTGATCAACGGGCAACGGATCACCACGCTGCATTTTGTGCCGTCGATGTTGCAGGCCTTCCTGCAGGACGCCACGGTTGCTTCGTGCCTGAGCCTGCAACGCATTGTGTGCAGCGGTGAGGCCTTGCCTGCCGACGCCCAGCAGCAAGTCTTCGCCAAGTTGCCCCAGGCCGGGTTGTACAACCTGTACGGGCCGACCGAAGCCGCTATCGATGTGACCCACTGGACCTGTGTAGAAGAAGGCCGTGACGCTGTGCCGATTGGCCGGCCGATCGCCAACCTGGGCTGTTACGTGCTGGACGACAACCTGGCGCCGGCGCCGGTCGGCGTGTTGGGTGAGTTGTACCTGGGCGGGATGGGCTTGGCGCGCGGCTATCACCGTCGTGCCGCGCTGACCGCCGAACGCTTCGTGACCGACCCGTTCGGCAGCGGCGAGCGCCTGTACCGCACCGGGGACCTGGCGCGCTATCGCGACGACGGCGTGATCGAATACGCCGGACGCATTGACCATCAGGTCAAACTGCGCGGGTTGCGCATCGAGCTGGGTGAAATCGAAGCGCGCCTGCTGGAGCATGCCAGTGTGCGTGAAGCCGCTGTGCTGGCGGTGGAGGGCACGCACCTGGTGGGTTACCTGGTGCTGCAACAGCCTTGTGAGGACTGGAAAGAGCCGCTGGTCGCGCACCTGGCCGCGCAGTTGCCGGACTACATGGTGCCGGCGCAATGGGTGCTGCTGGCGCAGATGCCGTTGAGCCCCAACGGCAAGCTGGACCGCAAGGCGCTGCCTAAGCCGCAAGCCCAGGGCGCCGAGCAGTACGAGGCGCCCCGGAGCGAGATCGAGCGGCAAGTCGCGGCCCTCTGGTGCGAGGTGCTGGGGGTGGAGCGTGTCGGGATGAATGACAACTTCTTCGAACTCGGGGGCCATTCCCTGTTGGTGCTGATGCTCAAGGAGCGCATTCGCAAGGTCAGCGGTGTCGGCTTGTCCGTCAGCCAGTTGATGCTCAACCCGACGGTGCGCGGGCAAGTCAGTTGCCTGCAGGGCGATGGGCGCAGCTCGTTGCTGGTCAAGCTTAATAACCGCAGCGAAGGCACGCCGTTGTTCCTGTTCCACCCAAGCTTTGGCTCGGTGCATTGCTACACCGCCATCGCCCTGGCGCTGCGCGAGCAGCGCCCGGTGTATGGCGTGATGTGTCGTGCCTTGGCGGAAGAGGGGGCGGCGGTGCCTCAATGGCAGGTGATGGTCGAGGACTACACCGCGCAGCTGCTGGCAGCCCAGCCACAGGGCGCATTCCGCCTGGCGGGCTGGTCGTTGGGCGGGAACCTGGCGATGGAAGTCGCCCATGGCCTGGAGCAAGCAGGGCGCGAGGTGGAGTTTGTGGGCTGGATCGATGCGGCGCCGCCGCAATGGCTCACGCCTTACTGGGATGCGGTGGTCACCGAAGAGGATCGCGTCGTGTCGGCGAATGAGCGACGCGCTGCCTTGCTGGGCGTGATGTTCCCGGCGTTTGCCGAGCAGATCGAAGGCGCCTGGCAGCAGTGCCAACGCGAGGCTGACGATGAAGGCGGCCAATGGCAGGCGTTCGTGGCCTGGGCTGAACAGACCCTGGGCGAGGCGTTCACCGATATCAAGGAAGAGTTGTTGCGCGGCAACGAAGCGCAGATCTCCTGGGACGTCGACCGCGCGCTGAGCGAGCGCATGAGCGCAGCCGACTTCAAGCCGATCCAGGCGCCGGTCAGTTGCTGGTGGGCTTCCATGAGTCGGGCAGGGCGCTTCAAGGACCTGATCGAGCAGCACATGGCGGCGGTACTCGGCCAGGGCCGTGTCGAGCGTTCGGTGATGATCGACACGGACCATGACGGCATCATCGACAGCGCGGTGTTCATCGCCAGCCTGGTGAACGCCATGGAGTAACGGGAGGGGCATGAAAAAACCGGATCCATGATCCGGTTTTTTTATGCACGGGTATTAAGGCGCACCTGCAAAAACGCCCGATGAAAGCAGGGCGCTCATCGGGCGTTCGTTGGACCGCCTCAGGCGATCAAGGTGTCAGGTCAGAAGTCCCAGCGGGTGCTGACCATCACGTTGCGCGGCTCACCGTAGATGGCCGAGTTGTAGAAGCCCACGTTGGTGTAGTAGGACTTGTCGAAGATGTTGTTGAAGTTGACGGTCGCCGACAGGTTCTTGGTGACCTGGTAGCGGGTCATCAGGTCAACCAGCCAGTAGGATTTCTGGGTGATGTCCTGGTTCCTGTCCAGCGGCTGGTTATAGATTTCGTTCCAGGCCTTGCTCTGCCAGCGTACACCGCCGCCGATGGTGAACTTGTCCAGATCGCCCTTGAGCTTGTAGGTCGTGTTCAGGTTGACCTGGTTCTCGGGCTCGAAGGTGGAGATTTTCTTGTCGTCGTCGTCACGTACCACCTTGTGGGTGTACCCGCCCTGGACTTGCCAGCCCGGGCTCAGTTCGCCGGAGATCTCTGCCTCGTAGCCCTTGGTGATGGCCTTGGAACCCTTGAACGCGTAGTTCGGTGGTGTAGGGTTCGAATTGTTCCAGGCATCATCCGAAATGGCGCGATTGCTCTCGTGAACCTCGAAGTAGGCAATGCTGGTGTTCAGGCGTCCGCCGAAGAATTCGCCCTTGAGACCCAGCTCGTAGTTCTGGCCTTCATCCGGATCCACCAGTTTCTCGTTGCGATCCTTGATATAGCTTTCCTGCGGTTTGAAAATGTCGGTGTAGCTGGCGTAGGCCGAGAAGTTGTCGTTCAGGTCGTAGATCACGCCGGCATACGGGATGAACCGTCCGGTTTCCTTATAGGAAGGGTTATTGCCGGTGATGTGGTAGTTGGCCACGCGGCCACCCAGAATCACGTTCAGGTCATCGATCACGTTCAGGCGCGTGGTCACGTAGTAGCCGGTCTGGCGAACGACGTCGTCCGTGTACTGCTGGGGCGGGCCGTAGATAGGTTTGCCGAGGTTGCCGTTCCAGTTGTAGAAGTCGACTTTGTTGCCGCCTGGCCATTCCGGCGACCAATAGCCTTTGCCCTGCCAGCGCGAGGTGCCGATCGAGCCGCCCACCACCAGTTCATGGTCGCGGCCGAACAGGCTGAAAGGCCCGGTGGCGTACAGGTCGGCTGTGGTGCTCTTGGTTTCGCCGGTGTACTTCTGTGCATTGATCTCTGCCGTGCCATCGGCCGCGGGTTGCACGAACTGGATGGACGCGAGGTCGGCATGGTAGCTGTTGATCTTGTGGTCGAGCTGGAACTTGGTGACCCAGCCGTCACCCATGTCATGTTCGAGCATGGCAAAGGCGGTACGGGTGTTTTGCTGCCAGGAACTCCAGTCGGTACCGTTGTTGTAGGAACGCGGCATCTTGTTGATGCTGCCGTTGGAGTTGACCAGCGGGAAGGAGCCGGACCAGCTGGAACCTTTCGGGGTGTTGTCCTGGTAGTCGAAGCCCAGGGTCAGCATCGTGTCGGGGGAGAGGTCGAATTCGGTGATGCCGTAATAGGTCTCGGTCTTGCGCGAGTAATGGTCCATGAAGGACTTTTTGTCCTGGTACGCCGCGACGGCGCGCCCGCGGACATTGCCGCTGTCGGTCAGCGGGCCGCTGACATCGACTTCGCTGCGGTAGTTGTCCCAGGAACCGGCGCCCACATCCACATGGCCCTTGAACTCCGAGGTCGGCTTCTTGCGGATCAGGTTGATGGTCGCACCCAGCGAGCCCGCACCATTGAGCAGGCCCGTAGCGCCCTTGAGAATTTCGACGCGGTCATAGATGGCCATGTCGCTCAGGGTGTTGCCCGCTGAGTAGCCCACGTTGCGCACTGCGGACGGAATGCCGTCGTACTGGAAGCTGTCGACCGAGAAACCCCGGGAATAGTAGTTGGTACGCTCGGTGTCATAGGCCGACACGGTGATGCCCGGGGTGTGGCGCATCACGTCATCGACGTTGTTCAGGCCGAAGTCTTCCATGTGCTGACGGGTAATGACCGTAATCGACTGCGGGGTCTGGCGTGGGGTCAGGGTCAAGCGGGTCGCGGTGGCAATGGTTCCCGGCGTGTAGGAACCTGAGCCTTCGGTGACGTTGCCCAGCATGTTACCGGTCACCTGGGTGGGGCTCAGTTCCAGCCCGGTCGTCGCGCCGACAGCGCTCACCGTCAGGGTGTTGCCGTTGAGGCTGTGGGTGGTCTGGGTTCCGCCCAGCAGGGTATCGATGGCCCGTTGTGGCTCCATCTTGCCCTTGATCGCGGTGCTGTTCTTGCCCTCGACATCACTCGGGCTGTACAGCACTTGCACGTTGGTCTGGCGACCGAATTCCTGCAGCGCGCTCCCCAGCGACTGGGCGGGAATATTCAACTCGATCTCTTGAGCCTGTACATAGCCTGCGATCGGCAGTGACACCGCCAGTGCCAGGGCACTCGGAAGGAGGTTGATGTTCAGGGCCCGTCGCATGGATAACGCTTTGCTCAGGGGGCTGAGACCGAGTCGTGCTGACATGGATGCTTTCTCTTCTATGTTTTAAGTGGGCAGTTCTAGGTGTTTATTGAGGTTAGTTCTCATTACCACTAGTGAGACGTTCCTACCTGGGAAAACCGGAAAACAAAATTCACGCCGGCTCCATCGCGTGCACGACTTGCCCGGCACGCAGGCGAACCAGTTGGTCGGCGATGTCGAAATAACGGTCGTCGTGGCTGATCACGATGATGGTCTTGCCCAGGCGCTTGAGGTCCGGCAGCAGCTCGGTATAGAAAATGCGGCGGAAGGCCGGGTCCTGGTCGGCGGCCCATTCGTCGAACACCAGCACCGGGCGTTCTTCCAGCCAGGCGTTGACCAGGGCCAGGCGCTTGCGCTGGCCGGTGGACAGGTCAGTGGTGCTGAATACCCCATCCTTCACGCTGACCTTGTGCGCGATCTCCAGTCGCTCCAGGTACTTGGCGGCGCTGTCCAGCGACTGCGTGGCGCTGCCCTGCACCAGGTCATCGAACAGGTAGTAGTCGGAGAAGATGGTCGTGAACAGTTGGCGATAATCATCGCGATCCGGCGCGCTCACGGCCTCGTCGTTGAGGCGGATTTCACCGGAGTGGGGCGGGTACAGGCCCAGCAGCAGTTTGATCAGCGTGGTCTTGCCGCTGCCGTTTTCGCCGACGATAAACACGATATCGCCCTGCTTGATGCTCAGGTTGATCGGCCCCAGGTGGAAGGGCGCGCTGCCTTCCACGGCCGGTGGGCTGTAGCTCACCTCGCGCAGTTCCAGGCTGTTGACCACCGGCGTGGGTGCTTCGCTGTCGTCCATCAGCAGGTGTGGTTCTGGCGACGAGAAACGTTCGGACAGCTCGCTGATGCGGCCAAAGGCAATCTTCGCCTTGCCCACCACCGGCAGATATCCCAGCAAGTGTTCCAGTGGGCCTTTCATGTACAGCAGCACCAGCACGAAACCGGTGATCACCGTCGGGTCCGGGTTGGGGTTGTAGGCTTGCATCGCCAATGCCAGGCCGATGACCACAAAGAACAGCATCGAACCAAAGGTCTTGGCCAGGATGTAGATGTTCACCGAACGCACCTGGATATCGCTGATGCGGTCGGCGGTTTCCTGGATGCGGTGGGTGTTCATGCGAAAGCGTCGCGGCCGGTGCATGCGCAGTTCCTTGGCGCCGGAGGCAATCGCGTTGTAGTAGCGCTGCAACTCATCCTCGTGGGTGCGCGCCAGGTCGAACCCCTGGATGCCTTTGCCACCGGCTATGAACTGCACGGCGCTGCCGATGATGATTGCCACCACCATCATCAGGAACATCGGCACCGACAGGTAGGCCAGGTAGCCCAGGCAGCCGAGGGTCACGGTGGCGGCAATCGCCAGCGGCGTGAACGCGAAGGAAAAGTCGCTGATGGTGTCGACGTCATGGGTCAGCACCGGGATCAGCCGGTGCGAGCGGTAGCGCTCGATCTGCCCGATGGGCGCCGACAGCACCTTCTCGCCCAGGTCTTTGCGCAGGGCGGCAATGATGCGTTGCCCGACGTAATTGGTGCCGATGTCCGAAATGATCGAACTGACCAGTGCCACCACGCACAGCGCCGCAAAGGTCAGGACCACGCCCTGGGTCATGCCGTTGGCCGAGTGCAGGGCATTGTTGATGGTAGCCAGCAGCAACGTGATGGCCAGGCCGCCGACCATGCCGAGGGCGACGGAAACCGTCACGATGGCACGAAAAGGCCTGAGCAGGGCGAGCAGGCCATGGAAGGCGCCGCGTTTGGGGTTGGTCATAAATACATCCCGGAGAGTGAAAAATGGGGCTGGGCACACAGACCCTTACCCATGACAAACGAAGCGCCGGGGCGAGTATTTAGCGTGATGTGCCAGGCGGTGGCCGTGATGGATAAATCGGCGGGGGGCTGGTTCGTTCTTGTTCTGTAGGCGCACGTGCATCAAGGCCGCGCGCAGTTCATCCAGCGAGAGCGAAACAATGACGAAAAAGAACCTGGTGTATGTCTGGTCCCTGAGAAATGCCGCCGCCGACAAGGCCGGGCAGCCAGTGGCCTACAAGGACCACGAGCGCTATATGAAGTCGGTGCTGGAGTTTCTGGTGGGGTCGCTCAACGACACGCCGCTGGGCCAGGCCTACAACCTGGTGGGCGTGGTGTACGACGATGACGAGCAGAACCCGCGCGATCAGCAGTTGGTCAAGGACTATGGCTTTGCCTACCAGCCGGGCCGCCAGTGGCTGTACCCCGCCGACCTGCGGGTGCAGGGCAACCTGGTCAACGACTTGCTATTGAGCGTGCCGTCCACCTACCGCCGCCTGCCACGGGGCAGCGCCGAGCATATCGCCGGCAAACAGGATTTCGAACGCCGGCTGTACGACACCCTGGTGGAACTGAAGGCAGACATCGTGGTGCTCGATGGCTTGCTGGTGATCCTCGATGAGCTGGTGCGCCCGGGCGCGCCGTTTGCGCGGCGCATCATGAACATCCACCCGGGCATCACCCGTATCGAATCGCCTTACGAACGTCGTGGCGCGTACGCCACCTGGAATGCCCTGTACGGCGCACGGGGCCAGGCGGTGGTGGACTGGGCGACCAAGGAAACCAAACCGTGCGAGCCGCTGTACCTCACCGGCGCCTCGTTCCACTACGTGGACAACGGCATTGACTCGGGCGAGGTGTTCCACGACGTGCTGAAAACCGAGATTTCCCCGGAAGACACCATCCTCGAACTGCGCTGGAACAACTTCAACAACAGCCTGTTCCCGGCGCTGCACGAAGGCCTGGAACTGCTGGCCAAACAGGCCTGAACAACCCCGTCCCTATAGGAGCCGGCTTGCCGGCGATGGCGTCAGTGAGATCGCCATCGCCGGCAAGCCGGCTCCTACAAGGGGGGGGTTACAGTTCGCGCACTACGCGAAACCCAATCCAGTCCCCGCGCGTCTGCGGGTAGATGTTGTTGCGATTACCCGAGCGCGAAAACACCGGCGCCTCACCCCAATCATTGCCCCGAATCTGGTAACTCTCGCAGTTCGGCTCCATCCACGCGCTGCCATCGGTAGGCGCGCCGACGTAGTTGGGGTGTTCGCAGTCAGCCACCCGCTCGTACACGTTGCCGTGCATGTCATACATGCCAAACGCGTTCGGCGGGTAGCTGCCGACCGGCGAGGAATAGCTGTAGCCGTCCGCCGGGCCGTAGGTGTTGGCATGTTCGGCGATGCTGTAGCCCTTGCCCGCATCAAATGGGAACGGGAACGGCCCGGTGGTGCCGGCACGTGCGGCGTATTCACGCTGGGCTTCGCTGACCATCTGGTACTTCTGCCCGGTCTTTTTCGACAGCCAGGCCACGTAGTTCTTTATGTCGTCCATGTCCATGCATACCGCCGGCTGGCGCGGCCCCTGGGGGTAGCGCGGCTTGCTGGCGATGCACTCGCGGCCCGGGCGGGTGTCGCCATCGGCGATCTTGACCCCGGTCTGGCGCACATAGCTGTCCCATTCGCCTGCGGTGACGTGGAAGCGGCTCATGGCAAACGGCTTGGCGAAGGTCACTTCATGCATCGGACCTTCGTCGGGCTCGCGGCCGACTTCATCTTCCGGGGTGCCCATGGTGAAGGTGCCAGCGGGCAGCACCACCATTTCCGGGCAGTCCTTGCAGTCCTTGAAGACTTTGCCCGGTTGCGGCGTCGCCGCCTGGGCCAGGCCTGGCAGCCAGGCGCCGCACAGCGCGGTCAGCGTCAATGCGGCCAAGGGTTTGAGTCGGGAGGGGATCATGTGGGCGCCTCGTTCAAAGGAAGAAAAGGGGTTCATAGCCGCTGGCTCAGCAGGGTCATGAAGCGATGGATCTCATCCGAGCTGTTCAGCAGGCCGGGGGAGGTGCGGATTACGGGACCAACGTCGCGGTCCACCGCATCGATCACCACGCGGTTTTTCATCATGTGCGCGACGACGGCCTCGCTGTCCTGGCCCTTGACCCGAAAGAACGTAAACCCGGCCGACAGCTCGGGGCTGCGCGGGGTGACCAGTTCGATGTTGGGCTGCGCCAGCAGCTCACTCTTGAGTTCAGTGTTGAGTGCATGGATGCGCGCCTGCACCTGCGCCTTGCCCAACTGCAAGTGCAGCTTGAAGGCTTCGTCCGCCGCCCAGCGATGCTCGAACGCGTGGTAGCCGCCCGGAGTCATGGTGGTGGCGAAGTTGGTGTCTTCGGAAAAGGTCGGCACCATCGGCGTGACGTATTTGTTCTCGCTGTCGCGGGCGCAGACCAGGCCGGTGCCGCGCGGGCCGAACATCCATTTGTGGGTGCCGGCAATAAAGAAGTCGCAGTGCATGTCCGGAAAGTCCAGGTTTTCCACGCCGAGGCCATGCACGCCATCGACCACATAGAGGATGCGGTCCTTGTCGTCGCGATTGCGGTTGAGTGCCTGCACCAGCTTGCCGATCTCGCCGATCGGCAGCTTTACGCCACTGCCGGACTGCACCCAAGTCATGCCCAGCACTCGGGTATTGGGGCGGATGCTGCGCTCGATAGTGCCCAGCACTTCATCGGCGGAAACGTGTTGGGTGTCTTCGAACAGCGTGATCCGGCGCACCTGTGTGCCTTCCTTGGCCACACGAAAATCCAGCACGTTCTGGGTGGCGTAATGCTCGTGAACTGTGGTGAGGATTTCCTGGTCGGCACGCACCTTGATCCCGCCATAAATCATCGCCAGGCCTTCAGACGTGCTGCCAGTGAGGGCGATCTGCGCTGGCGTGGCGTTCAGGTAGCGACCCGCCCATTCACGCACCTGGCCTTCGCGTTTCCAGGTTTCCTCCAGGCCCCAGTCCATCGCCAGACCCGGGTTACGGTCGATTTGCAGGCGATAACGCTCGATGGCCTCGCGCACCGGCTTGGGGTGCGAGGCCACCAGGAAGTTGGAGAAGTGCAGGTAGTCCGGGTCCTGGTTGAACAGCTGCTTGAGCCCCGTCCATGGCGAGCTTGCTGCAAGGTCTGGCGCGGCGGCCAATGCCTGAGGGAGCAACGGCAGGCTGGCGGCGAATACGCCGGCCTGCTTGAGAAACGTACGGCGGTCGGTCATGGACACACTTCGTGGGTGATTAGCGATTGGCCAAGGGTTTGGCGGCTTTTTGTACCTGGTCCCACACTCGCAGGAAGTTGCCTCCCCACAGCTTGGCGATGTCGGCTTCGGAGTAGCCGCGCTGGATCAGTTCGGCCGTCACGTTGCGTACCTCGCCGACGTTCTCCCAGCCCTGCAGGCCGCCGCCGTCGTTGAAGTCCGACGCGATGCCGACGTGATCGATGCCGACCTTGCGCACGGTGTAATCAATCGCATCGCCCCAATCCTTGAGGCTGGCCTTGGGTTCCTCTTCGAGGATGGCGTACAGCCCCTGGGCGTACTGGCCGAACTTCTGCTCGGGCCAGGCGCTGATGATCGCGTCACCTGGCATCAAGGCCATGGCCAGGTTGGGCAGGGGAGGCAGGTCGAAACGTGCGCGCAGGGCGTTGAGCTTGTCCTGGGTCGGCTGGCTCAGCGGGCGCAGATAAGCCGGGAAGCCCACCACTTGCACCACGCCGCCGCTGTTCTTGATCAGCTGCAGTTCCTTGTCGCTGAGGTTGCGCGGGATATCCACCGACGCACGCGGCGCCGAGTGGGACGCGACCATCGGCGTGCGGCTCAACTGCGCCACCTGCTCCAGCGCCTTGGTCGACATCTGCGACACATCGATGATCACCCCCAGGTCATTCAGCCGATGCACCGCTTGCTTGCCGATGTCCGACAAACCGTCGAGGGCGTCCGGCGAGTCGTTGAAGAACGGCAGCGGGCGCGACGAATCGGACCAGGCGTTGTTGCCGATGTAGCTGAAACCGAACATGCGCATGCCGCGCGCGGTCCACAGGTCCAGCTGGTTCAGGTCGTCTCCCAGGGGGTAGGCGTTGAGCATGCTGATAAAGATCGCGAATTTGCCTTCGCCATGCAGGCGGCGGAAATCATCCGGTGTATAGGCAATACCCACCTGGTTGGGGAAGTCGCGCACCATGCCCGAGAGGATCTTGTAGCGCACCTCCTGCTGGTGCCGGGCCTCTTCGACAAAACCGTCGGTGGGCTTGTGCGGGGCGTTGGGGCCGTTCCACATCTCGGGCCAGCCGAAAATCGTCAGGGCCGCCCCGGACAAGCGCCCGCGTGCTGCCTTGGCCAGGTCGAACTGGCCGCTGCCGTCCTTGTCGGCTTCGTTCCCGGCCGTGCCGAAATCCAGGGGCACGGTGATGTGGCTGTCGAACGACAGCAGGCGATCCTGCATTTCGTTGGCCTGCTTGATCACTTCCAGCGGGTAGCCGGCATTGCCACGGAACCAATGGTCCCAGGCCAGGAAACCCGCACCGGCACCGATGGCCAATGCCAATGGCAGGCCGATGAACAGCGCCTTTTTCGAACGTGGTTTTGTCATTGCCATCTCAGTCAGTTGAGGCCTTTGCTATCAGGGAAGAACGAGCGATGGCAGGGGAAATTTAGGTGGCGGCGCCACGCCGGTAAATTTCACCGGGCTGCAAACGTTCTAGCTCTGATTAAGCCGTTTCCTAAGGTAGACAATGACGATCTCTCGACGTGGGTTCATCGCAGGCCTGGCGCTGACGGGCGCAGCCGTGCCAGCGGCCCTTTATGCCCATCGCGAGCTGACGCGTGAAGAAGAATTCCCGATCACCCCCGGCGAGGCCACGGTTGACCTGGCCGACACCCGTGGCCAGCACCTGGCGAATACGCTGCGGGGTGTCTGGAGCCTGCGCCTGGAAGGCCGCGATGCGGGGCTCAAGGGTTTGCCGCTCGAAGGCCTTGAACTGTTGCTCGACATCGCCCCCCGGGGCCGTGGCCTGCGCGGCTATCTGGACACTGCGGCCAACCTGCGCGCCGAAGGTGAGCCGCGCTACCGTGTACTGGGTGACCTGCTGACGGGCGATGGCGCGGTGCTCTACTGGCGGTTGATCGACCGTGACGCGGCGGCGGGTGAGCCTGCCTATGAATTCAAGATGACCCTCGACGAAGTCTGGAGCGAGTTTGGCAACGCTGGCAGCGGCACCCTCAGCGGGCAGATCCTCGACCTCGACCGCCCGCTGGCGTTGACCGAGCGTGACAACCGCTTTGTCGCGCACAAACAGCTGTTTCCCGAAGCCCGCCAGCGCATCGGCCTCAACCCGACCTTGCTGGCCTGGCTGATTTCCCCCGAGCACCGCCTGTTCCATCAGCTGTGGCACGCCTCCCGCGATCAATGGCACAAACTCACCGAAGAAAAACGCGAGGCCCTGCGCGGCATTGGCTGGCAACCCGGCCCGCGTGGCCAGGAGCGTGACGCCCGGGGCAAGCGCAAGGACCGCAACGGCTCGGGCATCGACTTCTTCTTCATGCACCGCCACATGCTCGGCACGGCGCGCTCCATGCAAGACCTGCCGTCCTGGCCGCAGTTTCCCGAACCGCAGCCGGCGCTGGAGCGTGACCGCCTGGGCTTCGTGCGCTACTTCGACAACAGCGACGGCTTTGCCCTGCCACCCACCTGGTCAGCCCCCGACGATGCGGACTACACCCAGTGGGTCAGCGACATCAAGGCCGCCGAGACCTACCACAGCAATTTCCAGGTGTGGGAATCCCAATACCGCAACCCGCGCTACCTGGCCAAGCTGACCCTGGGCCAGTTGGGCTCCGAGATGGAACTGGGCCTGCACGACTGGCTGCACATGCGTTGGGCCTCCGTGCCCCGCGACCCGTCCAACGGCGGCCCGGTGCCCTTTGCCCGCGACCCCGCCGACTTCGCCGCCCGCTGGTACGCGGCTGAGAACGACTTCCTTGGCGACCCGTTTTCTTCCCACGTAAACCCGGTGTTCTGGCACTTCCACGGCTGGATCGACGACCGCATCGAAGACTGGTTCCGCGCCCACGAGCGCTTCAACCCGGGCGAGGTCAGCCGGCTGGAGGTCAACGGCGTCGCCTGGTTCGCTCCGGGCCGTTGGGTGGAAGTGGCAGACCCCTGGCTGGGCCCGGACACCCACGGTTGCAGCACCACCCCCGGGCTGCAGGTGGGCAAGTCGATGGAGATGGACCCGGAGGTCATGAAGCTGGCCCTGCGCATTACCTTTGGCGCCGATGAAGACGTGCTCAAGGGCTTGTTCAAGCGTGTGCCGAAACGGCCGTGGTATGCACGCAACTTGAAGCTCAAGTGAGTCATTCGATCGCTCCCACGCTTTATCGTGGGAGCGCTCAAAAAAACCTGAATTTAAATTGAACCCGCTCTGATCCGCGCTTGTCCCCGCTTCCCATGTCACCCCCCGCGCTGCAAATCCCTTAATTTCCCAACCCTGTCGGAAGCCCCTCCAGGCCCCCGGCTGCGCCCGCATTTTTTACCGGGCCACCAGCACACCCCGATCCAAGCGGCAGCTGAAAACGGACTTTCTCCTCAACCGTGACTTATCAGGCAGGTTACCCCCATGCAGTTCAGCGAATTATTGGCAGCGATTTCCACCCATGCGATCCGTCTGCAAACTGAAGAAGGCGACCTGATCATCCTCGGCGATGACGAAGCACTGGATGACGCCCTGTGGGATCAATTGATCGCCCACAAATCCCAGTTGCTGGAGCTGGTTGCCGAACATGGCGGTGACTGGCTGAGCCCGGCCTACCGCATCACGCCGGACATGCTGGCGCTGGTCAACCTCGACCAGCCAGCCATCGACCGGATCGTCGCCGCCATCCCCGGTGGCGCGGCGAATGTGCAGGATGTGTACCCCTTGGCACCGCTGCAGGAGGGGATGCTCTATCACCACCTGTCCGCCCAGCAGGGCGACCCCTATGTGCTGTACGCGCAGTTCGTGTTCGACAGCCGCGCGCGCCTGCAGCACTTTGCCCAGGCGTTGCAATGGGTGATCGACCGCCACGACATCCTGCGTACTTCGATGGTGTGGGAGCGCCTGGACGAGCCGCTGCAAGTGGTATGGCGCAAGGCACCGCTGGTCTGCGAAGAAGTGTCGTTGAGCGGTGGCGACATCCTCGCCCAATTGCTCGCCCGCTATGACGCCCGCACGTTCCGCATGGACCTCGGCCAGGCGCCGCTGCTGCGCCTGGTGTTCGCCGACGACCCGGCCAATCAGCGGGTGGTGGCGATGCTGCTGTTCCATCACACCATCCTCGACCACACCGCCCTGGACGTGGTGCGCCATGAAATCCGGCTGTACCTGGCCGGCGAGCAGGCCCAGGCCGGTGAACCCGTGCCGTTTCGCCGCTACATCGCCCAGGTGCGCCACGGCGTCAGCGAAGAGGTTCACGAGACGTTTTTCCGCGACATGCTGAGTGACATCAATGAGCCAACGCTGCCCTTCGGCCTGCAGGATGTGCAGGGCGATGGCCAGGGCATCGATGAGGCGCGCCTGCCCGTCGACAGTGCGCTGAGCCGCCGCCTGCGCAGCCTGGCGCGGCCACTGGGGGTGAGCGTGGCGAGCATGATGCACCTGGGCCTGGCGCGGGTGTTGGGCGTGGTGTCCGGTCGCGAGGCCGTGGTGTTTGGCACGGTGATGCTCGGGCGCATGGGGGCGGGCGAGGGCGGCGAACGCGCCCTGGGCATGTTCATCAACACCTTGCCGTTGCGCGCCGATGTAGGCGGGCAGGGCGTGCGTGCCGGGGTCAAGGCCATCCATGAGCGGCTCACCACCTTGCTGCATCACGAGCATGCGTCCCTTGCCCTGGCCCAGCGTTGCAGCGGGGTGGCCGCGCCGACGCCGTTGTTCAGCGCCATCCTCAACTACCGGCACAGCGCGGCAACCGACATGGACGAGGTCATCGAGGTGGCCGACGGTATCCAGGTGCTGGGCGCCGAAGAGCGCACCAATTACCCGCTGACGGTCAATGTCGATGACCTGGGCGAAGACTTCGCGTTGACCGTGATGGTCGACGTCGCCATCGGCGCGCAGCGCGTTGCGAGCTACCTGCACACGGCTCTGGAAAGCCTGGCCGATGCCCTGGAGCAGCGACCGGATTCGCCGCTCAGCGGCCTGAACATCCTGCCCGACACCGAACGCCATCACCTGCTGCACACCCTCAATCACAGCCCTGCGCACTACGCCGATACGGCCCTGATCCACCACCTCGTTGAAACCCACGCCGCGGCTCAGCCCGAGGCGGTCGCACTGCGTTTCGACAACCAACGGTTCACCTACCGCCAGCTCAATGAACGCGCCAACCAGGTCGCCCATCGCCTGCTGGCCCAGGGCATTCGCCCGGACGACCGCGTGGCGATCTGCGTCGAGCGCGGCCCGGAGATGATCATCGGCCTGCTGGGCATCCTCAAGGCCGGTGCCGGTTACGTGCCTATTGACCCGGCGTATCCGCTGGAACGCATTGCCTACACCCTGGCCGACAGCGCGCCTTTGGCCGTGCTGGTGCAAGCCAACACTCGCCACCTGGTCGGTGACCTGGCGCAGATCGACCTCAACGGCCTGCGCGGCGAGTCCCTGGTCAACCCGCATGTCAACCTCAGCCCGGCCAACCTGGCCTACGTGATCTACACCTCGGGCTCCACCGGCCAGCCCAAAGGCGTGATGATCGAACACCGCCAGGTGGCGCGTTTGTTCACCGCCACCGCGCACTGGTTCGGCTTCAACAGCAACGACGTGTGGGCGCTGTTCCACTCCTTTGCCTTCGACTTCTCGGTGTGGGAGATCTGGGGCGCGCTGATGCACGGCGGCCAGTTGCTGATCGTGCCGCAACTGGTCAGCCGCTCGCCGGACGAGTGCTACACGCTGCTGTGCGAAGCGGGCGTGAGCATCCTCAACCAGACGCCGAGCGCCTTCCGCCAATTGATCGCGGCCCAGGCCGACAGCCCCCAGGCCCACTCCTTGCGCCAGGTGATTTTCGGCGGCGAAGCCCTGGAACCGGGCATGCTCAAGCCGTGGTATGCCCGTGCGATCAACGCCGGTACGCAACTGGTGAACATGTACGGCATCACTGAAACTACCGTGCACGTGACCTACCGCGCGCTGGAAGCAGCAGACGCGCAATTGGTCGGCGTCAGCCCGATTGGCGTGCGCATCCCCGACCTGCAGCTGTACGTGCTGGATGAGCAGCGCGAGCCGTTGCCGGTGGGCGTGGTGGGCGAGTTGTACGTGGGCGGCGCCGGGGTGGCGCGGGGTTACCTCAACCGTGACGCGCTGAACGCCGAACGCTTCCTGGCCGACCCCGCCACCGGTTTGCGCATGTACAAGACCGGCGACCTGGGCCGCCTCAAGGCCGACGGCAGTGTCGAGTACCTGGGGCGCAATGATGACCAAGTGAAGATCCGTGGTTTCCGCATCGAGCTGGGGGAAATCGAAGCGCGCCTGGCCACTGCGCCCGGCGTGCGCGACGCCGTGGTGGTGGCCCGCGAAGACCTGCCGGGGGACAAGCGCCTGGTGGCCTATGTGATTGCCGAAGGTGAGCTGAGTGTCGCCGCCTTGCGCGACCATCTGCTGCTGAGCCTGGCCGACTACATGGTGCCTGGCGCGTTCGTGCTGCTGGACCAATTCCCCCTCACCACCAACGGCAAGCTCGACCGCAAGGCCTTGCCCGCACCCGATGCAGAGGCGTTGGTGCGGCGCGGTTATGCAGCGCCCCAGGGCGCGGTGGAAACCGCCATCGCGGGGCTCTGGCAAGAGTTGCTTACCCTTGACCGTGTTGGCCGCGACGACAATTTCTTCGAACTGGGCGGGCACTCCCTGCTGGCGGTCAAGCTGATCGAACGCATGCGCCAGCTCGACCTGAGCGCCGATGTGCGCGTGCTCTTCGGCCAACCCACCCTGGCGGCATTGGCGGCGGCGGTGGGCGGGCAGCAGGAGGTGGCGGTGCCGGCCAATCGGATTACCGCAACCAGCCAACGCATCACCCCCGACATGTTGCCCCTGGTGGCGCTGGAACAGCCAGCCATCGACCATATCCTCGCCAGCGTGCCCGGTGGCCTGGGCAACGTACAGGACATCTACGGCCTGGCCCCCTTGCAGGCGGGCATTCTCTATCACCACCTGGCAACCACCGAGGGCGACCCCTATGTGTTGCAGGTGCAACTCAGCTTCGCCGACAAAGGCGCGGTGGAGGCGTTCGCGCGCGCCTTGAACAGCGTGATCGAGCGCAATGACATCCTGCGCACCGGCATCCTCTGGGAAGGCCTGGATGAGCCGGTGCAAGTGGTGCTGCGCCACGCGCCGTTGGTGGTCGAGCGTATCGAGGCGGCGGGTGCTGATGCCCTGGCCACCCTGCAACAACGCTTCGACCCGCGTCACTACCGACTGGACCTGACGCGCCCCTCGTTGATGCGCCTGGCCTATGGCGAGCAGCAGGGCCGTTTCGTCGGCATCCTGTTGCTGCACCACATCCTGCTCGACCACACCGCGTTGCAGGTGCTGGTGGAGGAAATGAGCGCCAGCCTGACAGGCAGCAGCGCGCACTTGCCCGACGCGGTGCAGTACCGCAACTACGTGGCGCAGGCCAGGCTGGGGGTGAGCCAGGCGCAACACGAAGGGTTTTTCCGCGAGATGCTCGGCGACATCGACGAGCCGACCCTGGCCTTCGGCCTGCAGGACATCAATGGCGACGGCAGTGGCATCGTCGAGGCGCACTTGCCGCTGGAACCGGCGTTGAGCCTGGGCCTGCGTGAGCAGGCACGGCAATTGGGCGTGAGCACCGCCAGCCTGGTGCACCTGGCCTGGGCGCAGGTGCTGGCCCAGGTGTCGGGCCAGCAGGACGTGGTGTTCGGCACCGTGCTGCTGGGCCGCCTGCAGGGCGGTGAGGGCGCCGACCGCGCCCTCGGCATGTTCATCAATACCTTGCCGCTGCGAGTCAGCCTCGGCACGCTCGGCGTTCAAGCCGGGGTGCGCGCCACCCACGCGCGCCTGGCGCAGCTGCTCGGGCATGAGCATGCCTCGTTGTCCCTGGCCCAGCGTTGCAGCGGCGTGCCGGCGTCGCTGCCGTTGTTCAGCACACTGCTCAACTACCGTCACAGCGCCCCGGGCGAAGCACCGGGGGCCAGCCCGTTCGCGGCGTCTGGTATCGAAATCCTCAGCTCCGAAGAGCGCAGCAACTACCCGCTGGTGCTCAACGTCGATGACCTGGGCAGCGGCTTCGCCCTCACCGTGCAAGGGCTGGCCACGGTGGATGCGCAACGGGTGGGCGACTACATGCTCACCGCGCTGCGCCACCTGGTGACCGCGCTGCAACAGGCGCCTACCACGCCGTTGCAGGCTATCTCGATTCTGCCACCCGCCGAGCGTCACCAACTGCTGGTGGACTTCAACACCACCGCCCGCGACTACCCGGCGCAGCTCACCGTGCACCAGTTGTTCGAAGCCCAGGCACTGGCCCGACCCGAAGCGGTGGCCGCCGTGCATGGCCAGCTGTCCCTGAGTTACCGCGACCTCAACCGTCGTGCCAATCGCCTGGCTCATCACCTGATCGGCCAAGGCGTGCAGCCCGGCGAAAGCGTAGCGATCGGTTTGCCGCGCTCCCTCGACCTGCTGGTCTGCCAATTGGCGATCCTCAAGTGCGGCGCCGTGTACGTGCCGCTGGACGTCAACGCCCCCGTCGAGCGCCAGGCCTTTATCGTGCAGGACAGCGGCGCGCGCCGGGTGCTCAACACCTTGGCCGACTTGAACCTGGACGCGCAGTCCCCACGCAATCCCGAACTGCCCCAGTCGGCAGAAAACGTCGCGTACATCCTCTACACCTCCGGCTCGACTGGCGCGCCCAAAGGTGTGCAGGTTCCGCACCGGGCGATCTCGCGGCTGGTGCTCAACAACGGCTATGCCGAGTTCAACGAACGCGACCGCGTGGCTTTCGCCTCCAACCCGGCCTTCGATGCCAGCACCCTGGAAGTGTGGGCGCCGCTGCTCAACGGCGGCTGCGTGGTGGTGGTCGAACATGCGGTGTTGCTGTCCCAGGCTGCGTTCGCCCAGCTGTTGCAGGAGCAGTCCGTCAGCGTGTTGTGGATGACGGCGGGCCTGTTCCACCAATACGCCGATGCGCTGATGCCGCACTTGCGCCAACTGCGCTACCTGATCGTCGGCGGCGATGTGCTCGACCCGCTGGTGATCAGTCGCGTGCTCCAGCACGGCAAGCCCCAGCACCTGCTCAACGGCTACGGGCCGACCGAAGCCACCACCTTTTCCACCACCCATGAAATCACCGCCGTGGGCGAGGGTGGCATTCCCATCGGCCGGCCCATCGCCAACGCCCAGGCTTATGTACTCGATGCGCGCCAGCAGCCGCTGCCGCTGGGCGTGGTCGGCGAGCTGTACATTGGCGGTGCGGGCGTGGCCAAGGGCTACTTGAACCAGCCGCAATTGACCGCCGAAAAATTCATCGCCAACCCGTTCGGCGACGGTCTGCTGTATCGCACCGGCGACCTGGCCTGCTGGCAGGTGGACGGCACCTTGCTGTACCAGGGGCGTAACGACCTGCAGGTGAAGATTCGTGGTTTCCGCATCGAACCCGGGGAAATCGAAGCGGCCCTGGCCGCTTTCCCTGGGGTGAACGACAGCGTGGTGTTGGTGCGTGAAGACGAACCGGGCGACAAGCGCCTGGTGGCGTACTACACCGCGCAGGCGACGCTGGACATCGAAGCGCTGCGCAGCCACCTGCAAGGCCGCTTGCCCGACTACATGGTGCCGTCGGCCTATGTGTGGCTGGAGCTGTTGCCACTCACCGCCAACGGCAAGCTCGACCGCAAGGGCCTGCCGGTGCCGGACCAGAACGCGCTGCTCAGCCGTGGCTATGAAGCACCGGAAGGCGAAGTGGAAACCCTGCTGGCGCAGATCTGGCAGGACGTGCTCAAGCTTGAGCGGGTAGGGCGTCACGATCACTTCTTCGAGCTGGGTGGGCATTCGTTGCTCGCGGTCAGCTTGATCGAACGCATGCGCCAGGTCGGCCTGAGCGCCGATGTGCGCGTGCTGTTCAGCCAGCCGAGCCTGGCTACGCTGGCAGCGGCGGTGGGCAGTGGGCGCGAAGTGGTGGTGCCGGCCAATGGCATTCCTGCGGGCTGCACCCGGATCACACCGAACATGCTGACCCTGGTGCCGCTCGACCAGGCGGCCATCGACCGAGTCGTCGCCAGCGTGCCAGGCGGCGCGTCGAATGTGCAGGACATCTACCCCTTGGCGCCCTTGCAGGAAGGCATCCTGTATCACCACATCAGCGCCGAACACGGCGACCCGTACCTGCTGCAATCGCGCATGGCCTTTGACAGCCTGGAGCGCCTGCACGGGTTCATGGGCGCCTTGCAACAGGTGGTTGCGCGCCACGACATCCTGCGTACCGGCGTGGTCTGGGAGGGGCTGGACAGCCCGGTGCAAGTGGTGTGGCGCGACGCCCAACTGGTGGTGCAAGAAGTGGCGCTGGACCCGGCAGACGGCGGCATCATCGAGCAACTGCACGCGCGTTTCGATGCGCGTCATTACCGCCTTGATATCACCCAGGCGCCGTTGCTACGCATGGTCTATGCCAATGACCCGGCCAACGGGCGGGTGGCGGCGATCCTGCTGTTCCATCACCTGGCGCTGGACCACACCGCCATGGAAGTGGTCGGCCAGGAAATGCGCGCCTTCCTGTTCAACCAGGCGCAAGACTTGCCGGCGGCCGCGCCGTTCCGCAATTACGTGGCCCAGGCGCGCCTCGGCGTGAGCGTGGCCGAGCACGAGCAATTCTTCCGCGACATGCTGGCCGACATCGATGAGCCGACCTTGCCCTTTGGTGTGCAGGATGTGCAGGGCGACGGGCGTGATATCGAAGAAGCCGAGCTGGCGCTGGACGCCACGCTGGCCCAGCGGGTGCGCGAGCAGGCGCGACTGGCAGGCGTCAGCGCGGCCAGCCTGATGCACCTGGCTTGGGCGCAGGTGCTGGGGCTGGTGGCCGGGCGCGATGAGGTGGTGTTCGGCACCGTCTTGATGGGCCGCATGCAGGCCGGCGAGGGCGCGGACCGGGCCCTGGGCATGTTCATCAACACCCTGCCATTGCGGGTCGACGTGGCGGCTGGCGCGGCCGTGGCAGTCAAGGCCACCCATGCACGCTTGACCGCTTTGCTCGGGCATGAGCACGCCTCCCTGGCACTCGCCCAACGTTGCAGTGGCGTGGCGGCCGCGTTGCCGTTGTTCAGTGCCTTGCTCAATTACCGTCACAGCAGCCCGGGCGAAATGGCCCGCGATGGCCAGGGCATCTGGGAAGGTGTGCAGTTGCTGGGCGGTGAAGAACGCAGCAATTACCCGCTGACGTTGAGTGTGGACGACCTGGGCAGCGGGTTTGGCCTGACGGTGCTGGCCTTGCCGCAGATCGGTGCCAGGCGCCTATGCGACTACATGCACAACGCGGTGGCGCAACTGGTGACAGCACTGGAAACCGCACCGGGCACTGCGCTCAATCAACTGGCCGTGCTGCCGGTGGCCGAGCGCGATACTCTGCTGCTTGACTTCAACACCACCGCCGCAGACTACCCGACGGGCCAGACCCTCCACGGCGCGTTTGAGGTGCAGGCCGAGCGCCAACCCCACGCGGTTGCCGTGGTGCAAGACGGCGAAGCGCTGAGCTATGCGCAACTCAACCAACGCGCCAACCAACTGGCCCATCACCTGCTGGCGCTCGGCGTGCAACCGGACGACCGCGTGGCGATCTGCTGCCGGCGTGGCCCGCAGATGCTGGTGGGCTTGCTGGCCATTCTCAAGGCCGGCGCCGGCTACGTACCCATCGACCCGGCATACCCCGCCGAGCGTATCCGCTACCTGCTGCAAGACAGCGCCCCGGTAACGGTGCTGGCCGAAGCCAGCACCCGCGCATTGTTGGGATCGGTGGCCAGCGTGGACTTGCAGGATTCGAGTTGGCAGCAGCAACCCACCCACAACCCGCAAGTGCCTGCGCTGACCCCGGCGCACCTGGCCTACGTGATCTACACCTCCGGCTCCACCGGCCAGCCCAAAGGCGTGATGGTGGAACACCGGACCGTGGAAAACCTGGTGCACTGGCACTGCGAAGCCTTCGGCCTGGACCATGCAAGCCACACCAGCAGCGTGGCCGGTTTCGGCTTTGATGCGATGGCCTGGGAGGTCTGGCCGGCGCTGTGCGTGGGTGCCACCCTGCACCTGCCGCCCGCCAGCGTCGGCAACGAGAACATCGACGAACTGCTCGCCTGGTGGCTGGCGCAGCCGTTGGATGTGAGCTTCCTGCCGACGCCGGTCGCCGAATACGCTTTCAGCCAGCACCTGCAGCACCCGAGCTTGCGCATCCTGCTGATCGGTGGCGATCGCCTGCGCCAGTTCACCCAGGAACGGCGTTTTGCCGTGATCAACAACTACGGCCCCACCCAAGCCACGGTGGTCGCCACCTCCGGGCGTGTGCGGGCTGGCCAGTGCTTGCACATCGGCCGGCCGGTCGCCAATGCCTATGCCTACGTGCTGGATGCGCAACAGCGCCCGGTGCCGGTGGGCGTGGCCGGTGAGTTGTACGTGGGCGGCAGCGGCGTGGCGCGGGGTTACCTGAACCGCGCAGACCTGACGGCCGAACGCTTCCTGCAAGATCCGTTCAACCCGGGGCGCATGTACCGCACCGGCGACCTGGTGCGCTGGCTGCCCGACGGCAACCTTGAGTACCTGGGGCGCAACGATGACCAGGTCAAGTTGCGCGGTGTGCGGGTTGAACTGGGCGAAATCGAAAGCCGCCTGGCCGCTCTGGACGGTGTTGGTGAAGCGGTGGTGCTGGTGCGCGACGGCCGCTTGGTGGCGTGGTTCACCGAGCAACGGCCGCTGGCGATCGAGGCCCTTCGTGAACAACTGCAAGCCGTATTGCCCGACGCCCTGGTGCCGGTGGCGTATGTGAAACTCGACGCGCTCCCGCTGACCGCCAACGGCAAGCTGGACCGCAAGGCCCTGCCCGAACCCGATCAGGCCGCCTTACTCAGCCGCGACTACGAGGCGCCCCAGGGCGAGGTTGAAACTACCTTGGCGCGAATCTGGGCCGAGGTGTTGCAGGTGGAGCAGGTCGGTCGGCACGACCACTTCTTCGAACTCGGCGGCCATTCGTTGCTGGCCGTCAGCCTGATCGAGCGCATGCGTCAGGTGGGCCTCAGCGCCGATGTGCGCGTGCTGTTCAGCCAGCCGACCCTGGCCGCTTTGGCCGCCGCCATGGGCAGTGGTCGCGAGGTGCAGGTGCCGGCCAACCTTATTCCTGCGGGCTGCCAGCGCATCACGCCGGACCTGTTGCCGCTGGTGACGCTGGACCAGGCGACCCTCGACGACGTGGTCGCCCGCGTCCCGGGTGGCGCAGCGAATGTGCAAGACATCTACCCACTGGCACCGTTGCAGGAAGGCATTCTCTACCACTACATCACCGCCGAAAGCGGCGACCCGTACCTGCTGCAATCGCACCTGGCCTTTGACAGCGTCGAGCGCCTGAACGCCTTCGCCCAGGCGCTGCAACAGGTGATCGACCGCCACGACATCCTGCGTACCGGCGTGGTCTGGGAAGGCCTGGCGCAACCGCTGCAAGTGGTGTGGCGCAGCGCGCAGCTGAGCGTGGAGGAGCTGCACCTGCAAGGCGATGTGCTGGCGGGCCTGCATGAGCGGTTCGATGCGCGACGCTACCGGCTGGACATCAGCCAGGCGCCGCTGATCCGCCTGATGTATGCCAAAGACCCGGCCAATGCGCGGGTGGTGATGGTGCTGCTGTATCACCATATCGCGCTGGACCACACCGCGTTCGACGTGGTGCTGCGCGAAATGCAGGGCCACTTGCTCGGCCAGCCGGCCCCTACGGCAGCACCGATGCCGTACCGCAACTACGTGGCCCAGGCGCGCCTGGGGATCAGCGAGCAGGAGCACGAGGCGTTCTTCCGCGGCATGCTCGGCGATATCGATGAACCGACCCTACCGTTCGGTTTGCAGGATGTGCGCGGCGACGGCAGCGCGATCACCGAGCACACCCTGCACCTGGACAGCGACCTCAATCGCCGTTTGCGTGCCCAGGCCCGTCTGTTGGGCGTGAGCACCGCCAGCCTGTTCCACCTGGCCTGGGGCCAAGTGCTGGCGGCCACCTCCGGCCGTCACAGCGTGGTGTTCGGCACCGTGCTGGTGGGCCGCCTGCAAGGGGGCGAGGGCGCCGACCGTGCCCTTGGGGTGTTCATCAACACCTTGCCGCTGCGCCTGGATATCGACGCGCAAGGCGCCCGCGCCGCCGTGCGAGACACCCATGCACGACTGAGTGCGCTGTTGGGGCATGAGCATGCGTCCCTGGCCCTGGCACAGCGCTGCAGCGGAGTGGCCGCACCCGCGCCGCTGTTCAGTTCGATGCTCAACTACCGCCATCGCGGCGCGGCGACCCGCTCGGTGGGCGCGCAACAGGCGTGGCAAGGCATGCAGACGCTGGTCAATGACGGACGCACCAACTACCCGTTGACCCTGAACGTGGATGACCTGGGCGACGGCTTTGACGTGACGGCTATGGCGCAACTCGACCCACAACGGGTCTGCGGTTACCTGCACGTGGCCCTGTGCGGCCTGGTCGAGGCCCTGGAGCAGGCGCCGCAGCACGCGCTCAATCGCCTGCCGGTGCTGGGCGAAGAAGAACGGCACAGGCTGCTGGTGACCTTCAACGCCACCGACGTGAGTTACGACCTCGACCAGACCCTGCATGGCCTGTTCGAAGCCCAGGTACGACGCACGCCGGATGCCATCGCCGTCAAGGCCGAAGACCAGCACCTCACCTATCAACAACTGAACGAGTGCGCCAACCGCTTGGCCCATCACCTGCGCGAGCAGGGCGTGCAGCCGGATTCGCGGGTGGGCATCTGCCTTGAGCGCGGCCTGGACATGGTCATCGGCCTGTTCGCCATCCTCAAGGCCGGCGGCGGCTACGTGCCGCTGGACCCGGCGTACCCCCTCGACCGCATCGCCTACATGCTGCAAGACAGTGCGCCGGTGGTGGTGCTGGCCCAGGGCGCAACCCGAGGCTTGTTGGGCGATGTGCCGGTGATCGACCTCGACCAACCGACCTGGCAGCACCAGCCCTGCAGCAACCCTGAGGTGCCAGGCCTGACGGCGCAGCACCAGGCTTACGTGATCTACACCTCCGGTTCCACCGGCCAGCCCAAGGGCGTGATCAACGAGCACGCCGGGGTGGTCAACCGCTTGCTGTGGATGCAGGACGCCTATGGCCTCAAGGCCCATGACGCGGTGCTGCAGAAAACTCCGTTCAGTTTCGACGTGTCGGTGTGGGAGTTCTTCTGGCCGCTGATGACCGGTGCACGCCTGGTGATGGCACGTCCGGGCGGGCACAAGGAGCCGGCCTACCTGTGCGAAGTGATCGCGGCGCAGCACATCACCACCTTGCACTTCGTGCCGTCGATGCTCGATGTGTTCCTCGCCCACGGCGACGTCAGCCAGGCGGCCGGGCTGGTGCGTGTGATGTGCAGCGGCGAAGCCCTGCCGGGCAGCCTGGTGCGGCGCTTCAAGCAGCAATTGCCGGAGATCGGCCTGTACAACCTGTACGGCCCCACTGAAGCCGCGGTGGATGTGACCGCGTGGAATTGCGCGCGGCCGCAAGTGCCGGACAACACGCCGATCGGCAAACCCATCGCCAACACCCGCATGTACCTGCTCGATGCGCAGTTGCAGCCGGTGCCCCTGGGCGTGGTCGGCGAGCTGTTCATCGGCGGTGTGCAAGTGGCGCGCGGTTACCTCAACCGCCCGGACCTCACCGCCGAGCGCTTCCTCAAGGACCCGTTCACCCGCGGCCGGATGTACCGCACCGGTGACGTCGGCCGCTACTTGCCCGACGGCAATATCGAATACCTGGGGCGCAATGATGATCAGGTGAAGATCCGTGGCCTGCGCATCGAACTGGGGGAAATCCAGGCGCGCCTGCTCGACCATCCCCAGGTCAGCGAAGCCGCCGTGATGGCCCGCGAAGACCGGCTGGTGGCTTATTACACCGGCGTGCACACCAACATCGACAGCCTGCGCGCCCACCTGCTGCAGCACCTGCCGGACTTCATGGTGCCCGCGCTGTTCGTGCACCTGGAGGCGCTGCCCCTGAGCCCCAACGGCAAGCTCGACCGCAAGGCCCTGCCGGCCCCGGGCATGGCGGCGCTGAGCGTGCGTGAGTACGCCGCACCGCAAGGCGAAACCGAAACCCTGTTGGCGCGGCTGTGGGCCGAACTGCTGGGCGTGGAGCGGGTAGGGCGGCATGACAATTTCTTTGAACTGGGCGGGCATTCGCTGCTCGCCGTGAGCTTGATCGGGCGCTTGCGCCAGGAAGGCATGGAAGCCGATGTGCGGGCGTTGTTCGAACAGCCGACCCTGGCTGGCTACGCCGCCATAACCGAACGAATGGAGATCGTCCTGTGAGCATTCTCGAACTGCTGGCGACGCTGAAGAGCAAAGACATCCAACTGGCGCTCAAGGGCGAACAGTTGGCGGTGCAAGGCAACAAACAGGCGCTGAGTGACCCGGCCATCATGGCCGCGTTGCGCGAGCACAAGCCGGGGCTGATCGAGCTGATCAAGGCTGGCGACTACACGGCGACCAAGGCCGGTGACGTCGAGGTGCCGGCCAATGGCATCGCGCCCGGCACCGAGCACATCACCCCGGCCATGCTGACGTTGTCGACGCTGAGCCAGGAGGAGATCGAGCGCATCGTCGCGACGGTCGACGGCGGCGTGGCGAACATCCAGGACATCTACCCGCTGGCGCCGTTGCAGGAAGGCATTCTGTTTCACCACGTAAGTGCCGAAAGGGGCGACCCGTATGTGATGCAGTCGCAGTTCTCGTTCGACAGCCTGGCGCGTTTCGACGCGTTCGCCCAGGCCTTGCAGGCGGTGATGGACCGCCACGATATCCTGCGCACCGGGGTGGTGTGGGAAGGGCTGCAAGAACCGTCACAAGTGGTGTGGCGCCAGGCGCAGTTGCCGATCCAGGCCCTGGCACTGGACCCGGCCGACGGCGACATTGCCGCGCAACTGCATGCATTGTTTGATGCCCGCCACTACCGGCTGGACGTGACCCAGGCGCCGTTGCTGCGCCTGGTGCGCGCCGACGACCCGGCCAATCAGCGCATCGTCGCAACCTTGCTGTTCCACCACATGGCCCTGGATCACAGCGCGCTGGAAGTGGTGTGCCATGAGCTGCAGGCCTGCCTGTTGGGGCAGGGCGCGGCGCTGGGCCAGGCGGTGCCGTTTCGCAACTATGTGGCGCAGGCGCGGCTGGGGATCAGTGAGCAGGAGCACGAAAGTTTCTTCCGCCAGATGCTCGGCGACATCAGCGAGCCGACCTTGCCGTTCGGCCTGCAGGATGTGCAGGGCGATGCCCGTGGCATTACCGAGGTCAGCCTGCCGCTGCCTGCGCCGTTGGCCCAGCGTTTGCGCGCCCAGGCCCGGCAATTGGGGGTGAGCGCGGCGAGCCTGTTCCATATGGGCTGGGCGCAGGTGCTGGGGGCGTTGGCCGGCAAGCAGCAGGTGGTGTTCGGCACCGTGTTGATGGGGCGCATGCAGGGCAGTCATGACACCGAGCGGGCCCTGGGCATTTTCATCAACACCTTGCCGTTTCGTGTGGACGTGGACGCCACCGACGTGCACGCCGGGGTCAAGGCCACCCACGCGCGGCTGACCACCTTGCTGCGCCATGAGCATGCGGCCCTGGCCCTGGCCCAGCGTTGCAGTGGGGTGGTGGCGCCGACGCCGCTGTTCAGTGCCTTGCTCAACTACCGCCACAGTGCGCCGGCCGCCAGTGCCGACGCCGCATCGGCCTGGCAGGGCATCGCGGCCCTGAGTGCCGAAGAACGTACCAACTACCCGCTGACCTTGAGTGTGGATGACATGGGCGAAGGGTTTGGCTTGAGCCTGCTCGCCAGCACGGCCGTAGACCCGCAGCGCGTGTGTGCCTACCTGCGCACCGCCCTGGAAAACCTGGTGACGGCACTGGAACAGGCGCCCCACACCGCCCTGAACCAGGTGGCCGTGATGCCCGCCGCCGAACAGCAGTTGCTGCTCGAACAGTTCAATGCCACCCACACCGACTTCCCCCAGGGCACCACTTTGCACGGGCGCATCGAAGCCCAGGCGGCCCAGACCCCCGAGGCCATCGCTGCGGTGTATCAAGGCCGCCAACTGACCTACGCCGAGCTGAATCAGCAGGCCAACCTGCTGGCCCATCACCTGCTGGCGTTGGGCGTGAAGCCCGATGACCGCGTGGCCATCGTCGCCCGCCGTGGCCTGGACACCTTGGCCGGGTTGCTGGCGATCCTCAAGGCCGGTGGCTGCTATGTGCCGGTGGACCCGTCGCACCCGGCCGAGCGCTTGAACTACCTGCTGAGCGACAGCGCCCCAGTGGCGGTGTTGACCCAACATGCCCTGTTTGATCGCCTGCCCGCCCTGGAAGTGCCGGTGATCAACCTCGACCGCTACACCTGGCAGCACCATTCGGCGAGCAACCCCAAGGTGGCCGTCACCCCCTCGCACCTGGCGTATGTGATCTACACCTCCGGTTCCACCGGCCTGCCCAAAGGGGTGATGGTGGAGCACCACACCGTGGCCAACCTGGTGGACTGGCACTGCGCGGCCTTTGACCTGTGCGCCGGGCGCCACACCGCCAGCGTCGCCGGTTTCGGCTTTGATGCGATGGCCTGGGAAGTGTGGCCGGCGCTGTGCGTGGGGGCGACCTTGCACCTGCCGCCGGCCAATGACGGCGCCGAAGACATCGACGCCCTGCTGGCCTGGTGGTGCGCGCAGCCGCTGGACGTGTGCTTCCTGCCGACGCCGGTGGCCGAGTACGCCTTCAGCCAGCAGATCGAACACCCTACGTTGCGCACCCTGTTGATCGGCGGCGATCGCTTGCGCCAGTTCGGCCGGGCGCAGCATTTCGAGCTGATCAACAACTACGGCCCCACCGAGGCCACGGTGGTCGCCACGTCCGGCAAGGTGGAGGCGGGCGGGGTGCTGCATATCGGCAAACCCATCGCCAATGCCACGGTGTACCTGCTCGATGAACAACGGCGCCCGGTGCCGTTGGGCGTGGCGGGGGAGCTGTACGTGGGCGGCAAGGGCGTGGCGCGGGGTTACCTGAACCGCCCGGAACTCACCGCCGAACGCTTCCTCGATGACCCGTTCAACGGCGGGCGCATGTACCGCACCGGCGACTTGGCGCGCTGGTTGCCGGAGGGCAATCTTGAATACCTGGGGCGCAACGATGACCAGGTGAAGATCCGTGGTGTGCGCATCGAACTGGGGGAGATCGAAACCCAGCTCAACCAATTGGCCGGCATCCTTGAAGCGGTGGTGCTGGTGCGTGAAGAACGCCTGGTGGCTTACTTCACCGAGAACCCACAGCTCGATCCGCTGGCGGTGGGCGATATCCGCGCCCACTTGGTGGCGCACCTGCCGGACTACATGGTGCCGGTGGCCTACATGAAGCTGGATGCGTTGCCCCTCACTGCCAACGGCAAACTCGACCGCAAGGCCTTGCCGGCGCCGGACCAGGCCGCCGTGTTCACCCGCGAATACGCCGCGCCCGAGGGCGAGATCGAAGGCGTGTTGGCGAGTATCTGGAGCGGCGTGCTGCAAGTCGAACGCGTTGGGCGCCACGATCATTTCTTCGAACTGGGCGGGCATTCGCTGTTGGCCATGCGCATGGTTTCCCAGGTGCGCCAGCGCCTGGGGGTAGAGCTGCAACTGGGCGACCTGTTTGCCAACGCCGAGTTGTGCGCGGTCGCCGAAGTGCTGGCCCAGGCCGGGCGCAGCACCTTGCCGGATATCCTGCCGGCCAACCGCGATGAAGACGTACCGCTGTCGTTCGCCCAGCAGCGCCTGTGGTTCCTGGCGTTGATGGAAGGCGCCAACACCGCCTACAACATCCCCATCGGCCTGCGCCTGCGCGGGCAACTGCATGTGCAGGCCCTGCAACGGGCGCTGGCGCGCATTGTGGCGCGCCACGAAACCCTGCGCAGTCGCTTCGCCCAGCACGGCGACACCGCCCAGGTGCTGATCGTGCCGGCCGAAGACGTGCTGCCCCTGCAAGTGCAGGACCTGCGCCGCCACCCGCAGCCGCAACAGGCGCTGGACGCGTTGATCCATGGCGAAGCCTCGGCGCCCTTCGATCTGGAGCGTGGCCCGCTGCTGCGTGGGCGCCTGGTGGTGATGGCCGACGATCACCATGTGCTGTTGCTGACCCTGCACCACATTGTCTCCGATGGCTGGTCCATGGGCGTGCTGACCCGCGAGTTGATGGCGCTGTACCAGGCGTTCAGCCACGGCCTGCCGGACCCGCTGCCGGCCTTGCCGATCCAGTACGGTGACTTTGCCGTGTGGCAACGCCTGTGGCTCAGCGGCGAGGTGCTGCACCGCCAAAGCACCTATTGGCAGCAGGCCCTGGCCGGTGCGCCGGCTTTACTCACACTGCCCACCGACCGCCCGCGCCCGGCGCAGCAGGACTACGCCGGCAGCAGCGTCGACGTGCGCCTGGACGAACGCCTCACGGCCGGGCTCAAGGCCTTGAGCCAACGCCATGGCACCACCTTGTACATGACCTTGATGAGCGCCTGGGCGGCCTTGCTCGCGCGGTTGTCCGGCCAGCCGGACCTGGTGATCGGCTCGCCGGTGGCCAACCGCACCTGCAGCGAGGTGGAAGGGCTGATCGGCCTGTTCGTCAACACCCTGGCAGTGCGTATCGACACCTCGGGCGAGCTGAGCGTCGAGGGGTTGCTCGCCCGGGTCAAGGCCCAGACCCTGCAAGCCCAGGCCCATCAGGACCTGCCGTTCGAGCAAGTGGTGGAAATCACTCGGCCGGTGCGCAGCCTGGCCCACAGCCCGTTGTTCCAGACCCTGCTGACCTGGCAGGACAGCAGCGCGCCCACACTGGCCCTGGGCGACCTGGCGCTGGAAGGCATTGTGGAGAACAGTCACTTTGCCAAGTTCGACCTGTCGCTGAACCTGGGCGAAGTGCAGGGCAGCATTCTCGGCGCGCTGGAATATGCGGTGGCGCTGTTCGATGAAGCCACGATGCAGCGTTATGTGGGGTACTTCGTTCGCGTGTTGCAGGCCATGGTCGAGAACGATCAGGCGGTGCTGGACCACATCCCCCTGGTGAGCGAGCGGGAGCGTCAGCAGGTGCTGTTCGACTTCAACGCCACCGATGTCCCTTACAACCTCGACCAGACGCTGCACGGCCTGTTCGAAGCGCAAGTGGCGCGCACGCCCCAGGCGATTGCGCTCAAGGCTGGCGAGCAGACGTTGACCTACGCCGAACTCAACGCCCAGGCCAACCGTCTGGCTCACCACCTGCTGGCGCAGGGCGTGCACGCCGATTCGCGGGTGGCGATCTGCGTGGAGCGCGGCCTGGAGATGGTCATCGGCCTGTACGCGATCCTCAAGGCCGGCGCCGCCTATGTGCCGCTGGACCCGGCCTATCCGCCGGAGCGTATCGCCTACATGCTGCATGACAGCGCGCCCCAGGTGGTGCTGGCCCAAGGCAGCACGCGGGGCTTGCTGGGCGATGTGCCGGTGATCGACCTGGAGCAGCCGACCTGGCAGCACCTGTCCCTTGATAATCCGCACACCGAGGCCGTGAGTGCCTATGTGATCTACACCTCCGGTTCCACCGGGCAGCCTAAAGGGGTGATCAACGATCACGCCGGGGTGGTCAACCGCCTGCTATGGATGCAGGACGAATACGGGCTGACGGCCGACGACACGGTCTTGCAGAAAACCCCGTTCAGCTTCGACGTGTCGGTGTGGGAGTTCTTCTGGCCGCTGATGACCGGCGCACGCCTGGTGATGGCTGCGCCGGGCGGGCACAAGGACCCGCAGTACCTGTGCCGGGTGATCGCGGCGGAGCAGGTCACCACCTTGCATTTTGTGCCGTCGATGCTCGACGTGTTCCTCGCCCATGGCGAGTTGAGCCAGGCCGCCGGGCTGGTGCGGGTGATCTGCAGCGGCGAAGCCTTGCCGGGCAGCCTGGTGCGGCGCTTCAAGCGGCAACTGCCGGGCAGCCAACTGCACAACCTGTATGGCCCGACGGAAGCGGCGGTGGATGTCACCGCGTGGAACTGCGCGGGGCCGGTGACGCCGGACAACACGCCCATCGGCAAGCCAATTGCCAATACGCGCATGTACCTGCTGGACGCCCAGTTGCAGCCGGTGCCCCTGGGCGTGGTGGGCGAGCTGTTCATTGGTGGTGTGCAAGTGGCGCGGGGCTACCTGAACCGCCCGGAACTCACCGCCGAACGCTTCCTCAAGGACCCGTTCACCGAGGGCCGCCTGTACCGCACCGGTGACGTCGGCCGCTACCTGCCTGACGGCACCATCGAATACCTGGGGCGCAATGACGATCAGGTGAAGATCCGTGGCTTGCGCATCGAACTGGGGGAAATCCAGGCGCGGCTCACCGAGTTCCCGGCGATCAACGAAGCGGCGGTCATCGCCCGCGAGCAGCGCCTGGTGGCGTACTACACCGGTGAACACAGCGACATCGAGGCCTTGCGTGCCCACCTGTTGCAGCACCTGCCGGAATTCATGGTGCCTACGACCTTTGTCCACCTCGATGCGCTGCCCCTGAGCCCCAACGGCAAGCTCGACCGCAAGGCGCTGCCGGCGCCGGGCCTGGAATCGCTGGCCGTGCGCGAGTACGAGGCACCCCAGGGCGACACGGAAGTGACCCTGGCGAGTGTGTGGGCCGAGTTGCTCAACGTGGAGCGCGTGGGTCGTCACGACAATTTCTTCGAACTGGGCGGGCATTCGCTGCTGGCAGTCAGCCTGATGGGGCGCTTGCGCAGCCTGGGCTTGTCGGCGGATGTGAAAGTGCTGTTTGCCCAGCCGACGCTGGTCGGTTTGGCGGCGGCATTGGGCGGCAGCCGTGAAGTGGCAGTGCCCGCTAATCGAATTGGCGCTGGTTGCACGCATATCACCCCGGACCTGTTGCCGCTGATCACCCTGGAGCAAGTAGCCATCGACCGCATCGTCGCGTGCATCCCCGGTGGTGCGGCGAATGTGCAAGACATCTACCCGCTGGCGCCGTTGCAGGCGGGCATGCTCTATCACCATCGCGCGGTGCCCGAAGGCGATGCCTACCTGTTGCAGGCGCAATTTGCCTTCGATCATCACGAACGCCTGGAAGCGTTCGCCATGGCCTTGCAGGCGGTGATCGAACGGCACGACATCCTGCGTTCGTCGTTCCACTGGGACGGCCTGGAAGAACCGGTGCAAGTGGTGTGGCGCGATGCGGCGCTGCGTGTTGAAACCGGGCCGTTACCCCTGCGCCTGGACGTGGGCCAGGCCCCGTTGATGCGCCTGGTGTATGTCCAGGAACCCGGGCGGGTGGTTGCCACCTTGCTGTTCCATCACCTGGTGATGGACCACATCGCCCTGGAGATCCTGCAACACGACATGCAGGCGTTCCTGCTGGGTGAGCAAGACCGGTTGGGCGCGGCGGTGCCGTATCGCAACTATGTGGCCCAGACCCGCCTGGGTGGCGGTGATCACGAAGGGTTCTTTCGCGAGATGCTGGGCGACATCGACGAGCCGACCGAGGTCGAAGCGCTGGACGATGACGAACCCGCGCAACTGGCCCTCGACCCACAGTTGAGCCTGCGCTTGCGTACCCAGGCCCGTGAGGCCGGCGTGAGCAGCGCCAGCCTGATGCACCTGGCGTGGGCGCAGGTGCTGGGCAAAGTCTCCGGGCGTGAGCGGGTGGTGTTTGGCACGGTGATGCTCGGTCGCCTGCAAGGCGGCGAGGGTGCCGAGCGGGCCATGGGGGTGTTCATCAACACCCTGCCGCTGCGCGTCGACCTGGGCGAGCGCCCGGTGCGTGAGGCGCTGCGGGCCACCCATGCGCGGCTGACGCAACTGCTCAGCCATGAACACGCGCCGCTGGCGCTGGCCCAGCGTTGCAGTGGCGTGCCGGTGGGCACCCCGCTGTTCAGCGTGCTGTTCAATTACCGGCACAGCGCGCCGCAGGCCGGTGGTGTGGCCGAGGCGTGGCAGGGCATTCAAGTGCTCAAGGCCGAGGAACACACCAACTATGGCCTGTCGTTGAGCGTGGATGACCTCGGCGCCGGGTTCAGCCTCAAGGCCACGGGGCAGGGCGCACGGCGTTTGTGCGAGTACTTGCAGGTGGCGCTGGAGCAGGTGGTGCAGGCCCTGGAGCAACGCAGCGAGATTGCTATCGGCCGCTTGCCCGTGCTGCCGGCGACCGAAGTTCTGCAACTGCAAGGTTTCAACGCCACGGCGCGCACGTTCCCTCGTGAACACACCGTGCAGCGCCTGTTCGAAGCCCAGGCCCAAGCCCGCCCAGGCGCCTTGGCCGTGCGTCATGGCGAGCAGACGCTGAGCTACGGTGAGTTGAACACTCGCGCCAATCATCTGGCCCATCACCTGCTGGGCCTGGGCGTGCTGCCGGGCGACAACGTGGCGATCCTGCTGCCGCGCTCTGTCGACCTGCTGGTCAGCCAACTGGCCGTGCTCAAGTGCGCGGCGGCCTATGTGCCGCTGGACATCCATGCGCCACCCGAACGCCAGGGCTTCATGCTGCAGGACAGCGGTGCGGCGTGGCTGTTGACCCGCAGCGATATGCCAGTCGGCTACCCGGCGCGACGCCTGGACCTGGACACCCTGGTCCTCGACCCGCAGCCCAGCCACAACCCGGACCTGTCGCAGTCCTCGGACAGCGTGGCCTACATTATGTACACCTCCGGCTCCACCGGGACGCCCAAGGGTGTGCTGGTGCCGCACCGTGGCATCACACGCCTGGTGATCAACAACGGCTATGCCGACTTCAACGCCGCCGACCGCGTGGCGTTCGCCTCCAACCCGGCGTTCGACGCCAGTACCATGGACGTCTGGGGCCCGCTGCTCAACGGCGGCCAGGTGCAGGTGATTGACCACGCCACCTTGCTCGCCCCGGCTGCGTTCGGCGCGGCCCTGGAAGGCGCGACGGTGCTGTTCGTGACCACGGCGCTGTTCAACCAGTATGTGCAGATGATCCCCGATGCCTTGGCCGGGTTGCGCATCCTGCTGTGCGGCGGCGAGCGCGCTGACCCGGCCGCATTCCGCAGCCTGCTGGCGCGAGCCCCGGCGTTGCGCCTGGTGCATTGCTACGGGCCGACGGAAACCACCACTTACGCCACCACCTATGAAGTGCGCGCCATTGCCTTTGATGCGGAAAGCGTGCCGGTGGGCCGGCCGATTTCCAATACCCACATCCATGTGCTGGACGCGCACTTGCAGCCGGTACCGCTGGGCGTGACGGGTGAAATCTGTATCGGTGGTGACGGCGTCGCCAGGGGCTACTTGAACCGTCCCGAGCTGACGGCCGAGAAGTTTGTGAGCGACCCGTTCAACCCGGGTGCCCTGATGTACCGCACCGGTGACCTGGGACGCTGGACGCCGGACGGCTTGCTCGAATGCATCGGGCGCAACGACGACCAAGTGAAGATTCGCGGTTTCCGCATCGAGCTGGGTGAGATCGAAGCGCGTCTCGCCACCTTCGCCGGCATCCGGGAGGTGGTGGTGTTGGCCCGTGAAGACAATCCCGGAGACAAACGCCTGGTGGCCTATTTCACCTGGGCGGCAGAGGCGCTGGACATTGATCGCGTGCGCGCCCACCTGCACGGCCAGTTACCGGACTACATGCTGCCTTCGGCCTATGTGCCGCTGGCGCAACTGCCGCTGACTGCCAACGGTAAAGTCGACCGTAAAGCCCTGCCTGTTCCGGCCATGGAAGCTCTGTGCAGCCGCGATTTCGAAGCACCCGCCGACGCACTGGAAGAGACCCTGGCGCAACGTTGGGCCGAGGTGTTGAAGGTGGAACACGTGGGCCGGCACGACAGCTTCTTCGAGCTGGGCGGTCATTCGTTGCTGGCAATCCGTCTGGTCAACCTGCTGGAAGAGGCCGGGTTACCGGTGTCCCTGGCCGAGCTGTTCCAGCACGCGAGCGTGGCCGGCGTGGCGAACCTGCTGCGCCAGCGCACGGGTGAGCCGGAGCGTGATCCCGCGGTGATCACCGTGCGCAGCAGCGGCGCGCAACCGCCGTTGTTCCTGGTGCATGAATTCAGCGGCATGGACGTGTATTTCCCTGCCTTGGGCCAGCACCTGCCGGGGGATTACCCCATCTATGGCCTGCCGGGCGTGCCGCTGGGTGAAGCGCACTTGTACACCCTGGAAGGCCTGGCGGCGCGGATGGTCGGGCTGATCCGCAGCCTGCAACCCCACGGGCCGTATCGCGTGGCGGGCTGGTCGTTTGGTGGTGTGTTGGCCTATGAGGTCGCCATGCAATTGCTCGGGCTGGATGAGCCGGTGGCGTTCCTCGGTTTGATCGACAGCTACGTGCCGCGCATGACCGACCAGGGCAAGGCGCGCTGGAGCGGGCCCGAGGCCCTCAAGCGGCATTTGCTGTTGCAGTGCACGGCGTATTGGAAAGCACAGGGAGGTGCAAATGAACTGGAAAGCCTTGGGCTACTGGAGGCGAGCCTTGGACAGCTGGACTTTGCGGGCTTGCTGCAACGCTGTCGCGATCAAGGTTTGCTATACGCGCAAATGGCGGCGGCGTCGGACGCCGACCTCTTGAGCTTCATCGAGCGCGAAGTGGGGCATGGGCATGCGCTGGCGCACTACAGCCTGTTCCCGCTGCCAATCCCGGTGCACCTGTTCAGCGCCGAGCAGCGGCCGACCGAACTGTCCCGTCGCAGCCAGTCCCTGGGCTGGAGCGAGGCGTTGGCACTGGGGCAGTTGCGCCAGGTGGACGTGCCGGGCGATCACCAGAGCATGATGCAGGCGCCGCATATCCAGGCCCTGGGCCGTGCGATGACCGACGCCTTGGCGGGTGCTGTGCCGATGGCGCATGCGGTGCATCAACCGTTGTTGCGTATCCAGGGTGGCCGGGCGGGGAACGCCCCGGTGTTCTGCGTGCCAGGGGCGGGGGACAGCGTCACCGGGTTCGTCGGGTTCGGCGAGGCCCTGGGGCGTGACTGGCCGTTGTACGGCCTGCAGCCGCGCGGCCTGGACGGCGAGGCGGTGCCCCACAGCCAGGTGGAAGCGGCGGCGCAGTGTTACCTGGCGGCGCTGGCGCACGAGTGCCCGCACGGGCCGGTGCACCTGGTGGGGCATTCGTTTGGTGGCTGGGTGGCGCTGGAGATGGCGCTGCGGTTGCTGGCGATGGGGCGTGAGGTGGCGTCGTTGACGGTGATCGACAGTGAGTCGCCCGGTGGCAATGGCGTGGTGGGGCGGCCGTATACGACGACGGCGGCGTTGTTGCGTTTGATCGAGGCGATGCAGGTGTCGGCCGGGAAGCCGTTGGGGATCGATCCTTTGGACTTTGCCGGGTGTGATGAAGGTGTGCAGCGGCAGCTGTTGCATGGGGGGATGGTGAACGTTGGGTTGTTGCCGGGGCGTGCTTCGATGGACGCGATGGAGGGGCCGGCGCGGACCTATGCGGCGGCGTTGCGTACGGTGTATCGGCCGGGGCAGCGGTATCGCGGGGTGGTGCGGTTGGTGTTGGCCCAGGATCCGGCCCTGGATGCGGCGGGGAATCAGCGGGAGCAGGGGTTGATGGTTGAGGGCTGGGGGAGGCAGGGGAGTGGGTTGCAGGTGTGGTATGGCGCAGGGAATCACTTTACGTTGCTCAAGGCGCCGAATGTGCAGGGGTTGGCGCGGTGGTGGTTGGATGGGGTGGTGGTTGGGGAGGTGGTTTCGTGAGGGGGGTACGTTGTAGGAGCGGGCTTGCCTGCGATAGCGGTGGTGGGTCGGTGTACATATCCGTTGCTGCGGTAACGGCGGCTTATGGTTCCGCTCTTACAGCGGGTCACTTTTGGAAAGGCCCAAAAGTAACCAAAAGGCCTTCGCCCCACCACTCGGCACCTCGCTTAGGC
>Ga0157375_10000361_pt1 | contig 41424 bp, 34 predicted proteins | sample M35metaG_FD_115311 | JGI IMG/M metagenome (GOLD analysis project Ga0157375, IMG submission 115311) | Miscanthus rhizosphere microbial communities from Kellogg Biological Station, Michigan, USA - M3-5 metaG | ecosystem: Host-associated > Plants > Roots > Rhizosphere > Soil | place: USA: Michigan...
CCAGGAAATCGAACCATGAAAGCCATTGCCCTGTTGCCCTTGATGTTGGTGGCCTCTATCAGCCAGGCCGCCGAGACGGTGAAGATCTACAACTGGTCGGACTACATCGCGCCGGACACCACCAAGAACTTCCAGAAAGAAACCGGCATCGCCTTTACCTACGACGTGTACGACAGCAACGAAACCCTCGACGGCAAGTTGATGACCGGTAAATCCGGTTATGACGTGGTGTTTCCGTCCAACCACTTCATGGCCCGGCAGATCCAGGGCGGGGCGCTGAAAAAGCTCGACAAGAGCCAGTTGCCCAACTGGAAAAACCTCAACCCGGTATTGCTCAAGGCCCTGGAAACCAACGACCCGGGCAATGCCCATGGCTTCCCGTACCTGTGGGGCAGTACCGGCATCGGCTACAACATCGACAAGGTCAAGGCGGTACTGGGCGACAACGCGCCGGTGGATTCCTGGGACCTGATCTTCAAGCCCGAGAACATGGCCAAGTTGCAGAAGTGCGGCGTGGCAATCCTCGACAACGGCCCGGAGCTGCTGCCGGCCGCGCTGAACTACCTGGGCTTGCCGCACCACAGCAAGAAGGCCGAGGACTACAAGAAAGCTGAAGACCTGCTGATGAAAGTGCGGCCTTACGTGGCGTACTTCCACTCCTCGAAGTACACCGCTGACCTGGCCAATGGCGACATCTGCGTGGCCGTGGGCTTCTCCGGTGATATCCTGCAGGCTGAAAGTCGCGCCAAGGAAGCCAAGAACGGCGTGAACATCGGCTACAACATTCCCAAGGAAGGCGCCGCGATCTGGTTCGACATGGTCGCCATGCCCGCCGACGCCCCCGACGAAAAATCCGGCTACGCCTTCATGAACTACCTGCTGCGCCCCGAAGTCATGGCCAGCATCACCAACTACGTGCACTACGCCAATGGCAACGCCGCCGCTGACAGCCTGGTAGACCCGGCCATCAAGGCCGACACCAAGGTGTACCCGAGCCCGGACATGATGGGCAAGCTGTTCGCGCTGGAAGCGATGCCGCTGAACATCGACCGGATCCGTACACGGGTGTGGAACACCATCCGTACCGGTCGCTGAGGTTGGATGTCACCCCGCCAAACCCGTAGGAGCCCGGTTTGCCGGCGATAGCGCCCGCAAGATCGCCATCGCCGGCAAGCCGGACTCCTACAGGTCGTGGGGTGTCAGGGGTTTTCCAGGTCATGCCCCAACGACTGGATAAACAAAGAAAACAGATCCGGCTGTGCATCGCGTGCAGATGCATCTGCGACAATGGCTATAAGTAATCCACTTTTTATACTGCCATTTCTGACAGGTTCTTTTTTTTAGTTTTCCCCCTATTTTATTCACTCGTCGTTTCAGCACACAGCTAGGGGTGAGATATGAATAGGACAGCTTTAGAAAAAGTACTCAACACTGACGGGTTCACCGGGTCATGGGCTGGGGTGATAACCGATCCCGACGAGACCACCAGGCACGTTCAATCCGCTACGGTCTACCATGACCAGCAATTCGGAGAGGAGCGGTGTATCGGACAACAAGGTACTGAGGACAGGTGGCAAGCTTTCCAGGTGACACTCGCAGGTGATACTCCCAGTGGCTTGCTCAGCTTGGGAGATGGCAAGCTTCTGGGAATGTATTACAAACCTTTTGAATCGCCTGACTCCGAGCCGGCAGAGGAAGGCTCTGCCGTGTTTTCCAGAGGAAGTAACGGTTTGCTAAGCCTTACCGGGGTGACTTTCAAGTCAGCCAAAGGTCGACGGGTTGACTGTAACCTGATCATAGAGGGCCAGGCTGATTAAGGGATGGGCGTCGAGGCTGATCATCACTAGGATTCGCGTATCAAAGCCTGTCGTCTTCGATGATCCAGACTCGCTCGTTCAGGGATTCTCCAGGTCATGCCCCAACGACTGGATAAACAACGAAAACAGCTCCGGCTGTGACGAAATATCCAGCTTCGCGTACAAGTGCCGACGGTGCACCTTCACCGTGTCCGGCGAGATATTCAGGCGTTCGGCCATGGCCTTGGATGAAAACCCGCGCAATACCAGCCGCGCCACTTCCAGTTCGCGGTCCGACAGCACGCCACAGCCGAAATGACTCAACGCATCGCGGATCTGGCTGTCCATCGCCGCAGGGCGTTGGGTGCTTTGCTGCCAATGCTGCTGCATCAACGGCAATACCCAATTCGCCACCGTAGTCATCAGCCCGGTCTCTTCGGCACTGAACCGCCGCTGCATGCCCAATGACAACGACAAGGTGCCCGCACCCGGCAGTTGCAGGATGAACTGCACCTCGTCTTCCAGCACGTTGTCGTGGAAGTAATTGAGGAAGTACTCACTCTGGCGAAAATGGTCCGGCGCGACTTCCTCCAGGCGGTACACGCCGCTGGCATAACCCTCGCGGCAGGCCTGGAAAAACGGGTCGAGCAAATACAGGCCATTGAGGTACACCAGCATCGACGCCGGCTTGCTGCTGGGCTGGGCGTCATACTCTTCCAGGGCCTGGGGCGGGCCGTCGGCCGGGTAGAAAATCGCCAGGGCGTTATCGAATGGCAGGCAGTGGTGCAACAACAGCACCAGCTGTTTCCAGAACCGCTCGGTGCCGATGTGCGCGACGGTGCGCCCCAACCCGGCATGCAGGCCGACTTCTTGAAACAGGCTCATGTGACAGGCTCCCGCCAACCCAAAGATCGGCCAAGGGTTCGGCTTTTGTCAGGTGGCGTCAAGGGGAGTACGCCAATAGGGGAATTGGCTGACATGAACGCCCTGTTTATGGTTGCCATCATTCAGCGGGAAACATATCTCGCGATATTCAGACGTTTCGTTTCTGCCTCACACCAAAAACAACGACAGAGGATAACGATATGAGCACTTCCCCCACGCCCGATGGCGTGCTGAAACCCACCTTGAGTGTCTTCGACGTGGTCGCGATTACCGTCTCGGCGGTGACCCCGGCCAGTTCCGTATTCGTAATCGCGCCCTTTGCCATCCAGCAGGCCGGCAGCGGTGTGTTCCTGGCCTTTGTGATGGCCGCCGTGCTCGCGCTGATGTTTGCCTTTTGCTACGCCGAGCTGGGCCGCGCCCACAACAGCGCAGGCGGCGAGTATGTGTACGCCAAGCGCGTGTTTGGCGGCATGGCCGGGTATGCGACGTTTTTGACGGTGTTGGTGATGCTGTTGTTTATCCCGCCGGTGTTGGCCACCGGCGCGGCGACTTATCTGAATAACGCCCTGGGTACGACGTTCGATTCACAAACCGTCGCCCTGGTCATCGTGGTGTGCAGTTACGCCCTGGGCATCCTCAATATCAAACTCAACGCCTGGATCACCGGCACCTGCCTGTTGCTCGAAGTCGCTGCGCTGCTGGTGATCGTGTTTCTCGGCTTCGGCAACCCGGTGCAGCCGGCCAGCGTGTTGTTCCAGCCACAGATCGTCGAAAACGGGGCGCTGCACCTGGCACCCTGGGCCTTGGTCATCGGCGCCGTGGGCATCGGCCTGTTCTCGTTTAATGGCTACGGCCCGGCGGTGCTGCTGGCCGAAGACATGAAATGCGGCGGCAAAGGCGTGCACAAGGCCGTGCTGTGGTCCCTGGGGCTGGTGGTGATCATCGAGTTGGTGCCGATCACCGCGCTGCTGATCGGCGCGCCGTCCCTGAGTGCGATGATCAGCAGTCCCGACCCGATCGGTTATCTGCTGACCAGTCACGGCAACGAAACCCTGTCACGCCTGGTCAGCGCCGGGATCTTCCTGTCGGTGTTCAACGCGATTGTCGCCATCGTCATCCAGATTGGCCGCGTGGTGTTCAGCAGTGGCCGCGATGCACTGTGGACGCCAGGCATCAACAAGCTGTTCACCCGTATTCACCCGCGCTGGGATTCGCCGTGGTTGGCTACGCTGTTCCTGGCGATTCCCTCGGCACTGTTGAGTTTCAGCTCCAACCTGGCGGACCTCACCTCGTTCAGCGTATTGCTGATCATGCTGGTGTACCTGGTGGTGGCGTTGAGCGCCTTGATGAGTCGGGTATTGCTGCGGGACCGCGAGCATCCCTATCGCATGCCGCTGTGGCCCGTTCCGGCGCTGCTGGCAGTGCTGGGTGCGGGCTACCTGCTGGTGACCCTGGTGGCGGCAGCGTCGGTACGCGACATCATGATCATCATCGGCTTGCTGGCCCTGTCGGTGATTCTGTATTGCATCAGTGGCCGGTTGAGTCCGGCGTTTCAGAAATTGTAAGGAGTGGTTATGCGTGCACGTCAATTGGGCATCACCTTGGGGCTGGGCATGCCCGGCGAGTTGAATGCCATCACCGATGTACCGGGGGTGCGGGTCGGTCACACCACGCTCAAGACTCGTGTCGACGGCAAACAGGTGCGCACCGGGGTGACGGTGGTGCAGCCGCGTGCCGGAGAGGCGCGGCAGCAACCCTGTTTTGCCGGGTACCACGTGCTCAATGGCAACGGCGACGCCACGGGCCTGGAGTGGATCAGCGAAGCCGGGCTGTTGACCACGCCGCTGGCCATCACCAACACCCACAGCATCGGCATCGTGCGCGACACCCTGATCGCCCTGGAGCGTGAGCGCCTGGCGGACCCGGCGGTGTACTGGTGCATGCCGGTGGTGATGGAAACCTACGACGGCTTGCTCAATGACATTTGGGGCCAGCACGTCAAACCCGAGCATGTGCGCCAAGCCCTGGAAAGTGCCGAAGGCGGCCCGGTGCAGGAAGGCGCGGTGGGCGGTGGCACCGGCATGATCTGCCACGAATTCAAAGGCGGCATCGGCACGGCGTCGCGGCGCCTGACGGCCGAGCAGGGCGGCTGGACCGTCGGCGTGCTGGTGCAGGCCAACCACGGCAAGCGCCAGGAGTTGCGGGTGGATGGCTACCCGGTGGGGCGCACGTTGATGGACATCCCGTCACCGTTCGCGGAGCGCGGCACGCCGGGCATGGGCTCGATTGTGGTGATCATCGCCACCGACGCACCGTTGCTGCCTCACCAATGCAAGCGCCTGGCCCAGCGCGCGTCCATCGGCATTGCGCGCACGGGCGGCGGCACCGAGGATTCCAGCGGCGACCTGTTCCTGGCATTCGCGACCGGCAATACGGCATTGCCGCCCGCCGACTACGGGCGCAAGGATTTGCCCCTGAGTACCGCGCTGCACATGGTCAATAACGACCATATTTCCCCGCTGTTCAGCGCCGCCGCCGAGGCCGTGGAGGAGGCGATCATCAACGCGATCCTGGCCGGGGAAGACATGCTCACTGACGACGGTGTGACAGTGCCGGGCTTGAAAGCCGAGACCTTATTACAGGCATTGCGCACGACAGGTTGGAGTGTGTCCCGGTAATAGGGGGCAACTCTGATTATCATGATAACTAGTGGCTCTTTAATGTTGCCAATGACACCGTGACAATATATTGGATCCATTAATTAAGTCCGCCATTAGAGTGGGGCGGCTTTAGCGGTATTTAATATTTAAATAAGGGGTGGATGTTTTTTGTCGGACAAACTCAAGGCGGCCCAGCAAATACTGGATTTGACTTGCGAGAAATATTAGTTGGCCAGTTTTTAAAGCGGGAAATAGATGTAGACGAATGATTTCAAGTTGTGTCAGTTTTCTTACGCCTTCAAAAGAGGCGAGTGATAGGACGATCTCGCCCGCGGGGTTCCTATCGAACAAAGACTGATGCACTTGCAAACAAGGAAGTACGTTTATGTCAAAAGTGAAAGACAAAGCTATTGTATCTGCCGCGCAAGCCAGCACCGCGTACTCGCAAATCGATAGCTTCAGCCATCTGTACGACCGTGGCGGCAACCTCACGGTCAATGGCAAACCGTCCTACTCCGTGGACCAGGCAGCCACCCAGCTGCTGCGGGACGGCGCGGCGTACCGGGACGTCAATGGCAACGGCAAGATCGATCTGACCTACACTTTCCTCACCTCGGCCTCCTCGAGCACCATGAACAAACATGGCATCTCCGGGTTCAGCCAGTTCAACGCCCAGCAGAAAGCACAGGCCGCACTGGCCATGCAATCCTGGTCGGACGTGGCCAACGTGACCTTCACCGAGAAGGCCAGCGGCGGTGACGCCCACATGACCTTCGGCAACTACAGCGGTGGCCAGGACGGCGCAGCGGCCTTCGCTTACCTGCCCGGCACCGGCGCAGGCTACGACGGCACCTCGTGGTACCTGACCAACAGCAGCTACACGCCGAACAAGACGCCGGACCTCAACAACTACGGCCGGCAGACCCTGACCCACGAAATCGGCCACACCCTGGGGCTGGCTCACCCTGGCGACTACAACGCCGGGAACGGCAACCCGACCTACAACGACGCGACCTATGGACAGGACACGCGCGGCTACAGCGTCATGAGTTACTGGAGCGAGAGCAACACCAACCAGAACTTCAGCAAAGGCGGCGTCGAGGCTTACGCTTCGGGCCCGCTGATCGACGACATTGCCGCGATCCAGAAGCTCTACGGCGCCAACTACAGCACCCGCGCCGGCGATACCACCTACGGCTTCAACTCCAACACCGGGCGTGATTTCTACAGCGCTACGTCCAACGCCGACAAGCTGGTGTTCTCGGTGTGGGACGGTGGTGGCAACGACACCCTGGACTTCTCCGGTTTCACCCAGAACCAGAAGATCAACCTCAATGAGGCCTCGTTCTCCGACGTTGGCGGCCTGGTAGGCAACGTGTCCATCGCCAAGGGCGTCACCATCGAGAACGCCTTCGGCGGTTCGGGCAATGACCTGATCATCGGCAACAACGCAGCGAACGTCATCAAGGGCGGTGCCGGCAACGACATCATCTACGGCGGTGGCGGTGCGGACCAACTGTGGGGCGGTGCCGGCCACGACACCTTCGTCTACGGGGCCAGCTCGGACTCCAAGCCAGGCGCGTCGGACAAGATCTTTGACTTCACCTCGGGTTCGGACAAGATCGACCTGTCCGGCATTACCAAAGGTGCAGGCCTGACCTTCGTCAATGCGTTTACCGGGCATGCCGGTGATGCTGTACTGACCTACGCGGCAGGCACCAACCTGGGTACATTGGCAGTCGACTTCTCGGGTCACGGCGTGGCGGATTTCCTCGTCACCACCGTCGGCCAGGCAGCGGCCAGCGATATCGTGGCGTGATGTAAAGCGCGCGGCGCTTCGGCGCCGCGCACTTGGAAGGAGCTGGAAATGCCGCGTTTTTCTCATTTGATCGCCTGTGTTTCACAGGTGGCGTTCGTGTCGGCAGGAGCCCACGCAATGGCGAGCAGTCTCGTGTTACCCACCACCGCCCAATTGGCCGGGCACTGGGCGTTGAAGCAACAGGACCAGGTCTGTGCCCTTGACCTGCTGGAACAGGCCAATGCCCTGGGCGGCGATGTGGCCTGTGCAACCCAATGGCTGGGCGACACGCCCCGGAGCTGGTCACCGACGCCGGACGGGATCTGGCTGATGAATGCCGAAGGCACCGGTATTACCCACTTGAACCGCCAGAAAGACGGCGAATACCAGGGGCGCACTCCGTCGGGCACCATCCTGATATTGCAGCGCACGCCTTAGTTGTCCGTTATAAACATATAACTTGATTTTATTAGTTGGCTGTCCCTTGTTCTGGAGGTGGGCAACTATTGCGCGCAATTAGGTTCAAGGAAGATCAAAACATATGGCCAAGCCCCATGCCGTTGCGCCCTTGTTCAAGGCGCTGGGTGAATACAAGAGCATTTTGATCAGCATTGGCTGTTTTACCGCATTGATTAACCTGCTGATGCTGGTGCCGTCGATTTACATGCTGCAAGTGTATGACCGCGTACTGTCCTCCCAGAATGAAACCACCCTGGTGATGTTGACGTTGATGGTCGTGGGCTTCTTTGCCTTTATTGGCACCCTGGAAGTCATCCGCAGTTTTATCGTGATCCGTATCGGCAGCCAGTTGGAGCGGCGTTTCAACTTGCGCGTCTATAAAGCGGCGTTCGAGCGCAACCTGCAACGCGGCCAGGGGCATGCCGGGCAGTCCCTGGGGGACTTGACCCACTTGCGCCAGTTCATCACCGGACCTGCGCTGTTCGCGTTCTTCGACGCGCCGTGGTTTCCCATCTACCTGTTCGTGATTTTCCTGTTCAACGTGTGGCTGGGCGTATTGGCCACGGCGGGCGCGGTGCTGCTGATCGGCCTGGCGTGCCTTAATGAATACATGACCAAAAAACCGTTGGGGGAGGCCAGTGGCTTCTCCCAGCAGTCCACGCAACTGGCCACCAGCCATTTGCACAACGCCGAGACCATCCAGGCCATGGGCATGCTCGGTGCGTTGCGCAAACGCTGGTTTGCCGTGCATTCGCAATTCCTCGGCTTGCAGAACCAGGCCAGCGATACCGGCTCGGTGATCACCTCGCTGAGCAAATCCCTGCGCCTGTGCCTGCAATCGTTGGTGCTGGGCCTGGGCGCGCTGCTGGTGATCAAGGGCGACATGACCGCCGGGATGATGATCGCCGGCTCCATCCTGATGGGCCGTGTACTCAGCCCCATCGACCAGTTGATCGCGGTGTGGAAGCAATGGAGTTCGGCAAAGCTGGCCTACCAACGCCTGGACGACCTGTTGCGCGAGTTTCCCCCGGAAGCTGAGCAGATGGCGTTGCCGGTGCCCAAGGGGCAGGTGAGTTTCGAGCACGTCAGTGCCGGGCCGCCCGGGCGGCGCGTGGCGACCTTGCAGCAGGTCAGCTTCAATCTGGGGGCCGGCGAAGTGTTGGGTGTGCTTGGCGCCTCGGGTTCCGGCAAGTCCACCCTGGCCCGCGTGTTGGTGGGTGTGTGGCCGACCCTGGCAGGCATCGTGCGCCTGGACGGTGCCGACATCCATCGCTGGGACCGTGATGACCTCGGCCCGCACATTGGTTACTTGCCCCAGGACATCGAACTGTTCAGCGGCAGCATCGCCGACAACATCGCGCGCTTTCGCGACGCCGACCCCGAGCAGGTGGTCAAGGCGGCTCAACAAGCCGGGGTGCATGAGCTGATCCTGCGTTTGCCCCAGGGCTACGACACTGTGCTGGGGGACAACGGCGGCGGGTTGTCGGGCGGGCAGAAACAACGGGTGGCACTGGCCCGCGCGTTGTACGGCGCGCCGCGCCTGATCGTGCTGGACGAACCCAACTCCAACCTCGACACCGTCGGCGAAGCCGCGTTGGCCAGCGCCATTGTGCAGATGAAGGCCCAAGGCAGCAGCGTGGTGCTGGTCACCCACCGTTCTTCGGCGTTGGCCCAGGCCGACAAATTGTTGGTGCTCAACGAAGGCCGCCTGCAGGCGTTCGGGCCAAGCCAGGACGTGCTGCGAGCGTTGTCCGGGCAGCAGGAAACCCCACGGGAAAAGGCCGGCGTGAGCCTCAGCCGTCAGTATCAAGCCGCAAGGAAGCCCGGCGCATGAGTAGCCTTACTGTTGAACCGCGTTTTGAACAACGCGACGCACGCTTTTTTGTACGCATGGGCTGGCTGCTGACCGTGGTCGGTGCCGGCGGCTTCTTCCTGTGGGCCAGCCTGGCGCCGCTGGACCAGGGCATTCCAGTGCAGGGCACGGTGGTGGTCTCGGGCAAGCGCAAGGCCGTGCAAACCCTCAGCCCCGGCGTGGTCAGCCGCATTCTGGTGCGCGAAGGCGAGGCGGTGAAGCAGGGCCAGCCGCTGTTCCGCCTTGACCAGACCCAGAACCAGGCCGACGTGCAATCGCTGCAGGCCCAGTACCGCATGGCTTGGGCCAGCGTCGCCCGCTGGCAGAGCGAGCGCGACAACCGTGCCAGCATCCTCTTTCCGGTCGAGTTGAGCAGCAACCCCGACCCAGCGCTGGCGCTGGTGCTGGAAGGTCAGCGCCAACTGTTCAGCAGCCGCCGCGAGGCATTTGCCCGCGAGCAGGCCGGCATTCGCGCAAACATTGACGGTGCCACCGCGCAACTGGGCGGCATGCGCCGAGCGCGCAGCGACCTGACCGCCCAAGCCCAGTCCCTGCGCGATCAACTGAGCAACCTGCAGCCCTTGGCCGACAACGGCTACATCCCACGCAACCGCTTGATGGAATACCAGCGCCAGCTGTCCCAGGTGCAACAGGACCTGGCGCAGAACACCGGCGAAAGCGGCCGCGTGGAGCAGGGCATTGTTGAATCGCGCCTCAAGCTGCAGCAACACAGCGAGGAGTACCAGAAGGAAGTGCGCAGCCAACTGGCCGACGCGCAATTGCGCAGCCTGACCCTGGAGCAGCAACTGACCTCGGCGGGTTTCGATCTGCAACACAGCGAAATCAACGCGCCGGCCGACGGCATTGCGGTCAACCTGGGCGTGCACACCGAAGGCGCCGTGGTGCGCGCTGGCGAAACCCTGCTGGAAATCGTGCCCCAGGGCACGCGCCTGGAAGTGGAAGGGCATTTGCCGGTGCATCTGGTGGACAAAGTGGGCACCCACTTGCCCGTGGATATTTTGTTCACCGCCTTCAACCAGAGCCGCACACCCCGCGTGCCGGGGGAGGTGAGCCTGATCTCTGCCGACCAGATGCTTGATGAAAAAACCGGCGCGCCGTACTACGTGCTGCGCACCACCGTGAGTGAGGCGGCGCTGGAGAAACTCCACGGCCTGGTGATCAAGCCGGGCATGCCTGCCGAGATGTTTGTACGTACCGGCGAACGTTCGCTGCTCAATTACCTGTTCAAGCCGCTGCTCGATCGCGCCGGTTCTGCGTTGACCGAGGAATGAGCATGAAGCCTGTGTTCCTCGCCTTACTGTGCCTGTGTTCCAGCGCCGAGGCGGCCATGGGGCCGTTCGATGTCTACGAGCAGGCGTTGCGCAACGATCCGGTATTCCTCGGTGCCATCAAGGAGCGCGATGCCGGCCTGGAAAACCGCACCATCGGCCGCGCCGGCTTGCTGCCCAAGCTGTCCTACAACTACAACAAAGGCCGCAACAACTCCCAGGCCACCTTGCCCGACGGGCGCGGCGGCAATTACCACGATGACCGCAACTACAGCAGCTACGGTTCTACCTTCAGCTTGCAGCAGCCGTTGTTCGACTACGAAGCCTATGCCAACTACCGCAAAGGCGTAGCCCAGGCGCTGTTTGCCGACGAGAGCTTTCGTGACAAGAGCCAGGCGCTCTTGGTGCGAGTGCTGACCTATTACACCCAGGCGCTGTTTGCCCAGGACCAGATCGACATCGCCCGCGCCAAGAAGAAGGCTTTCGAGCAGCAGTTCCAGCAGAACCGGCATCTGTTCCAGCAGGGCGAGGGTACCCGCACCGACATTCTGGAAGCAGAGTCACGCTATGAGTTGGCTACCGCAGAAGAGATCCAGGCCCTGGATGAACAAGACGCATCGCTGCGCGAGCTGGGCGCGTTGATCGGTGTGCAAAGCGTGAATATCCAGGACCTGGCGCCGCTCAACCCGAGCTTCGCCGCGTTCGCCCTGGCACCGGCCAACTACGACAGCTGGCACGAGCTGGCGATCAGCAATAACCCGACGCTGGCGTCCCAGCGCCAGGCCGTGGAGGTGGCGCATTACGAAGTGGAGCGCAACCGTGCCGGGCATTTGCCCAAGATCACCGCGTATGCCAGCTCACGCCAGCAGGAATCCGACAGCGGCAACACCTACAACCAGCGTTACGACACCAACACCATCGGCGTCGAAGTCAGCATGCCGCTGTATGCCGGTGGCGGCGTCTCGGCCGCGACACGCCAGGCCAGTCGCGCCATGGAGCAGGCCGAGTACGAGCTGGAAGGCAAGACCCGCGAAACCCTGATCGAACTGCGCCGTCAGTTCAGCGCCTGCTTGTCGGGCATCAGCAAGTTGCGCGCCTATCAGAAGGCCCTGGCTTCGGCCGAAGCGTTGGTGGTGTCGACCCGGCAAAGCATCCTCGGTGGCGAACGGGTCAACCTCGATGCGCTGAATGCCGAGCAGCAGCTCTACAGCACCCGTCGCGACCTGGCCCAGGCCCGTTACGACTACCTGATGGCCTGGACCAAATTGCATTACTACGCCGGCAACTTGCGTGACACCGACCTGGCCAAGGTGGACGAAGCCTTCGGTCATTGATTCGTGTAGGAGCCGGCTTGCCGGCGCCCACAGTGGGGTTTGTACAACAACAAAAAGAGGCGCTGCGATGGGAATCTTCGACTATAAAAACCTCGGTTCCGAGGGCTCCAAAGCGTTGTTTGCCGATGCCATGGCGATCACGCTGTATTCCTACCACAACCTGGATAACGGCTTTGCCGTGGGCTACCAGCACAATGGTCTGGGGCTCGGCTTGCCGGCCACCTTGGTCGGTGCGCTGCTGGGCAGTACTGATTCCCAGGGGGTGATCCCGGGCATTCCGTGGAACCCGGACTCGGAAAAGGCCGCGTTGGAAGCCGTGCAAAAAGCCGGTTGGACGCCGATCAGTGCGAGCACTCTGGGTTACACCGGCAAGGTGGATGCGCGAGGCACGTTCTTCGGTGAAAAGGCTGGCTACACCACCGCGCAAGTCGAGGTGCTGGGCAAGTACGACGACGCCGGCAAGCTGCTGGAAATCGGCATCGGTTTTCGTGGCACCTCGGGCCCACGGGAAACCTTGATCAGCGATTCCATCGGCGACCTGGTCAGTGACCTGCTGGCGGCGCTGGGGCCCAAGGATTACGCGAAAAACTACAGCGGCGAGGCCTTTGGCAACTTGCTCAAGAACGTCGCTGACTACGCCAGCGCCCACGGCTTGAGCGGCAAGGACGTGGTGGTCAGTGGCCACAGCCTGGGCGGTTTGGCGGTGAACAGCATGGCCGATCTGAGCACCAACAAATGGGCGGGTTTCTACAAGGATGCCAACTACGTTGCCTATGCGTCGCCGACCCAGAGCGCCGGGGACAAGGTGCTCAATATCGGCTATGAAAACGACCCGGTGTTCCGTGCGCTGGATGGCTCATCCTTCAACCTGTCGTCGCTGGGGGTGCACGACAAACCCCACGAGTCGACCACCGACAATATCGTCAGCTTCAACGATCACTACGCGTCGACCTTATGGAATGTGCTGCCGTTTTCCATCGTCAACCTGCCCACCTGGATCTCCCATTTGCCCACCGGCTATGGCGATGGCATGACGCGTATTGTGGAATCCGGGTTTTACGACCAGATGACCCGCGATTCCACGGTAATCGTCGCCAACCTGTCCGACCCGGCGCGGGCCAACACCTGGGTGCAGGACCTCAACCGCAACGCCGAGCCCCACAAGGGCAACACCTTCATCATCGGCAGCGACGGCAATGACCTGATCCAGGGCGGCAAGGGGGCTGACTTCATCGAAGGCGGCAAGGGCAACGACACGATCCGCGACAACAGTGGCCACAACACCTTCCTGTTCAGCGGGCACTTTGGCAATGACCGCATCATCGGCTACCAGCCCACCGACACGCTGGTGTTCAAGGACGTGCAGGGCAGCACCGACCTGCGCGACCACGCCAAGGTGGTCGGCGCGGATACGGTGCTCACCTTTGGTAACGACTCGGTCACCCTGGTGGGCGTGGGCCATGGGGGCCTGTGGGCCGACGGTGTGGTGATCGGCTGATCAACGCCAGTGCTGCCCCCGCCAGCCGCCACCCCAATAGGGCCGGTGGGGGTAGCCATAGCCGTAGCCGTAATAGTGATGCGGATAGTAATAAGGCCGCGGGCTGTAGCCCCAATGGCCGTAATACACCGGTGGCGGCGGTTGCTGCACCACGATCACCCGGGGCGGCTGGCGAATGATGAGGGTGTCGGCAAACGCCGGCGCGCTGGCCAGGGCCGCCAGGGTCAGGGGAATGAGTAAAAGAGCGCGTACCGTTCGGGACATGAGTGCCATGGCCGTCGTTCCTCCGTTCTGCCGCCTTCGACGTTGAAGGGGCTTACCGGTTAAACGCGACAGTGGGGCAAATCCTTCGGTAAAAAAATCTTCACTGACCGGCGGGCCGATGCCGCGACGGATTGCCCGGGGCTCACACGTTCAATGACTACCTGCGAGAGGTTTCGCGCGTCATGTGTGAGGAATTGAGCATGTCTCGACTTCGATTGTTACTGTGCGCCGTGGTGCTGCTGGGGTTGGGTGGGTGTGCGGTGTACCCGGCCTATCCGGGGCCATGCTGCTACCGGCCGTACTACCACTCCTACTACTACCATCCCTACTATCACCCGTATTACCACCCGTACTACCGGTATTGACACCCATGCGCTCCAACAAAAAGCCCCGCCGATGCGGGGCTTTTTCATGGTCACGACGGTTTGCGCTGCGCGACCGGTCGGTCGTTGTAGTGGGCGGGCTTGCCCCGCGCGGCGGTGTATCAGGTCAATACAAGGGGGCCTGGTGTACCGCGGCGCGGGGCGAGCCCGCTCACTACAATCAGTTTTCCTTGCGGACGGTGGCGACGTCGGAGGCCTTGACTCGCACGTGTTTGCCCGCTATGTCGACGAACTCGTAGAAACCGTCGGCGGTGTTTGTCTTGGGCTGATCCTTGGTCAGGTACTGCGTACCGTTTTGCAGCGTCACGACGGTTTGCGTTGCGCAACCGGCCAAAACCAGAAAAGTGAGTGCAACCAGCGGCAGACCCAAATTCTTCATGCTCATAACCCTACCTTTAACCTTGAAAAGTCCCGCACCAGACGGCAGCGGGCAACAAATGTTACGCGATGAATGCTTGTATCTGATCACTTTAAAACTAAAAGTTGCGTGCGCCATTTATCTATTACCGATTGCAACACGCCCTTTGGGGCGGCAATCTGTATGCATAACCAGTATTCGAATCCCTCGTGAAATGGCCAATCCCCTCGACGATCCGCTCTATTACCTGCATAACTTCCGGCAAGTGCTGCTCTGGTTGGGGCAACGCTATGCCGATTTGCTCGACCCTGACGAACAGCATTTCATTCAGCATTTTGACAGCTTGCCCCAGGCCTCCCAGGCGTTATTGGTGCGCATGGTGATGCGCAAGGGCATGCATTTTCGGGCGAGCAAACTCAATTACGTGGAAGTCGGCTGCACCCACGCGGCAACCGCGCCGCTGGTGCAGTTGGGGTGGGTGGATGAGCACAGCCCCCTGACCTTTGAAACACTGTTCGCCTTGCTGCAAAAAGGCGAGGTCTTGGCAGTCTTCAAGCCGTGGATCGAGCAGCCCAAGGCCAACAAGGCCGATTGGCTCGAGGCCTTGGCCGCACAGTTCACCGAGCTTCGCAGCTTTACCCAGTGGTGTCCGCACACCACCGACACGCTGTACAGCCTCACCGTGATGGACCTGTGCGACCGCCTGCGCCTGATGTTCTTCGGCAACCTGCACCAGGACTGGTCCGAATTCGTGCTGGCTGACCTGGGCATCTACACCTACGAAAAGGTCGAGTTCTGCGCCGAATCCCGTGGTTTGCGCAGCCGTGACGACGTGCACGGCTACCTGTTCCTGCACGGGTGTCAGCAGGCGTTTGAAGCCGGGCTGGCACTCGACCAGGTGTTGGCTCACATCGCCACGCTGCACACCGACAACCCCTGGCTGGAAAAACGCCGCGCCAAGCTGTTGTTCCAGATTGGCCAGTACTGCGAGCGCAGCGCCGAGTTGGACCTCGCCGAGCAGATTTACCGGCAATGTGCCTATCCCGGGGCACGTACGCGGCTGATCCGCGTACTGGAGCGCCGCGAGGACTACGCCCAGGCCATGGCCCTGGCCTGTACCGCACAGCAGGCCCCGGAAAGCGCCGCCGAACAGCAGCACCTGTTGCGCGTGCTGCCACGCCTTCGGCGCAAACTCGGCGAGCCACCGTTGCCCAAGACCAAGCCTCGTCCGGTCACCCGACTGGACCTGGCGCTGGCACCACCCGATGAGCTGATGTCGGTGGAATATTGCGTGCAGGCGCACCTGAGCGAGCCGGACGCGCCGGTGCATTACGTCGAGAATGGCCTGATCAACTCGTTGTTCGGCCTGCTGTGCTGGGAGGCGATTTTCGCACCGTTGCCCGGCTCGTTTTTCCATCCGTTCCAACGCGGCCCTGCAGACCTGCACAGCGAAGACTTCCACCAGCGCCGCGCCGCGCTGTTCGCCGCCTGCTTCGAGCAACTGAGGGATGAACGCTACAAGGCCACGATCCGCCAGCGCTACGCGGACAAGTGGGGCATTCAGTCGCCGTTCGTGTTCTGGAACCTGCTCAGTGACGAGCTGCTGGAGCAAGCCCTGGCCTGCCTGCCCGCCGAGCACCTGCGCTACTGGTTCGAGCGCCTGCTGCTGGACATTCGCGCCAACCGCGCCGGCATGCCCGACCTGATCCAGTTCTGGCCGGCCGAAAAGACCTACCGCATGATCGAGGTCAAGGGCCCGGGCGATCGCCTGCAGGACAACCAACTGCGCTGGTTGGAGTTCTGCGGTGAATACCAGATGCCGGTGACGGTGTGCTACGTGCGCTGGGCAGAACCCGCTTGAGCTACAGCGTGGCGGTGCGCGCGCTGTGTGAGTTCACGGCGAAGGTGGGCGACCTGGACCTGCGGTTTACCCCGTCGCCCAGTGCCCAGGAAGGTATCGTCGGTCACCGCACCGTGGCCTCGCGGCGCAGTGCGCACTACCAGAACGAAGTGGCGCTGGAAGGCGAGTACCTGCAACTCAAGGTGCGGGGCAGGGCAGACGGCTACGATCCGGACGCCAATCGCCTGGAAGAAGTGAAAACCTATCGCGGCGACCTCGACGCCCAGCCCGCCAACCACCGGCAACTGCACTGGGCCCAGGTCAAGGTGTACGGCTGGTTGATGTGCCAGAAGCTGGGTCTCGACGCCATCGACCTGGCGCTGGTGTACTTCGACATCGTCGGCGAGGGCGAGACCCTGCTGAACCAGCGCTACCCGGCCGCCGAACTGGAGGTCTTCTTCAATCAGCAATGCGCGTTGTTCCTCGGCTGGGCCACGCAGGAAATGCAGCATCGCGACGCGCGCAACAGTGCCGCCAGCACCCTGGCGTTTCCCCATGCCGCGTTCCGCCCCGGCCAGCGCGTGTTGGCCGAGTCGGTCTACAAGGCCGTGAGCACCGGCCGCTGCCTGATGGCCCAAGCGCCCACGGGCATTGGCAAGACCGTCGGCACGATCTTCCCGCTGCTCAAGGCCCTGGCGCCCCAGCAACTGGACAAGGTGCTGTTTCTCACCGCCAAGACCCCGGGGCGCAAGCTGGCGCTGGACGCAGCGCAGGTGCTGTACGACAGTCACCCCGACCTGCCGCTGCGGGTGTTGGAACTGGTGGCCCGGGACAAGGCCTGCGAACACCTGGACAAGGCCTGTCACGGCGATTCCTGCCCGTTGGCCAAGGGCTTTTACGATCGTCTGCCGGCTGCCCGCGAGGCGGCGTCCCAGGTGCGCCTGCTTGACCAGCGCAACCTGCGCGAGGTGGCTTTGGCCCATGACGTCTGCCCCTATTACCTGAGCCAGGAAATGGCGCGCTGGACTGACCTGGTGGTCGCTGACTACAACTACTATTTCGACTTCGGCGCCATGCTCTTCGGCCTGGCCCAGCTCAACCAATGGCGCGTCGCCGTGCTGGTGGACGAGGCGCATAACCTGGTGGAACGTGCGCGCGCGATGTACAGCGCCAGCCTCGACCAATACAGCCTCAAGACCCTGCGTGACACCGCGCCCGAAGCGCTGAAAAAGCCCCTGCAACGCCTCAACCGCGAGTGGAACGCGCTGCATAAGGAACAACTGGCGCCGTATCAGGCCTACGCAACCCGGCCCGACAAACTGCTGCAGGCCTTGAGCCTGTGCACAGGCGCCCTGGGCGACTACTTCAACGACCATCCCGAATCCCTCACCGGCGACCTGCAGGCGTTCTATTTCGAGGCCCTGCAATTTGCCAAGGTGGCGGAGCTGTTCAACGAACACTTCATCTTTGATATCAGCAAGCGCCAGTTCAGCGGCAAGCGCAGCAGCTCGACCCTGTGCCTGCGCAACGTGGTGCCGGCCGAGTTCCTGCGGCCCAGGCTCACAGCGGCGCGCAGCAGCGTGCTGTTTTCCGCCACCTTGAGCCCACGGCGCTACTACGCCGACCTGCTCGGCTTGCCACCGGACACGGCGTGGGTCGACGTTGAGTCGCCGTTCAAGGCCGAGCAACTGACGGTGCGCATTGTCGATCAGGTGTCCACGCGCTTTGCACACCGCGAGGCGTCGCTGGCGCCCATCGTCGCGTTGATCGCCGCCCAGTTCGCAAAAAAGCCCGGCAACTACCTGGCGTTTTTCAGCAGCTTTGATTACCTGCAACAGGTGGCGCAGTTATTGGCCGAAACGCACCCGCATATTCCCTTGTGGCAACAATCACGGGGCATGGCCGAGGCCGAGCGGCAGGCCTTCCTCGACCAGTTCACCGAGCACAGCCAGGGCATCGGTTTTGCCGTGCTCGGTGGCGCCTTCGGTGAAGGCATCGACCTGCCTGGCGCACGTTTGATCGGTGCCTTTGTCGCCACCCTCGGGCTGCCGCAACTGAACCCGGTCAACGAGCAGATGAAGCTGCGCATGGGGGCCATCTTCGGTGCCGGCTACGACTACACCTACTTGTACCCGGGTCTGCAGAAGGTGGTGCAGGCGGCCGGCCGGGTGATCCGCAGCCAGCAGGACGAAGGCGTGGTGATGTTGATCGATGACCGCTTTGGCGAGCCACGGGTGCGTCAGTTGTTGCCGCAGTGGTGGGCAGTCGGTTGATGTATTCCTGGCATCAATGATGCTGGCCTCGACCCACCGGATGCGCCAGGCTGTGGCAAACCCTTCGCCAGGCTAAACCCATGAGCCAGCACACCCTTCGCGTCAACGGTATCGAGCTGAGCGTGCACATCGCCGGCCCTGAACACGGCCAGCCGGTGTGGCTGCTGCACGGTTTTCCTGAATGCTGGCATTCCTGGCGCGAGCAGATACCGGCGTTGGCGGCGGCGGGCTATCGGGTTTTCACGCCGGAGATGCGCGGCTATGGTCGGTCGAGTTCGCCCGCCGAGATTGCCGATTACGACCTGCTGACCCTGTGCGGCGATATCCAGCAGGCCATGGACCATTTCGGCCACCGCGAGGTGGTGATGGTTGGCCACGACTGGGGCGCCGTAGTGGCCTGGCACCTGGCATTGCTGGAGCCCGAGCGGGTCACGCGGTTGATCACGATGTCGGTGCCGTTCGCCGGGCGCGCCCGCCGGCCAGTGATCGAGATCATGCGCGAGCTGTACGCCGACCGTTTCAACTACATCCTGTATTTCCAGGCACCCGGTGTGGCCGAACGGGAATTGAATGCTGACATCGAGCGCACCCTGCGGTTGTTCATGCAGGATCAGGACGTGTTCCTGCAGAAGAAATCCCCCGGCGCCACCTTGCTTGACGGTGTCTCAACCCCCGCCACGCTGCCGAACTGGTGCCGCCAGCAGGACCTCGACGTCTACGTGCAGACTTTTACCGAGCACGGCTTTCGCGGCCCGTTGAACTGGTACCGCAACTTCGAACGCAACTGGCAGCGCACCGAGGCCCTGGCCGGCCGGCAGGTGCTGCAACCGACGCTGTTCTTGATCGGCGACCGCGACCCGGTCGGGGTGTTCGAAGCCCACACGATCAAGCGCATGCCCGATTCGGTGCCCACGCTGGAGCAGCACGTGCTCCCCAACTGCGGGCACTGGATCCAGAACGAGCAGGGCGCTCAGGTCAACGCGCTGATGCTCGGGTTTCTAGGGAGAACGTAAAGGTCGCGCCATGGCCGGGGCGGTCCACCAGTTGGATGCTGCGCCCGTGCAGCTGCAGGATGCGGTGCACGATGCGCAGGCCCAGGCCGCCATCCCGGCGCGCGCCGCCGATGGTGAAGGCACGCAGGAACAAGCCTTCGCGCAGTTCGGCGTCGATGCCGGGGCCGCTGTCGCTGACCGTCACCGCCATGCCATCCGCCGCGCTCGCCAGCAGCACTTCCACTTCGCCATTCACCGGCGTGTGGCGCAGGGCGTTGTCCAGCAGGTTGGTCAGCACCCGTTCGATCAGGCCCAAATCCGCCAGCACCGTGGGCACCTGGGGGGGCAGGGTGGCGGTCAGGGTAATGCCCCGGGCTTCGGCGGTGAGTTCGAATTTCTGGAAGATGTCCTGCACCAGGTCGGGCAGCGAAAAGCCTTCGATCACCGGCTGCACAAAGCCGTGTTCCAGGCGCACCAGCTCCAGCAATGACTGGGCGAGGCCGCCGACCTTGCGGCTCTGGTCCAGCGCGATGCCCAGGTAACGGCGGCGCTCTTCGGGGCTGAGGCTGGCGTCCTTGAGGGACAAGGTTTCCAGGTAGCCGTGCAACGAGGCCAGGGGCGTGCGCAGGTCATGGGAGATATTCGCGACCATTTCCCGGCGTTCCTGGTCCTGGTGAGTAATGGCGCGCCATTGTTCGCCTAGGCGGTTTTCCATCTGCACGAAGGCGTGGTCGAGCACGGCGATCTCATCCCCGCTGGTGAGTTCGGGCGTCAGCGGCGCGGGGGCTTTGGGCGCGCCGTTGATATCGAACTGGCCGACCTTGTCGGTCAACTGGCGCAGCGGCCGGGTGATCCAGGCGAACGCGATCAAGCCCGCCATCAGGCACAGCAGCGCGACCAGGCCGATGGACCACAGCGCGATCTTGAGTGCCATGCCGGTCGCGTCCTTGGCGTCGTACACGTCATGGGCTTCGCCCAGCAGCACCACGTAGAGGAAGCCGGTTTGCTGGCCGTTGGCCTTGAGCGGTGCGGCACTGAACACTTTGCGCCCGTCAACGCTGCGCGGGTCGTCGCCGAGGATCGGCAGCATGGCGCCGCTGAGGAAGCGGCGCACCGGCGTCAGGTCGACGCGGTCACGCAGCAAATGCCCGCTGGGCGCGGCATTGCCGACCACGCGGCCGTCGATGTCGAGCAGGTACACCTCGACACTCGGGTTGACCAGCATCAGCTGGCTGAACAGGTTGCGCACGGCGTCGGGCTTGAGGCCATCGGCGTCCATCAATTGGGTGTCACGGGCAATGTGCGCCGCCAAGTCGCGGGACAGGCCTTGCACCACTTCCAGTTCGTGCATGTGGTTGGAGCGCACCTGCAACCACGCCGACGTGCCGCTGCAAATCACCAGCAACACGGCAAACACCACCGACAGGCGTTGGGTCAGGGTGAGTTTCATGGCGCGCTCTCGGCAAATTTGTAGCCACGGCCCCACACCGTGAGGATGCGCGTCGGGTTGGCCGGGTCGACTTCGACCTTGGCGCGCAGACGGTTGATGTGGGTATTGACCGTGTGTTCATAGCCTTCGTGGCTGTAACCCCACACCGCATTGAGCAGGTCCATGCGCGAGAACACCTTGCCCGGCTGGCGGGCGAAAAAGTACAGCAGGTCGAACTCACGCGGGGTCAGGTCCAGGCGCTGGCCCTGCAAGGTGACGTCGCGGGTCAGCGGGTTGATGAACAACTGGCCGAGGTCGAGGCTGCCGGCGTCCATCTTCAGGTTGCGCGCCATGGCATCCACCCGGCGCAGCAGGGCTTTGACCCGGGCGACCAGTTCCGGCATCGAGAACGGTTTGGCCAGGTAGTCGTCGGCACCCAGCTCCAGGCCGAGGATGCGGTGCAGTTCGCTGGAGCGTGCGCTGGTGATGATGATCGGCGTGTAGCGCGCCATGGCTCGGGCGCGGCGGCAGATCTCCAGGCCGTCCACACCGGGCAGCATCAGGTCGAGGATCAAGGCATCCCAACCGCCTTGTTCCAAGAGGCCCAGGCCTTCGGTGCCATCGGCGCTGTGCACCACCTCGAACTGCTCGTCCCGCAGGTGCAGGCAGATCAGGTCGGCAATATGGGCGTCGTCCTCGACCACCAGGACTCGTTTTGGCTGATCCATGTAGAGAAACCTTTACGTGTAGTCGGCGCATTGTGCGGGTTTTGCCACAGTGTAGTTATCACGAATTGTTTAACTCTGCGTGAGGATTCCGCGACCGCCCACAGCGCACGATAGCGCCATTGGAGTGAGCGAGCTCGCCTCGCGTGGCGGCTTACCAGACGCCTTATGTCGACCTGACACACCGCCGCGCGGGGCAAGCCCGCTCACTACGGACGAGTTCATGGGAGGGTTATATGTATTCGAGACGACAAATACTGCTGGCTGGTGGCGGCCTGGGTGTCGCCGTCCTGGCCGGTGGCCTGCTCAAGCAACTCAACGTGGTCAGCGACGCCGAAGCCGCCGAAACCTTCGAGGTCAACCACACCGAGGCCGAGTGGCGCAGCCTGCTGACGGCCGAGCAATTCGACGTGCTGCGCGAGGAGGGCACCGAACGCCCTTACAGTAGCAAGCTCAACGATGAACACCGCACCGGCACCTTCGCCTGTGCCGGCTGTGCGCTGCCGCTATTTTCCTCGACCACCAAGTTCGACAGCCACACCGGTTGGCCGAGCTTTTGGCAACCGCTGGACAACGCGGTCGCCAGCCACGTCGACACCTCCTACGGCGTGGTGCGCAAGGAAATCCACTGCCGACGCTGCGGCGGTCACCAAGGGCACGTGTTCGACGACGGCCCGCCACCCACCGGCCTGCGCTATTGCATGAATGGCGCCGCCATGACGTTCACGGCGGCGTAAGCCGATGTCTATTCATTCGTATAAGGGACGATCCCATGTGGCTTCTGGTTCTCGCGTATCTGGGCGGCGTGCTGACGATTGTCAGTCCGTGCATCCTGCCTGTTCTGCCTTTTGTCTTCGCTCGCACCGGGCAACCGTTTATGCGCAGTGGCTTGCCGCTGTTAGCGGGGATGGCGGTGACGTTCGCCCTGGTGGCCTCGCTGGCGGCGGTGGGCGGCGGCTGGGTGGTGCAAGTCAATCAGTACGGGCGCTGGCTCGCGTTGCTGTGCGTTGCCCTGTTCGGACTCACGCTGCTGCTGCCACACCTGTCGGAGCGGCTGACACGCCCGTTGGTGGCGGCCGGCAGTCGCCTCTCGGAAGCCGCCGGGGCCGACGCCAAGCCGCGTCCGGGCGCTTCGTTCCTGATCGGCGTGGCCACCGGTTTGCTGTGGGCGCCGTGCGCCGGGCCAATCCTCGGCTTGGTGCTCACCGGCGCGGCGCTGCAGGGCGCCAGCATCGGCACTTCCTTGCTCTTGCTGGCTTACGCCGCGGGGGCTGCGACGTCCTTGGCCTTGGCGCTGCTGGTCGGCGGTAAAGTCTTTGGCTTCATGAAAAAGTCCCTGGGTGCCGGTGAATGGCTGCGCCGTGGCCTGGGCGCGTTGATGCTGGCCGGTGTGGCGGCGATCGCTTTGGGCCTGGACACCGGCGTGCTGTCGCGGTTGTCGACGGCTTCCACCGGTGGCCTGGAACAAAGCCTGGTAGATAAGCTGAGTGCCAAGCCTGAACCGAAGGGCGGAGCGATGATGGCCGGTGGCGCAATGATGATGGCTGCCAACCACAGCGACACGCTGCCCATCGAGGGTGCGCTGCCGCCCTTGGACGGCGCCGTGCAATGGCTCAACAGCCCGCCGCTGACGGCCGAAGGCTTGAAGGGCAAAGTGGTGCTGGTGGATTTCTGGACCTACTCCTGCATCAACTGCCTGCGCACCTTGCCGTACGTGAAGGCCTGGGCCGAGAAGTACCACGACCAAGGCCTGGTGGTGATTGGCGTGCACGCTCCGGAGTTTGCCTTTGAGCGCGACGTGAACAACGTCACCAAGGCCATGAAGGACCTGGGCATCACCTACCCGGTGGCCATCGACAACAACTACAAGATCTGGCGCGCATTCAATAACCAATACTGGCCGGCGCATTACTTTGCCGATGCCAAGGGCCAGATCCGTTATCACCACTTTGGCGAAGGCGACTATGCCGAGTCGGAGCGGGTGATCCAGCAACTGCTGCGCGAAGCCGGGGCCAAGAACGTGGCCGGTGGCCTGATCGAGGCCGACGCCAAGGGCGTGCAACAGGCGCCGGACATGAACGAAGTGCAGTCGCCGGAAACCTACCTGGGCTTCCAGCGCGCCGAAAACTTCGTCACCGCTGGCACCCTGGGTACCGACAAGGTCGTGAACTACCCCGCAGCCGGCACCCTGGCGCTGAATAACTGGACGCTGGAAGGCCCGTGGAACGTCGGTGGCCAGCAAGCCACTCTCGATCAGGCAGGTGGGCGCATCGTCTACCGCTTCCATGCCCGCGACCTGCATCTGGTGCTGGGCCCTGGCGCCGATGGCAAGCCGGTACGCTTCAAGGTGACGGTCGACGGCCAGGCCCCGGGCGATGCCCATGGCACCGACGTGGCGCCGGATGGCAGCGGTACCGTGACCGAGCAGCGCCTGTACCAGCTGGTGCGCCAGCCCGGCGCGGTGCAGGACCGCACCTTCAGCATTGAATTTCTGGACCCGAACGTATCGGCGTACGCCTTCACGTTCGGCTGAATTGAAAACCCAATCACTGTGGGAGCTGGCTTGCCTGCGATAGCGCCGGGCCAGCCACTTCATCTGGCACTGACGCACCGCCATCGCAGGCAAGCCGGCTCCCACAGTCGACCGTGTTCTGGAGTGATAGTGATGAAACTACTCAAGTTTTTACCGGTACTCGCTTTCGCGGCTTTTGTCGGCCAAAGCTCGGCGTTCTCCTTCGGTGGTGCTGAAGACGCGGTGATGATCGCACCCCCCACCCTGGACCTGCCCGCCACCTCCGGCAACCTGCAAACCGCCGTGTTTGCCGGTGGCTGTTTCTGGGGCGTGCAAGGGGTGTTCCAGCATGTGCAGGGCGTGAAAAACGCTGTGTCCGGCTACGACGGTGGCGCAGCGAGCACCGCGCAATACGAGACCGTCAGCGGTGGCGATACCGGGCATGCCGAATCGGTGTCGGTGACCTATGACCCGAGCCAGGTCAGCTACGGCAAGTTGTTGCAGATCTACTTCTCGGTGGCCCACAACCCCACTGAGCTGAACCGCCAGGGCCCTGACAGCGGCACCCAATACCGTTCGGAAATCTTTGCGCAGAACGCCGAACAACAGAAAGTCGCCCAGGCGTATATCGCCCAGCTGGACGCGGCCAAGGCTTTCGACAAGCCGATCGTGACCAAGGTAGAGATGGGCAAGGCGTTTTACCCGGCGGAGTCTTATCACCAGGATTTCCTCACCGAGAACCCGTCTTACCCCTACATCGTGATCAATGACCTGCCAAAGGTGGCGCAGCTGAAAAAACTGTTCCCCGACCAATACCGCGCCGAGCCGGTATTGGTAAAAAACCAATAACCACCACAAAACCACTGTGTGGGAGCGGGCTTGCTCGCGAATGCGATGTGTCAGATACATATGAATTGACTGACCCACCGCTTTCGCGAGCAAGCCCGCTCCCACAGTGGTCCTGTGTCAAGCCTCGGATTTAGCCTTGGCCAGGTACGGCGCCAGACGTCGGCCCATTTCCTCACCCAAAGCCTGCAACCCGCTCAACGGACGGACCATCACTTCAAATTCGATGATCTGCCCTTGTTCGTTGAAACGGATAAGATCGATGCCCTTGAGCTGCTTGTCGCCCACCCGTGCGCTGAACTCCAGCACCACGCTCAGGCCATCGCCGGTCGCCAGTTCACGGTGGTAGGTGAAGTCTTCGAACACCTTGATCACGGTGTTGAGGATCATCGACACCACGGGCGCGCCAGGGTAGGGCGTGTGGGCCATGGGCGAGCGAAACACCGCGTCGGCGGCCAGCAGCTCGGGCAGGGACTTGAGGTCACGGGCGGCCAGCATGGCGTGCCAACGTTGCAAGGTGAGGGCGGCAGCGGGGGTGAGGGTCAGTTCGGACATGCTCTGTACCTGTTCTTATGGTGGGAAGGCGTTGCACCTGCCCAACATAAGAGCGGTATCAAAGGAGGGTCAATCACTCGAATTGACAGTTAAGTGACCCAATTGCACTCACACCACTTCCAGGTAAGAGCTGTGAATGGCCCTGGCCAGTTCGCGCACGGTGTCGATAAAGTCGGTGAGGCGGCTGTGCAGGCCGTCTTCGAGGATTTCGTCGATCCCGGTGTAGCGCAGCCGCGCTTCGAACTCGGCAGCCAGGCGTTGGGCGGTGCGCCCGTAGCTGCCGGGCAAGTCGGCGAGGATGTGGCTCAACTCCTCGATGCAGGCGTGCAATGAGCGTGGCACGTCACTGCGCAGCAACAGCAACTCAGACACCGACCGTGCATTCAACGCATTCGGGTACAGCTCGGTGTAGGCCTCGAATGACGATAACGCCCGCAGCAGCGCGCTCCACTGGTAATACCCGCGTGCCGACAGGTCGCTGACCTCTTCCGATTCTTCGCCAAACATCTCGTAGCGCGCATCGAGCAGGCGCAGGGTGTTGTCCGCTCGCTCGACAAAGGTGCCCAGGCGAATGAAGCGATAGGCGTCATTGCGCATGATGGTGCCGGAGGTGGCGCCGCGAAACAGGTGCGAGCGCTGCTTGACCCAGTCACAGAAGTGGCTGATGCCATGCCGCGCCAGGCCGCCGGCGGCGATGCTGCGCATTTCCAGCCAGGTGGCGTTGAGGTTTTCCCACATGTCGGCGGTGATGCGCCCGCGTACCGCGTGGGCGTTGCCCCGGGCGGCGCGCAGGCAGTTGTAGATGCTGGCGGGGTTTTCTTCGTCGAGGGCGAAGAAGTGCAGCATGCGTTCGGCGTCCAGCTGCTTGTGGCGTTCCAGGTAACTGTCCAGGGTGCCGCTGCTGAGCAACGACATCGCCAGCTCATCCAGGCCATCGCTGCGCCCTGCCTGGGGCATCAGCGACAGCGAATAACTCACTTCGAGCATGCGTGCCAGGTTCTCGGCACGCTCCAGGTAACGGGACATCCAGTACAGATCTGCGGCGGTTCTACTCAACATGATTCAGCCCTCCACCACCCAGGTGTCCTTGGTTCCGCCGCCCTGCGACGAGTTGACGATCAACGAGCCTTCCTTCAGCGCCACGCGGGTCAGGCCGCCCGGCACCAGGCGGGTTTCCTTGCCCGACAGCACGAAGGGCCGCAGGTCGATATGCCGGGGGGCGATGCCGTTTTCGACAAAGGTGGGGCAGGTGGACAGGCTCAGGGTCGGCTGGGCGATATACGCGTGGGGGCGCGCCTTGATGCGCTGGCGGAAGTCCTCGATCTCGGCCGCCGTGGACGCCGGGCCCACCAGCATGCCGTAGCCACCGGAGCCCTGGGTTTCCTTGACCACCAGTTCCGGCAGGTGGGCCAGCACATGGGACAGTTCATCGGGTTTGCGGCACTGGAACGTCGGTACGTTTTGCAGCACCGGCTCTTCGTCCAGGTAGAAGCGGATCATTTCCGGCACATAGGGGTAGATCGATTTGTCATCGGCCACGCCGGTGCCGATGGCATTGGCCAGCACCACATTGCCCGCGCAGTAGGCGGCGACCAGGCCGGGCACGCCGAGCATCGACTCCGGGTTGAACGCCAGCGGGTCGAGGAAGGCGTCGTCGATGCGCCGGTAGATCACGTCCACGGCCTTGGGGCCGTCGGTGGTGCGCATGAACACCTTGAGGTCTTGCACGAACAGGTCGGCGCCTTCCACCAGTTCCACGCCCATTTCCCGGGCGAGGAAGGCATGTTCGAAGAATGCGCTGTTGAAGCGCCCAGGCGTCAGCACCACCACGTTGGGGTTGTCCAGGCGGCTGGCGCTTTTGAGGGTCTTGAGCAGCAGGTTGGGGTAGTGGTCCACCGGCGCGATGCGTTGCTTGGCGAACACTTCGGGGAACAGGCGCATCATCATCTTGCGGTCTTCGAGCATGTAGCTCACGCCGCTGGGGGTGCGCAGGTTGTCTTCGAGCACGTAGTAGGTACCGTCGCCGTCGCGCACCAGGTCAACGCCCGAGATATGCGAGTAGATGTCGCGGTGCAGGTCCAGGCCGACCATGGCCTTCTGGTAGCCCTCGTTGCCCAGCACCTGGTCGGCAGGGATGATCCCAGCCTTGATGATGCGTTGGTCGTGGTAGATGTCGGCAAGGAACATGTTCAGTGCGTTCACGCGCTGGATGCACCCGCGTTCGATCACGGCCCATTCACTGGCGGGGATGCTGCGGGGGATGATGTCGAAGGGGATCAGGCGCTCGGTGTCTTGTTCGTCGCCATACAAGGTGAAGGTGATCCCGGCCCGATGGAACAGCAAATCGGCTTCGCGGCGCCTCTGGGCCAGCAGTTCCGGCGGCGTGTTGGCCAGCCAGCGGGAGAAATCCTGATAATGCGCGCGGCATACGCCTTGCGCGTCATTCATTTCGTCGAAGAAAGATCGAGCCATTCCAGTACCTTGTCAGTGCCCAGTGTTGCCGGGTGGCACTGCCGCTTTAAAAACCGCATTTTTTATGAGCCCGTGGCTGAGGGTGCCACTGGGCCTGGTCCTTACTTTCTTATGGGGTGGGCTCTGGGTCGGGGGGTAACGAATGCTCCTGTTTCCGGGCAGATGAATGGATAAAGCAATGCTTGTGCCGAAACCCTCAAAACACCCGACCTCTTTGTAGTGAGCGGGCTTGTCCCGCGCTGGAGTGCGCAGCGCTCCCGTTTTATGGGGGGGCGCTGCGCAGCCCGGCGCGAGCAAGCTCGCTCACTACAGTGCACTCCGTGCTCTCGATTGGTGCACGAACAAACTTGAACTTCGCCCGGGCCCGTTTCTTCTAAGGGAATTCGAACCTGTGTGGAGCATGGCCGTGCCCAGAATCATTTCGCCCCATACGCCGGAGGCGGCGCTGACCGATCACAGCGAACACAACGCCAAGATCTTCGGCTCGCCCAAGGATCGCCTGGATTTCTACCGCCGCGAGATCCAGTACGAAACCACCATCCTGGCCAACCGCACCGACGCCTACCTCACGGCGCAATCGTTCCTGGTCATCGCGTTCGTGTCCGGCATGGGCAACCTCAACCCGGAGTGGGGCAAGTTGTTCACCCTGGTGGTGCCGGTGTTCCTGGTGATGCTCGGCATTCTCAGCTCATTGAACGCCTGGCCGGGGATTCGCGCGGCGTACGAAATCATCGACCACTGGCACTACAAGCAAAGTGAACTGCTGCGCAGCGAGCCAGTGATGGGGCTGGCCTACGATGATTCGCCGCTGTTCTGCGAGACCGAGTCCTCCCACAAGGGCTACCGCAAGTCGCTGCTGTTTTCCATGCGTGCGCCGTGGCTGTTCATGGTGTTCTGGCTATTGCTGGGGGCTTATGCGTTCTACATCCAGGTAGACAACCCCGGTTCCTAGACAAATGGAACTTCGTCGCTGGGAACGTGACCTTAACTTTACGCAAGCAATAACGATGCAGAGGTAAACCATGAGCACGCACAAACAACCCGCGACGGGCGCAGACGCCCCCAAAGACCCGGCGCTGAACGCAGACCCCAAGGCCAAAGACCCCAAGGCGCGGGAAAACGACTACAGTCCAGACTTCAAGCCTGAGCGCGAGCCCAAGCCTGAAACCGATGCCGATATCGATACCCAAGGGGGTTAGGGAGACAGTCATGTCAGAAGAACTGGGAGAGGAATTAGAAGAGGAACTCAACGACCCGGGTAACGAAGACCCGGGGTCGCTGATGGATGATGCAGAGGTGCCGCTCTTAGAACCAGACGAAGCGGCGTGCGCGGATTGAGCGAGTGCCAGAGTTGTCCTTGGAACTCTGTGGTGTGGTGAGCGATTACTTGGCGGACGGCAACTTCTCGTTGTCGCCGCTTTAAGTTTACTGGCAGTCTTCAGGACGTAAAATGCCGCGGTTTGTAGTTGATGTTGACTAGTTCGGTAGAATGCGAACCGTCTGGACGGTCGATTGAAATTTGTATCGTTGCTCCGTCATTTTTTAAAATGTGTTGCGTCGTCTTGCGCGCGTTAAATTGGCTATACCTCAACTCTGCAAGCAACTGGACTTGATCCGGCGGCAGATTTGGGTGAAACCGTTTAACGTTTCCCACGAAGTTTTCATGAAGCACGTCCAGCTTTTCCGGGGACGCATTCGCGTACACCGGTCCTTCAAAAGCTTTTACAGGTTTGTTGATTGCCGTCTGAAACTGCTGGGCAAACGATGAAGCTCCGCCATTTGCACCGTAACACGAAATAAGCCGCACATTATCGTAGTCTGCCGGGTTGATGCCTTTGGACTTGAGCAAACTGATGAGGCTCTTGGCGTCTTGAGGTTTGCCGTCTGCGTACAAAAAAGTGCCATTTTTCAAAAAATTATTGGCACTATCAGGCCCTTCACCGTGCGCAATGATATTAAGGCGTTTGACGCCTTTATAATTATCGACGTAAGTGTGCATGCCTGAACCAATGACTTTAATTTCTTGCATGGTGCCGCCAAGTTGGATGACGTTATCACGAGCAAGGCCTGCGCTTAACAAACTTGAATCTTTGCTGGCAAGCGAAGATGCGGTGCCCCTGAACTGCTCCAGTGGTTTTCCATACGCTTGGCTTGTGCGCGGATCATAGGCATGCCAATTACCGGTAGCCGGATCGTATTTCGCCAAGGATCCAACGTCCTGCGTCGTATTGATGGATTTGTAGGTGCCCTGCGCAATGTCCGGGTTTTTTACTACGTCCAACAGGTTGCCGCTGCGGTATGAGCCGCGTAAGTGTTTGAATCCGTAGTACGCCGCCCTCGGAACCCGCCGTACACCATTCACAACACCACGCGCCAGATTATCCACCCCATTCACCGGGTTGAGTGCGCCAACTGTGGCGCGCCCCAGGATCTTGAGGTTGTGCCCGACCCTGGCCAGGGCGCCAATCCCGCTTGCCGCTGCTTTCGCGCCTTTGACCGCTGTACCGAAGCCGACGAGGAAACCGAATATGTCCCACGACAGATCGCCCAAACCTTGGGCAATTTTGCCGTTCTGAAAATTGACGATGGCCGACCTGAACGGGATGAGGTTAAGGGCGATCTGTGCCGCTTTTTCGTGGATTGGCACTTCGGTATCAAAGGTTGTCAGGCCCCTGGCTGCCTTCTTCAGCCCGGGAATATCCATGTCATGGAGAACGGCGTCCGCAAGGTAGGCGGTCCTTGCGCTGCCGAAGCTATCGGGAATACCGCTCGCGTTCGAGGATTCTTCCGTTAGCCCGGCTGGGTAATGGCCTTCAGGTTTGATTACTTTGTATTCGTAGAATGGACGGGATTCTTTGTAGTAGGGCTGGCCAGTCTTGAAATCAGCTTTGTCCGGCTGCCGAGTGATGCTGCCTTTCAGGCGGTCCAGTTGGTAAGTGTGGACTTGTCCATCGCGCTTGATCTTGATCAGCACACACCCTTCAGTCTCTTTGTCGTATTCACTGGCAAGTTTGCCGCCCCATTCGAAATGGGTTTTCCTGGCAATGGTGATTTCTCCAAACTCAAAATTTTGACGGTCCGCCAAAGGCAGCTTCGCCACCATGTGTTTTACTTGCGCGGCGGTTGCAGTCCTGATCGCCTCGGAATAATCCGAGAATGCTGCATTGAACGCGTCAGATATCGACGGCAGTTGTTTGAGTTTTTGCAAAGCGTCATTGACGTCAAATGCACTGGACGAAGAGACCCAGGCACCCGGCCTGCCGTCATCGGGCAGGTCAGCCTGCCCTAATGTGAGCGTGCGTATCAGGTCTCTGCCCGTTTCCCCCCAGTTATCCGCAGAGCTTGGCGCGCCCAGGATGCCCCGGCCATCGATATACAGGTCCAGGATCGAGTAGGGCCCCGGGAAATAACGGTTGGAAGGCTCAACACGGATACATTTTTCTTCGAAGTGCTTCGGGGCCACGCCTGGCAAGGCCTTTTTCAGGCGCTCCAGTGCCATGTCCCTGGCTGTCGGCATCACGGCCGTGGAGGCGTGCGAAGCTTTCGCGAGTTCGCTGACCTGTGCTGCAAACGCCTTGCGCACGCTGCCCATTGCAGTCTCGGTTATCGGGTAGGGCAACCCGTTGGCAACGGCCCATTCCTTGAGCGCAGCGCTTTGGGCGACAAATTCAGTACGTTCGTCTTCGTCGGAGATGGGCGCGATGCTGGCCTGGGTCATGACTTGGGCGTAGCTCATCGTTGCGGTCGCCCCGGGGGCATTCGCTTCTATACGGGCGACGGCGGTGGAAAAACTGACCCAGCTGTGAGTGCCCAGGACCAGATCTTGCGGAATGTCCTTGACCAGAAATTCCGGTGCCCGGCTGGACAACATCAGCGTGGCTTGGATCTTGGCTTGTTCAGGTGATGATCCCTTTGCCAGTTCGTTGGTTAACTCATTCAACACTGCCGCAGCAGTCTTGCCCGAGTTCTGCGCGGACAACAGCGTATAACCCGCGATACGGGTTTGCGCCGCACCCGGAGCAGCCTCCGGCGATTCAGAGAGGTCCAGCGTCAGGACCGCCAGCAACCAGTCATTGACACTGCCTTTGACCGAGCGCGCCTCAAACTGGGCCTGGATGGCCCGGCCCACGGCCTGTCCCTTGGGCGATTCGATCAAGCTATCAATCAAGCGCCTTGGATCACCGGTTCGCGCCGGATGGCCCTCCAGCAAATACTCCAGAACGCTGCTGGACGGTCGAAAATCAATATCGCCGACCTTGCCTTGAAGGATATCGCCTCTCAATTGTTGCTCGCTCGCGGCATCCAACGGCTCGGGCCATGCACGCGCGCCGCCGTAGTTACCGTTGACCGGCGCCTTGGGGGCAGGGGTCATCAACGCAGTGACCAGGTTGTCCAACTGATCAAGCGTGGTGGGGATTTTCCAGCCATGGTCCTCGATAAACTGCTTCAGGCTCACGCTGTTGTGCTTGCCTGCCATCGAAGGCATGTAGGTACCGGCGCTGTCGACATAGACAACTCGGGTGTCGAGTTCGTGGGCTATTTCCGACTCTTCCCGGCTGCCCTTCCTGGTAAGACTCGCCAGGTGCTGCAAGTCATGAGCAGCCTGGTAGCGGTTACGGATATCGGCCAGCTGCGCCTGTTGCTCCTCCAACCGATCGTCGCTACGACTGCTGTGCAAGTCCGAAAAGAACTGCGGTGTCAGCTCGATAAAGGTCTTGTCCTGCAGCAGTTCGGCCACGCGTTGCTTGATCGCGTCCGGGGACGAGAGCACGGGCTCTTTGTAAAAACGTTGTACAAGGGTGAAGGGCGCGCTGTTGGCAGTGGTAGACAGCGGCGGGGCGAACGTGGTGAAGGCGTATCCCGAAACGATGATTCGGCCTGCATTCAGAATCGGCCCACTGACCGCTGCCCAGCCCGGGTCGTCGAGCCCGAGTGTATGAACTTCTTGCACTGGGTCTTTTTTAAGCGAGAACGCTATCTGGCCGGAGGCCGGGTTGATTTTGATCGAATCTGGTTTTATGCCCCGTTCCTGCATCCACTGTTGCACGTCTGGCGACTGAAACGCTCGGGCCAACTGGCGCCACCATTGCCCGAAGGTCGAGCTGGCTGGAATGGAGTCGATCTTGAGGTCTGATTGAGGCGCCGAGGGGCCGGCGGTCTTCGCCAGTGCGATGCGATACAGTGCTGCCAGCTCACTGTCGCCTTCGGTGCGGGTATGGGGGTCGTAAGTATCGAGCTCAGAGAATTCATCAGTCGCACGTCGCGGCCTCGCGGAGTTCGACTGAGGCGCATCGTTGGGCAAGGTGTAGCCGGTATTTACGGTGCTTGGGTTGATCATCAAGGAATGGCTCGTCGTGTGATAGGCAGTTGGAGGCATGGGTTGCCTTGTGCTCAACATGCGTGTCACAAACGTCCCTGGTGATTCCGCTCAAGGGCCGGTTTTTCGTTGCTGTATTTATCCCGGCCGGCTCACTGGGACTCGATCAATTGCGAACCAATGGTTTTCATCCGGATCATGTCCATCAACTGCCGCAACCCTGGCTGCGATTGGCGGCGGCTGGGGTAGTACATGCACAACGGATCACCCAGGCAGGCCCAGTCTGGCATCACCTCCACCAGGCGGCCGTCCTTGAGTTCCAGTTCGACACGGTTGGACAAACAGTAGGCAATCCCCACGCCCTGCAGTGCAGCGTTGACGATGGTCTCGGTGTCGGCTGCGCTGAAATTCCCCGGCACATCGATGCGTTGCTGGCGCGCGCCGTTGCCCAGTTCCCATTTGTAAGTGGTCTTGTCGCCCAGGTACATGCGGATGCAGGCGTGCTGCAGCAGGTCTTTGGGTTCGCGGGGTGCCCCATGACGGGCAAGGTATGCGGGGGAGGCGACCATGATCCAGCGCAACTCGCCGGTCAACGGCACGGCCACCATGTCCTGGGGCACGGTGGCGCCGTAACGGATACCGGCATCGTAGCCCTCGGCGATAATGTCGATCATCTGGTCCTGCACGATCAGGTCCAGGCGCAGTTGCGGGTAGGCTTGCGTGAATTCGCCGAGGATCGGCGCCAGCAACAGCACGGCAGCATCCCGAGGCACATTCAGGCGCAGGCGGCCGATCGGCGCTTCGCGGTACAGCTCCAAGGTATCGAGGCCGTCCTGGATCGTGGCGAAACCCTGGCTGAGTTTTTCCGCGAGCAGGTTACCGGCGTCGGTGGGCTCGACGGCGCGGCTGCTGCGGTAGAGCAATTTCACGCCCAGGCGGGTTTCGAGGTTGCGCATGGTGTGGCTCAACGCCGAGGTGGTCACGCCCAGTTCGTGCGCGGCGTGACGAAAACTGCGGCGCCGGATGATGGCCATGAACACATTGAGATCGGCGAGTTCGGAGCGGTTAAAAGCGGCCATATCAAGACTTTTTTAGGAGAATTCGGTTGTATGCGGCGTTGAGCCCTATTCAACCCGGGATGACCTAGAGTAATTGCTTTTCAAAGTATTGCTATGGGCAGCGTGATTTTTTATGAGTATCGAAACCCTCAAGATCCCCGGTATCGACAAGGCCGTGTCAAGGATCGCCCTCGGTACCTGGGCCATGGGTGGCCGTCTGTGGGGCGGCTCGGACAATGAGCTGTCGATCAAGACCCTCCGCCATGCCCTGGCCAGCGGCATCAACTTGATCGACACGGCGCCGGTGTATGGCTTCGGCTTGTCCGAAGAGCTGATCGGCAAGGCCTTGCGCGGCGTGCGCCACAAGGCGGTGATCGCCACCAAGGCCGGCCTGCAGTGGGATGACGGCACCACGCGCCGCAACGCCACGGCCCAGCGCATCCGCAAGGAAGTCGAAGACTCTCTGGTGCGCCTGGAAACCGACTACATCGACCTGTATCAGATCCACTGGCCTGACCCCCTGGTGGCCCAGGAAGAAACCGCCGATGAACTGGAGCGCCTGCGCCGCGAGGGCAAGATCCTCGCCGTGGGGGTGAGCAACTATTCACCGGCGCAGATGGATGACTTCAGCCGCTACACCGCGCTGGCCACCGTGCAACCGCCCTACAACCTGTTCGAGCGCGCCATCGACAGCGACATCCTGCCGTATGCCAAGAACCACGGGCTGGTGGTATTGGCCTACGGCTCGCTGTGCAGGGGGCTGCTGACCGGCAGCATGCATTCGGCCACCAGCTTTGGTGGCGACGATGTGCGCAGGATCGACCCCAAATTCAAGGCGCCGCGTTTCGAACAATACCTGGCCGCCGTCGGCGCGCTGGAGGTTTACGCCCGCGAGTGTCACGGCAAGTCGATACTGGCGCTGGCGTTGCGCTGGGTGCTGGATCAAGGGCCGACCATCGCGCTCTGGGGCGCACGCCGACCGGAGCAACTCAAGGGCTATGAAGAGGCGTTTGGCTGGCACCTGACCGCCGATGACCTGACACATATCGACCGTATTCTGGCCAGCACGATAAAAGATCCGATCGGGCCGGAATTTATGGCCCCCGCCAAGCGTTAACCCTTACGACAGGGATGTCAGCGACAACAAAAAATGACATCCCCGTACGTTGAGGTTTTTGCATGAAACGCGGCACCCTATTCACGATCGCTGGTGGTTTGCTCTGTGGGCTGTTAGTGGCAGGCGCCCTGAAATGGCGCGGTGACCCTAATGCCCTGTGGCACATCGTCAGCCAGCAATGCGTTCCCGACCAGCAACAGCAGCACAAGCCCGACCCGTGCCTGGCGGTGGACCTGGACCGGGGTTATGCGCTGCTCAAGGATCGCAACGGCCCGTTGCATGACTTGCTGATTCCCGTGGACAAAGTCACCGGCATTGAAGACCCCGCCCTGGGGCGCCAGCTGTTGCCGCATTATTTTACTCAGGCCTGGAAGCACCGCGCGGTGTTATCCGACGGCCTGAAAAAGCCAATCCCGGACGCCTTCGTCTCCGTGGCGATCAACTCGCGTTTTGGCCGCTCGCAGAACCAGTTGCACGTGCACATCGCTTGCCTGCGCCCCGAGGTGTTTGTCGCCTTGAGCCAGCAAGGCAAAGCACTGGATGAACAGTGGCAGGTGTTGCCGAGGCCGCTGATGGGGCATACCTACAGCGCCCGCACGTTGTCGGCAACCGATGCCGAGGTGCTCGACCCGATGGCGCTGTTGCACGATTACGTCGAGGCCCAGGGCAGCTCGATGAGCCACTACAGCCTGCTGATGACGCCCCGCGCCGACGGCAGCTTTGTGCTGCTGAGCACGCACCTGGCGCTCACCGAACTGAATTTGGGTTCGGCCGGTGAGCTGCAAGATTATCGCTGTGACCTGATGACCCAGTTGTAAGCCCCCCCTTTGACCTGATTCGGACCTACCTCCATGCGCTTGATTGTGTTGGCTTGCCTGTTCCTGTCTGTGGGTGTGGCCCAAGCGGCTACCCGAGAAGTGATCCCGATTCACAGCGCCACCATGGCCAATGGTGATTTGCGCTACAGCGTCACCTTGAAGATTGGCGGCACGCCGGTGGAAACCCAATTCGACACCGGCTCGGTGGGATTGCGCGTGCTGCCCGGCGTGCTCAAACCCCAGGATGCCGAGGCGCAGAACGTGCCTGCGGCGATTCAGTACGGCAGCGGCGTGCGCCTGAACGGCAAGCTGGCACTGGCCACGGTCAGCCTGGGCACTGCCACGGCACACGTGCCGCTGCAACTGGTCGACAGCATCAGTTGCAGCGATGCACGGCCTAAATGCCCGGCCTCCAAAGTGTCTGCCAAGGACTTTCTCATGGGCGGCAACCCCGAGCGGGGCGAGGGCTTCAAGGCGATCATGGGCGTTGGCATGTTGCGCAACCCCGCGACCAACCCGCTGGTGGCCATGGGCGGCCGCTGGTTGGTGGTACTGCCTCGGCCCGGGCAGAGCACCGGGCAGTTGATCCTCAACCCCACGGCGGCGGAGACCCAGGGCTTTCGCACCCTCAGCCTGCAACGCTTTGCGGTGAAACCCGGGGATGCCAGCGCCTACTGGAAAGACCACGGCGTGCAAGGTTGCCTGCAGCGTCTGGACACCCACCAGCAGGTGTGCGGCAACAGCATCCTGGACACCGGCGCGGCGGGTTTTCATATCTATGCCGATGCACTGCAAGCCAACTGGCCGGTGGGCACCCCGGCGCATTTCAGCCTGACGCTGGGGGACGGCAGCCAGATGGGCCAGCACTTCAAAGTGGATAACGGCGGCGGGCGCTATGTGCGCTACATCACCGCCCAGGGCGAACACAACTTCCACGGGATCAATGCCGGCTTGCTGACGTATTTCGATAACGCGGTGCTGTACGACCAGTCCGCCGGCACCATCGGCCTGAAAGCCCGCTGATCTCACCGTAAAACCGGGTCTATTGTGGGAGCGGGCTTGCTCGCGAATGCGTTGGGTCAGTCAACATATTCAGTGACTGACACTCCGCATTCGCGAGCAAGCCCGCTCCCACATTTGAATCTCACCTACCTGAAAATTTTCATTCACGACCTCTTTGCTCGATAAACGACACCCGCTCAAATTTAGCCATTGAACGACTGTTCAGTTTGAACTATGTTGACCGCATCCACCCGTTTGCCTGCAAACGGGTTCGCGCTTTTTCTTCTTGAACGAGAGGCTCTGGCATGCGGTTTTCCCCCTTCGTTGAGCGAATTGCAGGGCAGGGCGTTGCCGCCTGGGACATTCACCACGCCGCGTTCCACGCCGCCAGCCAGGGCGAAGACATCATCATCCTCAGCGTCGGCGATCCCGATTTTGCCACGCCTTCGTTCATCACCGACGCGGCCGTCAGCGCACTGCGCGACGGCGACACCCACTACACCGAAATCCCCGGCCGTACGTCCTTGCGCGATGCCGTGGCTCGACGCTACAGCCAGACGCTGGGCCGCTCATTGGCGGCCGATAATGTGATCATCGTGCCCGGCGCCCAGAACGCATTGTTCATCAGCTCGCTGTGCCTGTTGCAGGCCGGGGATGAAGTGCTGGTACTCGACCCGATGTACGTCACCTACGAAGCCACGCTCAAGGCCAGTGGCGCAACCCTGGTGCGCGTGCCGTGCTCGCCGGAGTCGGGATTCCGCCTGGACCCGCTGGCACTCGCCGCTGCAATCACCCCGCGCACCCGGGCGATCTTCTTTTCCAACCCGAACAACCCCACCGGCGTGGTGCTCAACCCTCAGGAACTGCAAGTGATTGCCGACCTGGCCATCGCCCATGACCTGTGGGTGGTGGTGGATGAGGTCTACGAAAGCCTGGTGTTCGACGGCCAATACCACAGCCTCGCCGCGCTGGCTGGCATGGAAGAGCGCTGCATCGTGATCGGCAGCCTGTCCAAGTCCCACGCGATGACCGGCTGGCGTATCGGCTGGATCATCGCCGCGCCGCCGATGGTCGCCCATGCCGAAACCCTGGTGCTGAGCATGCTCTATGGCCTGCCCGGGTTTGTGATGGAAGCCGCTGCGGCCGCCGTGCTGGCCCATGATGAAGTGACCGTCGGCATGCGCGAGATCTATCGCCGCCGACGTGACCTGGTGGTAGCCGGCCTGAGTGCTTGCCCGGGGATCAAGGTGCAGGCGCCCCAGGCCGGCATGTTTGTGCTGGTGGATGTGCGCGGCACGGGCTTGAGTTCGCTGGATTTTGCCTGGCGATTGTTCCGCGAGGCCGGGGTCTCGGTGCTCGATGCGGCGGCCTTTGGTGAACCTGCCCAAGGCTTTGTGCGGCTGTCGTTCACCCTGGGCGATGAGCGCCTGGCCGAGGCGTGCCAGCGCATTGCTGGCTTTGTCGGCCGACTGGCGGGCGAGCCACGGATCGCGCCGGCGCCCGTCGCAAAGATTGAAGTGGTGCAACCGGCCGAGGTCAAAAAGATGATCGAGGTGGTCGATCTGCATAAGCGCTTCGGCAATATCGAAGTGCTCAAGGGCATTTCCCTGACCGCAAACGAAGGCGATGTGATTTCCCTGATCGGCGCCAGTGGCTCGGGCAAAAGCACCTTGCTGCGCTGCATCAACATGCTCGAAGTGCCCGACCAGGGCAGCATTCACGTAGACGGTGAGAGCATCAAGCTCAACTACGGCCGCCCCGGCGCACCGCTGGTGGCGGATGCCAAGCAACTGGTGCGCATCCGCTCGACCCTGGGCATGGTGTTCCAGAACTTCAACCTGTGGCCCCATCGCACTGTGCTCGAAAACCTCATCGAGGCGCCCACCCAGGTGCTGCGCGAAAGCCGTGCCGAAGCCATCGAGCGCGCCGAAGCCTTGCTCGACCGCGTGGGGCTGGCCGCCAAGCGCAATGAATACCCGGCGTTTCTCTCCGGCGGGCAGCAGCAGCGGGTGGCGATTGCCCGTGCGCTGGCGATGCGCCCCAAAGTCATGCTGTTCGACGAACCCACTTCAGCCCTCGACCCGGAACTGGTGGGCGAAGTGTTGCGCGTTATCCGCTCCCTGGCCGAAGAAGGCCGCACCATGATCCTGGTCACCCATGAAATGGCCTTCGCCCGGGATGTGTCGTCCAAAGTGGCTTTTCTGCACCAAGGCATGATCGAGGAAACCGGCTCGCCGGACTCGGTGTTTATCGACCCACGCAGTGAGCGTTGCCGGCAGTTCGTCAACGCGCATCAAACTCGCTAACTCCATAAAAAGACGGGGCAACTCATGAAATGCAAACGCATGGCAACGTGGTTGGGCAGTGCAGTGTTGATGTTGGCCGCAGGTTTTACCTGGGCGGCGGAAAAACCCATCGTGGTCGCAGTGGCGGCCGAACCTTACCCGCCGTTCACGGTAAAAGGCGGCAATGGCCAGTGGTCGGGGTTTGAAGTAGACCTGATCCACAAGCTGTGCGAGGGCATGAAAGCCGAGTGCCAGATCAAGGAAGTGGCGTGGGACGGCATCATCCCGTCGCTGTTGGCGAAGAAAATCGACGTGATTTTTTCGTCGATGTCGGTGACCGATGAGCGCGAAAAACAGATCGCCTTCAGCCGCGCCTATTACGACTCGCTGCTGGGCGTGGCAGGGCCCAAGGGCGCCACCGTGGACATCACGCCTGAAGGCCTGAAGGGCAAGTTGATCGGCGTGCAGATCTCCACGGTCAGCGCCAACTACCTGAAGAAGTACTACGAGAACATCGCCGACCTGAAGTACTACGACACCCAGGAGTCGGCCAACGCCGACCTGATCGCCGGGCGCATCGACTACATGATGGCCGATGACACCGCCATCGCCATGATGGTCAAGACCCCGGAAGCCAGCGGCCTGGCCCACATCGCCAGCGTGCCCTACGACCCGATCATCGGCCGTGGCGTCGGTGCCGGCTTGCGCAAGGAAGACACCGCGCTCAAGGCGCGCCTGGACAAGGCCATCGGCGAGCTGCTGGTGAGCAAGGACTATGACGACCTGTCCCAGCACTACTTCGGCCTGTCGGTCAGCCCGTGTAAACGCACTGATACCCCGGCGTTTGTCAGCAAGACCTGTGACAGCCCTTACCAGCAAATCGCCCAGAAGAGCGAATAATGTTCGACCTCTTAAGCTTTGGCGAACAAGGGTGGGGTAACGCGCTGCTCAAGGGGTTATGGATGACCCTGCAAATCTCCGCCGGCGCCTTTGCCGTGGGGTTGCTGATCGGGCTGGTGGTGGCGTGCGCCAAACTCAGCGCCCCACGCCCGATTGCACTGCTGATGCGCGGCTACACCACGGTGTTTCGGGCGGTGCCGGAACTGCTGCTGATCCTGCTGCTGTATTACGCCGGCGCCATGGGCCTGAATGCGTTGATTGTCAGCCTGGGCTTCGAGCAGTTGAATATCAGCGGGCCGCTGGTGGCGATCCTGGTGTTGGGGTTGGTGCAGGGCGCGTATGCCTCGGAGATTTTCCGCGCGGCGATCCTGGCCATTCCCCATGGGCAGATCGAAGCGGCGCGGGCCTTTGGCTTGAGCGGCTTTGGCCTGTTCCGTCGGGTGACGTTGCCGATCATGGCGCCTTACGCCTTGGCGGGCATGTCCAACCTGTGGATCAACCTGATCAAGGACAGTGCCCTGATCAGCGTGGTCGGCACCAACGAGTTGCTCTACACCGCCAAGCAGGCGGCGGGTTCCACCCGCCAATACCTGCTGTTCTACCTCACGGCCGCCGCCTTGTATTACCTGGTGACGCTGGCTTCCAACTACCTGTCCGGGCGCCTGGAGCGACGTATTCGTCGCTGGATGCCGGTTGTCGAGTGAGGG
>Ga0157375_10000363_pt1 | contig 41402 bp, 43 predicted proteins | sample M35metaG_FD_115311 | JGI IMG/M metagenome (GOLD analysis project Ga0157375, IMG submission 115311) | Miscanthus rhizosphere microbial communities from Kellogg Biological Station, Michigan, USA - M3-5 metaG | ecosystem: Host-associated > Plants > Roots > Rhizosphere > Soil | place: USA: Michigan...
GACTTAGGGCCCCTCCACCGCCCAGGCACCAACGCCATGGGCGGCCCCGGTTACATGAAACACTAGGACGCCTCCGACCTTAGACATGCCGGTTTCGCCCCAGTTGCTCCGCCGAGCTTCTTCGAACGTTGCATTTTCAAGCGTTCCGGTGGCCGCGCACAGCGTGGCGTGCTTGACGCCGCCGTATTCGACCGATAGGACTTCCGGGGAGTTGGGATTCCCGATGCCGCAGTGTTCTTCGTATCCCGGGGTTTCGAACACGCCTTCCACCTTGAAGAAGACGCGTGCTTCTGAAACTGCTTCCGAAAGTGGGATTGGGAACGAGATAGCAGCTAGCCCCTCTCCTCGATCGTCTCCGCCTGATGCCGAGAAAGCCCAAGTCCCCTTCTCTTGCTGTCCAGAAGGAAGTTCGCCACCAACCGTCCAGGGAGACCCTTCCTTGCCATTGCAGACGACCTGCGATTCGCCGGTCGATTCGACTTCGTATTCGATGCCGCCGGCTTTGTCACACGGTTCATTGCCGAACAGGGCCACTTCTTCGGCGCCGGTGAAAGTGAGGACGACCTTGGGGCTTTCGCCGGATTCGCCTTCTTCGCCGTTGCAGACATTGGTCGAGCTGGCGCCGAGGGTGTATTTGACGCCGGTGCTCGTGCCGCAGGCTCCGCCGGCGGCGATCGCGGTGCCGGTGACCGACTGGCCGTCTTTGCCGTTGGCGCCGCTCGAGCCGTTGGAACCGTTCGAGCCGTCCTTGCCGTTGGCGCCGGCGGGACCCTGTGGGCCTGCGGGGCCTGCCGGACCGGTCTTGCCGCGCGGGCCGCGGGGGCCGGCTTTGGCCTTCGAGGCGACGGCCTTGCCACCGCCGGAGTTGGTCGCGGCGTAGGCGCCGCCGAGCATGGCGAAGACGAGGGCGGTCACCGCGACGGTGAGCCCGGCCTTGCCGAAGGGTTCGCGGAGGCGTCTGCCGGCGCGGTTGCGTAGGTGCGAGAGCATCGAATCTCTTCTCCTTGTCCCTAGTCCCTGTATGGGTGCTGCCGCGGCACCCTCCCTGAGGCGCCGCTATCGGCAGCATAAAAGAAACGGTTTACAAATGCAAGGAGAAGTTTTTGAGAAGAAGGATTACGACTTTGTATCGGCGTTTGCCCCTTGCGCTCTTGTCCGGCATATGACTATAATTCTGGTCATGGAAACTCTCCCCTTGTCACACGTGAAGGCGCACCTATCGGAGATCACCGATCGGGTCGAGGGCCAACATGACCGGGTGGTCGTGACCCGCAAGGGTCGCCCCGCGGCCGTGCTGCTCAGCCCGGACGACCTGGAAAGCCTCGAAGAAACCCTGGCCGTCCTCTCCGATCCGGAGCTGATGCGGCGGATCAAGGAAGGCGAGGAGGCGATCGCCTCCGGCGATACCGTCACGCTCGAGGAGCTGCAGGCGAACCTGAAGCGGCGCGACGCTGCGTGAGCGACCGGCCCTGGCGATTCATCCTCGCCGGCACCGCTGCACGTGACATCGAACGACTGCCGGAGAAGTACGCGACAGCGATCGCCGCGATGCTGCCGGCCATCGCGGCGAACCCACGGCGGCTGGGCAAACCACTGCGCTTCGAGCTGGAGGGGCATTGGGCGGCCCGACGCGGCCCTTACCGCGTCATCTATGCGTTGGACGAAAAGGCCCACACGGTCACCGTGACCGCCATCGCCCACCGTGCCGACATCTACCGGCCACGTTGACGACGCCGGCCGGGAGGAGGCCTACGGCTTCGGCTCCTCTCCTTTGGTTGGGCAGAGACTCACGCCCGTTTTCGATTGTCCGTCTGTATCACGCGTGATACGCTCCTTTCATGACTGAGGTGAGCATTCGCGAGTTGCGCAACCACGGTGGCGAGGTGGTCGATCGCGCGGCACGCGGCGAGCAGATCACGATCACCCGCTCCGGACGTCCCGTTGCCGAGCTGCGGCCTGTGGCCCGGGAGCCGCTGACGGCCGAGGAGCTGGTGAGTCGCTGGCGCAAGCTGCCCCGAGTAGACCCTGCCGCTCTTCGCGCCGACATCGACAGCTTGCTGGACACCCGTCTGTGAGCGCTGAGCCGACGGGATGCAGAAAGGCGTTCTCGACACCTCCACGGTCATCCTGCTCGAGCGCCTCGAGAACGCCAGCGCGCTTCCGGCCCAGCCAGTGATAACCACCGTCACCCTTGCCGAGCTCGCCGTTGGCCCGATCGTCGCCGAGGACGATATCGTGCGCGGCAGGCGACAGGCCCACCTTCAACAGGCCGAGGCGACCTTCGATTCCCTCGCGTTCGACGCGAACGCGGCACGTGCGTTCGGTGGGGTCTCGGCCTCGCTGCGACGTTCGGGGCGCAAGGCCGCGGCGCGCAGCTTTGACGCGATGATCGCCGCGACCGCCCTTGCCAACGATCTCCCTCTCTACACCTGCAACCCCGACGACTTTGCCTGCATCGATGGACTCGAGGTGGTCGCAGTGCCGGTGCCCGAGACCCGAGACGAATTGGGTTAGGCGGCTGCGGCCGCTTGGCGCTTGGCCTCCTCGCGCCCCACGTAGGGCGCCAGGGCGAGCTCGACCAGGTCGGGGAGGAGCTCGGGGAGGCGGGCCGCGCCGCCGCTGTTGAGGCGGCGGACGATCAGGGTGGCTATGCCGCCGACGAGGGCCTGGTCGCGGACTTCCATGTTCAGCTCCGACGGGGGCGGCTCGGGGCGCAGGGCGCCGGCCAACAGCTGCATCGCCTCGCGGTAGCGGGCGGCGACCTCGCCGCCCGCGGCGAGCGGCTCGATCAGGAAGCAGCGGGCGACGGCCTCGTCGCGGGAGAGCACGTCGAGCAGGGCGGCGAGGCGGGCGCGGACGCGGTCGGGCCAGGGCTCGGCGGCGCCGGGCGCGGCCAGCATCGAGTCGAGGACGTGGGCCTCGATCATCTCGTAGGCGGCGGCGAAGCACTCCTCCTTGCCCTCGAAGTACTCGTAGAAGGTGCGGCGGGAGATCTTCGCCGCGGCGGTGATGCCGGCGATCGTGGTCGCGCTGTAGCCGCGCTCGGCGACCGCCTCGACGATTCCGTTGAGCAGCCTTTCGCGCTGGTTCTCGGCGACGAAGACGCGCGGCAGGCCGTGGCGCCCGGGCGGCAGGCGCTCGCTTCCCGGCGGCGCGGCGGTCCGCTGCGCGCGGCTAGCCATCCGCGGAGGCGGTCGTCGAGGCCACCCGCGACTCGCCCGCGCCCAGATAGGGCGCCAGCGCGATGTCGATCAGTTCCGGGTAGAGCGCCTCCAGCTTTCCCCCCTCCCCCGCCTCGAGCCGTTCGCGCAAGAGCCAGGCGAGGGCGCCGGCGGTCGCTTCCTCATGCGTCGCGGGCAGGTCGGCCGGCGCCGTCGCGAGGCCCCTGCCCTCGCGCAGCCGCGCCGCGACCCGGTCGAGCGTCGCCTCGAAGCGGGCGCCCAGCTCCGGCCCGCCGGCCTGCGCCTCGACCAGGCAGAGACGCGCCCGCTCGGGCCGTTCGGCGATCAGCCGGATCAGGGCGCGCAGGCTGGTCGCGACTTCTTCGGACCAGGAGAACCCGCCCGCCGCCGGGTCGCCGGCCGCAGCCTCGCGCAGCTCCTCGGTCGCCTCATCCACCGCCCGCTCGAAGGCGGCGAGGAAGCACTCTTCCTTGCCCGCGAAGAGATCGTAGAAGGTGATCGAGGAGACGCCCGCCTCCTTGACGATCGCTTCGATCGATGCGCCGGCGCAGCCGCGCTCGGCGACCAGCCGCTCGGTCGCGTCGAGGATCCGTTCGCGCTGCGGCGCCCTCGTCCCGTCGCCGGGCGCCCCCGCCCCCCGCCCCGGAGACGGCTTGGAGGCCAGTCTTTGCGAGAGGTACTGCATGACCTCCAGAGTAGCCGAGATAAAAAAGATTTCATATCTGGCGAAAAAGGAGTAGTTTTTATAGGGCGTATGTCAGCGGAGACCTCAGCTGCGATCAACAAGGTCGATTCGCTGGGAGCAAGGCGAGGCTCCGAGCTCGACGTGCGCGAGGGCGCGATGGCGGGCGTGCTGATCGCCTGCGGCGAGGTCGGCTTCCGCGAGACCTCGGTGCGCGCGATCCTCGAGCGCAGCGGCGGGCACCGGGCGCAGTTCTACCAGCACTTCGAGAGCAAGGAGGACTGCTTCGCCCAGGCCTACGCGGTCTGGATCGAGCGACTCTGCGTGAGCCTGCTCGAAGCGGCGGCGACCACCCCCGGCTGGGAGGGCGGTGTGCGCGAGGCGATCGTGCGCCTCTTCCAGTTCGTCACCGCACGGCCGGCGATCGCCCGGGCGCTCTTCGTCGAGGTGCAGATCGCCGGCGAGCCGGCGCTGGCCCGCCACGAGGCGGCGATCGAGCGCCTCGCCGCGGCGATCGACGGCGTCCGCGCCGACATCGACCCGGCGCTGGCGCCGCCCGAGGCGACCGGGGTCTTCGTCGTCGGCGGGATCGAGTCCTGCGTCGTCGAGGCGCTCGGCGAGGGGAACCTGAACCGGCTCTGGGACGCGCTGCCGGAGCTGATGCACTTCGTCGCCGGCTCCTACCTCGGCAAGGAGGAGGCCGAGGGCGCCTTCGAGCGGGCGAGCATCCTGCTGGGGCGCGAGCGGGCGCGGCTGACGGGAGCCGGAGAAGAGGTCGAGGAGAGATGACCGAGCTGCGCCTGATCGGCGGCACCGCCCTCGCCGAGCCGGAGGAGGTCAAGGCCGTGCCGACGCTGCGCCTCCCCCCCGGCCGCCACGGCATCCCTGCCGACCTGGTCCGAGCGCACCAGCGCCTGCGCCTGCTCGAGGCAGCGGCGACGGCCGTCGCCGAGCAGGGCTACGGCCGCATCACCGCCGCCCGCGTGACCGAGCTGGCCGGCGTCTCCAGCCGCACCTTCTACCAGCACTTCGAGGACCTCTGGGCCTGCCTGCTGGCGGCATACGAGACCGACGCGGCCCGCCTCTGCGAGGAGATCGAGGCGGCGTGCGCCGCGCTGGTCGAGGAGCGCGGGCCGGTCGCCGAGGCGGATCGGCGCGGACGGGCAACGGTGGGCATCGCCGCCGCGCTCGGCTTCCTCGCCGCCGAGCCCGACGTCGCCCGCCTGCTCAGCGCCGAGCCGCCGCCCCAGGTCGCCGCGCTCAGCGGCGCCCGCCGCGACCTGATCGAACGCCTCGGCGCGCTGCTGCGCGAAGTGCTCGCCGACCCGCACGGCGCGACGCCGATGCCAGGCCTGGAGCGCCGCCTGATCGGCGCCGCCCTGGCCCTGGTCTCGACCCGCGCCGCCAACGGCGACCCCCAACGCCTGCGGGACCTCGAGCCCGAGCTGACCGAGCTCCTGCTCGCCTCGCTGTAGGCGACAACTGGCTATTTATGTAGCTTATATTGCATAAATCTCAGCTATTCATGTAGCTTATTACGCATGGCGGTGCTCTCCGACGCTCAGATCAGCGAGCAGAACCCCTGGTGGGGCGGTCCCGGGTGGGAAGAACGCGATCCGCACATGGTCCGCCTCGCGCATCGGCCGCGACGATTGCCCGCCGATCTCGTCGTCGAGATAGAGCTCGATCGAGCCGGTCTCCACACCCTCCGCGGGCCGCGTCAGGTCGGCAAGTCGACCGATTTGAAGCTGCTGGCCCACCGCGCCCTGGGCGAGGGCTTCGAGCCCAGGCAGGTGCTCTACCTGACGCTCGAACTGCTCGAAGGCCAGTCGCTGCCCGCCGTCGCCGAGACGATCCGGCGGGCCCGAAGGCTGGCGGACAGCGATCGGCGCTGCCTGGTCCTGCTCGACGAGGTCACCTTCGTCGAGCGCTGGCAGACGGCGGTCAAGTCGCTGTGGGACGACGGCACGCTCGAGCGGGACGTCGTGGTCTGCACCGGTTCCTCGGCGATCGATCTGCGCGAGGGCACGGCCGAACGACTGCCCGGCCGGCGTGGCGCGGGAAGGGACCACAGCGCCTTCCCGCAGGGCTTCGCGGCGTTCGCCCGCGCCCTGCACCCGTTCATACCCGAGTCGCCGAGGCGCCCGCTTGCGGAGATCGCGTCCGGGGCGGGCTGGTCGGAGATCGAGGAGATGCGGATCCACCTTCCCCGCCTGGATGAAGCGCTCGACCTCTACCTGAGCTTCGGCGGCCTGCCCGCCGCCGTCGCCGAGGCGATCGAGGGCGCAACCGCTCCCTCAGAGGAGACCAAGTCGATCGTCTACGACTCCCTGCTGCGGGAGATCCTGCGTTTGCGGGCGAGCCGGCCTGCCGCCCACGCGCTGCTGGAGCGGGTGCTGCGCTCCCTGGGCTCGAAGACGAGCTGGAACCGGATGGCGCGTGAGATGTCGGTGGACCTCCAGCCCGGCCCCGACCGCAACGCCGTCCGCGACTACGTCGAGCTGCTCACCTCCGCCTATTTCCTGCTCAGCGTCTACTTCTGGCGAAGCGATTCCGACTCGGCCGAGCTCTCGAAGGACAAGAAGCTCTATTTCGGTGATCCGCTGCTGCATTCGGTGGCGCACGACCTCGCGCCCGGCCTCGCTGTCGACAAGCCGGCCCTGATCGAGAACGCGGTCGCGCTGGCCCTGTACCACCGCTATGAGCCGCCGGCCTCGCGCCTCGAGGGCTTCGACGCCCCTGCCGAGCTGCACGTCTGGCAGACCCGCCGCGCGGGGGAGATCGACTTCGTCTGCGGGCCCCGCTCCGAGCCCGACCTGGTCGAGGTGAAATATCAGAGCAGCCCCGACCTGAGGGGCGTCGCCGCAATCCCCCGTGCCTTTCCGGACCGTCCCGTCATCGTGGCCACCAAGGACCTCCTCGAACGCCGCCCGACCTACGCCCTGGCGCCGGCGTCCCTGCTCCTCTGGGCGCTGTAGATTGGCTAAGTGACGAAAGTCACAGCCGCTATGGACACCCGCGTTCGAGGGTAGGAGATTCCCGTGCCCACCGCGTCACAAAAGCCACTTGAGCTGATTTTGGCTCGCAATCTGATGTCGGCCCTCTCGACCCCTGCCTTCCTGGTCGACGAGGGCGGGCTGCTCGTCTTCTACAACGAGGCGGCGGGGATGCTGCTGGGCAAGTCGTGGGAGGAGCTGGGCGCCGTCGGCGCCGAGGAGTGGGGCGCGCTGTTCGGGCCGTTCGGCCGCGACGGCGAGCCGATCCCCTACGACGAGCTGCCGCTGGTCGTCGCCGTCCGCGACGACCGCCCGGCCCACGCCAGCTTCGAGATCCACTCGATCGACGGCGCCCGCCACCAGGTCGAGGCCTCCGCCTTCCCGATCCAGACCGCGCACGGCTCGCGCGGCGCGATCGCCGTCTTCTGGCCGGCCGCGGCCGAGGGCGACGCCGGCTCCGACGGGGCCGGGGCCTGAGGTGAAGGCCAAGCTCTGGGGCACGCGCGGCTCGGTCCCTTCCCCAGGGCCGGAGACGATCCGCTACGGCGGCAACACCTCCTGCGTCGGCGTCACCCTCTCGGACGGCTCGCTGCTGGCGCTCGACGCCGGCACCGGCATCCGCAACCTCGGCCTCGCCCTCCCCGACGAGCCGACCCGCCTGCACATCCTGCTCACCCACCTGCACCTCGACCACATCCAGGGCCTCGTCTTCTTCGCCCCCGCCTTCCGCCCGCAGACCGAGATCGTCATCTGGGGCCCGGCCTCGCCCGAGGCCTCGCTGCGCGACCGCATCGCCCGCTACATCTCGGCGCCGCTCAGCCCGGTCGAGGTGCGCGAGCTGCCCTGCGACGTCTCCTTCCGCCACACGCCCGAGACCGAGTGGGAGATCGGCCCGGCGCGGATCCGCGCCGCCTCGGTCTCCCACCGCGGCCCGACGCTCGGCTACCGGATCGACGACGGCGAGGACTCGCTCGCCTACATACCCGACCACGAGCCGGCCCTCGGCGCCGACCTGGAGGCGCTCGAGGAGGAGTGGATCTCCGGCTTCGGCCTCGCCCGCGACGCCTCGCTGCTGATCCACGACGGCCAGTACGCCGACGCCGAGTACCCAGCCCACCTCGGCTGGGGGCACTCCTCGATCTCGCACGCGCTCAGCTTCGCCCGCCGCACCGGCGCCGGGCGCACGGTCCTCTTCCACCACGACCCGCTGCACTCCGACGAGCAGCTCGACCTGCTGGGGGCGGAAGCGCGGGAGCGCTGGGGGGCCGCGGGGGGCGCAGCGGAGGCGGTCGAGCTGGCGATCGAGGGGGCCGAGTTGGATGTGCGTACGCCGGCAGCGAGCCCGCTCGCAGCGACATAGCCAAACCATCTGTCCCTGTCTGGGTACGAATAGAGTACTTTTCTCGTTTGGTCCGTTACGCTCCCCCCTGGGATGTCCTTCGCCTCCAGTCGGATCGACTCCAGGGCTGAGCGTTCGGCGCTCGTTCGCGGCGCGCTCTCGGTCGCGCGGCGCGCCCACGCCGGCCAGTTCCGCCAGACCGGCTGCGACGAGATCGCCTTCATCGACCACCTGCTTGCCGTCGGCGAGCTGCTCGCCGAACAGAACCTCTCCGACGAGGTCGTGGCGGCCGGCCTCCTGCACGACGTCGTCGAGCACGCGGAGGTCGACCCCGAGTCTCTGCGCGGCCGTTTTGGCGACGAGGTCGTGGCGCTGGTCGAAGCGCTGACCGAAGACCCGACGATCACCGGCTACGAGGAGCGCAAGCAGGAGCACCGCGAGAGGGTGGCGGCTGCAGGCCCGGGCGCCCAGGCGATCTTCGCCGCCGACAAGGCGGCCAACGTCGCCGTCCTGCGCGAGGCCTACGAGATCCTCGGCGAGGCGGTCGACGAGGACCTGCCCGTCTCGCTAGACGTCAAGATCCTCGTCTGGGAGTTCGACCTCGAAATGCTCTTCTCCGACTCGGCCGACGCCGCGCTGGTCGAAAGGTTCGCCGACGAGATGGTCGGGCTGTGGGGCCAGCGCGCCGACGGCGAGGAGGCGTCCCTATGCTGAGCGATCGGCCTCGCCGCGCGCCAGCCTGAAGCGCTGCCGCAGCGGCAGGACCCCCCAGAGCAGGACGAACATGGTCGCGGCGGCAACGCCGAAGATCGCCGTGACGATCCCGCCGAAGAGAACGTCGGTGATCAGGGTGACGGCGCCGGTCATCGCCAGCGCCAGGAAGCCGAGGCCGGCGATCGTCAGCCGGTTGGCGAGGAAGACGAGCCGGCGCTTCTGCTGCAGGTGGAAGGTGAGCCGGTGGTAGGCCGACGGCGAGATCAGCAGCGCCGCCGAGATCGCCGTGCAGAGCAGCGTCGCGAAGTAGACGTCCTTCTCGAAGGGCGTGATCGTGGTGAAGTTCTGCTGGAAGGGGACGGCGAGCAGGAAGGCGAAGAGGACCTGGACGCCCGGCAGCGCCACCCGCAGCTCCTGGAGCAGCTCGCCGAGGTTGCGGTCGAGGCGCTCGTCTTCGCTCTCCTCCCTGCCCGAGGGACGGTCGGTCATAGGCCCACGATAGGCAAATAGGATCGGGCCGTGGGAAGCCTCGCGGTCATCCTCGGCAGCGGCGCCGCCGGCCCGGGCGGCGGCGGGATCGCGGCGGTCGCCGAGCGCCACGCGGTGGTGCGGCAACGCCATGGGTCCGGCGACGCCTACGTCCTCCCCCACCGGATCGACCACGAGGCCAACCTGCGCGCCCTCGCCGAGGCCGGCTGCGACCGGGTGCTGGCGATCTGCTCGGTCGGCTCGCTCGACCCCGGCCTCGGCGTCGGCAGCCTCGTCTGCCCGCACGACTTCATCGCCCTGCAGGTGACGGTCACCGGTTTCGACGACCCGCGCGGGCACGCGACGCCGGGCTTCGACACGGCCTGGCGCAGCGAGGTGCTCGCCGGCTGGCGGGCGAGCGGCGCCGGCGAGCTGCGCGACGGAGGCGTCTACTGGCAGACCAACGGGCCGCGCTTCGAGACGCCGGCCGAGATCGGCCTGATCGCCGCGCACGCCGACGTGGTCGGGATGACCCTGGCCTCGGAGTGCATCGTCGCCGGCGAGCTGGGGCTGCGCTACGCGGCGGTCTGCGCCGTTGACAACCTGGCGAACGGGATCGAGGAGCGGCCGCTGTCCCCGGCCGAGCTGGAACGCGACCGCGCGCGCAACGTTTCCCGCCTCCGCGACGACCTCGCCGCCGCCCTACCGGAGCTCGCGCGGTGAGCGATTGCTCGATTTACCCCACGATGGTGTGGACAATGCAGCAATCGGCGGTGCGGCGATGAGCGGGCTCACGGTCACGGGCGCCGTGCTGGACGACGCGAGGGTCGGGGTGCGCTGCTTGGACGGGGCGATCGCGGCGATCGGGCCCGAGGTCGTCGCCGAGCCCGGCGACGAGACGATCGACGCCTGCGGGATGCCGCTCGTCCCCGCCCTCGTCAACGGCCACACGCACGCGGCGATGACGCTGTTCCGCGGCTACGGGGGCGACCTGCCGTTGATGAGCTGGCTGCGGGAGAAGATCTGGCCGGTCGAGGCGAAGCTCGAGGTCGAGGACGTCTACTGGGGCGCGCGGCTCGCCTGCGCCGAGATGATCCGCACCGGAACGGCGCGCTTCTGGGACATGTACTGGCAGCCTGAGGCGACCGCGCGGGCGGTCGGGGACGCCGGACTGCGGGCGACGATCGGCGGGCCGCTCTTCGACGCTGACGGCCGCACCGCCGAGGCCCAGGCCCGGGTGAGCGCCGAGCTCGAGGCGCTGGCCGGCTGCGGACCGGAGATCGACGCCGCCCTCGCGCCGCACTCGATCTACACGGTCAGCGAAGAGCTGCTGCGCTGGGCCGGTGAGCAGGCCGCCGAGCGCGGGCTCGCGATCCAGATCCACCTCTCCGAGACCGAGCGGGAGGTCGCCGACTGCCTCGCCGCGCACGGCGAGCGGCCCGCCGCCTACCTCGACCGGCTCGGCCTGCTCGGCGAGCGCACGGCGCTCGCCCACGGCGTCTGGCTGGACGAGGAGGAGCTGGAGCTGATCGCCGCGCGCGGCGCCGTCGTCGTCGCCAATCCCGTCGCCAACATGAAGCTCGCCGTGGGCGGGTTCTTCCCCTACCCGGCGGCACGCCAGGCCGGTGTCGCGGTCGGGCTCGGCACCGACGGCGCCGGCTCCAACGACTCGCTCGACCTGCTCTCCGACCTCAAGGTCTTTGCCCTGGCCCAGCGCCACGCCGCGGGCGACGCGACCGTCGTCCCGGCCGGCGAGGCGCTGGCGATCGCCGCCGGCGCCCGCGCCCCGCTGCTGCGCGGCGGGGCGGGCGAGCCGCTCAGCGCCGGTGCGCCGGCCGACTTCCTGCTCCTGCGCGGCGACTCACCCGAGCTCGGCATCGGCGACCTCACCTCCGACCTCGTCTACGCGGCGAGCGGCGCGGTCGTCGACACGACCGTCGTCGCCGGCCGCGTGCTGATGCGCGGCGGAGTGGTCGAGGGCGTCGGGGAGATCGTCGCCAAGGCCCGCGAACGCGCCAGTCGCCTCGGGATCGGATGAGCGGCGTCCTCGGCACGATCGGCGAAGGGTTGGAACAGGCCTTCCTGATGGCCTACGAGGTCTGGTGGGCGCTGGTGCTCGGCTTCGCGATCTCGGCGGTCGTGCAGACCCTGGTGCCGGCCGAGCGGATCGAGGCGAGCCTCTCCGGCCGCGGACCGAAGCCGGTGGCGCTGGCGACCGGGCTCGGCGCCGCCTCGTCCTCCTGCTCCTACGCGGCGATCGCGATCGCCAAGTCGCTGCTGCAGAAGGGCGCCTCGGCGACGACCGCGCTCGCCTTCCAGTTCGCCTCGACCAACCTGGTCTGGGAGCTCGGCCTGGTGCTCTGGGTGCTGCTCGGCTGGCAGTTCACCCTGGCCGAGTACGTCGGCGGGATCGTCCTGATCGTGCTGATGGCGGCGCTGCTGCGCTTCTTCGTCTCGCCGCGGCTGGAAGAGCAGGCGCGCCGGCACGCCCAGGAAGCGCAGGAGGGGCACGTGCACGACCACGGCTGCCACGGCGAGCACGGCGGCGAGCCGGACCGATGGACGGCCGTCGCGCTCGCCTTCCGCGCCGACTGGTCGATGCTGTGTAAGGAGATCACGGTCGGCTTCCTGCTAGCCGGCTTCATCGGCCTGCTCGGCGACGACTTCTTCAACTTCCTCTTCGTCACCGACGCGCCGCCAGTGGTACGCACGATCGAGAACGTCCTGGTCGGGCCGCTGATCGCGATCCTCAGCTTCGTCTGCTCGATCGGCAACGTGCCCCTGGCGGCGGTGCTGTGGTCGGGCGGGATCAGCTTCGCCGGGGTGATCGCCTTCATCTTCGCCGACCTGATCGTGCTGACGATCGTCGCCGCCTACCGCAAGTACTACGGCACCGCCTTCGCCCTGCGGATCACGGCGCTGATGTTCGTCACGATCGTGGTCGCGGCGCTGATCGTCGATCTCGTCTTCGGCCTCGCCGGGCTGGTCCCGACCGGCCCCCGCCCCACCCGCGCCGACGTCTTCGGCTCGATCGAGGTCGACTACAAGCTCTTCCTCAACCTGTTCGGGCTGGCGATCTTCGCCGCCCTGATGTGGAGAACTCGCAGCAGTCGGGTATAGGCTCGCCCTGAGTGCCCGCTGCAGAGGCCACCGACCAGGGCTCGTCCGCCGTCGCCTCGTCCGTCCGCTACGAGAACGCGACCAAACGCTACGGCGAGAGCGCCGAGGCCGCGGTCGAGGGGCTGAACCTGGAGGTGCCGGCAGGCGAGGTCTGCGTGCTGGTCGGGCCGTCGGGGTGCGGCAAGACGACCGCAATGCGGCTGGTCAACCGCACGGTCGAGCTGAGCGAGGGCGACGTGCTGATCGGCGGCGAATCCGTGCGCAAGCGCGACCCGGCGCGGCTGCGACGTGAGATCGGCTACGTGATCCAGGAGGTCGGCCTCTTCCCCCACCGCACGATCGCCGAGAACATCGGCACGGTGCCGCAGTTGCTGGGCTGGAAGAAGGAGCGGATCGCCGCGCGCACGCGCGAGCTGATCGAGCTGATCGGGCTCGACCCGGAGCTGGGTGAGCGCTACCCGGCGCAGCTCTCCGGCGGTCAGCAGCAGCGCGTCGGGGTGGCGCGGGCGCTCGCCGCCGACCCGCCGGTGATGCTGATGGACGAGCCCTTCGGCGCGATCGACCCGATCAACCGCGAGCGCCTGCAGAACGAGTTCCTGCGCCTGCAGGCGGAGATCCGCAAGACGATCCTCTTCGTCACCCACGACATCGACGAGGCGATCAAGATGGGTGACCGGATCGCGATCATGCGCAGGGGCGGCCGGCTGGCCCAGTTCGCGACTCCGGCCGAGCTCTTGATGGCGCCCGCCGACGAGTTCGTCGAGGACTTCGTCGGCGCCGACCGGGCGCTGAAGCGCCTGGCGTTGATGCGGGTCGCCGACATCGACCTCTGGGAGGCGCCGCTGGCCCACGTCGGCCAGGCGACGGCCGAGGTGCGGGCGAAGCTGGCCGGCGCCGAGGTCCCCTACCCGCTGCTGGTCGACTCCGAGCGGCGACCACTCGGCTGGCTCTCCGAGCGCGACCTCGCCGGCGAGACCGTGCCGGCGCGGCCTGACTCGCCGCTCGGACCGCTGCTCGACCGCGACGACGTGATGCGCGACGCACTCGCCGACCTGCTGCAGGGCGAGGCGCAGTACGCAGCGGTGACCGATCGCCAGGGACGGATCGACGGTGTGCTCTCGGTCGAGATCATCTCCGAGTTCCTCGCCTCGCCCAAGGCGAAGGTCGAGGAGAACAGCGCTGTGGAGCGGCCGCGTGGCTAGCCGGTACGCGGAGGGGCGGCGCCTTGCCTAGCCTCGGCGCGCTCGCGCTGCCGCTGGCCAAGGTCGGCGAAGTCAGCGAAGGCTTCTTCCACGAACGCAACTCGGAAACGCTGCCCTGCCAGGCGAGCAGCAGCCACCTGTTCTGCTTCGGCTGGGCAAAGGAAAACATCGACAGCTTCGCGACCCCTACCGTGCAGCAGCTCGAACTGGTCCTCTTCTCGGTCCTCGCCGGCTTCGTGGTGGCCATCGCCCTGGCCCTGCTCGCACACAGGCGGCGCTGGCTGCAGGCGCCGCTACTGGCGATCACCGGCGTCATCTACACCGTGCCCAGCATCGCCTTCTTCTTCCTGCTGTTGCCGGTCACGGGGCTCGGACGGGACACCGTGATCGTCGCCCTCAGCGCCTACACCCTGCAGATCATCTACCGCAACGCGATCGCCGGGCTCGCCAACGTGCCCGCCGCAACCAGGGACGCGGCGCGCGGAATGGGCCTCACCGAGCGGCAGATCCTCTGGCGGGTCGAGCTGCCCCTGGCGACGCCGGAGATCGTCGCCGGGCTGCGCGTCGCGGCGGTCAGCACCGTCGCCCTCGCGACCTTTGCCGTCTTCGTCAACGGCGGCGGCCTCGGCAGCAAGATCTACTCGCAGAGCAACCTCACCTTTCCGACCAGCATCATCATCGCCGGCGGCATAGCGATGCTGATGGCGCTCGCCTTCCACCTGGCGCTGGTGGGAATCGAGCGCTACACGACCCCCTGGCGCAGGGTGGCGGCGGGATGACCGGCGCGCTCCTCCCCCCTTTCCTGCCCGCATCGATCGGGGGCGCGATCGAATTCATCTTCGAGCCGCAGAGCTCGAACGTCACCGGGGGCAAGAAGGTGGGTGGGTTCGAAACGGTGATCGAACTGACGCTCAACCAGCTCGAAGTCACCCTCTTCGCGCTGGCGCTCGCAACCGCGATCGCGCTGCCGATCGGCCTCTACCTCGGCCACCGGGGTATCGGCGAGGTGTTTGCGGTCGGCCTGGGCAACGTCGGGCGGGCGGTGCCGGAGCTGGCGCTGATCGCGCTGATGGCGGCGGTGGTCGGGGTGGGACTGCTCAACCTGACGATCGCCCTCACGATCCTCGGCATCCCCCCGATCCTCACCAATGCTTTCGTCGGCATCCGCCAGGTCGACCGCGCCCCGGTCGACGCGGCACAGGGCATGGGGATGACCGAGGCGGAGATCCTGCTCAAGGTCGAGATGCCACTCGCCGTGCCGACTCTGATGGCCGGCATCCGCAGTGCCGCGATCGCGATCGTCGCCACCGCCACGATCGGGCCGATCGCCGGCGTGCTCACCCTCGGCGACTTCATCATCAACAACAACGTCTACGGCGCCAACGGGCTGCTCGCCGGCGGCATCCTCGTCGCCCTCCTCGCCCTCTCGCTCGAGGCCGCGCTTGCCGGAATTCAGCGTCTGCTCACTTCGAGAGGCTTGCAGCTCAGTGCGACTTGACCTGTTCCCAAAAACGACCGCAATGCAATCGACAAGAGAGGAAGCACAGTGAGAAACACGACCCAGAGGGCGCGCGCCTCCCTAGCGGTGCTGCTCGCGCTATTCCTCAGCCTCGGAGTCGCTGCTTGCGGCTCGAGCAATGACAGCAGCAGCGAAGGCGAAGGAGGCGGCGGCGCAATCGCCTCCAACTCCGCCAACGGCAAGGTGACGCTGACGATCGGCTCGAAGAACTTCCCCGAACAGGAAATCCTCGGGGAAATCTACGCCCAGGCCCTGAAAGCAGCCGGCTACAAGGTGAAGAGCGCTCTCGGCCTCGGCTCCGAAACGGTCACCCACAAGGCGGTCAAATCAGGGCAGATCTCCGGCTACCCGGAGTACGCGAGCACCGCGCTGACCTCGTTCTTCGGCATCGAACCGGAAGAAGTCCCCTCCGGTGCGCAAGCCGCCTACGAAAAGGCGAAGGCGGAATTCGAAAAGGAAGGGTTGACCGCCTTCCCGCCGACGCCGTTCGCCAGCGCCAATGCGGTCGGGACGCTGAAGAAGACGGCTGAAGAACGCAACCTGAAGACGATCTCCGACCTCGAAGGCCAGTCGGAAGAAATGAGTCTCTACGGATCGCCCGAGTGCCGTCAGCGGATCGACTGCCTGGCCGGGCTCGAAAAGTACTACGGGCTCAAGTTCAAGTCGTTCACCCCGGTCGACATCGGCCTGCGCTACAAGGTGCTCGAAACGGGCCAGGCCGACCTCTCGATCCTCTTCACCACCGACGCGCAGCTCTCGGCGGAGAAGGACAAGTTCGTCATCCTCGAAGACGACAAGCACGTCTTTCCGGCGGGCAACGTCATCTTCGTGAGCAAGCAGTCGACCGCCGAAAAGGCCGGGCCCGACTACGAAAAGACGATCGTCCAGGTCCAGGAAGGCCTGACGCTGCCGGTCATGCAGGAGCTCGACGCGAGGGTCGAACTCGAAAAGCAGTCGCCGGCCAAGGCCGCGGCCGCGTACCTCAGCGAAGCGGGCTACACCGGCTAGCGCCCCGCGACGACCCGCCGACGGGCCGATTTGTCGACCCCGGGTCGACAAATCGGCCCGTCGGCGGAGGTGGCGGCTATGCGGACGAGGGTGACGTGGGCTGCCCAGGCGGCGGAGAGGCCGGCGATCGCCGCGAGGAGCAGCGCCACGCGCGGGTCGTATGCCTCGGAGAGCCAGCCGGTCAGCGGGCCGCCGATCGGGGTCGAGCCGAGGAAGACGACCGAGTAGAGCGCCATCACCCTGCCCCGCATCGCCGGCTCGACCGCGAGCTGCAGGGTCGAGTTGATGCCGGCCGCGAAGGTGACCGCGGCGGCGCCGAGCAGGGCGAGCACGGGGATCTCTAGCGCCAGCGCCGGCATCGCCGCGGCGAGCAGGGCGGAGACGCCGAAGGCGAGCGCCGCGGCGGCGATCAGGCGCGGGCCGGTGCGGCCGCGGGCGCCGGTGACCAGCGCGCCCGCGACCGAGCCGACGCCCATCGCCGAGACCAGCACCGCGTAGGCGCCGGCGCCGCCGTCGAAGCTGAAGCGGGCGAGCAACGGCAGCACCACCTGGAAGTTGAAGCCGAAGGTGCCGACCAGCGCCATCAGCGCCAGCGGCACCGCCAGCGCCGGCGTCCGCCGCACGTAGCGCAGCCCGGCGCGGATCGCCCCGGGCTCCCGGCCGCTTGTCGGCGCCGCGCGCAGCTGCGCGGGATCCATCCGCCAGAGGGCGACGATCATCGCCGCGAAGGTGAGGGCGTTGACCCCGAAGCAGGGCCCGACGCCGAAGGCCGCGATCAGCAGCCCTCCGATCGCCGGGCCGACGATCCGCGCCGACTGGACGACGACGCTGTTGAGGCTGACCGCGTTGACGACCCGGTCCGGTCCCACCATCTCGATCGCGAAGCTCTGCCGGGTCGGGTTGTCGACCGCGTTGACGGCGCCCATCGCGAGGACCGCGAGGTAGACCATCCAGGGCGCGACGATCCCGGCCTCGGTCACGGCGAAGAGCCCGATCGCGGGCAGCGCCATCAGCGCCTGCGTCACCATCAGCAGGCGCCGCTTGGGGAAGCGGTCGGCGAGCAGCCCGCCCCAGGCGCCGAAGAGCAGCATCGGCAGGAACTGCAGGGCGGTGGTCAGGCCGACCGCGACGCCGCTGCCGGTGAGGCTGAGGATCAACCAGACCGCGGCGACCGTCTGCATCCAGTTGCCCGAGAGCGAGACGACCTGGCCGACGAAGTAGCGCCGGTAGTTGGGGACGGAGAGCGAGTGGAAGCTGCGCCTGACCGCGGCGCTCACGGCAACCTTTCACGCCTCGGCGCGCGCGGCTGCTCCAGGATGCCCTCGAGGATCGCCGCCGCCCGCTCGAGCGTCTCGACGTCGCCGGCGGGAAGGTCGCGCATGCGGCGCGCCAGGTAGGCGTTCTTGCGGCCGCGCAGGCGGCGCAGCCGCTCACGCCCCGCCGCAGTGATGCTGACCAAGGCGCTGCGCCCGTCCTCCGGGTCGGGCGCCCTCTGCACCAGCCCGGCCTCGCCCAGCACGCGTAGCGTTCGCGTAGCAGTAGGGCGCTTGACCCGCTCGATCTCGGCCAGCTCGCTCGGCGTGAGCGGCCCATGGCGCTCGACGGTGGCCAGAGCGGCAGCCGAGGTCGGCGTCAGCTCCCCCACCGCCCCGGCGGCCTCCTGGCGCAAACGCCGCGAGGTTCGGACGATCGCCATCCGCAACCGGGCAGCGGAGTCGGTGAGCGCGGTGTCGCTGATCGCCAAAGTCATTAGCCTAGGTAATTAGTGTAGCAAACTATCTTTTGATACGACTTTCAAACAGAACTGTCAAATGTCTGTGCCAATTTGGCCGAAGTCGATTTCGAACCGGATTCCGCTGCTAGTGCCGTGTCCGGTGACGTTTGCCCGGTTCTGGCGCAGGCATCGTCGTGACTGGCAAGGACGCAGACCCGAAGGCGTGGCAGCGCCACGTCGAGTGGTCGAGGACGCCGCCAGGCGCGGCGAGGGCAAGCCAGAGAGGGCGAACGTTGCCTGACACGGCACTAGCGTCGCCGGCAGGAGGGCGAAGGGGACGGGTGTCTCCAGGCGGTTGACATCCGCCATGTCCGATCAACCATCGGATCCGGTTCGAGTCCGGCGCCCTCCGCAGATAGACCGCCGGAACGGGTCGAGAGCTGGTGCGGTCCGTGGTAGCCTGAGGACACGGATGTCAGCCGCCTGCGGGGTGGTTCCCCGCTTCACCAGACTCGACCCGCTCCGGCGGGTCTTGTCGTTTCTGGAGGTAGGCACACAAGCCGTCGCGTCGAAGTAGGCGCGGATGAGCGCTGAGGTCACCGAGAAGCTCGTGCCCTACGGGCCGGGGATGGACGCACGCAGCACGCGCGTCGCCGAAGCGCTCAACACGCCGATGCTGATCGCGGCGGCGCTGACGATCCCCGCCGTGGCGATCAACGAGTCGCACCCGGGCGGCTGGCTGCTCGGCGTCGCCCATGCGCTCAACTGGATCATCTGGCTCGCCTTCCTCACCGAGCTCGTCGTGATGCTGTCGGTGGTGCCCGAACGGGGCACCTGGCTCAAGCACCACCCGCTCGACCTGATCATCGTCGTCTTCACCCCACCGGTGCTGCCCCCCGGCCTGCAGAGCCTGCGGGTCCTGCGGCTGCTCCGCCTGCTGCGGCTGCTGCGCCTCGCCCAGCTCTCGCGCGAGGCCTTTTCGCTGCGCGGCCTGCACTACGCGGCGCTGCTCGCGATGCTGACCGCGATCGCCGGCGGCGCCCTCTTCGTCGGCTTCGAGAAGCACAGCCAGCACCTGACCGCCTGGGACGGGATCTACTGGGCGGTGACCTCGATGACGACGCTCGGCTCGAACATCTACCCGATGACGACCGGCGGCGAGATCGTCGGGGTGATCGTCGTGATCGTCGGCATCTCCTTCGTCGCCCTGCTCACCGGCGCGGTCGCGCAGCGCTTCCTCGGGCCCGAGATCGCCGAGGTCGAGGCCGAGCTCGAGCACGAGCAGGCCTCGGCGGAGGAAATAGCGCTGCGCGAGCTGCGCAACGTGCGCGCGCAGCTCGAGGCGCTCGAGGTCGCCGTCGAGCGCATGGTCGACGAGCGCGCCCCCGGCTGACCGCTCCTTGTTGCAGCTTTGCCCCACCCATGGTGGGGCAAATGCTGCAACTCAGCCTTCGGTGCCCTGGCGGGCGGCGATCTTCGCCTCCAGCTCCTGCATCACGCCGGGGTCACGCAGGGTGGTGACGTCGCCCAGCTCGCGGCCCTCGGCGATGTCGCGCAGCAGGCGGCGCATGATCTTGCCGGAGCGGGTCTTCGGCAGGTCGCCGGACCAGATCACGCGCTTGGGCCGCGCCAGTTTGCCGATCCGCGCGGCGACGTGCTCGGAGAGCTCGGCGACCATCTCGTCGTCGCCGTCGTGGTCGCCCTCGAGGGTGACGAAGGCGCAGATCGCCTGGCCGGTGTCCTCGTCGCTCTGCCCGATCACCGCCGCCTCGGCGACCTTGGGGTGGGAGACGATCGCCGACTCGACTTCCGCGGTCGAGAGCCGGTGGCCGGAGACGTTGACCACGTCGTCGATCCGCCCCAGCACCCAGAAGCAGCCGTCCTCGTCGACCCGCGCGGCGTCGCCGACGAGGTAGGTCTCCTTGCCGAAGCGCTTGAAGTAGGTCTCGACGAAACGCTCCTGCTCGCGGTAGAGCGTGCGCAGCATGCCCGGCCAGGGGCGGCGCAGGACGAGCAGTCCCTCGCCGCCCTCGACCGGCTCGCCGGCATCGTCGACCACGGCGGCGTCGATCCCCGGCAGCGGCTGCGTCGCCGAGCCCGGTTTGGTCGCGGTGACCCCCGGCAGGGGCGAGATCATGATCTGGCCGGTCTCGGTCTGCCACCAGGTGTCGACGATCGGGCAGCGCTCAGCGCCGATCACCTTGTGGTACCAGAGCCACGCCTTCGGGTTGATCGGCTCGCCGACCGAGCCGAGCAGGCGCAGCGAGGAGAGGTCGTGGCGCTCGGGGTACTCGACGCCCCATTTCATGCAGGCGCGGATCGCCGTCGGCGCGGTGTAGAAGATCGTCACGCCGTAACGCTCGACCAGGCTCCACCAGACGTCCTTGTCGGGGTAGTCGGGCGCGCCCTCGTACATCACGCTGGTCGCCCCGTTGGCGAGCGGGCCGTAGACGATGTATGAGTGGCCGGTGACCCAGCCGACGTCTGCGGCGCACCAGTAGACGTCCTCCTCCGGCTTCAGGTCGAAGACGTTGCGATGCGTCCAGGCGACGCCGGTGAGGTAGCCGCCGGTGGTGTGCAGGATTCCCTTCGGCTTCGCGGTCGAGCCCGAGGTGTAGAGGATGAAGAGCGGGTCCTCGGCGCTCATCGGCTCAGCCGGGCACTCGGCGCCGGCGGCCTCCATCGCGTCCTCGAACCAGACGTCGCGGCCGTCGCGCATCTCGCACTCCTCGCCGGTGTGCTTGACGACGAAGATCGTCTCGATCGAGCCGACGCCCTCCATCACCTCGTCGACGCGGGCCTTGACCGGCGCCGTCTTGCCCTTGCGCCGGGCGCCGTCGACGGTCACCAGCGCCTTCGCCTCGGAGAACTCCATGCGCTCGCGTACCGCCTCGGCGGAGAAGCCGCCGAAGACGACGTTGTGGACGGCGCCGATGCGGGCGCAGGCGAGCATCGCGACGACCACCTGGGGGATCATCGGCAGGTAGATGCCGACCACGTCGCCCTTCTCGATGCCGTGGTCGCGCAGGGCGTTGGCGAAGCGCTGCGTGTCGGCGAGCAGCTCGGCGTAGGTGACGTCGCGCTCCTCCCCCTCCTCACCGCGCCAGTGGTAGGCGACGCGCTCGCCGAGCCCGGCCTCGACGTGGCGGTCGAGGCAGTTGGCGGAGACGTTGAGCTCGCCGTCGGCGAACCACCGGTAGAAGGGCGGGTTGGACTCGTCGAGCGCCTCGCTCGGCTGCTTCGCCCAGTCGAGCAGCTCGGTCGCCTGGCGCAGCCACCAGGCCTGCGGGTCGGCGGCGGCCTCCGCGTAGATCGCCGGGTCGGAGAGCCGCGCCCCCTGGCGGAACCCGGCGGGAGGCTCGAAGCGCTCGACCTCGAGCAGCTCGGTCAGCTCCAGCTCCAGCGACGTCTGTTCCTCGACTCCCATTGCGCTCCCTTCCTCGGCCGCTACCCTGAGCGACGAACGGTACCCGTTCGCTCAAATGCTCTTCCGGCAGATCATCCACGAGGACCTCGGCTGCGCCTCCTACCTGGTGGGCGACTCCGGTGCGGGCGTCGCGGCGGTGGTCGACCCGCAGTGGGACATCGACCCCTACGTCAACCTCGCCCGCCTGCACGGGGTGCGGATCGAGCACGTGCTGGAGACGCACAACCACGCCGACCACGTCTCCGGCCACGGCCGGCTGGCGCGAGCGACCGGGGCGACGATCCACGTCAACGCCCTGGCCGAGGCCGAGTACGAGCACGAGGCGTTCGGCGACGGCTGGACGCTGGCCCTCGGCGAGGCGGTGACGATCGAGGCGGTCCACACGCCCGGCCACCGCCCCGAGCACACTTCCTTCCTGCTGCGCGACGCCGAGCGCGGCGGCGACCCGGTCGCGGTGCTGAGCGGCGACTCGCTCTTCGTCGGCGACGTCGCCCGCCCGGACCTCGCGGTGGAACCGCGCGAAGGCGCCGCCGGCATCTTCCGCTCGCTGCACGAGCGGCTGCTCTCGCTGCCCGACGAGGTCGAGGTCTGGCCCGGCCACCTCGGCGGCTCGCTCTGCGGCAGCTCCGGGATCGACCTCAAGACCTCCTCGACGATCGGCTTCGAGCGCCGCCACAACCGGGCGCTGGCGCTGACCGACGAGGCCGAGTTCGTCGAGGATGCGATCGCCAGCATCGGCGAGCGGCCACCGAACGTCGAGCACATCGTCGCGCTCAACCGCGGCCCGCTGGTCGAGTCGATCGGCTCGCCCGCCTCACTGACGCCGCGGCGCTTCGAGGCGGCGATCGCCGCCGGCGCCTTCGCCGTCGACTCGCGCACCAACGAGCAGTTCGACGAGGCTCACATCCCGGGCGCGATCAGCGCCTCCGCCTACGACACCGGCTTCGCGACCAAGGTCGCCCAGGTCGTCCCGCCCGACGGCGAGGTCGTCGTCGTCGCGGCCTCCGACGGCAACGAGCTCGAGGCGGCGGAGCTGCTCGCCGCGGTCGGCCTGCGCGTGCGCGGCTTCCTCGGCGGCGGGATGAGCGCCTGGCGGGCGGAGGAGCGCCCGGTCGCGCGGATCGAGCCGATCGGGCCCGACGACCTGGCCGAGCTGCTCGCCGGGGAGGCGCCACCGCTGGTGCTCGACGTGCGCGGCGCCGACGAGTACGCCGACGGCCATATCGCCGGCTCGCTCCACATCCCATATGGCGAGCTGGCGCGGCGGCTCGACGAGCTGCCGCAGGACCGGGCGCTGGCGACGATCTGCAAGGGGGGCAAACGGAGCGGGCTCGCGGCTTCGGTGCTGCAGCGGGAGGGGTTCGAGGCGATCCACGTCGCCCGTGGCGGCGTCGGGACCTGGCAACAGGAAGGCCGCCCGGTCGAGAGTGGATGAGAGGCCATCCGGCAGGGCTTCCACTTGACTTTTTCGATCGAGTGCCGGCGAGCTGACGCCCGGGCCAACACCGAAAAAGTACAAGACGTTCCATCCCCACCGGATGGCCTCGGCTCAAGCCCCTCTCAGCCGCGAAAGCCGCCGGCCTTGAAGGAGAGGCCGCCGGATGCCTTTTGGAAGGCGCGACGTAAGAGGTAGAACGAAGCTGCGAAGGATGCGGCGCCGACGGCAAGGCAGATGGCCAGGACCAGGCCGGCCAGGTAGAAGAGAGCGCCGGTCACCAGGACGAACACAGTGCCGGCCAGCAGGGTGGTGTGCGAGCGGTAACCGGCGAAGTGCTCGCGGGCTGACACCTCCAGGCCGCCCAGCGCGGCGAGGACCACGCCGACGCCGATCGCAGTCGGGCTCTTGCTCACGACCCCGGCAACCAGGGCGACGATGCCGGCGAGCACGCTGAGCTCGGCGAGGGGAAACGAACCCCACGGCGCCGGCGGCCGCTCGTCAGCCCGTGGCGCTCTCCTGGCCCCCTTGGGTTTCTCGCTCAACGGCCGCAAGCCGCCCGGATAACGGGCATCCAGAGGAGACCTTGACCCGCCACCAGCCCATCAGCATCCCGAGCGGACCGAGGCGAGGCCGAGAATGCCAGGCGCCGCAGCCGGGCTCGCCGACGTCGGCACGGGAGATCCGCAGCCACCTGTGCTCGGCCGGAGCGCTCAGCATCCGCCCCAGCAGCTCGCGGTTGCGCGTCTCGAGCTCGGTGCGCTCCTGCAGCTGAAGCCGGGCCTCGCCGATCCGGGTCGCGAGCGAGTCGCGGATGGCCTCGAGGTCGCCGAGGTCAAGCACCCGCGGCTCCTTGGCAAGCGCGCCGACGCCGACGTCGATCTCGACGCGCGGAAAGGCCTCGGCGACGAGGGAACCGAGCTCCGCTTCGAGGCGACCGACCTGGCGCCGCAGCTCGATCCTGGCGAGCCGCTCGTCGCCAGCAATGCAAACCTCGGTGCGAGTCTCTAGGTCCAGCAGCTCAGGCATAACGCAAGCTGAGTGTAGATCACGCCGTCGACCGGATCGCAATCGTCGCGTTAAGAACCATCCCGGTAGGGGTGGAACGTCTTGTACTTTTTCGCCACCAACCCCCGGGCGTGAGCTTGCGACGACCACACCGAAAAAGTTAAGTGGAACCCCTGCCGGGATGGTTCTAAGCCGCTTCCAGCGTCGTTGCGACCATCCAGAGAGCCTCGTCCACAGCTATCTGCGGAACGCCTTCGACCTGGATGGCGGCGATCGCGATGCGGCGGGTTGCGCGGCTGACGCCACGGTCCTCCCCGGTGGCTCCGAAGAGCAGTCCGGCCGGGCCGCGCTCGTCGGCGATCACGAGGGTCCCGTGGGAGAGCTCTCCGGGGCGGCCCTCGAGCGACTCGCCAGGGGCAGAGTCGCGAATGCAGAGCGCCCCTTCGCACCGATCGGCGTCGAAGGCGCGCAGCGCGATCCCGGTCTCCACCGTGGCGATCGTCAGCGCGTCGGCGGGCAGGCCGTGGGTCTTGAAGCCGCCGTCCTGAAGGCGATCAAGGGCGAGCTGCTCGACGGGAGTGCGGGTGCGGTCGGGGTCGAGGCCGATCTGGCGGAAGAAGACGCGGTAGGCCCAGGGGATCGGCCGTTCGCGCAGATGGATCGCGTGGGCGCCGTAGAACCGGTCCGAGGTCTCGTCGAGGCGGCGCTCGACCGATCGGGGGCTGCGGCCGGGCCGACCGTCCAGCTCGATCCAGGAGATCCCCAGCCCGGGAAACTCAGCGGCCAAGTGCGGCGCGACCCAGCCGTACGTCGGAGCGGGCTCCCAATCGAGGTCCGAGCCGGCCGCTTCGGCGCCCACGTCAGCTCGCCTCCGCGGCATGGCTGGCACGCAGCAGGCGCTCGATCCGCTCGCTCAGCCCGCCCGCGTCGAGGTTGCCGATGCCGGCGCTCTCCAGGGTCCCCCCGGGGTAGACATAGGCGAACGTCGGGCAGCCGCCGACGCGATAGAGAGCCGCGGCGGCCCCGTCGCGGTCGTAGCCGACCGGCATCTTCCAGCCGTGGCTGCGGATCAGCCCGCGGACCGTGTCGCGGTCGTCGCGAATGTCCACGGAGAGGAAGTTCACGCGTCCACGGTAGCGCGCATAGACCTGGCTGAGGACGTCCTGCTGGTCGACGCAATCGCCCCCTTTGCTGAACCAGAAAGAGATCACCGAGGGAAGACCGAAGAGGTCGCAGACGCGGATCGCGCCGCGCGTGTGAACCTGGCAGGCGGGCGAGCGACGCGAGCCTGCGGGGCAGGGCAGTTCTCCCACCGAGCAGTCGTCCTGGGCGACGTTGGCGTCGCCTTCGAGCTGTCCCGCGGCGGCGGGGACGGCGAACTCGGGCAGCGGCCAGCGCGGCTCCTGCTTATCAAGCCCCAGCGTGTCCCCACCTCCAGGAACCCCGTGGATGATCGCCACCACGACGATCGCAGCGAAGATCAGGCCGACCATGATCGAGTAGCGGTCTTTCATCCCCCGTCCCTTCCGCCGACGGGCCTAAAAGACAAGTCGGACTGTTCTTTTCGGCCCGTCGGCGGGGGTGACCGGCGCTCGGCCAATGCCAGCGTCGCGGGCAGCGCCACCAGCACCCCGAGCAGCGCGACGGCGAGGTCGATCACGGTGACGAAGCCGAAGTCGCGCAGCATCCCGACGTCGCTGGCGATCAGGACGGCGAAGCCGGCAATCGCCGTGACGCCCGAAGCCAGCACGGCAGCGCCGGTCCGCGAGTAGGCCTGAAGGAGCGCCACCCTGGGCTCCCGCCCGGCCCTGCGCTCCTGACGGAAGCGGGCGGCGAGGATCACGCTGAACTCGGTGGCGATGGCGATCGTCAACGCTCCAAGGACAGCCGACATCGGGTTGAGGGGCACGCGAGTCAACCACAGCACCAGCGCCGACCAGCCCGTCGCCATCACGACGGGCACCAGGGGCACCAGAGCCCGCGAGAGCGACCGGTAGACCGCCAGCAGCACCAGCGCCACGGCGATCAGCCCGACCAGCGTCAGCAGGTAACGGCTGCTCGACAGATCGGAGGCGGCGGAAGCGGCAATGACGGGCAACCCTGCAAGCTCAACTTCGACACCCGGCGGCGGCCCGCCCTTCTCGCCAGGCGTTCCGATCTCTCCACGGATGCGGTCGATCAGCGCCTGCTGGTCATCCAGCGATTGAGCGCGGATGCCGAAGCCCAGCAGCGCCGTCCCGGCGGGCAATCCCGTCTTCGGATCCACCGTAGTCACCTGCCGCAGGTCGTATGCGGGGATCTGACCCAAGGCCGCCTGGATGCTGCGCCTGGTCAGCGGTCCCTCGGCGCTCGCAGTAAGACCGCCTCCCGTGACGAAGTCGGACAGCGCCGGGCCGGGGCAGACTTCCGCTTCCTGGCAGCTCGGATCGACGCCGGAGAAACCGCCCGCCCTCAGCACCCGACGCTTGAACGCAGCCATCCACTGAATCGTCGCCGGATCGGTGAGGTCTGGAGCCTTGACACTCACGTCCAGCTCACCCGACACTCCAGTTGCATCCTGCAGCTCATTCAGTTCCCGCACAGCTTCGACATTCTGCGGCGCCAATGCGCGGATATCGGTCTGCGTTTCGATCTGCGTCCCGAGCCCCCAGCCAACTACGGCCAGAGCCAGGCCAACTCCGAGGACCCGCCTCGGATGGTCCTGCGCCATCTCAAGAATGCGCTTCAGCAGGGGCGGGAGTGACGGGTGCCCCGGATGCGCGCGGCGTCCTGTTTTTCGCACCGCGCGGTCGGCGAGAGAGGACCACCGCGAGGCGAAAAACCCAGCAAGCGGAGGGGCGCCCGTCGCTTCCGCCCCCGGCGGAGGGGGACCCGTCGCTCCCACCTCCCCACGCAGACTGAGAGCTGCGAACCCCGCCACGAAGGCCAGTGCAAAGGCAATTGCGATGCCGACGAGGAGCAGCAGGCCGAAGCTGCGGACCATCGGGGTTGGGGATAGCTGAAGGGCGAGGAAGCCCGCACCGGTGGCCAAGCACGCAATTGCAATCGTCGGTGCCCCCCCGCTCGCAGCTAAGCGCGCCGCATCGACGCCTGGGGTAGCGCCAAGAGCAACCGCCTCGTCGTAGCGGGCCTGAAGCTGAATCGCGTAGTCCACCGCCAACCCGATCAAGATCGGCAACACGGCGATCGAGGCCATCGTCAGCGAGCCCCCGACGAGGCCGAAGAGGCCGAAGGTGAGGGCTGAAGCTGCCAGCGCGATCGCCAGCGGCAGCAGGCGGAATCGCGAGCGGAAGACGAGGAAGAGGACGAGCGCCATTACGGCAACGGCCACGCCGAGCAGGACCAGCAGCGCGTCCTTGAGCGCCCGGGTCACGCCGTCGATGACGACGGGGACGCCGGAGATGACGTACTTGCCGCCGTGCAGCTGGAAGCAAGGCTCTGATTTGCCTTTGAACTTGCAGACGTTGCGGGCGACAGGGTCGTGGACGATCGCCTTGATCGTTTCGATCGCCCGGTGGCGCTCGCCTTCGCTCAGGTCGGGCTTCAGGCGCAGGACGATCTGCGCCGAGTCCTTGTTCGGGAAGAGGTAGGAGAGGCGAGCCTTGGGAGTCCCGCGGGACTTGTGCAGGTCGAAGACGATCGCGGCGAGGAAGTTCGGGTTGGAGAGACTGGGAGCGCTCGTGATCCCGTACTTCGCCGCCACTTCGAGCAGCAGCTCACGCAGCTGCGCCGGAGGCACCGTGGCAGCGAGGCGTTGCAGCTGCCGCTGAATCTGGATCACCGCCTCGTTGAGAAACGTGGCCGGTCCGACCACAGAGCGCACCGGGTCTTGCTCAGCGAGTTCCGCACAGGGTCCGGGAATAGGTTCAGCCCCCTTAGGCACCTTCCCCGACAGACACCCCTCCAGCCGCAACAAGCGCCCAAGGTTGGAGGTCAAAACCAGCCGCTGCAAATCCCCCTCAGCAAGGATGACAACAGGTTCTTCCCCGAACTCACTCTTGACCTGCTGGGTGGCCTGGTAGCTCGCCGTATTCGAGTCGACCAACGTGTTCGTGGCCGCATCAGTCGGCAGCTGCGTAGCGAGCACCCCAGCTCCGACAGCGAGGAACAAGCAGACCCCGAGGATCGGCTTCGCCCGACGAACCGACCAGGCCGCTATCGCCGCCATTCAGCCCCCCTCGGGCGGGTGGCGTCGCGGCGCTCGAGCGTTCTTCGGGCGGGTGGCACGGCGGCGGGGGTCCCCCATAGCGGAGGGCTCGCGAAGCGAGTCCGAGCACATGGGGGAGGGCCGCCGTGACAGGACCCGCCCGCCGGCACGCCCAGTACCGCGACAGGACCCCCCCGCCGGAGCCTCAATCCATCGACAGCGGACCGGTCACGTCCGCATTGAGGAACTGGTGCACGAACTGGTTTTCCGAGTCGAACAGTTCCTCTTTCGGCCCCGACTCGACGATTTTGCCGTTCCAGAGAACGGCGATGAAGTCGGAGATCCGGCGCGCCGTGTTGAGGTCGTGGCTGATCACCAGGTAGCAGCCGCCGTTCTCGGCGTGGACCTCGCGGATCAGCTCGCAGAGCAGCGCCGTGCGGACCGGGTCGAGGCCGGAATCGGGCTCGTCGAACATCACGATCGCCGGTTCCAGCACCAGCGCGCGGGCGAAGCCGGCGCGCTTGCGCATCCCGCCGGAGAGCTCGTTCGGCATCTTGTAGATCGCCTCGATCAGGCCGACCTCCTTGAGCCGCCGGTTGACGATCTCGCCGATCTCCTCCTCGCTTTTGTCGGTGTGCTGGCGCAGCGGGAAGGCGGTGTTGTCGTAGATGTTCATCGAGCCGAACAGCGCCCCGTCCTGGAACAGCAGGCCGAACTTTTTGCGCACGTCGAAGAGTTCGTCGTCGGTCATCGCCGGGATCGATTCGCCGTGCACGAGCACGTCGCCCGAGTCGGGGTAGAGCAGGCCGACGATGTGCTTGATCAGCACGCTCTTGCCGGTGCCCGAGGGCCCGAGCACCATCGAGACCTGGTCTTCGGGCAGGCCGAGGTTGAGGCCGTTGAGGATCCTTGCCCGGCCGAACTGCTTGACCAGGTTGATGATCTCGATCGCGTCGGTGCTGCCGTGGTCGCGCTTGCGCCCGGTGTGGAAGCGGTAGGGGTCGGACTCGGTCGGGTCGACGCCGGGGATGACGAAGTCGCGGCCCATCGTCGCCCCGTCCTCGCTGATGTAGGGGCCGCTGGCGCGCGGCTCGGCGGCGGCCTCCTCGACGAGCGCCTGCCCCTCTTCCTCGTCGCGAATCTGGCTCGGCTCATCCATGGACATAAGGGTACTCAGCCTCCTATCGGCGCTCTCGGGTTGGCACCCCAGAAGACCAGCGTGCCGAGCATCCCGATGATGTGAACTAGGACGATGTTGAGGACCATCGACTTGGCGGTCGCGGTGCCGACGCCGACCGGACCGCCCGAGGCGGTGTAGCCGTAGTAGCAGCCGACCATCACGATCGCGGTCGCCATGAACATTCCCTTGACCAGGCTGAAGATCAGGTCGGGCGGGTTCTGGAACATCCAGAAGATCAGCAGGTAGCCGCCCGAGGAGACGTCGCCGATCTGTTCGACCACGGCGAGGTAGCTGGCCAGGTACATGATCCCGATCCCGACCAGGTACATGAACGGGAAGGCGATCCAGGCGGCGAGCAGGCGGGTCGCGGCGAGGAACGTCACCGGCGGCACGCCCATCACCTCGAGCGCGTCGATCTCGTCGGAGATCCGCATCGCGCCGAGCTCGGCGACGATCCCGGTGCCGACCTTGGCCGCCAGCATGTAGCCGAAGGCGTAGGGCATGATCTCGCGCAGGTCGCACCAGGCGGAGAAGACGCCGGCGTAGGCGGGGGCGCCATTGGCGCGCAGCAGGTAGGCGCCCTCGATCCCACACTGCAGGCCGAGGATGAAGACGAGGCCCCAGATGATCACCGCCGAGCCGAGGATCAGGATGCCGGCCTGGCGCAGGCTCTCGCCGAAGAAGCGCAGGACGCGGCCGCTGTAGACGAGGCCGGCGACGCGCGAGCCGAAGCGGGCGATCTCGCCGAAGGAGTCGAGCCAGCCGCGCGGGACTTCGAGCCAGGCGTTCATCGGATCGTCTGCAGGTCGGGGTTGGTCGCAAGCAGGGTCTGGGTGAAGACGTAGTTGAAGGCGAAGACGCCCATGAACGAGATGACGACCGCCTGGTTGACGGCGCGGCCGACGCCGGCAGCGCCTCCGGACGCGGTCATCCCCTTGTAGCAGCAGACGACCGAGATGATCGCGCCGAACAGGGTGCACTTGATCACCGAGCCCCAGAGGTCGGTGATCGAGGCGTTGGTGAAGAGGGTCGCGAAGAAGCCGCCGAGCGGCTGGTTGTAGAGGAGCTCGGTGAGGATGCCGCCGCTGATGCCGAAGATCAGCGCGTAGATGTCGAGCAGCCCGGTGATCACCATCAGCGAGAGGAAGCGTGGCACGACGAGGTTCTTGATCGGGTCGACGCCGAGCACCTGCAGCGCGTCGAGCTCCTCGCGGATCTTGCGGGCGCCGAGGTCGGCGGTGATCGCCGTGCCGGCGACTCCGGCGACGACGACCGCGGTGACGAAGGGGGCGAACTCGCGGATCGAGGCGAGCACGAAGAAGCCGCCGAGCCGGTCGAGCGAGCCGAACAGGGTGAGGAAGTTGGCCGCCTGCAGGCCGGGCGCGCCGAAGCCGAAGGCGACCGTGGAGACGAGCAGCGGGAACCAGCAGAGCTGCAGGGCGAAGAGGAACTGGCCGATGAACTCCTCGCCGTAGGGGTAGGGGGGCCTGACCGCCGAGGCCATCGTCCGCGCGGTGAGGATCATCATGTCCCCCACCTGCTCGAAGAACGACTTGGCGGGGGCGATCCTCCTGCCTATCGATGCGGCTGCTTCCATCTCTCCTCCGGCAGAGCGGGACCGCATCGGGCGGCCCCTGCTCCGTGCTCTGAGTGTATGGGATGGACCAGCGACCTCGGTTAGCCGAGTGTTGAGATCCGGCTAACCCCTTTCGCAGGCTCTCCGAGCCGTCGGAACGGCCGATTCTTCGTGGTATGTTCGCCCGGCTTTGGGGGGGAATCGCAGACACCGTCGGCACGCCCGCCGGCAGGCTCTTGCCGCCGGCCTCTTGACCGGCGCGCTGGCGGCCTCGCTCGTCGCCTGCGGCGGCAGCGAATCCTCCTCCGACGCGAACGAGGCCGGGGGCACGTACCCGGTCAAGATCGTCACCGCCGAATTCCCCGCCGAGCAGCGGCTCGGCGAGACGACGCTACTGCGGCTAGGCGTGCGCAACAGCGGGCACAGGACCCTGCCGAGCCTGACCGTGACGATCTCGGTCGGCGGCAAGGAGGGCCGCGACTCGACGCTGCCGTTCGGCTACCGCGACCCCGCCCCGGGCATAGCTCAGCCCGACCGCCCGGTCTGGGTGCTCTCGGCGCGCTACCCGAAAGCCAATGGCTCAGAAGAAACGGCCGGCGCCGAAACCTCGAGCCCCAAGACCTTCGCCTTCGGGCCGCTGAAGCCGGGCAGGACGACCGAAGCGGTGTGGAAGCTGAACGCGGTCAGGAGCGGCAAGTACCACGTCTTCTACGAAGTCGGCGCCGGCCTCAGCGGCGCCGGCAAGGCGGAGACCGCGCCCGGGACGCGGGCAGGAGGCTCATTCGCCGCCGAAATCAGCTCGATCCCGCCTGAAACGGAAGTGACCGACAGCGGCGAAGTCGTTGAAATCCAAGGGAAGACGCACAGCGGCAAGTAGCGCGGTCGCGCTGCTCCTGGCGCTGGCGCTACCGGCCTGCGGCTCGGCACAAGCGCCGGATCGAGCGGCGCGGCCAGCGGCCGCGGGGGTCGGGCTGAAGCAGATCGGGCGTTTCGAATCGCCGGTCTACGTCACCGGCGCGCCGGGATTTCCGGACCTGCTGTTCGTGGTCGAGCAGGGCGGGACGGTGCGGGTGCTGCGCAACGGGCACGAGCAGGCCCGTCCCTTCCTCGACATCCACGACCTGATCTCCTCCGGCGGCGAGCGCGGCCTGCTCTCGATCGCCTTCCCGCCCGACTACAGGCAGAGCGGCAGCTTCTACGTCTATTACACGGATCCGAGGGGGAACATCCGGATCGACGAATTCAAGCGCGAGAGCGCGACGCGAGCCGCGCGGGGCTCCCGCCGCGCGGTAGTGCGGATACCCCACCCGGTCAACGCCAATCACAACGGCGGCCAGCTGCAGTTCCTCGGCAACCTCCTCTACTTCGGCACGGGCGACGGCGGCTCGGGGGGCGATCCGCCGAACAACGCCCAGAACCGCCGCAGCCTGCTCGGCAAGCTGCTGCGGATCGACCCGACTCGACCCGGCGCGCGGCCCGAGGTCTACAGCATCGGCCTGCGCAATCCCTTCCGCTTCTCCTTCGACCGGGTGACGGACCCGGGGCAGCCGCGGATCGCGATCGGCGACGTCGGCCAGAACCGATTCGAGGAGGTCGACTACACGACGGTCGCCGCGGCGCAGGGGGCCAACTTCGGCTGGGATGCCTTCGAGGGCTTCGCCCCCTACACGGAAGAAAACAGCGGCACGCCCGACCCGGGGGGGACGGTCAAACCGATCTTCGCCTACTCCCACGCTCGCGGCGGCAGCTGCGCGATCGTCGGCGGCTACGTCGTCGCCGACAAGCGCCTGCCGGCGCTCTACAAGCGCTACGTCTACGCCGACCTCTGCGAGGGCGAGCTGCGCAGCCTCGTCCCCCACCTGCACGGGGCGGGCGACGAGCACAAGCTCGGCCTCAGCGTCTCCACCCCCAGCTCCTTCGGCGAAGACGACCGCCACCGGGTCTACGTCTGCTCGCTCGACGGGCCCGTGTACCGGCTCGTCCCGCGTTAACAGCAGCGAAGGCCACACGCGGCTACTCTTGGCTGACCAGCCAACTTCTTGAAGGGAGCGGTCAGGTGGAGAGCGGAACGGCATCAAGAGTCGACGAGGCAGTGAACGGCGCAGGCGCCGGCGAAGCCGCCGCCAAGCGGATCGAGGTCCTCAACCCCGCCACCGGGACGACGATCGGCAGCGTCGCGGTCGACTCGCCCGAGCGCGTCGCCGAGACCGTCGCCAGGGTGCGCGGCAACCAGGCCGAGTGGGAGGCCCTGGGCAACGACGGCCGCTACCGCTGGCTCGGCAAGCTGCGTGACTGGCTCTTCGACAACCACGAGCGCGTGCTCGACACGATGCAGGCGGAGACCGGCAAGGTCCGCGGCGACACGAGCGCGGAGACGGTCTACCTCACTGACCTGATCAACTTCTACGGCAGCAAGGCCGGCAAGTTCATCGGCGACGAAACGGTGCGGCCGCACTCGGCGCTGGCGGCCTCGAAAAAGCTGATGGTCCAGTACCGGCCTTACCCCGTGGTCGGCGTGATCAGCCCCTGGAACTTCCCCCTGGCGCTGGCGCTGGGCGACGCGATCCCGGCTCTGCAGGCCGGCGCGGCGGTGGTCGTCAAGCCCTCGGAGTTCACGCCGCTGGGTCTGGCCGAGATCGTCGAGGCCTGGAAGCGGGAGATCGGCGGCCCAGACGTGTTCGACTGCGTGCACGGCGCCGGCGAGACCGGCGGCGCCCTGGTCGACAACGTCGACTTCATCCAGTTCACCGGCTCGGACCGGACCGGCCGCAAGGTGATGGCGCGTGCAGCCGACACGCTGACGCCGGTCAGCCTCGAGCTCGGCGGCAAGGACCCGATGATCGTCCTCTCCGACGCCGACGTCGACCGCGCCGCCAACGCCGCCACCTGGGGCGGGATGTTCAACTCGGGCCAGGTCTGCCTCTCGGTCGAGCGGATCTACGTCGAGGAGCCCGTCTACGACGAGTTCGTCGCCAAGCTGACCAAGGAGGTCGGGGCTCTGCGCCAGGGCGCCGACGGCAAGACGCCGGAAAAGGACGTCGGCGCGATGACCTCGCCCAACCAGCGGGCGATCGTCGAAGCGCAGGTCGAGGACGCGCTCGCCAAGGGCGCGAAGGCGGCGACCGGAGGCAAGAAGGTCGAGGGCCCGGGCGACTACTTCGAACCGACCGTGCTGGTCGACGTCGACCACTCGATGACGGTGATGCGCGACGAGACCTTCGGCCCGGTCGTCGGCGTGATGAAGGTGCGCGACGCCGAGGAGGCGCTGCGCTTCGCCAACGACACCCGCTACGGCCTTGCCGCCTCGGTCTTCGGCGAGAAGGAGCGGGCCGAGAAGGTCGGCAGGCGGATCGAGGCCGGCGCGGTCAACGTCAACGACGTGATCGTCAACTACGTCCTGATGGACGTGCCGATGGGCGGTTGGAAGGAGTCGGGGATCGGCTTCCGCCACGGCGAGTACGGGATCAAGAAGTACTGCCGGCCGGAGTCGGTGATCGTCGCCCGCTTCGGCGGCAAGCGCGAGCCGACCTGGTACCCCTACACGAAGGCCCGCCGCGGCCTGATCGGCCGCGTCGCCCGCGCGGCCAACGCGCGCGACTGGCGCCGCCGCCTCGGCTTGCGCGCTCGCTGACCCAGCCACCCCGCGCCTGTTGCAGCATTTTCCACACCCCAGTGGGGTAAATGCTGCAACAAGCGGCTAGCCTGCCGACCAATGGCGGACTTCGCTGACTACTACCGAGAGATCTACATGCGCGGGTTGGGCGGCGAGACTCCTTCGATCCCGATCGCGGTCGAGGAGCAGGAGCGGCGCGCGCACGAGGCGATGGACGAGCGCGCCGCCAACTACGTCTTCGCGGGCGCCGGCGCCGAGCACACGATGCAGGCCAACCGCGACGCCTTCGGACGCCGCCGGATCGTGCCGCGGATGCTGCGCGATGTCGCTGCGCGGGACCTCTCGATCGAGCTGCTCGGCACGGCGACGCCGGCGCCCCTGCTCCTCGCGCCGATCGGCGTGCAGAAGGTCGTCCACGAGGACGGCGAGCTGGCCACGGCGCGGGCGGCGGCGGCCGTCGGCGTTCCGATGATCGCCAGCACCAACTCGCACTTCACCCTGGAGGAGATCGCCGAGGCCGGCCGCGAGGCGCCGCGCTGGTTCCAGCTCTACTGGCCCAACGACCGCGACCTGGCCGAGAGCTTCGTCAAGCGCGCCGAGCTGGCCGGTTACGGGGCGATCGTACTCACCGTCGACACCTTCGTCCCCGGCTGGAAGTCGCGCGACCTGCAGCAGGCCTGGCTGCCCTTCCTCAACGGGATGGGCGTCGCCAACTACTTCCAGGACCCGGTCTTCCGGGCCGGGCTGGAGAAGCCCCCGGAGGAGGACCAGGGCGCCGCGACCGGCCACTTCCTCGGCGTCCAGGCCAACCCCTCGCTCACCTGGGACGACCTCGAGTGGCTCTCGGAGAACACCTCGCTGCCGATCGTCGTCAAGGGGATCCAGCACGTCGATGACGCCCGCGAGGCGGCGCGGCGCGGCATCGACGGGATCGTCGTCTCCAACCACGGCGGCCGCCAGGTCGACGGCGCGATCGCCTCACTCGACGCGCTGGGCCCGATCGCCGAGGCGGTCGGCGACGAGCTGGCGATCCTCTTCGACAGCGGCATCCGCAGCGGCGCCGACGTGCTCAAGGCGCTCGCCCTCGGCGCCGACGCCGTCTGCCTCGGCCGACCCTACGTATGGGGCCTGGCGCTGGGTGGACAGGCGGGGGTGGAGACCGTGCTCAAGATGGTCCTCGCCGAGCTCGACCTGACGATGGCGCTGTGCGGGTACACCCGTCCGGACGAGCTGAGCCCGGATGCGCTGGCGTAGAGCCCGTCTGGGTAGGGCTTCCACTTAACTTTTTCGGTGGATCGCGGGTGGGCTATCGCCCGGGAGCCCTCGACGAAAAAGTACAAGACGTTCCAGCCCTACCCAGACGGGCTCAAGCGGGCGCCTCGATCTTCGGGAACAGGGGTGGGACTCGCTCGACTCTTTGGCCGCCAGGTCGGGCTCCAAGCTCGGTTAGCCGGCGTGAGTCCTCGGCGAGAGCTGTGAGCAGCCGCTCGCTCGTCCGCGGCAGGTAGGGGACGAGGAGGAGGGTCGTCACGCGTAGGCCCTCGGTGAGGTTGTAGAGGACTTCGTCTAGGCGCTCGGGGTCGGCCTCTTCCTTGGCGAGCTCCCAGGGGCGGGTCTCCTCGACGTAGCGGTTGAGGCGGCGGACCAGCTTCCAGGCCTCCTCCAGCGCCTGGGTCAGCTCGGCGCGGTCGAGCAGCTCGCTGAAGCGGGCGACGGCGCCTTCGAAGTCCTCGGCCAGGACCGCGTCGACCCGGGCCTCGGGCACGACACCGTCGCGGTAGCGCTCGACCATCGCCAGCACGCGGCTGGCGAGGTTGCCGAAGTCGTTGGCCAGCTCGGTCTCGTAGCGGGCCTCGAAGCCGGCGGTCGAGATCGAGCCGTCCTGACCGAAGCTGACCTCGCGGAAGCAGTAGAAGCGCAGCGCGTCGGCGCCGAAGCGCTCGATCGCCTCGAAGGGGTCGAGCACGTTGCCGAGCGACTTCGACATCTTCTTCTCGCCCATCAGGAGATACCCGTGGATCGCCATCCGCCGCGGCGGCTCGAGGTCGGCCGCCCAGAGCAGCGCCGGCCAGATCACCGCGTGGAACTTGAGGATGTCCTTGGCCATCACGTGCAGGCTGGCCGGCCAGAAGCGCTCGGTCAGGTCCTCGCCGTCGCGGGCGAAGGTGAGCGCGGTCACATAATTGAGGAGAGCGTCGAACCAGACGTACATGCGCTGCCCGGGGTCCCAGGGCAGCCGCATCCCCCATTTCAGCTTCGGCCGCGAGAGCGAGACGTCCTCCAGGCCCCCCCTTATGAAGGAGACGGCCTCGTTGCGGCGGAACTCGGGCACGACGAAGTCGGGCCGCTCCTCGTAGAGCCCTTCGAGCTGGCCCTGAAAGGCGGAGAGCCGGAAGAACCAGTTCTCCTCCTTGACCTTCTCCAGAGGGATCTCGTGGATCGGACAGGTCTGGCCGGGCCCGAGCTCGCGCTCGGTTTTGAAGTCGGCGCAGCGCGGGCAGTACCAGCCTTCGTAGGTGCCCTTGCTCACCCAGCCGTTGTCGTAGACCCGCTGCATGATCTCGGCGACCTTCTCGGCGTGGCGGGGGTCGGAGGTGCGGATGAAGAAGTCGTTGGTCGCGTCGATGATCGGCATCAGCGCTTCGAACCTGGCGGCGTTGCGGTCGGCCAGCTCCTGCGGCGTCACGCCCTCGCGCTCGGCCGCAAGCTCGATCGGCTCGCCGTGCTCGTCGGTGCCGGTGAGGAAGAAGACCTCCTCCCCCCGCTGCCGCATGTGCCGCGCGAGGACGTCGGCCGCCAGGGTCGAGTAGGCATGGCCGAGATGCGGCTCGGCGTTGACGTAGTAGATCGGCGTGGTGACGTAGTACGACATGGACCCGCCAGGCTATCCCCGCAACCCGCTCACCTGCGCGGCTCGCGGCCGGTGAGGGCGCGGTAGAGGTCGTTGGCGCGGGTGCCGGTGAGGGCGGCGACGACGCTGGCGGCGGCGCGGGGGCGGGCGCCCGACTGGACCAGGTGGCGGAGCGCATCGACTGCGAAGCCGACGTCCTTGTCGTGGTCGTCGGCGGACGCCGGCGCGATCACGAGCACTATCTCGCCCTTGACGTCGCCGCGGAAGCGGCGCGCCAGCTCGGCCAGCGTTGCGCGCGAGACCTCCTCGTGCATCTTGGTCAGCTCGCGGCAGACCGCGGCCGGGCGGTCGGGGGCGATCGCAGCGAGGGCTGCGAGCGAGTCGCCGACGCGGCGCGGCGACTCGAAGGCGACCACAGTCTCGGTCGAGCGCAGCACCCGCTCCATCTCGCCGGCGCGCTTGGGCAGGAAGCCCTCGAAGCGCCAGCGGTCGGTCGGCAGGCCCGAGGCGACGAGCGCAACCGGCACCACCGACGGGCCGGGCAGGACTGTCACCTCGAGGTTGCGTTCGATGCAGCGGCGGATCAGGCGGAAGCCGGGGTCGGAGATCGCCGGCATGCCGGCGTCGGAGACGAGGGCGACGATCTCGCCGCGTTCGATCCGCTGCGCCAGCTCGATCGCGCGCGGCGCTTCGTTTCCCTCGTGGATCGAGATGAGCTGCGGCGCGGGGCGGATGCCGAGCTTGTCGAGCAGGCCGCCGGTCCGGCGCGTGTCCTCGCAGGCGATGTAGTCGGCGGCGACCAGCGCGTCGCGGACGCGGATCGTGATGTCGTCGAGGTTGCCGATCGGGGTCGGGCAGACGATCAGCGACCCCGGCATCAGCCCTCCCGCTCCGCTTCCAGTTCGATCCGCGCCAGCGCCGCGGCGCCGATCATCCCCGCGTCTTCGCCGAGCTCGGCGGCGACCACGGGGATGCTGTTCATCGGCCGCAGCGCCCGCGCTTCGAGCTCGCGGCGGGCGGGCGCGAGCAGCAGCTCGCCGGCGGCGATCACGCCGCCGCCGACGACGATCACTTCCGGCTCGAAGATGTTGGCGAAGCCGGCGAGGGCGACGCCGAGGCGGCTGCCGACGAGGTCGAAGACGCCGATCGCCGTCCCGTCGCCCTCCTGGGCGGCGACGGTGACGGCCTTGCCGTCGATCTCGCCGCCCGTGGCGAGCAGCTTGCCGAGCGCGGACTCAGGGCTGCTTTCCGCGGCGGCACGGCCTTCGCGCCCCAGCGCCGTGCCGGAGGCGAGGGTCTCGACGCAGCCGTGGCCGGGGCAGTTGCCCTGACAGGCGGGGCCGTCGAGCTGAATCGCGACATGGCCGAGCTCGGCGCCGGCGCCGGTCGAGCCGCGGTAGATCTCGCCGCCGAGGATCAAGCCGCCGCCGATCCCGGTGCCGATCGTCAGCATCACCGCGTTTTCGGCGCCGCGCGCCGCACCGAAGAGGTGCTCGGCGAGGGCGGCGACGTTGGCGTCGTTGTCGACAAAGGTGGGCAGGCCGGTCCGCTCGGCCACCAGGTCGCGGATCGGCAGGTTCTCGATCGGCAGGTTGACCGCCGCCACGGCCAGGCCCTTCTCGTGGTCGATCGTCGCCGGAATACCCATCCCGACCGCCTCGATCCCGGGACGCTGCGACTGGGCCTCGGAGACCTCGCGCACGAGCAGCTCGACCAGCTCGTCCTCACCCTCGCCCGCCGAGCGCTCGCGACTCTCCCAGACGGTCCTGGAGTCGCCGTCGAGGACGCCGAGCAGCATCTTCGTCCCGCCCAGATCGACCCCGATCGCCTCGGCCTGGCTCATATCTTTTCGCAGCTCTTGGTGCGGGCGACCGCGGGCATCGGCATGATTCCGGAGTCTTTCATGGCAAACGACGGCGAGCAGCGGCCCCCCGAGCCGCCCGATTACAAGGTCTACCGCGCTCGCCGGGGGTTCTTCTCGCGCTTCCGCAAGCCCGAACTCTCGGGCCTGCGCACGCGCGGCCGGCGAGCGCCGAAGATGCCCAGGCTTCCGGACCGCCCCGGGCGCGAGCGCGGCCCGCGGCCCTCCCGGCCCGCCCTTCGACGAGCGCTGAAATGGATCGGCCTGGCCGCGCTCGGCTGGGTCCTGCTCAGCTTCCTCGCCTTCGCCGTCTCCGCCCAGTTGCAGGCCTTCAAGCTCTCCGGTGAAGCCAAATCCGCCCTGCACGGCAACCCCTTCCTGCTGCCCAGCGCGCAGACGATCCTCGTGCTCGGCACCGACGCCCGCCCGCCCGACACCAAGGAGCCGGGCGCGGCGCCCTCTCAGGAGTGCTTCGAACAGCAAGCGCACGGCGACTCGCCGCACGGCAACTGCTCGCAGGGCGAATTCCGCGCCGACACGCTGATGCTGATCCGCGCCGGCGGCGGCGCCTTCCGCAAACTCTCGATCCCTCGCGACAGCTACGCCGAGATCCCCGGCCAGAGCCCGCAGAAGATCAACGCCGCCTACGCCTTCGGCGGCGCCAAGGCGCAGATCGAAGCGGTGGAAAACTTCCTCGGGATCGAAGTCGACCACGTCGCGATCGTCGACTTCACCGGCTTCGAAGACCTGATCGACGCGGTCGGCGGGGTCAAGGTCGACGTCCCGCACAAGATCTGCGCCGACATCTCCGGCGGCGCCGGCGGCGGCCAGGGCGGCTTCACGCTGCGGCTGGGCAAGGGCGAGAACACCCTCGACGGCGAAAAGGCGCTGATCTACTCGCGCATCCGCGAGCCGAGCGAATGCCCTGGGCCCGGCAAGAGCGCCTACACCCTCGGCTACGAAGACCTCGACCGCGAGAAGGCGCAACAGGCGGTGATCGCCGGCATCAAGGACCGCCTCACCGACCCCCTGCGCGTCCCCTACAACTTCATCCACGGCCCGATCATCGGCTGGGACGCGCCGAAGGCGTTCGTCAGCGACATGGGCTTCTTCACGATGCCCCAGCTGATCCTCTCGGCGGCGATCGGCGGTGAAAGCGCGGCTGACGTGCTTTGCGGCGGCGCCCACTCGGGCTGCGAACCGGGCCCAGGTGGCTCAATCGAAGTGCCGGACTCCGAACGTCGCCGAGCCGTGAAGAAGCTGCTGGGATAGACCGGCGGGGTCGCCTCGCCGAGTGCCCACCCCCGCCTTCGGCGGTGGAATCTGGTGCCGCTTCGCGGCTGAGAACTACCCTGCCGGGGCCGCTTCGCGAGGCATCGTCGAGGCGACCCCGCCGGTCTACTCGGCTTTGGCCGCGGGCGTCGAGTCACCGGACTTGGACTCCGAGGTCTTGGAGTCCTTGGAGTCCGATGAGTCCTTTTTCGAGCTCTCCGACGAGCTCCCCTCAGAGGAGCTGCCGTTGCTCCCGGTCTTGTTCTTGCCGTAATCGGTGTTGTGGAAGCCGGAGCCCTTGAAGTGGATCGCGACGGGGTGCAGTACGCGCTCGGCGGAGGCGCCGCACTCCTGGCACTCGGTCAGCGCCTCGTCGCTCATCCTCTGGATCACGTCGAAGACGTGGCCGTTGGCGCATTTGTACTCGTAGATGGGCATGGCGGTGGGCGATTATCGCAGCCGGTACGGTTCAGCCATGGCAAGCGCAGGGCAGGAGACTCGCGGCACCGAGACCTCGATGGAGGAGGTCGTCGCGCTCTGCAAGCGGCGCGGCTTCGTCTTCCCCTCCTCGGAGATCTATGGCGGCCTCGGCTCGACCTACGACTACGGCCATTACGGCGTGTTGCTGAAGAACAACGTCAAGGCAGAGTGGTGGCGGGCGATGCTGCAGGAGCGCGACGACATCGTCGCGCTCGACTCGGCGATCCTCCAGCACCCGCGGGTCTGGGAGGCGTCGGGCCACCTCGAGGGCTTCACCGACCCGCTCGTACAGTGCCTGGGCAAGTGCAAGCGGCGCTGGCGCGAGGACCATCTGCGCGAGGCGGTCGAGGCCGAGGGCGGCGACTCCGAGGCGGAGCTGCGCTGCCCCGAGTGCGGCGGCGAGCTCTCCGAGCCGCGCCAGTTCAACCTGATGTTCGAGACCCATATCGGCCCGGTCGCGGGCGAGGGCTCGGAGGTCTACCTGCGGCCGGAGACCGCGCAGGGCATCTTCATCAACTTCAAGAACGTGCTCGGCTTCGCCCGCAAGAAGCCGCCCTTCGGCATCGCCCAGATCGGCAAGTCCTTCCGCAACGAGATCACCCCCGGCA
>Ga0157375_10000364_pt1 | contig 41388 bp, 34 predicted proteins | sample M35metaG_FD_115311 | JGI IMG/M metagenome (GOLD analysis project Ga0157375, IMG submission 115311) | Miscanthus rhizosphere microbial communities from Kellogg Biological Station, Michigan, USA - M3-5 metaG | ecosystem: Host-associated > Plants > Roots > Rhizosphere > Soil | place: USA: Michigan...
ACGAGCGCCAGACCGCCCGAGACGACCATCGCGATGCGGTAACCGGCAACGCCGAGTGCGGCGCCGAGGCCGCGGTCTTGCGGCAACAACTGATCGGCACGATAGGCATCGATGGCGATATCCTGCGTCGCGGAAAATGCGGCCAGCAACATCGCCAACCCGGCGAGCGCGGACAGCGAGTTGGCCGGGGACAATCCCGCCGTCACGATCAGGACCGCAATGATTGCGACCTGCATTGTCACAACCCAACCGCGCCGCCGGCCGAGCCACGGCGGAGCGATGCGATCGACGAGCGGTGCCCACAGGAACTTGAACACGTACGCGAAGGCCACGAGCTTGAGCACGCCGATCGTCTTGAGGCTGACGCCGCTGACGGCACACCAGGCCTCGAGCGTCGACGCTGATAGCGCGAGCGGAAGGCCCGAGGCAAATCCAAGAAGCGTTACCGCCGTCAGCGTTCGTGCGCGTTCTGCACGCCCGGATGCCGGTGTCATCGCCGGGCGCATGTGTCCGCCATGACGTCCCCTCGTCTCATCGTCTACGCCTCATCGATGGCGTAATCCACGGCGTATGGCGCGTGATCGGAGAAGCGCGGCGTCGGTGTGATCGCGCAACCCTTGATCTTGTCGCGCAATGACGGCGTGACGATCTGATAGTCGATGCGCCAGCCGACATTGTTGGCGCGCGCCGCGCCGCGATTGGACCACCAGCTGTACTCGACCGCTTCGGGCTTGGCGACGCGGAAGCTGTCGAGCCAGCCCTGCTTCGGCGCCGGCGTGTCGTCACCGTGAGCGTCGCCGATCATGCTATTGAGCCAGGCGCGCTCGATCGGAAGGCACCCCGAATTCTTCTGATTGGACGTCCAGTTCTTGATGTCGTTGCGCGAACGCACGATGTTCCAGTCGCCGCACAGCACATAGTCGCGCCCGCTCTTCAACCACTTGTCGAAGATCGGTTTGAGGCGCTGCATGGCGGTGAATTTGAATTGCTGGCGCTCCTCGCCGGATGAGCCCGACGGCACGTACAGCGAGACGACGCTGAGCTTTCCGTAACGCGCTTCGATGTACCGCCCCTCGTTGTCGAACTCCGCCCAGCCGAGCGCAGTGCGGACTTCGTCCGGTTCACGCTGCGAATAGATCGCCACGCCGCTGTAGCCCTTCTTCGTCGTGGCGTCCCGGTAGAAGCAATGGTGTCCGTCGGGGCGGAACATCGGATCGCCGAGCTGGTCTTCCTGCGCCTTGGTCTCCTGCAGACAGACCACATCGGCCTTCCGCTTCTTGAGCCATTCGAAAAATCCCTTGCTCGCGGCAGAGCGAATGCCGTTCGCGTTGAAGCTGATGATGCGCATGGAAGGCTGAGGGCTGAGGACCGAGGGCTGGAGCCTAGCCGATTGCCGACGACTTGCGTAGACACTCGCACGCGAGATTGCGCACAGCCTGCCAATTCGGCAACCTAGCCCTCAACCCTCAGCTTTCAGCCTTCGCTCATGCAGGACTACCAGCGCGACTTCCTCGAGCTCGCCATCGCGCGCAAGGCACTGCGCTTCGGCGAATTCACGCTCAAGTCCGGGCGCATCAGCCCGTACTTTTTCAACGCCGGCCTGTTCGATTCCGGATCGGCGCTGCTGGCGCTCGGCCGCGCCTATGCGCGCGCGGCCGTACAGTCCGGCACCGGGTTCGACATGCTGTTCGGTCCGGCTTACAAAGGCATCGCGCTGGCGACCGCCACCGCGATGGCGCTGGCCCAAGATTATGGACATGACGTGCCTGTCGCCTACAATCGCAAGGAAGCCAAGAACCATGGTGAAGGCGGCGTCCTGATCGGCGCACCGCTCGCCGGCCGCGTGCTGATCGTCGACGATGTGATCACGGCGGGCACCGCAATCCGCGAATCCGTCGGCATTATCAAGGCCAGTGGTGCCACTCCGGCCGGCGTCCTGATCGCGCTGGATCGGCAGGAGCGCGGACAGGGCGAGTTGTCCGCCGCACTGGAAGTGGAAAGGGAATTTTCCGTACCGGTCATAGCGATTGCGCGCCTGCACGAACTGCTGGCTTTCGCCGATGAGCGCGCCGAGTTGCATGCGGTTCGTGCGGCCCTCGAGGCCTATCGGCTCGAGTACGGTGTGTCATCGAGCTGAACGCAACGGACTTCGGCATCGCGCCGAGCGCCGCAGTCCCGGCTATACTGATATTTAGTCCGCTGCAGGGTTGTTGGTCATGCGTCACATATTCGCAGTTTCGGTGGCTCTGCTTCTGCTGTGCGCCACCGATGCATTCGCTGCGCCAACCACCTCATCCGGTCGTTCCCATTTCCGCTGGACCGATTCGACCGGCACCCCGCACTATTCCGACATACTGACGCCCGAAGCTCTTAAATTCGGTTACGACATCCTCAATGCCAAGGGCGTCGTCATCAAGCATGTCGACCGCCAGCGCACGCCGGAAGAGCTGTTCGCGCAGGAAACGGCCGCGACTGCCGCCGCCGCGGCCAAACACGAAGCCGAAATGCAGGCGATCTCGGACAAGCGCATGCTCGCTGCCTACCCGACCGAAAAGGACCTGGTCAGTGCGCAACAGGCGCAGTTCGACAGCATCGATCAGAACATCCGGGCGGCGACTAACAGCCTGGGCGTGCAGGAGCGCGACCTGAGCGACGCCCTTGCGCGCGCTGCGAGTTTTGATCGTGAAGGCAAGCCGGTGCCCGAAACGCAACAGAAGCAGATCGAATCGTTGCGCAAGAGCGTCGACAGCCTGCGCGCGTACATTGCGCGTCGGCAGAACGAAAAAGTCGAGGCGACGAAAAAATTCGAGATCGACCTGACGCATTATCGCGAGGCGCGCGAGCACGCCGGTACCGCGCAGCCGTAAACGCAAGTCAGACTAGAACGGCAATTCCAGTTTCGGATTGAGCAACAGCAGCTGACCGCGAAATGCGGTCTGGATCCTGTGCAGCGCCTTGTCAGTCTCGGCGTCGAAGCGCAGCACCAGTACCGGCGTGGTATTGGAAGCCCGCACCAGACCCCAGCCGTCCGGCCAGTCGGCGCGTACGCCGTCGATCGTCGTGATACGCGCGCCTTCGAATTTCGCCTTCTGCTGGAACAGTTGCACGAATCGATAGTGCTCGCCTTCCTCCATCGGGATCTTCAGCTCGGGCGTGCTCACGCCCTTCGGCAATTCGGCAAAGACCTCCGTCGGCGTGCGGCCTTCGGGATCGCCGGCCAGGATTTCCAGCAGGCGCGCCGCGGCGTAGATGCCGTCATCGAAACCGTACCAGCGTTCCTTGAAGAAAAAGTGCCCGCTCATTTCGCCGGCCAGTTCAGCCTGCGTTTCACGCATTTTCGCCTTGATCAGCGAATGGCCGGTGCGCCACATCATCGGGCTGCCGCCGGCTTCCAGGATCAGCGGCTGCAGCTTGCCCGTGCACTTCACGTCGTAAATGACCGCCGCACCCGGATTGCGCGACAGCACGTCGCGGGCGAACAGCATCAACAGGCGGTCCGGGTAGATGGACTCTCCTTCCGCCGTGACGACTCCGAGGCGATCGCCATCGCCATCGAAGGCGACGCCGAGGTCCGCCTTTATCTGCTTCACCGTCAAGGCCAGATCTTGCAGATTGTGCGGATCGGAAGGGTCCGGATGATGGTTCGGGAAGCGGCCGTCGACTTCGCAGAATAGCGGCACCACCTCGCAACCGATTGCTTCCAGCACCGACGGCGCGGTCGCTCCGGCAATACCGTTGCCGCAATCCACGACGACCTTGAGCCGGCGCTCCACCTGTACGTCGCCGCTGATGCGCTCGAGATAATCGTGTTGCAGATTCATGCTCTGCAAGCCACCCGTGCCGGTGCTGAAATTGCTCTCGCTGATGCGCGCGTAAAGGTCCTGGATAGCGCCTTCCGACAGCGTCTCGCCGCCGAGCACGATCTTGAAGCCGTTGTATTCCGGCGGATTGTGGCTGCCGGTCAGCATCACGCCGGAACCGGTGTTCAGATGAAACGTCGCGAAGTACAACACCGGCGTCGGCGCTGCACCGATGTCGATCACGTCGCAGCCCGCATGACGCAATCCCTCGATGAGGGAAGCGACGAGGTCGGGACCGGACAGGCGGCCGTCGCGCGCGACGACGATCTCGTTGAGTCCGCGGTGCTTCGCCTCGCTGCCGATCGCGCGGCCAATCAGGCGCGCCACGCCCTTGGTCAGAGTCTTGCCAACGACGCCGCGGATGTCGTAGGCGCGGAAAATGCTGCGGTCGACCGCATCGTGATCGCCGGCGTCGGCCGCGGCCGGAGCAGAACCCGGCGGCAGGGCGACTTTGACTCCACCCTTCGCCTTGGCCGTCAGCCCCGGTTCGCTCGTCTCGCCACCGAACTCGTCCGCCTTCCGCCGTCGGCCAGGCAACAACGCGCGTGCGCGCTCCCAGCCCACGAAGCTGGCGTAAGTCAGGAAGATGCCCGGGATCGCGGCCAGCACTGCCAACAGGAGCATGACCCAGATCTTGCTTGAAAAAAGTACCGGTGATTCGACTGGCGCTGAAGCAATCCGAAATGCGCTGCCCGGCACTTCCACGCCCGGCACATAGGCGGTGGTCACCGCCGTGCTGCCGACGGTATCGATCAACATGTCGCCGCGCCCGTCACCTTGGCGCAAGTCGACGCGCGCACCGGACAAATCCTGACGCTTGAACGTATCGAGCAACGATTCCATGGGAATCTGCACGTAGGCATAGGCGACGGCAGCGCCGTCGCGCAGCGCCGGCAAGGCCATGACCAATACCCGCTTCTTGTTGGCGCCAAGCTGCGACTGCAGTGGCGCGGCAACTTGCTGGCGATGGGCCTGGATCAACATCGCCGCCTTGGCATAGCCGAACTTCGCAAAGTTGCCGGTCAGCACTTCGTTGAGGTCGGCCCGGTAGAACTCCACTGAAATCAATTCAGGCAGCCATTGCTTCAGAACGACTGCCGCGTTGCGCCGCGAATCGTCGCCCGGAGCGATCAGCGCCGCGGTCACCGTGGCGCTGTTGACGGCCTGCAGGACGCGTTGACGAATTGTCGAAACCTGCTCGCCCAGCTCGTGCACCTCCCACTTCGTGACCTGGTCGATCTGGGCCACAATGCGGCCCTTGTCGAAAATCACGAAGGCCTGCCAGGCGAACAAACCGGCGACGAACAGCAGACCGACCGCGCCGAGGATGTCGCGCCGGCGCTCGCCGGCATCGGTGACGCGCCGGATACCCGCCAGAACGCCCGCTGGCTTCCGTGCCGACCCCACTTTGATGCCCGGTTGCTTCACGCTTGCCATGAGACCTTCGCCGTCACCACGCTTGAAGTTATGCCAGCCCGGAATGACCGAACCCGCCGCTGCCGCGCTGACTTGCGGCGAATTGTTCGACCACGCGAAATTGTGCGTGCGCGACCGGCAGGATCACCAGTTGTGCGATCCTGTCCCCCGGCGCAATGGTATAAGGCGCACCACCGCGGTTCCAGCACGAGATCATCAGCGGCCCCTGATAGTCCGCATCGATCAGGCCGACGAGGTTGCCGAGTACGATGCCCTGCTTGTGACCCAGCCCCGAGCGCGGCAGGATCACGGCGCAATAGCCCGGGTCGCCGATATGAATCGCCAGGCCGGTGGATATCAATATCGATTGATTCGGCTCGAGCGTCAGCGGTGCGTCGATCGCCGCACGCAGGTCCATACCCGCAGACGCCACCGTAGCCGGTTCCGGCAATGGAATTTCCTTACCCAGGCGCGCATCAAGGATCTTCAGCTCGATATCGATCACTTGGCGCTCCGGCGCGCCGTCTTCGGCTTGCGCTTCGCATAGAAACCGGCAATGCGTTCGATCAGCCTTCGTGCCAGGACCGGCTTGTCCGCTCGACCCAGATCTTCCGAGCCGCCGGCCCAGAACAAGGTCAGCGCATTGTCGGAGCAGTCGAAGCCGAGATCCGCGCCGACCAGATTCGCGGCAATCAGGTCGAGCTTCTTGCGTGTCAGCTTCGCGCGCGCGTAGGCCTCGACGTTCTCGGTCTCGGCGGCAAACCCGACCAGCAGCGGCCGCTTCGGCAAGGCGGCGATCTCGGCCAGGATATCCGGATTCTCGTTCAGGGTCAGGGTCAGGTCGGCACCGCGTTTCTTCAGCTTGTGCGCGGCGACCTCGCCGGGCCGATAGTCGCCGACCGCGGCGGCCGATATGAAAATGTCGCTTTGTGGAATTTGTCGCAGCACGGCGGTGCGCATGTCGCGCGCACTGCGTACGTCGGTGCGCTCGACGCCCGCGGGGGTCGGCAGATGCACCGGCCCGGCGACCAGTTGCACGCGCGCACCCTGCTCGACCGCCGCGCGCGCGACGGCAAATCCCATGCGCCCGGAACTGCGGTTGCCGATGAAGCGCACGGGGTCGATGTCTTCGTAGGTCGGCCCGGCGCTGACCAGCACGCGCGCGCCGCTCAGGATCTTCGGACCATGCAGCGCAGCGATTTCCGCGACGATCGAATCGGCCTCCAGCAGGCGACCCGCGCCGAACTCACCGCAAGCCTGGCTGCCGGCCGCCGGACCGAGCAGATCGATACCGCGCTCGCGCAATGTCGCGACATTGGCCTGCGTCGCGGCATGCGCCCACATCTGCTGGTTCATCGCCGGCGCGAGTGCCAGCGGCGCGGCGCTGGCGAGGCATAACGTCGTCAGCAGGTCGTCAGCGAAGCCGTGAGCGAGGCGCGCGATCAGGTCGGCGCTGGCCGGCGCTATGAGGATGCGCTGCGCCCAGCGCGCGAGTTCGATGTGGCCCATCGCCGCCTCGGCCGCCTCGTCCCACAGCCCGCTGCGCACCGGCTGCCCGGAAAGCGCCTGAAACGTGAGCGGCGAGACGAACCGTGCCGCATTTTCCGTAAGCACGACGCGCACTTCGGCGCCCGCATCACGCAGGCGGCGCACGAGTTCGGCGGACTTGTAGGCGGCAATGCCGCCGGAGACGCCCAGCAATATGCGCAGGTTGGCCAGCGCGGAGTTGCCCATGTAGGAATTCTGCTGACAGATCGAGCAGCAGATAGCTTACCGGAATTCGTCGTGTTTCCGACTGCCGCGGGACAAACGGCTGGGTCAGACTCCCCCTTGTGCGTCGCCATCTCGTCGCAAAACGGCGCCATGCGACGCATCGAACCCATACCGGCAATTCTGCATGACAATCCGCGACTGGCCCGCGAGTGAAAGACCGCGCGAAAAGCTGCTGGCCCGCGGCGCTGCCGCGCTTTCCGATGCCGAACTGCTGGCCCTGTTCATCGGCTCGGGCAGACGCGGGCAAACGGCGGTCGATATCGGCCGCGATCTGCTCAGCGCGCACACCGGCCTGAAGGCCCTGCTGGAACTGGATATCGGCACCATGTCGGCGCAGCCCGGCATCGGTCCGGCCAAGGCCTGCCGGCTGCACGCCGCGCTCGAACTGGGCAGGCGCTATCTGGCCTGCGACTTGGACCGGCCGGATGCGCTGACGCATCCGGCCGCGTGCGCCGATTATCTGCGCGCGCGCATCGCCGCGTTTCCGTACGAAGTCTTTGCCTGCCTGTTCCTCGACAACCGGCATCGCGTCATCGCCTGCGAAGAGCTGTTCCGCGGCTCGATCGACGGTGCCAGCGTGCATCCGCGCGAAGTCGTGCGTCGCTGCTTGACGCACAACGCCGCTGCGGTGATCTTCGCCCACAACCATCCGTCCGGTGTTGCCGAGCCGAGCCAGGCGGACCGCGAGATCACGCGCCACCTGCGCCAGGCACTCGACCTGATCGAAGTACGCGTGCTGGACCATTTCATCATCGGCAGCGGCAACGCGCTCTCCCTCGCCGAGCGCGGCTGGTTATAACCGCCGGATCCCCGGCTATACTGCCGCAACGGGGAGGATGGCAGCGGCCGTGATATTTGCATACCCGCGGGAATATCCCGCCGACGCAATCGAAAGCCGGGTGCCCGATCCGGGAACGGCGCGCGCGCTGGTCAGGGCCCGCCGGCCCGATGTCCTCGTGCTGCTCGAGCATCGGCGCAAGCGCCTGGCGAAAGCCGTGGCCGTGGCGGTGTCCGAGACGATCGAGCGCGCCGAGGACGCACTCCTGATGGCCTTCTGCCGACTGGCGTTCCGCCACGGCAGCTGGGGCGATGATTTCCACGCCTACCACAACGAAGGCCATATCCTCGAGATACTTGGACCGCGCATTGACCGCATCATGGATGCAGTCGGCGAAGACCGGCTGACGCTGCGCGACTGGTTCCGCCTGTCACTGTTCGCTGCTACGCACGACCTGCGTCAGCGCGAGGCACCCGAGTTCCACGCCGGCATCGGCAGCAACGAGCGCGCAAGTGTCGAGGAAGCATTCCGCATCATGGCCGCCTGCGGATTCACCCCGCAGACAAATCCGGAACTGTTCTCGAGCCTGGAGCTGATGATCTCAGGCAGCACCTTCGATGCGCGCCCGCCGACGGCGACGCAAGAATACAACCCGGCCGAACTCGTGGTGCAATCCGGCGGCGCCATGGCGCACAAACTCGAGGCCAAACTCGACAAGCACGCGGCCGGGTGGCGCGAGGACGCACGTGTGCGCCACGCACTCGATCTGGCCCTGATTGCGGCCGATCTCGATACCGCAAACGTCGCCGAGCCGTTTCCGCTGTTCATGGCCAGCGCCGAGCGCCTGTGCGTAGAAATCCAGATGCGCAGCCATCGGGATCTGGCCTCGCCGGCATCGGCCGAGCCGATGCTGTCCTTCCTCACCGACGGCCAGGAGCGTTATTTCTTCGACCTGCACCGCTTCAGTTCGGAGTACGGTCGGCAGGTTTTCGACGCGGCCAAGCGCGCCAACGCCGACAAGCTAGTCGAGTTGACGGCGCGCTTACGGGCGCAGTTCGCGTTGATAGCGCCGGCGGATGGAACACAAGTGCTGGCCGCTTTTCGAGCTCTACTCGCCGAAGCGAACTAGACGCGTTGCTCGGCGGGCGACGTGCCTCCCTGACGCCGCGGAACGCTGATGCTGCAAGGGCAAGTGCCGGCGCTTCCCTGCGCCCGGGGCGCCGTGCGCATCCCGCACGCCGCGCGACAAAGCACTTGCAACGGGGTCACTCTAGCGGCGCCGTGTTGCCAAATTCTTACGCTGCGACAAGCGTTTATGCGCTGGATTTATACACAATGCTGCATTCGCTGAAATGTGCACATGACCTCCACGCCGCTTCTACCCACGCCGGGCGTAATTCTCAATAAAAACAATATATTAAAATGATACCTGAATGTTAAACAGCGCGGCGCAACCCTACTGGCAGACCCTGTCGGGCACCCCCGCCGGCCATTTACACACATAGTTATCCACAACGCAGCGCAGTACGAATTGCCGTCCGGTCGGCCGTTTTCGCCCGAATCTTCTGCTTTGCGGCATGCCTGACTACAATAGCGGCCGCCCCGTTGAGATTTCACGCGTGAAAGACCAGCTTCGCCACCTCGTCCTGCGGGCGATTGCCCAGGTGCAGGCCGAAGGTTTGTTGCCGCAGGATGCCCATCCCGCCTTCGTGATCGAGCGCACGCGCAATCGCGAGCACGGCGATTTTGCGTGCAACGCCGCCATGCTCATGGCCAAACCCGCGCGCCGCAACCCGCGCGAAGTGGCACACGCCATCGCCGCGGCATTGCCGCAATCGGCCGAAATCAGCAAAGTCGAAATCGCCGGCCCGGGCTTCATCAATTTCTTTCTGAGTCCGACGGCCTATCACGAAGAGGTGCGCCGCGTACTCGCCGCCGCGCAGGAATACGGCCGCAACGACTCCGGCGCGCAACGCAAGATGCAGATCGAGTTCGTCTCAGCCAATCCGACCGGACCTTTGCACGTCGGTCATGGCCGCGCCGCAGCCGTCGGCGACTGCCTCGCGCGTTTGTTCACGGCAACTGGCTGGCACGTGGCCCGGGAGTTCTACTACAACGACGCCGGCGCGCAGATCACCAACCTCGCTTTGTCGGTGCAGGCGCGCTGCCGCAACATCGAACCCGATGATCCGCGCTGGCCGGCCGACGGCTACCGCGGCGACTACATCAAGGACGTCGCGCAATCGTTCCTCGCCGGCGAAAGCGTGCATGCCGACGGCCACGACGTGCGCGCGAACGGCAACGTCGATGACCTCGACGCGATCCGCCGTTTCGCCGTCGCCTGGCTGCGCCACGAACAGGACGAGGACTTGCGCGCATTCGGCGTCCTGCCATTCGACATTTTTTTCCTCGAGTCGTCGTTGTATACCGACGGCCTGGTCAATCAGACCGCGCACGAACTCGTCGCCCACGGCCACACCTACGAGAAGGACGGCGCGCTGTGGCTCAAGACTACGGACTTCGGCGACGACAAGGATCGCGTCATGCGCAAGTCCGACGGCAGCTACACCTATTTTTTGCCGGACATCGCCTATCACGTGACCAAGTGGCAGCGCGGCTACCGGCGAGCGATCACGGAACTCGGCGCCGACCACCATTCGACGCTGACGCGCGTGAAGGCCGGCCTGCAGGCGCTGGACATGGGCATCCCGACGGATTGGCCCGAATACGTGCTGCACCAGATGGTGACGGTGATGCGCGGCGGCGAAGAGGTCAAGATATCCAAGCGCGCCGGCGGTTACGTAACCCTGCGCGACCTGATCGACACGGTCGGCCGCGATGCGACGCGCTACTTCCTGATTGCGCGCAAGTCCGATTCGCAGATGGTGTTCGACATCGATCTTGCCTTGTCGCAGTCGAACGACAATCCGGTCTACTACATCCAGTACGCACACGCGCGCGTGTGCAGCGTGCAGCGCCAGCTGGCCGAGCGCGGCATTGCCTGGAATCGCGACAATGGCCAGGCAAAACTCGCGCTGCTGACGAGCGAACACGAAAGCGCCGTCATGGTCGAACTCGCGCGCTACCCGGAAATCATCGAAGCTGCGGTCGCGAACCTTGAGCCGCAGTTGATCGCGCAGTACCTGCGCGAACTCGCCAACGGTCTGCATACGTGGTACCACGCACAGCAGTTCATCGTCGACGACGCCGATCTGCGCGACGCGCGCATCGCGCTGGCCATGGCCACGCGCCAGGTCATAGCGAACGGACTGGATCTGCTCGGCGTGTCGGCACCGGAGAAGATGTAATGGCGGCAAGGCACGGCAAACAGGCATACCGCGGCAACGAAAAGCAGTCGTGGCCGGCCTGGGTCTGGCTCGGCATCGGCGTGCTGCTCGGCCTGACGTTGTCCGCGCTGGTGCTGATCAAGGACTGGGCGCCGATGTTGCGCAGGAAGAACGTGCCGCAACCGAATCCGGAAGCCACGGCGCCGAAGGAGCCCGAACAGGCCGTCGCCGACGAAGCCGGCAGGAAGCCGCCGCCGCCGAAGAAGACCTTCGATTTCTATTCCGTGTTGCCGGAGATGGAAGTCGTCATTCCCGACGCGGAACTGTCGGCGAAGGCCCGCGCCGAGCAGCAGCGCCAGCAGCAGGCGATGGCGCAGGCGCAGGCCGGCAACGCCGCCGGGCCGACCAGCGCGCCGACGGCCCCGGCCGCGCCGCCCGCGTCTGGTGAGAGCGGCACGCGCTACGTGTTGCTGGCCGGCTCGTATGCCGAAGCCAAGGCCGCCGATGAAGCAAAGGCTAAACTTGCACTTTTAGGCATTGTGGCAAAAGTGCAATCGATCACGATCAACGGCAAGACCTGGAACCGCGTCATCGTCGGTCCCTACTCGAACGCCAGCGAGACCGAGACGGCCAAGTCGACGCTGGCCGACAATGGCGTCAAGGCGATTCCGATGAAGCAGGCACCCAACCAGTGAGGCTTGCGGTCGGCATCACTGCCGGCGACTACTGAGAACCATACGCGGCGCCGCGCACCGCGAACTCAGTCGAATCCGCTCTTGAATGCGCCGTCGAGCTGGAACACCCACAGCTCCGATGGCGATGCATCGTTGAACAGGTACAAGCGGCCGTTGACCATGATCGGGCTCTGCCAGTGCTGGCTCGAAAACGAAGTACTCGCCCAGACCCCGCCAGAGCGCGATGCGCCCGTGGCGGCATCCACGGCGACGAGGTGATTGCCTGACATGTAGTACAGCGTTCCGTTGGCGACGACCGCGGATGTGGCGCTCGGAGCCAGGTTAGTTCCGGCCGGCCACTGCTTCGCCAGCGAGGGCTTGCCGCTACCGTCCAGCGCTATCTTGTACATTGCCGAGCCGTCGCTGTAGCTCGTTACATAGATCCAGCTCGATGAATCGGCCGGATTGACCCAGACCACCGGCTGCGGCTTGATCTCGGGACCGTCGGAACCTGTCGCGCAGTGCGCGGTGGCCGAGACCAGGTCCTTCGCATCGAGTTCGCCGCCGGTCTTCGCGGGCGCGCCTTGGCCACTCAAGTCCGCGAGGTTTATCAGGCGCACGCAGCCGTCCTTCCCGGCCTGTACCGCGATGTGCTGGTATTGCGCGGCCGTTCCCGGCGGCGGCGGCACGATGGCGATCGACTCCGAGCCGAGATCGGCATCGGTGTTTTGCAGATTCTGGAACGTCGTCGGCGTGTAGCTGTCGACCGGCATGCCGCCGCCGGAGCCGCTTCCGTCGGGATTGAGCGCCAGCACACTGTCGCCCCAGTCGAGTCCGCCGGTGCTGGCGTTGTACGGACCATTGCCGGTCGTGATGAAAACGCGGTCGGTGCCGTCGTCATAGATGGCGCCGGGCCTGCCCCAGATGCCGTTCTGGCGGGAACTGCAGTCGTCGGTCGCCTTGACGCAACTCATCAGCGCGCTGTTGCAGAAGTGGATCGTCTTGTCGCTGCACACGCTGTTGAAGACTTTTTGCGAGCCGCTGGCCAGATCGATCGCCGTCAAGTGCCCCTGATAGTCGTTCGCGTCACCGATGTAGCCGTCCGTTACCGAATACAGGTAGGTCGTGCCGGCATGCGACGTCGCGATGCTCAGGCCGGCAGCGCCCTTCTCGACTTCCGGTTTCAACGTGGAAACCTCCGGCCAGCCGCCGCTCATGACCTCGGTTCCGTCGGCGACGTGGTACTTGTGGATCTTTCCGTCGAATCCGTAGACATACACGCTCTGCAGATCGGGATCGATGGCGCCCGAGCCAAATCCTCGCGTCGTCGTGCCGCCGCCGGTCGGCTGTTGCGACCAGAGCACATTGAGAGTCTTGGAATCGGCATCGAGCGCGAGAAAGGTCCCGTTATTGGTCAGGATGAAGAGAATGTTCTTCGTGCCTGAACTCGTCGTCACATTGCCAAGATAGATCGGCGCACTGTCGGCCCTGTCCGACCCGGCGGGCAGCGCGTAGTGATAGGCAATCGTGTTGCCCGCGGTCGAGTAGCCTTTTTCGGCGCGGTTGAAACCGCTGTGTGCAGTGTCGTAACCGAACTGCAGCCAGTTCGTTGCGCCGGCCGGCGTAGTGCCGTCAGCAAGAATCAAGAGAATGGCCGCGACGGCCCCGAACAGCGGTGTCTTGTGCATGCCCTACTCCCTGCCACGAAGAACACCCCTGCCCAGGCAAACGTAGCATCGAAAATGCTGCGATTATGTGAACGCGCGCAGTGTCTGTTCCGCTGCGTTGTCCTGCGGTTCACGACCGGGCGAACGTAACGCGACTAAATGTCCACTTCCGGCGCCGCCTTGCCCTAGCGTTTTTGCCGCGCGCGCTTGAGCCGGATCACGGCCGAATGCTCCTCGTCGCCGCGACCCTGCGCCATGAGTTCGCCGAGATCGGCGATGGCCTTGTCGACGATGCTGTGGTCGGTGCCGACGCGCTGCGCAATCTCGCGCACGATGCCGAGGTCCTTGTGCAACAGCGCCGCCTTGAAGCCGCCGGCGAACTCGTTGCGCAGCATCGTCGCGCCGCGCTTGTCGAGAAACCAGCAGCCAGCCGCGCCGCTGGCCAGCGTCGGCAGCAGTACATCCGGGTTCAAGCCGAGCGCTTCACCGAGCGCCAGGCCCTCGCACACACCCTGCGCGATGCCGGCGACCAGCACCTGATTCACCGCCTTCGTGCTCTGTCCGGCGCCTACCGGTCCCATGTGGCCGATGCGCGCGGAGTAGGCCTCGAGCACCGGCTGCGCGCGAGCGAGCGTCGCCGCGTCGCCGCCGACCATGATCGACAACTTGCCGTTCTTCGCGCCTTCGACGCCGCCCGACACCGGTGCGTCGAGGAAATCGCCGCCGGCGCCCCGCATCAGCGCATGCGCCTGCTTCGCCGTTTCCGGCGACACGGTCGAGTGATCGACGACGATCGTGCCCGGCTTCGCCGCCGCGGCGATTTCGCGCACGGCGCCGAGCACGTCGGCGTCGGCGCTGACGCACAGTGCGATCACGTTGCACAGCGATGCAAGCTGCGCGAGTGTCGCCGGTGCAGCCACACCGTGTTCCGCGGCGAACGCCTCCGCCTTTGCCGCGGTGCGATTGCCGACGGCGACGAGCAAACCACCACGCTTGAGATGACCGGCCATCGGCTTGCCCATGGCGCCCAATCCCACGAATCCCGCTTTCAGTTCACTCACGCTGCAGCTCCCGCATGAAAGCCATCAAGAAAACATCTGGCGTCATTTCCGCGCAGCGGGAATGACGCCCTCAAGGATTATCGATTTCTGCCAGATAGGTGTAGCCGGTGAGACCGGCTTCTAGCGCAGCGCCGATGCGTTCGGCCATCGCGCCTTCCACGCCGGCCGCGGCAATCTTGTCGCGATAGGCCACACGCAGCGCGTGCAAATCGTAACCGACATAGTCGAGCATCACGTCGGTGGTATCGCCGCGGCGCACGTGCGAGAACTCGAAGCCACCGGCCTCGGTCAGGCGCACGTTGACCGCGTCGGTGTCGCCGAACAGGTTGTGGATGTCGCCGAGTGCCTCCTGGTAGGCGCCGACCAGGAAGATGCCGAGGCGGTACGGTTCGCCGGCGACCGGTGCGTGCAGCGGCAGACTGACGTCGACGCCTTCGGCATCGACATAGTGATCGATGCGTCCGTCCGAATCGCAGGTCAGGTCGGCGATTACGCCGCGCCGGTCGGGCGCCTGGTCGAGCCCGGAGATCGGCACGATCGGAAAGATCTGATCGATCGCCCACGAGTCTGGAATCGACTCGAAGATGGAAAAGTTGACGAAGTACTTGTCGACCAGCTTTTCGTTCAACTCGTCCAGCGCCTGGCGATGCGCGCGCTCGGCCGGCGACAGGCGCGGGCGCAGTGCCGTCACGATCGCGTAGTACAAGTCGTCGAGTCGAGCGCGCTCGCGCAGCGTGATCCGGCCGAGCGAAAACAGTGCGTGCCCTTCGGACCAGTGATGCTGTGCTTCGTGGTACAGCTCGACGACGGAGCGCTGGTCGATCTCGCTGTGGATCTCGCGCAGGCGGCGCAGCACGGCCGGCTCGTCGGCGCTGGCGGGCGGAACGCGGCCCTCCGGCGCGCGCTCGATGTCGCTGACGTTGGTCACCAGCACGGCATGATGCGCGACCATGGCGCGGCCGGTTTCGCTGATTACGTGCGGCGGCGCAAAGCCATGCTCGGCGCACGCTTCCGCCAGCGGCTGCACGACCGTCGCCGCGTACTGGTCGAGGCCGTAGTTGACGGAGCAGGCCGAACGCGAGCGCGTGCCTTCGTAGTCGATGCCGAGGCCGCCGCCGACGTCGACGTAGCCGAGCGGAATTCCCAGTTTGCACAATTCCACAAAGTAGCGCGTCGCCTCGCGCATGCCGGCGGCGATGTCGCGTACGTTGGAAATCTGCGAGCCCATGAACACGTGCAGCAGCTGCAGCGACTGCGTGAGATTCGCAGCCTTGAGCTGGTCGAGCAGGGTCAGCAGCTGGCGCGGCGTGAGGCCGAACTTGGATTTCTCGCCGCCGGTGTTCTGCCACTTGCCCGCGCCGAGGCTGGTCAGGCGCATGCGCACGCCAAACAACGGCTCGACGCCGAGCGCCCGGGCTTCCTCGATCGCCGGCGCGAGTTCGGCGGGTTTTTCGATGACGATGAACACGCGCAGGCCGAGCTTGCGCCCGATCAGCGCGAGGCGCAGGTACTCGCGATCCTTGTATCCGTTGCAGATGACGATGCCGCCCGGCGAGCTGAGTGCGAGCACCGCCATCAGTTCCGGCTTCGAGCCCGCCTCGAGGCCGAAGCCGTCGCGGCCGGCCGCGGCGAGTTCGCCGGCGACGCCTTTCTGCTGATTGACCTTGATCGGATACACCGCGCTGTAGCCACCGGCGTAATTCCATTCGCGCATGGCGCCGGCGAACGCACCCTGCAGGCGTTCGAGCCGGTGGCGCAATATGTCGGCGAAGCGCACCAGCAGCGGCAGGCGCGAGCCCTGCGCGCGCGCCGCCTCGACGATCCCGGGCAGCGCGACCGTCGGGCCGTCCGCGCCGCGCGGCCGCACGCTCAGGCAGCCGTGCTCGTCCACGTCGAAGTAGCCTTCGCCCCAGTGCGAAATCGCGTATTGCGCTCGCGCAGCGTCCGCGTTCCATTGCTTCGTCATCGTTGTCTCTCCACACGGATAACGAGATGAGAACGTCGCAGCGGCGGGCCTTGACGACGACAGAACCTGTGGTCGGAAGCCTGGACGCCGCGGGACCGACAGGACGCCGCTATTGTAGCGTCGCGGCCCGCGCATGTTTACCGTCGGCAGAACCGCTACAATCGCCGCCCGTTCTTCCGATCGCACCTTATTTGACTCATGACGGACCAAGAGCAAACCTGGTTCAACGAGAATCACGACTATTCCGGCTCGTCGATCGGTTTCCGCGTCAAGCAGAGGCTGCATGCCGAGCAGACGCCGTTCCAGGCGATCGAGATCTACGAGAGCACCGACTGGGGGAATGTCATGGTCATCGACGGCTGCATGATGGTCACCGGCCGCGACAATTTCCTTTACCACGAAATGATGTCGCATCCGGCGCTGTTCACGCACCCGCGCGCCAAGCGCGTCGTCATCATCGGCGGCGGCGATTGCGGCACCTTGCGCGAAGTGCTCAAGCACGACGAGGTCGAGAGTGCGATCCAGGTCGAGATCGACGAACGCGTCACGCGCCTGTCCGAACGCTATTTCCCGGAACTGTGCGAGTCGAACAACGATCCGCGTGCGCAGCTGCTGTTCGTCGACGGAATCAAGTGGATGGCCGAATGCGAGCCCGAATCGCTCGACATCGTCATCGTCGATTCGACTGATCCGATCGGACCGGCCGAAGGGCTGTTCAACGAGGCGTTCTACCGCACGTGCCTGCTCGCACTGCGCCACGGCGGGATCCTCGTGCAGCAGAGCGAATCGCCGCTCGCACACCTGCCGCTACTGAAGTCGATCCGCAACGCGCTGAAGCTGGCCGGGTTCGGTGCGCTGCGCACGCTGACGTTTCCGCAGCCGTGCTATCCAACGGGCTGGTGGAGCGCGACTCTCGCGCGCAAGGGCGGCGACCTGTCGACGTTCCGCGAGCGCGGCGCGGCAACCAAGCCGTTCGCGACGCAGTACTACAACGCCGAGATCCACAAGGCTGCGCTCGCCGAGCCGGAGTTCCTGCTGCGCGCTTTTGCTTAAGTTCGCGCGCGTGCGGCCGGCTATCGCGACGCCTGCCTCCCGTTCTCCAGAACGGAGTCTCGCATTACCGTGGCTGGCGCTGCTGCTGTTACTGCTGCAGTTGCCGCTGATCGTCAATCGCGGCTACCTGAGTTTCGATGAGCTGCAGTGGTGGGCCCGCGCCGACGTGCCGGCGGTCTCCGAGCTGCCTTGGCATGCCTGGTCCGACTGGCGCGTCTTCCAGTACCGGCCACTGACGTTCAACTTGTGGCTGGTGATTGCGCATGCGCTCGCGGCGCATGCGTACGCGATGCACGCGGTATTTGTCGTGCTCGGCACCGTCAACGCGCTGCTGCTGGCTGTCGGCGTACGTACATTCGGCGCGGAACGCAACACCGCGGCGGTCGCCGCCGTTGCGTTCGTGCTGTCACCCTACGTTGCCTACACGCACGGCTGGACCGGCACGCTCGCCGACCTGCTCGTGCTGCTGTTCGGCCTGCTCGGCACATTGGCGTTGCTCGCGCCCGAACGTCCACCAACGCGGGTAGGCGTTGTCGCGTTCGTCCTCGCACTGCTGACGCTGCTCGCACTGCTGGCGAAGGAATCGGCCATCGTGCTGCCGCTGTTGTGGGCGATCGTTGCGCTGGCGCGGCAACCACGCCGGTTGCCGTTGCTGGCAGTGCCAGCGGCATTGATCGTTGCCGGCTATCTGATCCTGCGCCTGCCAGCGCTGTGGTTTACCGCCGCAGGCAGCGCCGGGTACGCATGGACTCTGGCGAACGTGCCGGCGCGATTGGCCGAGTACGCGTTGTTTCCATGGTTGCCGCCGTTGTTCGAGGTCGCACCGAGCCTCGGTCGAAGCTTGCTGCGTCTTAGTCTGGCCGGGTCATGCGTCGGCGTCGTCGTGCTCGCACTGTTGCGCACGCACTGGCGCCTTGCGGCAACCTGGGCACTCGTCTGCACGCTCGCGCTGGCGCCTGTACTCGTGCTGGAGCGCAGCTTCGATCAATATGCCTACCTCGCCAGTGCGGCCGGCATCGGCGTCATCGCCGGCGCCTGGCGCCGGTGCGGCCCCGGCGCGCGCGGCCTGCTGTTCGCAGCCGGGGCGATAGCCTGCGTGCACGGCGTACAGATCATGCTGCGCATGCGCGAGGTCGGCGCGATCGAGCAGCGCTTTCACGGCGACCTCGTCGCCGCGATCGCGAGCCATGCGCAACCGCTGCGCGTGGACACGGCGCGCGCCGCCGATGCGTGGATGCTGGAACGCTGGGTCAACAACGTACCCAGCTACCGCGGCACCGCGCTGGCTGGGCGCGTCACGATCGGCGCCGGGGTGCCGGAAACCTTCGCCTTGATCATGCAGCCGGACGGCGCGTTGACGCCCGCGGCCTTACCCGTGCATTGATCTGCGCGCGCAGTGTGAACGACTGGGCCGGCGTCGCGAACCGAGGCGCGGCGGCCTGCGGGCAGCGCGGATGTGTAGAATCGGGGCCGACCAGAATACTGAAGGGAAATAGCCATGCGCATGCCGCTTCGCTCGATTGCTCTCGCCTCCAGCTGCTCGCTGCTTCTCGCCGCTTGCGCCACGCCGCAATCCGGCAAACCGGAATCTGCGGCAAAAGCCGCCGCGAGCGCGCCGGCACGCGTCGCGCCGCCGCCGCTGATTCCGCGCAAGGTGCTGTTCGGCAATCCCGAACGTGCCGCCGGCGAGATCAGTCCTGACGGTCGCTGGCTCGGCTTCGTCGCGCCGGACGAAGGTGTGCTCAACGTGTTCGTCGCGCCGCGCGAGCATCCGGACCAGGCCAAGGTCATCACGCATGATCGAAAGCGTGGCGTGCGCAACTTCAATTTCGCCTACGACGGCAAGCACCTGCTCTACCCCCAGGACGAAGGCGGCAACGAAAATTTCCACATTTACAGCGTGGACCTCGACAGCGGCAAGCAGACCGATCTGACGCCGTTCAAGAACGCGCGCGCCGATCTGGGCGGATTGACGCCGAAGCATCCGCACGAGGTGCTGATCAATGCCAACGATCGCAACGCCAAGTACTTCGATCCGATCCGCATCGACTTGCGCAACGGCAAGCGCGAACGCCTGATCAAGAACGACAGCTACGCCGGTTTCACGACCGACGATGACTTCAACCTGCGCCTGGCGAGCAAGTCGCTGGACGACGGCAGCAGCGAATGGTTCAAACGCAGCGGCAAGACCTGGAAGCCGTACGGCAAGGTGCCCCAGGCCGATTCGCTGTCGACCAACGCTCTGGGCTTCACGCGCGACGGCAAGACGCTCTATGTGCTCGACAGCCGCGAGCGCGACACGGCGGCACTATTCGCCGTCGACTGGGCCAGCGGCAAGCGCAGCGTGGTCCACGAAGATGCGCGCGCCGATGTCGGCGGCATCCTTGCCGATCCGAAGACCGGCGTCGCGCGCGCGGTGTCTGTCGACTACCTGCGCACCGAGTGGAGCGTGCTCGATCCGGCCATCCAGAAGGATTTCGATTATCTGAAGACGCTCGGCGACGGCGATGTCAATGTCGTCAGCCAGAGTGACGATGACAAGTACTGGGTCGCCGTGCTGACGCGCTCGGATGCGTCGCCGAAGTATTACCTCTACGATCGTGGCGCCGGCAAGGCAACGTTCTGGTTCGACGTGCGCCCGGCGCTGGCGCAGCAGAAGCTCTCGGTCATGCATCCGGTCGCGATCCCGGCGCGCGATGGCCTGAAACTCGTCAGTTACTACACGCTGCCGACCGAAGCCGATCCGTCGGGCAGCGGCAAGTCGTCGCATCCGCTGCCCATGGTGCTGTTCGTGCACGGCGGTCCATGGGGCCGCGACGACTACGGCTACAACGCCTATCACCAGTGGCTCGCCAATCGCGGCTATGCCGTGCTCAGCGTCAACTACCGCGCGTCGACCGGTTTCGGCAAGGCGTTCGTCAACGCCGGCGACCTGCAGTGGGGGCGCAAGATGCACGATGACCTGCTCGACGCAGTCGACTGGGCGATCACGCAAGGCATCACGGCGAAGGACAAGGTTGCGATCATGGGCGGCAGCTATGGCGGCTACGCGACGCTGGCCGGCGTGACGATGACGCCGGACACATTCGCCTGCGGGGTCGACATCGTAGGTCCGTCGAACCTGTTCACGCTGCTGCAGAGCATTCCGCCGTACTGGACGGCGTTTCGTGCGCAGTTCTACACGCGCATGGGCAACCCCGACACCGAAGACGGCCGCAAGCTGCTCAAGGAGCGCTCGCCGCTGACCTATGCCGACCAGATCAAGAAACCCTTGCTGATCGGCCAGGGCAAGAACGATCCGCGCGTCAACGTCAACGAGTCCGAGCAGATCGTCAAGGCGATGCAGGCGAAGAGCATCCCGGTAACCTACGTGCTCTATCCGGACGAAGGCCACGGCTTCCGCCGCCCGGAGAACAACACCTCGTTCAACGCCGTGACCGAGGATTTTCTCGCCAGCAAGTGTCTGGGCGGACGCGTCGAACCGATCGGCAGCGATTTCGCCGGATCGACGATCACCGTCCCGGCCGGCGCGGATCTCGTGCCCGGGCTGGCCGATGCGCTGGCGGCGAAAAAGTAGCGGCGCTGCAGGTATACTTGTTTCGTCGCGAATGGACTGGCTGACGAGGATTGCACGCATGAGGCTCTTGCAATCGGGTTACCTGGCGTTGCTCTTCGCGGCCGGGATGATGCATGCCGGTGTCGGCGCAGCTTCCGAGGAAGCCAGCGGTTCGTGTGCTGGCCCGGCGCCGACGACCGAAGCGCCGGCCTACTCGACGCCAGACTACGGTATCGATCAAGAAGCCGCCGTCGCAGCGGACCCGCAGGCTGAAATTGCGCAACGCGCCTGGAAGGACTACCAAAACCAGATTTTCGACGGGCTGCGCCACAGTCCGCAGCCGCGCGACTGGGCGCTGGTAGCCGTCCTGGATTTTACCGGCGAGACGAGTAGCGCGCTGGAACGCGACGCCATGCTCAAGCGTGCCGTCGATGCCGCGCCGGGCGACGCGCTGGTCCAATGGATTGCCGCGCGACGCCGGGTTGCCGGCGCGATCGACGCGATTGCGGCGGACGCGCTGCAAGGGCTGAGGAGCAGGGAGCCCGATAACGCCGCGATCTGGCTGCACGACTTGAGCGCGGCACAGAAGCTCAAGGATGCCGCTGCGGTCGATGAGGCATTGCGCCGAATGGCGACAGCAGGCCGCTTCGACGGCCACCTCACCGATTTGGCGCAGGCAATCGTGGAGGTCTACCAGCGCACGCCCGCGCCGGCGCTGCCGCCAACACCAGGCACCGAGTTCCTGCAATCGCCGAGTGTTCTCCCCTACATGATCGCGATGGCCGCTGCGTCGGCGACTGCGCTCCCGGCGTTTCAGGATCTCGTCGCCGCGTGCAGGATCGACCCGGCTACCGGCGCGAACGCATCGCGCAAGGCGGACTGCGCAGCCGTCGGGCGGCTGATGGCTGCGCGCGGCGACACGGTTATCGCGAATCACCTCGGCATGGCCGTGCTGCGCGTGTCGAACACATTCAGCAACGACGACGTGCTCTTGGCTCGTGAGCTGGACTGGGTGTTCGACCGGTCGAGCGCAACGATGACGGCACTCGAAAGCTTGCGTGATCCTTCCATCGGAGACGCGCTTGTCGCATATATGACGGACTGGTTTGCAACCGGCAACGAGATCGAGGCGATGCGCCGCGCCGTCGTGCGCTCTGGCGAAGCGGCGACGCCTCCCGATGATTGGGTCGACAAGATGTCGCCGTTCTCCGAAGAGCGCCTGCAGCAGGACCAGGCGGCGCAGCTGCATGCGGCAAGGCAGGATTAGCCGCAGCTAGCGGCGACGCCAAAGCTTCCATTTCGTCGTTATGCAAAGGTCGACGCGGTCGAGCAGCCGCGCCACCCACATCGATTCCCCCGCGATCAACGCCGCGCCGATTGCCGCGACCAGCAGGCCCGGTCCCGGCAGCACCAGCATGACCATGCCCAGCGCAAGCAGGATCAGGCCGCAGCCGACGACGAGCAACGTGCGCATCAGGTTGGGCCGCTGCGCCAGACGTTCGTGATAGGCGCGAAAGCGCGTGCCGCTCGGGGCGGCCGTAAAGCGTCGCACGCGCCGCTTCAGCGAGTCGAACATGCGAATTGGACGTCAGTCGAGCGCATGAGTTCGGTGTAAGCTCAATATCGAATCGATTCCAGGGGACATCATGACACGCCTGTTCGTGACCGCTACCTGCTGCCTGCTCGCGGTTGCCGCACAGGCCGGCGACCGCATCACCGGCAAACCCTTTGCAACGCGCTCCGAGGTGCTCGCGACGCACGGCATGGTCGCGACCTCGGTGCCGCTGGCGACGCAGATAGGGCTCGACGCCCTGAAGAAAGGCGGCACCGCAGTCGACGCGGCGATCGCGGCGAATGCCGCGCTCGGCCTGATGGAGCCGGTGTCGAACGGTGTCGGCGGCGATCTGTTCGCGATCGTCTGGGATGCGAAGACGAAGAAGCTCTACGGCTACAACGGCTCCGGCCGTTCGCCGAAATCGCTGACGCTGCAGTATTTTGTCGACCACAACATCAAGGAGATCCCGGCGCACGGGCCACTGCCGGTCAACGTGCCGGGCGCGGTCGACGGCTGGTTCGCGCTGCACGCCCGCTTCGGCAAGCTGCCGATGAAGGACGATCTCGCCCCGGCGATCCGCTACGCGCGCGAGGGTTTTCCGGTAACCGAACTGATTGCGCGTTACTGGCAGCTCTCGGTGCCGCTCCTGAGCAAGTTTCCCGGCTTCGTCGAACAGATGACGCTCGGTGGCCGCGCTCCGGAAAAAGGGGAAATCTGGAAAAATCCCAATCTTGCGAACACGCTGCAGGCGATCGCCGACGGCGGCCGCGATGCGTTCTACAAGGGCAGGATCGCACACGTCGTCGGCGACTATTTCAAGGCCAACGGCGGATTCCTGTCGTACGAGGACATGGCCGCGCACAAGGGCGAGTGGGTCGAACCGATATCGACGAGCTATCGCGGCGTCGAAGTGTGGGAACTGCCGCCGAACGGCCAGGGCCTGGCCGCGCTGGAAATCCTCAACGTGCTCGAAGGGTACGACCTGAAGAAGTACGGGTTCGGCAGCCCTGAGCACGTGCACCTGTTCGTCGAGGCGAAGAAGCTCGCCTGGGAAGACCGCGCGCATCTGTACGCCGATCCGGATTTTTACAAGACTCCGGTCGACAAGCTGCTGTCGAAGGACTACGCCGCCGAGCAACGCAAGAAGATCTCGATGGACCACGCTATGCGTTCGGTCGAGGCCGGCCATGCGCCGCTTGAGCACGGCGACACCATCTATCTCACGACCGCGGACCAGTGGGGCAACATGGTCTCGCTGATCCAGTCGAATTACCGCGGCATGGGTTCGGGCATGACGCCGCCGGGCCTGGGTTTCGTGCTGCAGGACCGCGGCCAGTTGTTCGTATTGAAGGAAGGCCATCCGAATTCGTTCGCGCCGGGCAAGCGGCCGTTCCACACGATCATCCCGAGTTTCATCACCCGGGACGGCAAGCCGTGGATCAGCTTCGGCGTCATGGGCGGCGGCATGCAGCCGCAGGGCCACGCGCAGATCGTCATGAACCTGATCGATTTCGGCATGGGCCTGCAGGAAGCCGGCGATGCACCGCGCATCCAGCACGAAGGCGATACCGAGCCGGAGGGTCAGAATCTGGCGATGAAGGACGGCGGCGAGGTCGAACTCGAGTCCGGGTTTTCCTACGAGACGATCCGCGCACTGATGGAAAAAGGCCATCACGTGACGTTTGCCGACGGCCCGTACGGCGGTTACCAGGCGATCATGTGGGATGCGAAAAACGGCGTCTGGCACGGCGCCTCGGAAGGGCGCAAGGATGGCCAGGCCGCCGGGTATTAAGCTGCCGCTAATTGAATGGGCAGGTAGACTGCCTGCCTTCGTACCTTGGCGGACCATCCCATGCTGCGATCCCTGGCTCTGACTCTGGCCGTGTTGTCGGCCGCGCCAATGGCGCAAACTCTGCCGCAACAGGAACCGCCGCCGCAGCAGGACACGCCACCAGCGCAAGCGGAGACGGCGCCGCCACAACCGGAGTCACCGGCGGAGCCGGCGCCGGCCGAGGCGCCGATGGCCCCCGAACCGGCGGCGCCCGCAATCAATTCAAAGGCCGCGGCCGCGTCCTCGGCACAAGCCGAACAGAAGCGCTTCGAACAGTTTCGTCGCGATTTGGTCAGCTTGCTCGCGTTGCGTGCGGACGCCGACCTGCTCGCCGCCGCAGCCGAATTGGCTTATGCCGACAGCGAAGACAAGAGCCGGCCGGCCGCCCTGAAATCACCCTCGCTGATCAAGCGCGCGCAGAAGTTCGGTCCCGACGTCCCGTTCGTCTGGTGGGTTTCGACCTTTCTCGAATGCGGCGCGAAGGGCACTTCGTGTCACGGCGAAGCCGCCACCCGCTTGGAGCAGCTCGATGGCAACAACGCGGCCGCCTGGCTGCCGGCGCTGTACGCGGCAAATGCCCCGGGTCAGGCGCGCGCGGTCTTGACCAGCATGGCCCAGGCCACACGCTTCGACGACTTCTCCGCGGCCGGCGTGCTCGCCGTGTATCGCGCGCTGCAGATCCTGCCCGTGCCGGATGAAGTACTCAGTCACGGCCTCAACACGACGGCGGCACGGGTGAATCTGGCCACCACCATTGGCGGCGGTTTCATGCCGAACTTCGCACGTCTCGGCGAAATGTGCCGCAAGCAGAACGACACCGATGAAGCGCTGGTTGCCGATTGTCTGGCGGTTGCGCATCTGTTCGAGTCCGGCGGCACCTACCGTTCGCAGTCCGTCGGTTTCAGCATCGAGGACAGCCTGCTGCCGCCCGGCACCGCCCGCGACGTGTTGCGCGCACGCATGCGCGCCAGCGCCTGGCAGCGGCAGCAGTTTCTCGAAGTCAGCGGACGTTTTGCGCGCGACGAGGCCTTGTCGCAGACCTACGTGGACCTGTTGCATGAGAACGGCAACGAACTGGCCACCGTGACCGCGCTCCTGCGCAACCAGCATCTGTCGACGGAACCGCCGGCCGGGTGGCAGCCGCAACAGGCAAATCCGAACGCAGTGGCGCGCGATCCGGCCGTGATTCCGCCTGCCCATTAGACGGGCGGTGCATACACCGCGAGCTTTCGCGTTCCGCTGCGGCGATGTACGCTTGCCCGACGGCCGTCTCAAAGCTCGTTGCGCGGCAGGTTCAAGACGGCTTCCCACGCGTGTCCACACGGAGATTGGCATATGCTGAGAATTCTGGTGGCAAGTTCGAAGGGTGGTTGCGGCAAGACGACCATCGCGACCAACCTCGCTGCGTACTACGCCCTCGACGGCAAGAACACCGTTCTTGTCGATACCGACCGCCAGGCTTCCAGCATGCACTGGGCCGAAAAACGCGTCGGCTTCGCAGCGCCGGTGCTGCCAATCTCGGGCGTGAAGAGCGGGTGGTCCGCACGAATTCCGCAGGACGCGCAGCGCATCGTCGTCGACGCGCCGGCCGGTATCCGCGCGAACGAACTGGCTGAATTGCTGGACGACGTGCACGCGCTGGTAATCCCGGTGCTGCCGTCGCGCATCGACCTGGAAGCCAGCGAGGCGTTTCTGGCCGAAGTCGCGGCGTTGCCGAAAATCAAGCGCGGCAAGGTTGCGGTCGGCCTGGTCGCCAACCGGCTCAAGCCCTGGACTACGGCGGCGCAGCAGTCGGTCGAGGAAATCAAGCGCCTGCCGTTTCCGCTGGTCGCGCAGCTGCGCGATACGCAGGGTTATGTGCTCATGACCGGTCTGGGCAAGAGCATCTTCGACTACAACTCCGAGGTGATCCGCTCGCACCAGGAAGACTGGGAAAAGCTGATCCGCTGGCTGAAAAAAGTCGGCTGAACAAATCGCGGCGCAACGAGGAATTTCATGAAACGCGAAGTCATCCTGTTGCGCCACGCGCACGCCGAAGGTCTCAAGGCCGGGCAGAACGATCTCGAGCGGCCGTTGAGCGCGCGCGGCATCGACGAAGCGAAGGCAGCCGGCCGCTGGCTGCGCGAGCAACCCGTCCTGCCGGCGCTGATCATCTGTTCACCGGCCGAACGTGCGCGGCAGACCTTGCATCACGCACTCGGCGCCGTCGCCGCAACGAGCGAAAAGCGTATCTATGAAGCCTCCGCCGGCGACTTGATCACCTTGATCGACGAACATGCGGACGCCGAGCGCCTCCTGCTGGTCGGCCACAACCCGGGCTTCGAAACGCTGGTCGCATTGCTGGCCACGGGTCAGTCCGGCGATTTCCGCGGCGTGCCGCCGGCCGGCATCGCCTGGTTCGAGATCGACGGCACGGCCGAACCCGGCGCCGGACGTCTGGAAGCGTTCTGGTCGCCCTGAGCAACGCGATTCGACGTGACACCGCGCAGACTGCCGGATCGCAGCAGCAGGAGGAGTCTTGCCGCGGCGCTGTGCGCGTGCACGATCTTTCTGGCCGCACCCGTCCGCGCGCCGGCGGCTGACGAGCCAGGCGCGGCATCGACGCAGGCGCTCGATCCGGCGCGGTCCCACGCCGACTTCGAGGTCAAGGTGCTGTGGCTGATCGGCGTGCACGGCCGTTTCGGCAAGGTGCACGGCACGGTCAGCGTCGATCGGGCGCAATCGAGCGTGGTCGCCGACGCGCGCATCGACGTCGATACGATCACGATGCGCAACCACACTTACGAGGACTGGGTGAAGTCGGATGAGTTCTTCGACGCACGCAAGTTTCCGCAGATCCGCTTCGTTTCCGATCCGGTGCCGATCGACCGTTTCCGTGACGGCGGCGCAATCACGGGCACCCTGAGCGTGCGCGGTATCGACAGGAAGGTGACCTTCAAGCTCGCCGCGAGCGCGTGTCCGGAATCCGTTGCCAGTGCCTGCCCGGTCGAAGCCAACGGCAGCATCCGGCGCAGCGATTTCGGCATGAAGTCGCGGCGCGGAACGCTCTCGGACACAGTCGATCTCGGCTTTTCGATCTACGTCGACACGGCAATTTCCGGACAGGGTCAGGCGCAGTGATGCGCGCCGCAGCAGCGGCCTGGCGCATCGCCGCCGTGTTGCTCGCGCTTGCCGCGGTCCAGTCGTGCGCGCTCGACCCCCTGCACGCTCGGCGCGCGGCGGCGACCGCAGCCGCCGCGCAGGATCAGTCTTTGACATGCACGGCCGGCGACGCCTGCGCTCTGGATTCGCCCTTCCGGGTGCTGGCGCGGAAGGCGCTCGCCGAATCGGCAGTCGGCGCGCCGGTGCATTACGTCAACCTGCTCGAACGCGGCGCCGATTCCCTGCTGCTGCGCTTGCACCTGATCCGCAGCGCGCAGCGCAGCATCGACCTGCAGACGTTCATTTTCGCCGAGGACGATGCCGGCTATCTGATGCTCGACGAGCTGATCAAGGCGGCGCGGCGCGGCGTCGAGGTGCGCGTGATCGTCGACCAGCTGTTCTCCCTCGAGGACCCGCAGCTCTACGCCGCGCTGGCGCGCGCACACGTCAATTTCGAGCTGCGCGTGTACAACCCGACCTTCCACAAGGCGAGCACGCCGCCGCTCGAGTTCGCCGCCGGCGTGCTGTGCTGCTTCGTGAATTTCAACCAGCGCATGCACAACAAGCTGCTGCTAGTCGACGACAGCATCGGCATCGCCGGTGGGCGCAACTATCAGGACCGCTATTTCGACTGGGACGACGAGTTCGACTACCGCGATCGCGACCTGCTCGTGATCGGGCCGGCCGCAACGCAGATGCGAGATTCGTTCAACCGCTTCTGGCAGTACGAGCAATCCGTGCCGCTGAGCCGGCTGCGCGACGTCGCCGACGAGATCCTGAGCGACGGCATCACCGCGCCGGTCTATGCCGCGCACGCCTATCGTTTCCCCGAGCGTGTGGCGCTGCTGTCCCGGCGCGCGGACGATGTTGACTACATCCGCAGCCGGTTTGCCGACCACGCGCTCCACGTCGGCCGCGTCGAGTTCTTCTCCGACGAGCCCGGCAAGCTGGAACAGCCGCAGGAGCCGCGCGACAACGAATTGAGCCGCCGCATCACCGACCTGGTGCGCAATGCGCATGCGCAGATCGTGCTGCAGACGCCGTACCTGGTACTCAGTTCGACCGCGCGCGAGGTATTCGAGCACCTGCACCACGACCGCCCGGCGCTGCGCGTGACCGTGTCGACCAACTCGCTCGCCGCAACCGATGCGTTCTACGTCTACGCGTTGTCGTACAAGTACAAGAAACGCTATCTGAAGCTCGGCTTCGAGATCCATGAGTTCAAGCCGTTTCCGGGCACCGCCGCCGAACTGATCACCGACTACGCCAGCCTCGGCCCTGCGACGGCGAGCGCCGACGACAGCTACCGCAAGTACGGCCGAGCGCCGCTGAGCCGGCCGGGCGTGCGCGTCGGTCTGCACGCCAAGTCGATGGTGATCGACGACGAGATCACCGTCATCGGCTCGCACAACTTCGATCCGCGCTCGGACCATTACAACACCGAGTCCGGCTTCATCATCTTCGACCGTGCGCTGGCCGGCACGATACGTGCCTCGATCCTGCGCGACAGCGCGTCCGACAATGCCTGGGTCATCGCCAAACGCCCGCGGGACACGTTCTCCAGCCGCCTCAACGGCGCGGTTGCCGACTTTTCCGCGGCCCTGCCGGTGTTCGATTTCTGGCCGTTCCGCTATGCCGGCAGTTACGAGCGCGATCCAGGCTGCCCGGAGCTGGCGCCCGGTGATCGCCTGTTCCGCACCTGTTATACCGACGTGGGCGACTTCCCCGAAGTCAGCCTGCCGTCGAAGACGATCTACACGCGCATCGTCACGGCCTTCGGCGCCGGCCTGGTTTCGATCATGTGATCCGTTTGCGGTGCACTTTTCGTCCCGCGCGCCGCGCCGGGCGACCATTTCGCAATTGACGCGCCGACGGCGGCTGGCTAGTCTTCCGTGTCTTGACTCCCGCCAAGTGTGGATAGCGCCATGGCCTTTCAGTTCACGATCGACATCTCCGACGACGATCTTCCGTTTTTCGTCGACGCCGTCCAGCGCTCCGCTGAGCGCGCCTCCGGCAAGACCGCCGAGGAGATTCTCGAGGCCGCGGAAAAAACCTTCGCCGCTTCGCAGGGCCAGAAGATGCCCGAGTTCGTGCGCTCGCGCCTGGACTCGGTCGACAACCTCGTCGCCATGGCACGCGACACGGGCTGGGCCCTCTCCGACGAAGACCGCAGCCGCGTCGTCTCTGCGCTCACCTATTTCTCCGATCCGGAAGACCTGATTCCGGACAACATCCCGGTGCTCGGCTTCCTCGACGACGCGATCATGATCGAGGTCGTTGCGACCGTGTTGCAGCCGGAAATCGAGGCTTACGCGGATTTCTGCCTGTTCCGCCAGCAGGAAGCCAATCGCCGCGGCGCCGACATGAGCAATCTCGGTCGCGAGGAATGGCTCGAAGGCCGGCGCGCCGAGTTGCAGGCTCGCATGCGTCAGCGCCGCACGTCGTACGCGCCGAGCGCGGACTTCAGGCCGCGCTTCAGGGTTTCCTGACTGCGTTTCTTGCGCCGCGTGTCCGGCAGCCGCAACGGTTGCCGTGGCACTCCGGCCTCTGCGTCATCCTGAGCACAGCCCGTGCGCAGCACCGGCCTGAAATCACGCATGCCGGATCTGCCGAACACTGAGCGCGCGCGTCATGGGCGCGGCCTCGCGCTGCTTGCGCTGGTCCTGGTCGGTGCGGCGCAGATGGGTTACGCGGCGGTGCACATGGACCTGGCCCGCGACTTGTTCATCGCCTGGCGATCGTTGCACGGCGAAGGCTTGTCGCTGAGCGGACCGGTGCTGGCGGGCGCCATTCATCTCGGACCGATCTGGTACTTGTTGCTGGCCGCGCTGCTCGCGATCGGCCGTAGCTGGCTCGGCGCGATGCTGCTGCTCGGCGTCATCGCCGGCCTGCAGTTCCCATTGGCGTATCTGGCCGGCAAGGAAATGCACGGCCGCCGCGCAGGCATGCTGTGGGCGTGCCTGTTGCTGGTGCCGAGCTGGAGCGCGTTCGAGTGGCTGCTGCCTCTGCACTATCTGCTCTCGTCGACCTGCGTGCTCGCTTTCGTGTTGTGCGCCGCCCGCTACCGGCGCCGGCCACGCCTGCGCTACCTGATCGGCGTGGCCCTGTCTTTCGTGCTCGCGCTGCATGCGCATCCGGCCAACGCGGGCCTCGTCTGGATCGGCCTCGCGTTGCTCGTCTGGGCCGTGCGCGGCGGACATTGCCGCGCGCGCGATGTGCTGGTGGCCGGCGCTGTCGGCCTGCTGCCGCTGTTGCCATATTTCATCTGGGACGCGATGCAGGGTTTTCCCGACCTCGCCGCCGGCGCACGCTTCGTCGGCGGCGAACACATTGGCCATTTCGCCGCCGTCGGCCCATTGCTCGCGGCGACGGCGATCGGCGGCACGCGCTATTGGTTCGCAGTCATGCTGGACTGGCCGGCATGGGCGGCGAACGGAGCGGTCGCCGCAACCGCGCTCGTCGGCGTGATCGGCATTGGCGCCGCGCTCGTTGCAACGGTGGCAGCTTCGACGCGCCGACTTGGACTCGCGGCGTTTTCGGCCGCGGCGGGAATCCTGCTGACGACTGCGTTGCTGCGCGACATGACGCCTTACTACATGACGACGTCACTGCACGTCGTGCTGGTCGGCATCGTCGCGTTCGGCCTTGCTACGTTGCGCGGCGGCTTCCTTGCCGCGGGCGTGCGCAGCGGCGCATGTCTCGTCGCTGCGACCGGCTTCCTGATCTGCGCCACGCGCGCTGCGCACCTGCAGAAGCACGGCGACTGGCCGTTCAGTTTCTTCCCGCTGTTCAACGTGAGCGAGCCCGCGCAACCGACCGTGCCGCTGTTGCTGATGCCGGCCTACGGCGTCGCCGCGAGCGGCGATTTTTTCTGTGCCGAGCTCCTGCCCGCCGCGCACGGCGCACTCGCCCAGTATCTGCTGCATGGCTATGCAGTCGACATGCGCCTGGCGTGCGCGCGCAACGACGTGAAGCTCGGCGGCGCCGACCCGGACCGCCGGCATTGGCTCGGTTTGTCGCGCACGTTGTTCGCGCGCATCGGCGTGCAGCCGCAACGTCGGTTCGGTTCGATCGGCCTCGTCGCGGCGCATCCGCTATCCGCCGGTCCCGCGATCGACCCGCCCGCTTCGCCGGTGTATCCGGCCTATCTGCCGAAGTTTTCAGCCGCGCCCGAGGAGCGCCGCCTGCGCATCGAGCCCGGCGCGGATCGCCATCTGGCCGTGTCGAATATTGCGTTCGGCTTCGCGCCGAATCCCGAGGTCGTGGCGACACTCGCCGGCCAACCGCTCGAGCCGGTCGCGGTGGATTCGGTCAGCCGCATTTACGCCATCGATGCCGGCGGCGAGGTGGAGATCACGATCCGATCGCTCGATGCGCCCGACGTCGACGTCGTGACGTTCTGAGCGAGTGCCGCGAGGCGACCTGTCGCGGCTACCCGGAAATTACTTCCGTGCGCGCGACTTCAGGGCCGCTCCAGGATCGCGGTGACGCCCATGCCGCCGGCCGTGCAGATCGAGATCAAGCCGCGACCGGAACCCTTTTCTTCGAGCAGCTTGGCCAGCGAAGCGACGATGCGCGTGCCCGTTGCCCCGAACGGGTGGCCGAGCGCGAGGCTGGAGCCGTTGACGTTGAGCTTGGCCGGATCGATGCCACCGAGCGGTTTGTCCTTGCCGAGACGGTTCTTGCAATAGTCGGCGTCTTCCCAGGCGCGCAGCGTGCACAACACCTGCGCCGCGAACGCTTCGTGGATCTCGTGGAAATCGAAATCCTGCAACGTAAGCCCCGCGGCATCGAGCATGCGCGACACGGCAATCGTCGGCGCCATCAGCAGGCCCTCGCCGTGGACGAAGTCGACCGCGGCAACTTGTGAGTACGTCAGGAATGCTTTCGGCTCGAGGCCGCGCGAGGACGCCCATTCCTCGCTCGCCAGCAGCACCGCCGAGGCGCCGTCCGATAGGCCGGTGGAATTGCCGGCGGTCAGCGTGCCCTTGCCGGAGGTCTTGTCGAATGCCGGCTTGAGCACGGCGAGTTTTTCCAGCGTCGAATCCGCGCGCAAGAAACCGTCGCGTTCAAGGCCGCGGAACGGCACGACCAGATTCTTGAAGAAGCCACGTTCATATGCGGCTGCGGCTTTCTGATGGCTCGCCAGCGCGAGCTTGTCCTGGTCCTCGCGTGAGACATGCCACTGCTGCGCCATCAGCTCGCAGTGATCGCCCATTGACATGCCGGTGCGCGGCTCGGCCACGCCGGGGAAACTCGGCTTGAGCTCGCCGAACGAAAATCCACGCAGCGCGGCCTTGGCCTTGTCCAGCGGCGTCTTCTGCCGATTGACGTTGAGCAGGCGCTGCTGCAGCGCGCGGCTGTAGACGATCGGAACGTCGGACGTCGTGTCCGCGCCGCCGGCGATGCCGGCTTCGATCTGGCCGGTCGCGATCTTGTTGCCGATGATGATCGTATTGTCGAGCGAGGTGCCGCAGGCGCGCGCCGTGGTGATGCCGGGCGTCGTCGGCGCCAGGCCCGACGACAGCGTCGCTTCGCGCGCGAGATTCCATTCCGAGGCGTGCTTGATCACGGCGCCGAACGCGACTTCGCCGAGTTCCAGGCCGTGCAGGCCGTATTGTTCGACCAGCGCCCCGAGCGTCTTGACCGCCATGCCGAAGTTGCCGACATCGGCGTAAGCGGTGTTGTTGCGGCAAAACGGAATACGCACGCCGCCGAGAATCGCCACGCGTTTGATCGAGGTCACAAGCCACCTTCTGCCAAAGCCAAAGAAAATAGTTGCTGGACCAGCGCGACCGCCGCATTTGCCGCCTTGTTGATCCTTGACAACATCGGACCATCAAAGCTGTGCTGATATCATGCGCCGCTTGCAGCCTGATCGTATTGTATGCCCTACGTTTTCGATCTTGATACCCTCGCCGGTCGCGCGCGCGACTTCGGCGCCGCGTTTCGCACCGCCCAGCCGTACCCATACGCCGTGTTCGACGATTTCCTCTGCGCCGGCCCCGCGCGCGAGCTGGCGCATGTGTTTCCGGGACCGGACGATCCGGTGGCGTGGGACCACTACGCCGCTCCGGGTCTCGAGGTCAAACTCGGCTGCAGCAATGAAGAGCGCCTGCCGCCGCCGCTGCGGCGCGCCTTGCACGACCTGAACTCCCGGCCGTTCATCGCCTTTCTCGAAGAACTCACCGGCATCGAGCACCTGCTGCCCGACCCGCACCTCGCTGGCGGCGGCATTCACCTGAGCCGCCATGGCGGACACCTGGGCATTCATGCCGATTTCAACTGGCACGAACGCCTGCAGGCGCACCGGCGCCTGAATTTGCTGATCTACCTGACGCCGGACTGGCGCAAAGAATTCGGCGGCGAACTCGAACTGTGGAATGCTGATGCGACCCGGCGCGAGCACGTGGTCGAGCCGCTATTCAATCGCGCCGTGCTGTTCGCCACACGTTCGGACACGTTCCACGGCCATCCGAATCCGTGGGCCGCGCCGGAAGGCATCTACCGGCAGTCCATAGCTTTATACTATTATACAACGCAGCGTCCTGAAGCAGAAGTCCGCCCCGCGCACAACACGTTGTACAAGGGCTACAACGTTTGAAGAGCGACGTGAGATTGTGAGGTCGCGCGCGGCGCGCGCTCGTGAAGCGTGAGGTCGTCCGCCGCGCGGCATCGTCGTCAGGATGCCAAGCCAAGCAAGCCGGGTTCCCTCACGAGCGAGCGCCGAGCGCCAGCGAGCGACCGCACGAGGTTGCGCAGCAACCGACCTCACGAGCACGTACCGCGCGACCTCACGTCAAGATGCGAGCGCGCGGCCTCACGGCTCGTTGCCGAAGATCACGCGCGCCTCGTGCCACATCTGCCACGCCTCCGGCGCGCCGTGCAGGCGCGCATCGAGATGTGCCATGTACGCGCGCATCACGCCGGCGGCATCGGTGCCGGCCGGAATGACTTCGATGGTCAGGTCGCGATCGCCGCTGTTCCAGTCGAGGCCGACACTGAATAACGTCGCGGCTGTGCCGGTTTCGTGCGCGATGCGCGCCAGGCCGAAGGGCAGGCGCACTTGCCTGTCCAGGAGCATGCCGGCGACGGTCTGTTGTCCGGCGCGGGCACCGATGTCGAGCATGCCGATTACGCTGGATCTTTTCGCGAGCGCCCGGCGGATCGCATCGGCGCTGTCGCCGGTGAAGATCACGCCGGCGCTGCCGATGCGACGCAGGCTCCAGCCGCGCAGCTGACCGTACCAGTGCGACAGCCGACTCAGGCCGAGCGAGCGGCCGTGCGGGCGCCGTGCGAGGAACCAGGCGCCGATGCCGTGTGCGCGCAGCAGGCGCCAGATCCAGTTGCCGGTGCCCCAGTGAAACGTGAGCAGCATGTTCGCGCTGTCGGCGTCGGGAAATTCACCGCGCACGACGACGTGCCGGCGCCACCAGCGGTCGCTGCGCAACAGCGTCAGGTAAGTATCGGTGTGTTCGACCAGCAGCAAGAGCCGCGCACGATATTTCCATCGGCGCGGATCGGCGTCGGCGAAGAACGGCGCCGCGCCGACCCACAGACTCTCGACCGAGTCGCGGTGCAGGAACGACGCACGCGCGAGCAGCTTGAGCCAAGCGAAGCCGAGTCGCCACGGCAGCAGCGCTGCCGCAACCGGAATGACGTACAGGCACAGCGCGTCGGCAAACGCGCGCGTGACGAGGCCGGAGCGAACCACGGCCATCAGTCTGCGGCCGCCGGCACATCCGGCTCCGCTTCGCCCGCCAGCCGCTTTTCGTACAGGCGATACTCGGTCTCGTGCATGCCGAGCGTCGCGTACGTTGCTTGTGCGCGCCGATTGTCGCGTTCGACGTACAGGCGCAGGCCGATCGCATCAGGTGTGGCGCGCACGCGCCGCTCGACTTCCGCATAGAGCGCGCGGAAGACGCCGTAGCGGCGGAACTCCTCGTGCACGTAGACGCTTTGCAGCCACCACCACTGGCCGTTGCGCCAGTCGCTCCATTCGTAAGTGATCAGCAGGCAAGCGACCACGCGCCCAGCGGATTCGGCGACCAGATAGAAGCCGTGGCGCGCATCGGCGAGCGCGGCGTCGACGCCGGCGCGCAAGACCGTTTCATCGAGCTTCCTGTGCTCTGTTTCGATCGCCATCGCTGCGTTGAAGCGGACGATGTCGGCGGCGTCGGCGGCCTGCGCGAGGCGGATGCGGAGGGAGTCGGATGGATTCATTTTCGGATCGTATGGATATGGATTATTTGTCATGCGGCGCGGGGCCCTGGCCGCGCTTGCCGCGCCGGCGCGAGCTGCCGAGCTTGCGTGTCAGCGTGTTGCGGCCGAGGCCGAGCTGTTGTGCCGCGCGCCCGCGATGGTCGGCATTCTCGGCCAAGGCGGCGCCAAGCAGGGTCTGGTCGAAGCGTTCGCGGCTGTGCGCATAGACGTCGCGCTCGCCGCTGCGCAGCCGCTCGCGCGCATCCTGCATCAGCAGAGCGGCCCAGTCGGTAGGCGTCGTGCTTGGCGCGGTGCCTTCGAGTCTCGGCAGGTCCTGTACGCGGATCTCGCGACCGGGCGCCATGACGGCGAGGCGGCGGCACAGGTTCTCCAACTGGCGAACGTTGCCCGGCCACGGCAGTTCGGCCAGCGCAGCCAGCGCGGCGGGCGAAAAGCGCTTGGCTTCGAGGTGCATGTCGCGCGCCGCGCGGGCGAGAAAGCGTGCGGCCAGCAGGGCGATGTCGGCGCGGCGCTCGCGCAGTGGCGGCAGATGCAGGCGCACGACATCGAGGCGATGCAGCAGGTCGGCGCGAAATGCACCGCTGTCGACTTTCGCATCGAGATCCTGGTGTGTTGCCGCGACGACGCGCACGTTGGCGCGGATCAACTCGCGCCCGCCGACGCGGTAGAACTCGCTCTCCGCCAGCACGCGCAGCAGGCGCGTCTGCAGCGGCAACGGCATGTCGCCGATTTCGTCGAGAAAAAGCGTGCCGCCTTCGGCCTGCTCGAAGCGGCCCGGATGACGCTTGTGCGCGCCGGTGAACGCGCCGGCTTCGTGACCGAACAGTTCGGACTCGAGCAGTTCGGCCGGAATCGCCGCCGTGTTCAGGGCGACGAACGCGCGCTGCGCGCGCGTGCTGTGCCGGTGCAGCGCGCGCGCCACGAGCTCCTTGCCGGTGCCGGTCGCACCGGTGATGAGCACGTTGAGATCGGTCGCCGCGACGCGGCCGATGCTGCGGAAGACATCGCGCATCGCCGCCGACTGGCCGACCAGTTCGGTTTCGTCCGGCTGAGCGACCAGCGCCGGGGCCGGATGCGTTTCCATCAACGCTCGCTCGACGGCCGCAACGGCCTGGTCGAGGTCGAATGGCTTGGGCATGTAGTCGAACGCACCCTGCCGATACGCCGCAGCCGTCGACGCGACGTCGGTGTAGGCGCTCATGACGATGACCGGCACCGCAAAGCCGTGCGACTTGAGCAGCTCGAGCAGTTTCAGGCCGCCCGTCCCCGGCATGCGCACATCGGTGACGATGACATCCGGCGCGCCGTCCTGCGCGGCCGCGAGCAGGTCTTCGGCGTCGGCGAACGCGCGCACGCGGCTGCCGGCTTCACGCAACGCCTCGCCGAGCACGAAGCGGATCGACTCGTCGTCGTCGGCGATCCACACCTCAGCCATGTTCGCCTCCGAGCGGCAGCAGCAGCGAAAAGACCGTCTGTCCCGGACGGCCCTCGTGTATGACTACGCCGCCGTGCTCGCGGGCAATTTCCTGGGCCAGCGCCAGGCCGAGCCCGGTGCCGTTCGCGCGCCCGGAGACCAGCGGCAGAAACAGCGTTTCGCTCAACGATTCCGGCACGCCGCGGCCGTTGTCGAGAATGTCGACCCGCGCGGCAAGCCGCACCGGTTTGTCGCCGATCAGGACGTTATGCGCCGCACGCGTGCGCACGCCCACGCGCGTGGCCTCGGCCTGCAGCGCGTTGCGCATGAGGTTCAACAGCAGCTGCAGCAAGCGATCGGCGTCGCCGCGCAATCCCGGCAGGCTCGGATCGTAGTCGCGATCGAGCTGCACCGTCGGCGCCGCCTCCGACGCGATCACCGCACGCGCGCGTTCGATGACCTCATGCAGATTGACGCTCGTCAGGTGCGGCTTGCGGCCGCCATGCAGAAGCCGGTCGGACAGATTCGCCAGACGGTCGGCTTCGGCCATGATCATCTCAGCCAGGCGCGCCAGTTCCGGCTCGACCAGGCGCCGCTTGAGCAGCTGCGCCGCGCCGCGGATGCCGGCAAGCGGATTCTTCACCTCGTGCGCGAGGCCGCGCAGGCTCTCCGACAGGCGAGAAGGAGGCGCAACGGCACCTTCCGGTGCAATGCGATGGACTTCGAGCAGCACGCCATCAGCCACTGCACTGGCGATGATGTCGGCGCTGAACAGATGCCCAGAAGCGGTCATGATGCGCTCGCCGCGTGAAGCCACGGCGGTCTGCTGGGCATGGGCGCGGTCTGCAATCGGACCCAGAACGAGCCCGGCCTTGCCGAAGTCGGCTAATGCAATATCGCGTAACTTCGGCGAACCAACGTCAAAAAGCTCGCAAAAAGCAGGATTTGCGCGAACAAAACGCAACCGGGAATCGAGAATTGCGACGCTCGTGACGAGCTGGTCGAAGACGCCGCCGCCGCGCTGCTGATTGTCGTGGACTGCGCTTGCCATGATTGCACCAGTTTAGTGCATTGTCAGGCACAGGGTTAGCCCAATCGGTCGGACCTGCAGGTTGCGCACGAGATCAGCCGGGACCTCCAGCGAGCAGCAGCGGCGATGTGCGAAGATGAGAGCACGCCCGAAAATGATTCGAACAAACGGGCGCTCGTTATATACGCCGTTTCACGAGGGGATCGGGAATGGTTTTCAATTCTCTGACGTTTGTCGTCTTCTTTGCGCTCGTGCTCGGCATTCACTCGCTGCCGCTGCCGTGGACCGCGAGGAAGATCAACCTGCTCGTCGCGAGCTACATCTTCTACTCGGCATGGAATCCGCCGTTCGTGATCCTGCTGTGGGTGTCGACGGTGGTCGACTGGTACGCCGCCCAGGGCCTGGTCAAGGCCAGGCGCGAGTCGGCACGGCACGCGTGGATGCTGCTGTCGGTCATCGCCAACCTCGGCATGCTCGCCTATTTCAAGTACGGCCAGTTCCTGGTCGACAATTTCAGCGCCGTGATGGCGTCGATCGGCATCGCCTGGCAGCCGGCGCACTACGACATCGTGTTACCGGTCGGAATCTCTTTTTATACTTTTGCAACATTGTCCTATACGCTCGACATCTACCTGCGCCGCGCGCTGCCGGCACGCAACTTCCTCGACTATGCGTTGTTCGTGACGTTCTTTCCGCATCTGGTCGCAGGGCCCATCATGCGGCCGACCGAACTCGTGCCGCAGTTCGCCGAACCGCGGCGCGCGACCGGCGACCAGATCCGCTTCGGCCTGGCATTGATGACGATCGGCTTGTTCAACAAGGTCGTGCTCGCCGACAGCTTCCTCGCGACAGCGGCCGAACGTGTCTACGACAACGACAAGGTGCCGGGCACGCTGGATGCGTGGATCGGCACGCTCGCCTTCAGCGGCCAGATCTTCTGCGACTTCGCCGGGTATTCGACGACGGCGATCGGCGCCGCGCTGTGCCTCGGATTCGCGATGCCGGACAACTTCCGCTTCCCGTACGCCGCGGTCGGCTTCTCGGATTTCTGGCGACGCTGGCACATCACGCTGTCGTCGTGGCTGCGCGACTACCTCTACATACCGCTTGGCGGCAATCGACACGGTGCGCGGCGCACGTACTTCGCGCTGATGGGAACAATGCTGCTCGGCGGACTGTGGCACGGCGCGAACTGGACGTTCGTCGCCTGGGGCGGACTGCACGGGCTGTATCTGGCGGCCGAGCGCGTGCTGCGCGCGCGCTTCTCGAACTATCGGCCAGGGCCGGTCGCATTCGTCGCGCTGGGCCTGCTGACCTACATGCTGGTCAATCTGACCTGGGTGTTCTTCCGCGCCAAGACCTTCGGCAAAGCCTGGGATGTTCTGCGCGGCATGCTCGGCTTGAATATCGCCGCCAAACCGATCCTGGCGTCCTACTACATCGTTTCGGTCGGGCTCATTGTCGCCAGCATTGTGATCGTGCACTGGTTGATGCGCGGGCGCACGCTGGAATCCGTGGTCGCGCGCACGCCCGCAGTGGCGGTGTCGGTCGTATGGGCGTTGATGGCATTTGCCATCGTCATCGCACAGGGGTCGGGCAATGCATTCATCTATTTCCAGTTTTGACGGCGTTGACGGCGGCATTGGCGTGAACGACGCCGCGGCCGACGAGCAGGCGATCCATAGCCGGGAGACCGCGTCCGACCGGCCCGGTGTCGCGCAGCCGGTGCCGAAGCGGCCTGTGCCGGTGCAGCCGTGGAGCGGCATTTTCATCGGTGCGGTCGTGATGTTCGCGCTGATGCTCGGCGGCTGGGAATGGTATTGGCGCGATTTCGGTGCGACACCCGGCATCCGCAACAGCGAAGGGCTCTGGGCGATCCAGCGCCGGCGTATCGACGCGGGCGAGGGCGATGCGACCGTCATCGTCGGCGCATCCCGAATCTATTTCGACCTGCAGCTCGACGTGTGGGAGAAGCTCGACGGCAGACGGCCGATCCAGCTCGCCTTCGAGGGCACTTCGCCGTTGCGCTTCATGGAAGACCTGGCCGCCGATCCGAATTTCACCGGCCGTCTGCTCGTCGGCATTGCACCCGAGGTGTTCTTCGGCGCGCACGGCTACCGTGCCAGTGCCTTGAAGTACACCCGCAACGAATCGCCGTCACAACGCATCGGTCAAGTGCTGTCGATGTCGCTGATCGAACCGTACGTTGCGTTCTACGATCCCGACTACGCCCTGCCCGCCGTGATCAAGCGCCAACCGTGGCCGGACCGGCCGGGACGGCCGACGCGCCTGGACGTGCGCAAACTCGCCGTGACCGAGGCCGATCGCAATACGCACCTGTGGAGCAAGGTCGAGACCGATCCGGACTACCACGCGCTGACGCGAAAAATCTGGGAACAGGATTTTCCGCCGTCGCCGGACGACCCGCCGGCCGAGGAAGTGCGCAAGAAGTCCGACGAGCAGATCGATCGCGCCGCCAAGGCCGTCGCCACGCTGCGCGCACGCGGCGTCAAGGTCTTGTTCGTGCGCCCACCGAGCAGCGGACCGTATCTGGAATCCGACAACCGGAATTTTCCACGTGCCACGACCTGGGACGTGCTGCTGGCCAAAGCCGGCGCGCCGGGAATCCATTTCGAGGATTATCCAGAGATGCAGGGAATGGAGTTGCCGGAGTGGTCGCACCTGGCCTACGCCGATGCAATACGATTCACCACGGCACTTCATGCGATCGTCGTGCGCGATTTCTGGAAACCTGAAAGCGCACCACCGGGGGAAGACGCGGCGGCCTCGCACTAGCGGGCGCGCTCGCTCCGAGCGGCATTCCCGCGCAAGCGGAAATCCATTTTCCTATCCTGCCGGTTGCGCAAGATCAAGATGGATCCCCGCTTGCGTCGGATGACGGCTTTTCTCTCACGCTCATCCCTGATCGCAAGGATCACGAACCGGCCATCCTTGGCGGCTTTTCAGTTAGATCGAGTAATACATCTGGTACTCGATCGGATGCGTCGACATGCGGAACTTCGTGACTTCCTGCAGCTTCAGTTCGATGTACGCATCGATGAAGTCGTCACTGAACACGCCGCCGGCCTTCAGGAACCCGCGG
>Ga0157375_10000365_pt1 | contig 41388 bp, 42 predicted proteins | sample M35metaG_FD_115311 | JGI IMG/M metagenome (GOLD analysis project Ga0157375, IMG submission 115311) | Miscanthus rhizosphere microbial communities from Kellogg Biological Station, Michigan, USA - M3-5 metaG | ecosystem: Host-associated > Plants > Roots > Rhizosphere > Soil | place: USA: Michigan...
CTGGGGGCTGTCGGAGGCGAGAGCGCCGCTGATCGTGTCGGCGCTGCTCAGGTCGGTCCCGTACTTGGCGCCTTCCGGGCAGCCGAGAAAGCTTTCGCTGCCTCCTTCGCCTTCTTCGACTTCCGGGGGCTTGACCTGGCAGAGCACCGTGGCGGTCGCCGGCGGCGGGCCCGCTCCGAAACAGGCGATTGCCACGAGCGCCGGCGCGACCGCGAGACTGAGGGTCCTGACGGATCGCACGGATTCTGTCTACCACGCCGTGCGGTTTTAGTCAAGAAAAATTAAGGATCTTTGCTCAGGGCTGCTTGACGACCGTCGCCGTGTACAGCAGGCGCGCACTCGAGTAGTAACAGCCGTAGGTCTTCGTCTTGCCGACGCCCTGCTGGGGGTGGCCGCTCTGGATGTCTTCTTTCGAGGAGCAGTGTTCGGGCAGGCGGCTGCCGCGCCAGGTGTTTTCTTCGGTGACGTTGAAGGCGAACATCGGCGCCCAGGTGGGCACGGTAAGGGCGACCACCTGGCCCTGCAGGACGCTGAGCGGGTGGTCGAGGGTGAAGATCACCGTGCTGCCGAAGTAGGGATTGAGGACCTGCAGCGGGCTCTGCCGGACCAGCGTGTACTGGGGAGGCTTCGAGCCTTCGACCGGGCGCAGAACCCCGATCCTCGCCTGCGACGGCTTGCCGAGGAATTCGTTGAAGAAGCCGATCTCGTCGGTCATCTTTTCGCTTTCCGTGCTGGACGGGCGCGAGAGCGTGATCGACCAGGCGACGATCTTGCCGTCGAAGGGGACCTCGTAGGGACGCGGAACGCCGCCGGCGATCGCCTGGAAGCCGGTCACGTGTCCCTCGACCCGGCAGGGAACGACCTCGACGTTGTTGACGATCTTGCCGGGACACGACGGCGGCGGAGTCGAGTCGGTCTTGCCGAGCACGACCACCCGGGCCGGGGCCGAGTCGGCGGCGCCCGGCCAGGCGGCGGCGACGAGCACCGCAAGCGCGCAGGTGAAGCCCAGCGCGGCGTGAACGCGGCTGCGGTGGATTCGATTTTTAGCTGCTATCACCAAGGTCTCAAGCGACAACCCCGACCTTCGGCAAGGGTTGCGGCAGGGGATTCTGTCGTTCGCCGCCGCCCGGCGGGGTCCTCCGGCGCGGATGCACGATCGCGGCCAACCCGCCGACTGGCCAGTTGGCCAATCGTCTAGGGTTGCCAGCCGTAATGGAGGGCTCGACCAGCGCAAGCGATTTCATCCCGGCCGGCCTCGCCTCGTTCGGAATCGAGGCCGACGAGATCGACCTTGCTGTGATGGGCGCGGTCCATCAACTGCTCTGGCCGCCGATCCTCGAGCTGCTCGCCCTCGACACCGAGGGCATCGAGCCCGAGTGCTGCCCCGACCTCTCGAAGGCGCCTGAGTGACCGCGCCGCTGGATCTGGGCCTGCGCGCGCAGGCCGCCGCGATCGCCACCGGCGACGTCGACCCGGGCGAGCTGCTCGACGCCGCTCTTGCCCGCATCGAGGAGCGCAACCCCGCTCTCAACGCGATCGTCGAGACCTTCCCCGAGCGCTCGCGCGAGATGCTCGCCGCGGCGCCCGCGGGGCCCCTGCATGGCGTGCCGGTCGTGATCAAGGACGAGTGGCCGCTGCCCTGGCGCGCCCAGCGCTTCGGCGCCGCCGAGCTCCTGGCGCCCACCTCGCCCGGCGAATCGGGGCCCTACCGCGCCCTCCGCGACGCCGGCGCGGTCATCGTCGGCGTCGGCAACATGCACGAGCTCGGCGCCGGCAGCACCGGCGCGGTCTCCGTCTACGGGCCGGCCCGCAATCCCTGGGACACCGAGCGCTGCCCGGGCGGCTCCTCGAGCGGACCGGCGGCCTCGGTCGCCGGGCGCCTCGTCGCCGGCGCGGTCGGCGCCGACGGGCTCGGCTCGGTCCGCTTCCCCGCCGCCTACTGCGGCCTGACCGGGCTCAAGCCGACCTTCGGCCGCTCGGCGATGGAGGGCCACCACATGGCGCCGGTCACGACCCTGATCGTCTCCGGCCCGCTCTGCGCCGACGCCGGCGACTGCCGCCTGCTGGGCTCGGTGCTCTACGGCGAGCAGCTCGCCGCGGGCGACGCGCCCGGCCTGCGGATCGGCGTCGTCCGCGACCCCGTCTCCGAAGACGTTGCGCCCGAGGTCGCGGCCGCCTGCGAGACCGCGATCGAGGCGCTGCGGGCCGAGACCGGCGGCGAGGTGCGCGAGGTCGCGCTGCCCGGACTCGATGCGGCGACCCTGGCCGCGATCCTGATCATCAACTCGGAGAGCATGGGCGGCGTGGCGCCGCAGCGCCTCAACCATCTCGACCCGGAGCTGAGCCCGATAGCGCGTGGCACGCTCAAGTACCGGATGATGCTGCCGGCCGCAGCCACCGTTCAGGCCGACCGCGTGCGGACGTTGATGCGCCGGCGCCTCGCCACCCTCTTCGAGCAGGTCGACGTGATCGCCTGGCCGACGATCCCCGCCCCCGCCCCTCCGCTCGACGCGCCGATGGTCGAGCTCCCGTCGGGCTCGAGCAGCGCCGACCAGGCCAACGTGCGCGGCGCCGCCCTCGCCAACCTGACCGGGATCCCGTCGATCAGCATGCCGGTGGGACTGAGCGGCGACGGACTGCCGCTGGCGCTGCAGCTTCAGGCCGCCTGGGGCGCGGACGAGCTGCTGCTCGACGCCGCCGAGGCGTTGGAGCGCGCCAACGGGCGCCGCTGGGTCGAGGCGCTGCCTCCCCTCGCGGAGGCCTCGCCGACGGAGGTCTAGAGATGGCGTCAGCGGCGATCGCGGTCGAGGGCCTGGAGCGGGCCTTCGACGAGGTGCTCGCCGTCCAGGGCATCGACCTCGAGGTCGGCGAGGGCGAGATCTACGGCTTCCTCGGCCCCAACGGGGCGGGCAAGACGACGACGGTGAGGATGCTGACGACGCTGCTGCTGCCAACCGGTGGGCGGGCGACGGTGGCCGGTCACGACGTCGTCTCCGAGGCGCGCCGCGTACGAGCCTCGATCGGCGTCGCCCTGCAGGAAGCGGCGCTCGACCCGCTGATGACCGGCCGCGAGCTGATCCGCCTCCAGGCGACCCTCCAGGGACTGCCGGGGGGCGAGGGCAGGCGGCGCGCCGACGACCTGCTCGAGCGGGTCGACCTCGTCGCCGCCGCCGACCGCCGGGTCGGCGCCTACTCGGGCGGCATGCAGCGCCGTCTCGACCTCGCCGCGGCCCTCGTCCATGAGCCGCGCGTGCTCTTCCTCGACGAGCCGACCACCGGCCTCGACCCGGTCAGCCGCAAGACGATCTGGGCGGAGGTGCGGGCGCTCAACGACGAGGGAACGACGGTCTTCCTCACCACCCAGTACCTCGAGGAGGCCGACCAGCTGGCCGACAACGTCGGCATCATCGACTCCGGCAGGATCGTCGCCGAGGGAACCCCGGCGTCGCTCAAAGCCGAAATCGGCCATCCCCACATCCGCCTGCAGCTCGAGGAGGGGTCGATCGCCGAAGCCGAGGAGATCTGCGCCCGCATCGGCCCGCTGCTGCCGCCGGTCGACGGCAGGACCGTCCTGGTCGAGGTCGAGCACGGCGCGGGCGACATCCCGCGTGTCGTCAGGGCGCTCGACGAAGCGGGTATAGAGGTGGGCTCGCTGGAGCTCGTCCGTCCCAGTCTCGACGACGTCTTCGTCGCCAAGACCGGCTACCACCTGGAGAAACAAAAGGTTCCGACCACTTCCTCCGCTCCCGCGAATGTCTAGAGAGGTGGATATGGAGGGGCATTCGCTCCCCCGGTCGGAAGTGGTCGGGCAGGCCGGGGTACGCACGAACCTGCGGGTCGTACATGCGCTCGGCATGCGCTCGGTCCGCCAGACCTTCCGCCGTCCGCAGCTGATGGCGCCGATCGTCGTCTTCCCGACCATCCTGCTGGCGATCCAGACGGGCGGCGCGGGCAGTGCGATCAACCTTCCCGGCTTCCCGCCGGTACAGAGCTTCCTCCAGTTCATGCTCGCCGGGGCGATGATGCAGTCGCTGATGCTCGCCGGCAACAGCGGCGGGATCGCGCTCGCGGTCGACATCGAGATGGGCTTCACCGACCGCCTCTTCGCCGCGCCGATCTCCCGCTACACGATCGTCCTCGGCCGCCTCGCCGGCACGGCGGCGCTGGGGCTGTTCGCGTCGCTCTGGTTCCTTGCGATCGGGCTCGTCTTCGGCGCCCAGATCGAGGGCGGCGTCCCGGGGGCGCTGCTGGCGATCGCCCTGGTCACCGTGACCGCGATGGCGGTCGGCGGGATCGGCGCGGCGATCGCGCTGCGCACCGGCAGCGCCAGCGTCGTCCAGGGCCTCTTCCCGTTGGTCCTCGTCGTCCTCTTCCTCTCCTCGGCCTTCTTCCCGGTCGGACTGATGATCCAGCCGGCGCAGACGATCGCCGAATACAACCCCTTCAGCTTCATCGTCGAAGGAGTGCGCGAGCCGATCATCTCCGGCATCGACGCCGGCGACACGGCGGAAGCGCTGCTCGCGATCGCCGGCATCGTCGTCCTCGGCCTCGTGCTCAGCGCGCGGGCGCTGCGCCACCGTCTGCGGGTCGGCTGATGGAGGCGACGGCGATCCCGGCCGCCGCGCAGGCGATTCCCGCCTGGCGCGCAAACCTGGCGACGATCGGCGCGCTGATGTCGCGGGCGAAAAACGAGCTTCTGCGCGTTCCCGGCGCGGCGATTCCCGGCGTGCTCGCGCCGACGATCTTCTTCCTCGGCCTCAACGGCGTCTTCGGCGCCCTGACCCAGCTGCGCGGCTTCACCACCGGCTCGTATGAGAGCTTCATCGTCCCGATCAGCATGCTGCAGGGGGCCGGCTTCACCGGCGCGGCGGCGGGCGTCAACCTCGCCCGGGACATCGAGCAGGGCTGGCTCGACCGCCTGCTCGTCTCCCCCGCCCCCCGCTGGGTCCTGCTCGCCGGCACGGTGCTGGCCGCCGGCGCCCGCTCACTGATCCCGGCGACCTTCGTGCTGACGATCGCGCTGCTGCTCGGCGCCGGCTGGCCCGGCATCGACGGCCTCCTCGTCACCTACTTCATGGTCGCGGCGATGGCGGCGGTCGCCGCCTGCTGGGGATCGATGCTGGCGCTGCACTTCAAGAGCCAGTCGGCGGCGCCGCTGATGCAGGCCGGGATGATGGCGCTGATCCTGACCACGACCGCCTACGCGCCGCTGGCCCTCCTGCAGGGCTGGCTCGCCGACGTCGCCCGCATCAACCCGGTCACCCAGGTGGTCGAAGCGGCCCGGCAGGGCTTCGTCGGCGAAGTCAGCTGGGCCGAAACCTGGCCGGGCCTCCTCGCCCTCGCGGGCCTGCTGGCAGTCCTGGGCGCCCTCGCCCTACGCGAGATGCGCCGCACCGGCGCGTGAGCCAAAAACCCCGCCGACGGGCCGGTAAGTCCAGTCGGACTGGACTTATCGGCCCGTCGGCGGCTGAGGTTGCTGAGCGGGTGCTGCGCCAGAACTGGCTTGAAGGGTCGCGGCGAGGCACGCCCTTCGCCTATACGCGGCCCAGCCCGGGGCGTTATCCGTGGCAGTGGTACTGGGACTCGTGCTTCGCGGCGATCGCCTGGCGGCGCTTCGAGCCCGCGCGCGCCCGCGCCGAGCTGGAGAGCCTGCTCGCGGCGCAGCGTGAGGACGGCTTCATCGGCCACACGATCTTCTGGGAGAGGCCCGTCTCGCTCAGCCGGCTGCCCTTCTACAACGTCGCCTCGCGCAGCTCGTTGCAGACGGGGACGATCCAGCCGCCGCTGCTCGCCTGGGCCTGGCGGATCGCCACGGGAGAGGACCCGGCCGACGTTCAGGGGGTCGTCGGCCAGGCAGATTGGCTCGAACGCCACCGCGACCTCGACGGCGACGGCCTGCTCTGGATCGTGCAGCCCGACGAGTCGGGGCTCGACGCCTCGCCCAAGTTCGAACCGGTCTGGGGCCGGCGGTCGAACGGACGGGTCGGCTTCCCGCTCCTGGTCCGGCACAACCGGCGGCTCGGCTTCGACGCCCGCCGCATCCGCGACCGCGGCGGCCCGGTGCTCTGCGAGACCGTGGTCAACACGCTCTGGTCGCTTTCGCTGCAGGCGCTCGGGCGTCCCTCGGCGACGCCCGCACTGGTCGATCGGCTCTGGGACGAGCGCCGCGGCCTCTTCCTCGACGAGGCGCAGCCGGGCGGCGCCCGGCCGGCTGTGCTCACTTGGGCGGCGCTCGCCCCGCTCGCCCTGCCCGACCTGCCGGAGGGAATCGGCCGCCGCCTGGTCGAGGAGCACCTGCTCGGCGGGCGCGAGTTCCTCACCCCGGTCGCACCCCCGTCGGTCGCCGCCTGCGAGCCGAGCTACGAGCCCGGCGGGAGCCGCGGCCCGATCCGCCGCTACTGGCGCGGCCCGACCTGGATCAACGCCGCCTGGCTGCTCTGGCTGGGCCTGCGCCGCCTCGGCTACGACCAGGAGGCGCAGCGGATGGCCAACGGCCTGATCGGCGCGGTCGAGCGCGAAGGCCTGCGCGAGTACTACGACCCCCGAACGGGAAGAGGACTGGGTGCGAAGGACTTTGCCTGGTCTTCTCTCATTGTCGAGATGTCAGATCCAGGCCGCGAAAACCAAGACTGGCTAGGACGCAGGGAGTGAGACGAGGGGAGCGCACTTCCGTGCGTGACCCGATGTCGAACGACTGAGGACACCGCCAGTCGCCGGTTTGCAGCGGCCTGGGCGTGACCGAACCGAACGACTGAGGACCCCGAGATGCGCCGGTTTGCAGCGTCCGCCAACTATTTGTAGCGGTAGGTGATCCGGCCGCGATCCAGATCGTAGGGCGAAAGCTCGATCTTCACCCGGTCGCCGGGGAGGATGCGGATGTAGTGGCGGCGCATCTTGCCGGAGATGTGGCCGAGGACCTCGTGGTCGTTGTCGAGCTTGACCCGGAACATCGTGTTGGGGAGGGCCTCGGTGATCTCGCCCTCCATCTCGATCTTCTCCTCTTTGCCCATGCGGCGGGGAGCGTACCTCAGCCGCGCAATCGGCGCGCTCGCTCCAATGCCTGCTCACGCGTGCTCACCTCGCCCGCGTACTGGGCCGCCTCGATCTCGGTCAGCAGGTCGCCCAGCTCGGGCCCCGGCGCGATGCCGAGCCCGGCGGCCAGCTCGTCGCCGCGAATCAGCGGCTCGGGCGGACCATCCCGGCGCCAGTCGAGCGCCGCCGCCAGCATCTGGCGGGCCAGAGACAGATGCGCCTCGATCGCCTCCTCGGTGGCGAAGGGGCCGGTGCCGCGGGCCGAGAGCCGGTCCGCGACGGTGAGCAGCGTGACGTCGGCCGCGACGGGGGCGGTCGCCCGCAGGTACTCATGGACGCGTCGTGGGGGCAGCGGCGCCTCGTGGACCATGAAGCCGAGGCGCAGATGGTGCAGCGTCAGGCCCTGCAGATGGCGGCTGAGCCGGCTGCTGGCGCGCAGCCGGCAGCAGATTCCGGCGACGATCTCAGCCCCGACGCTGTCATGGCCGATGAAGGTCACGTAGCCGTCGCGCTCCCCCCTCGTCGCCGGCTTGCCGATGTCGTGCAGGAGTGCGCCGAAGCGCAATGCCGTGCCGCGGCTCATCTCGTCGGCAAGCGGCTCGTCGAGCAGGTCGCGGGTATCGGCGGCCCGCTCGCCGGCGAACCGCGTCAGGTCGGACTCGACCTCGAGCGTCTGCTCGAGCACGGCGAGGGTATGGCCGTGCACGTCGAGGTGGTGGTTCGGCCCCTGTTCGACCCCGCGCAGCGCCTCCAGCTCGGGCAGGACGACGGGCGTGAGGCCGAGCTCGTCGAGCAGGACCAAGCCGCGCATGGGGTCGGGGCCGCCGATCATCTGACGCAGCTCGGCCAGCTGCCGCTCGCCGGCCGCCTCGGCGGCGAGCTTCGCCTCGGAGCGGGCCAGGGCGACCGTGCCGGGATCCACCGTCAGTCCGAGGTCGGCGGCGAGGCGGGCCGCGCGCAGGAGGCGCAGGGGATCGGCGCGAAAGCTGTCCTCGGCGACGGCGCGCAGCAGGCGCCGCTCCAGATCGCCGAGTCCACCGAAGGGATCTATCGGGTCGCCGCCGCCGAGCGGCGCGGCGACCGCGCCCAGGGTGAAGTCGCGCGCGGCCAGGTCGGCCTCGATCGTCTCGCCGCGCAGCGCGGTGGCATCGACCTGCCAGCTTCGATCGCGCGCGACCGCCCGCCAGGTCGCGAACTCGGCCGAGAGCTCGAACGCGTGCCCGTCTCCCTCGCGCGCCACCGCCTTCGCGGCTCGCTCGGGATCGCCGGCGACGGCGAGGTCGAGGTCGGTGACCTCGCGGCCCAGAGCGGCGTCGCGCACCGCGCCCCCGGCAATCCACACCTCCGCGCCGTCCTCCGCCAGAGCGCGCCGGGTCAGGTCGACCAGCGGCGCGGCGTCGAGACTCTCGGGCAGGCTCAAGCCCGCACCCGGGGCACGCGGGCCGTGATCCCGCAGGCGATCTCGTAGTTGATCGTGTCCAGCCGCCTGGCCAGATCCTCCGCGAGGATCGTCTCCTCGCCCTGCGACCCGATCAGCACCGCCTCGGCGCCCGGCTCGATGTCGGTGCCGGGACCGAGGTCGACGGTCACGTTGTCCATCGAGACCGTGCCGACCAGGGGGAAGCGGCGACCGTCGATCAGCACCTCGGCATTGTTGGAGAGGCCGCGGCGGACGCCGTCGCCATAGCCAAGCGGCAGCACGCCGACGCAGGTATCCCTCTCGGCCCGCCAGGTCCGACCGTAGCCGGCGCTGTCGCCGGCCTCGAAAGGCTTGACGTCGGCCACGTATGAGCGCAGGGAGAGCGCCGGCTGCAGGCCGCGCTCGGCCGGGTCCTCCTGGAAGGGATCGAGGCCGTAGACAGCCACTCCGCAGCGCGCCATGTCGAAGTGCGCGCGGCGCTCGCGGAAGACCGCGGCGCTGTTGGCGGCATGGACGACGATCGCGGGGAACTCGCCCTTGGCCGCCGCCGCCAGCGGCGCGAAGCGGTCGAGCTGCTCCTCGAAGAAGTCCGAGTCCGGTTCGTCGGCGGTGGCGAAATGGGTCCAGACGCCGGCGGGCTCGAGGTCGGCGCTCCCGGCGCAGGCGCGGAGCAGCTCGAGCACCTCCTCGGGGTCGGGGGCGCCGAGTCGGCCCATGCCGCTGTCGTACTTGACGTGCACCCGGGCGGGGCGCCCGTGGGCGCGGGCGCGTGCCGCGACGAGATCGAGGAAGCCCCGGCGCCAGACGGCCACCTCGGACCCAGCCTCGAGTGCCGTATCGAGCTCCTCGGGCGCCAGAGCGCCCATCGTCAGCAGCGACACGTGGGCAAGGCGACGGCCGAGGCGCTCAGCCTCCGCCGCGGTCGCCACCGCCAGCCGCGTCGCGCCGCCGGCCAGAGCGGCCTCGGCGCAGGCCTCGTCGCCGTGCCCGTAGGCGTCGGCCTTGACCACCGCGCACAGCTCAGCTTCCCCGAGCTCGGCCTTCAGCCGGGCGCAGTTCGCCTGCACCGCGCCGAGGTCGATCCGGGCGACCGCCCGAGCCATGGCTACTCGACGAGCGCGGCCAGCGCGTCGGCCCGCGTGACCATTCCGACGAAGCGACCCTCGTCGTCGACCACGGGAAGGTGGTTGTGGTGCTCGTCGGCGATCCTCCGCGCGACGGTCTCGGCGCTGGCGTAGTCGTTGACGACGACCGGGTCGGCGCTCATCAGCTCCGAGACCTTGGTCGCGAAAGCCTTGTCGAGGCGCTTCTCGAAGCCCTTCATCGAGCCGACGAAGACGATGCCCCCCATGATGTTGAGGTAGTGCGGCAGGTGCAGGTCGGACTCCTCGTCGCTGAGGATCAGGTCGGACTCGCTGACGATCCCGACGACCTTGCGCTCCCCGTCGACGACCGGGATCGCCCCCTTGTCGGTCTTGGCGAGCAGCTCGATCGCGCTGCGGGCGTCGGCGTCGGGCGCGACACTCGGCACGCTCCCGTCCATGATCTCGGCGGCGGTCTTCATCGTGGCGAGGTTATTCGACCGGCCAGATCCAGTGTTGTCCGACTTGCCGGTGCCATAGCCCCATCAAAGTCGACAGCGGCGAGCTACGACGGCCTCAGGCCGGCGGGGATCGACTCGATCACGTCGGTCGCGATCACCGACTCGGCGGCGCCGATGCGGAGCGCGGCGTCACGGCCGGCGCGGGCGTGGGCGAGGACCGCCGCGCAGGCGGCGGCGAAGGGCTCGAGGCCACGCGCCAGCAGCGCCGCGGCGATGCCGGAGAGGACGTCCCCGGTGCCCGCGGTGGCCAGCGCCGGCGCCGAGAGCGCGTTGACCGCGACCCGCTCGCCGTCGGTGACGATCGTGTCGTCGCCCTTGAGGACGACGACCGCCTTCGCCCCGCGCGCCGCCTCGCGAGCGGCCGTGAGGCGATGCGCGGATATCTCCTCGGAGGAACGGCCGAGCAGTCGGCCGAGCTCGCCGGCGTGCGGGGTGAGAAGCGTCGACGCGCTGCGCGCCGCGATCCTGCCCAGCTCACCGGCGAAGGCGTTGAGGCCGTCGGCGTCGAGCACCAGCGGGACATCGACCGCGGCCAGGACCTCGCGGGCGAGCTCGATCGAGCCAGGATCGCCACCCATGCCCGGGCCGAGAACACCGGCGGCGGCGTGCTCGAAGGCGTGCAGCAGCGCCTTGGCCGATCCGGGCGCGAGGCAACCGTCGCCACCGGGGCAGCCGGCCGACATCACCTCGGGCTGCCCCTGCTCGAAGATCGACTCGAGGTCAGCCGGGACGGCGACGGTCGCGTAGCCGGCGCCGGCCCGGATCGCCGCCAGCGATGACATCCGCACGGCGCCGGTGAGCCCGCGCGAGCCGCCCGCGACCGTCACCTGGCCGGAGCTGAACTTGGTCGAGCGCGGTCCTCGCCGCGGCGCCAGCTCCAGCACCGAGGCGCCGATCGCTCCGGCGGCGGGACGGCCGGGCGCTCCCACCGGGATGCCGATCGGCGTCACCCGCAGCTCGCCGCTGTGCCACTTGCCGGGCGCGACCAGATGGCCGAGCTTGGCGGCGTGAAAGCTGACCGTGACGTCGGCCTCGACCGCGGCCCCCGCTACCTCGCCGCTGGAGGCGTCAACGCCGGAGGCGATGTCGCAGGCGACGACAGGCGCGCCACAGGCGCCGATAGCGGCGATCGCGGCCATGACCGGCTCGCGCGGCTCCCCGGCGAAGCCAGTGCCGAAGATCGCGTCGACGATCGCGCCGGAACCCCCGAGTCGCGCGGCGAGATCACCCCCGTCCACGTGCTCGGCCGGAAAGCGCTCCAGGTTGGCGGCGGCGTCCCCACTCAGCTCGTCTGCCGGCCAGAGCAGCAGCGCCTCGACCTCGAAGCCCGCCTCGCGCAGGTACCTGGCCGCAACCAGCCCGTCGCCGGCGTTGTTGCCCTTGCCGCAGACCACCCGCACCGGCCCAGCGGGCGCAAGCTCCCCGACCGCCTCGGCAACCGCCCGGCCGGCCGCCTCCATCAGCTCCAGCGAGGGAACCCCCTGCTCCTCGATCGCCCAGCGATCGACTGCCCGCATCCCGTCGGCGTCATAGAGGGGTTCGAGCCAGGGCTCCACGATGCCCAGCCTAGATGTCGAAGAGGGAACCGGCATCGATGGGAGGGCCGAGCTCGACAGCCCGCTGCCGAATCTCGAGCAGAGGATCCGCCGCCTCATAGTAGGTACCGCGCTTCGAGCCACGCCGGGTGACCAATCCTGCTCGCGCCATGGCGCCGAGGTCGTTCGTCGCGACCTGCTTAGAGATCTCTTCCAACTCGCTCACCTGAACGCTCTTGCGATGAGACGCATTGCGGATTCGCAAGCCGGTCGCCGCGTCGAACAGGCTGCCGACCACCCGCTCGGGTAGACCGCGCGCGGCACGAAGCTCGTCGATCGCGACCCAGACCTGCTCCGATTCGCGAATGCGTTGCAGGACGTTCGTCGCTTGGATGTAATGCGCTTTCAAGCAGAACCGAACCCAGGCGCGGGCGTCATTCTCAGGATGCCAGGCGCCCTGCCCGATCTCGCCGAGAATGTCGTAGTAGGCCTGGGTATTGGCGCCGAGATACTCCTCGATGCTCATCCACTCCGACGACAGGATCCGGTCCCGAGCCAGAGCCAGCGTCTGCAGACAGCGGGCCATCCGGCCGTTTCCGTCGCGGAAGGGATGAATCATCACGAGGTTCAAATGAGCCATCGCCCCCCGCACCATCGGCGGAGCGTCCTGACGTTCTCGAAGCTGCGCGATCAGCTCGTCGATCAGTTCAGGCACTTCATCTTTCTCCGGGCCTTCGTAGACGATCTTGCCCGTTGCGCTGTTTCGTATCCAGATCGGGCCGGGTCGCCACAGCCCCGGGCTTGCATCCAGGGAGTACTCGGTCATCATGAAATGCAGGCTGCGGATCAACGTCGCCGAATAGGCGAAATGCGGGTCATCGGCAAGCTGGAGGACATATGTCATTGCCCGCCTGTACCCGAGGACCGCTAGCCAATCGCGCTCCTGGGCTTCGGCTGGCTCATCCCCTTCGACTGCCGCCAAGGCGTCCTCGAGGGATACGTCGTACCCCTCGATGCTGTTGGAACCCTGGATAGCCCGCGCGCTCAAAACCCGACGCACCGAGCCCACCCAACGTCGCGGCTCGGCAACCCGGTAGCGGAGCTGTTTTCTCAAGTCCTCGATCCGGGCAAGAGCAGCCGTCTCCGCGGCATCGATATCCGGCATCTCGTAGATCATCGTCCTCGTCCTATTCTTTGATATATAGACGATATCAAAGTTAGATTTGATATTTACAGTTCTACCTTTGAATGATGGAATCAAAACATCATTCAACCCTCCCAGAGCGAGGGGCGATCAGAACGGCTGGAAGATGGCGCTACTTCAGGCCGACGATCAGCTTCGCCGTCGCCAGTTCGCCCTGGCTGGCGGAGCCGAGGGCGAGGAAGCTGATGCTCTTCAGGTACTTCTTTGCTTCTTCGAAGCCTTCGTCGCTGCTGGGGATGAGCGAGTCGGCGAGGCGGAGGGCGGCGCGGCCTTCGGCGAAGCCGGCGATCGGCGTGTCGCCGAGCGAGTCGACCGCGTCGCTGTAGGTCGGGTCTTCGGAGAGGGTCCTGCCCTTGCCCTTTTCCGCGAGCAGGCCGTCGAGGGTGGCCGGCAGGCCGTAGCCGATCGCGATCCGCCCTTCCCTGGCCGCGACGACGAGCGGCTTGTCGCCGAGTTCGGCGCTGTGGACCGAGAAACCCGCGTACTTGCCGCCGAGGACGCTGACGCCGGCGACGTGGGCGCTGTGCAGCAGCGTGACGATGTTGGAGACCGTTTCGACCGCCTGCCCACCCTTGGTGCTGAGCACGAGCGCGCCGCCGAGGCTGCTTTCGCTGTCGCCGGTCGCGAAGACGCCGGCGTCCTGCACGGAGCCGGCCAGCCCTTCAAGGTCGATGCCGAGCTGCTTCAGGCCCTTCTTCAGCTGGTTCGGCGGGATCGTTCCGGGGATGCCCTGTTCGTCGAGGCTGTCGATCGCCTCGTTGAGCTGCTTGCCGAAGCCGGAGACGGCGATGCCGGCGAAGGCGTCTCCCGGCAGTTCGCCGAGCAGCGACGATGCGTCGCCGGTCGGCGCTTCCTGGCCGGCCAGGTCGCTGCTGAATTCGACCGCGACCTGGTCGGAGCCGGGCACGACGCTGGCCACCGCCGTCGCTTCGCTCGGGTCGATGCCGGCGTTCTGCAGGATCTGGCGCGCCGTCGGGCTGATCTGCCCGCCGGACTGGTCGATCAGCTTGCCGACGTCGAAGTAGACGTCGGCGAGGCTGCCGTCGGAGGCGGCGGAGATCGCCTTGGTGAAGGTGTCTTCGGCGCCGAGCGATTCGCCGTTCGATGCGTCCACCGCTTCCTTGAAGACCCGTTCCCCTTCGGCGATGACGAGGAAGTCGCCGACGACGCCGATCGCGTTCCCTTCGGAGCCGCCGACCTCGAAGTCGACCCCTTCATAGGAGGCCGCCTTGTAAGGGTCTTCGCCGGCCTTGGCCTGGCTGTCGACGAATTCCTGGGTCGCGGCGGTATCGGTCGATTCGACGATCGCCCCGGCCCCGCTGAATTCGTTGCCTTCTTCCAGTTGCTCGAAGAAGACCCCGGCGCGCTCGCCCAGCCAGGGTTCGATTTCCTTGCCGAAGTCGACCGGTTCGCCTTCGTCCCGCGCCGAGGCTTCCAGTTTTTCGACGATGTATTCGCCGAGGTCGTCGATCCCGGCGACCCGCTCGGCGATCGCCTCGGTGTTCGACTTCAGCTCGCCTTCGGGCCGCAGCGTGCCTTCGACGAAGACCGGGACGCCGGGGGGCGCGAGCTCGGCGACCTGAGAGCCCGAGGAGCCGCCGCCCCCGCAGCCGGCGCCGAGGGCGATCAGGGCGGCCAGCGCGAGCGCCGCGAAGAGGGGACGAGGCTTCATGCGGCCCGGCATCCTACCGCTGCCGTCACTCGACCGTGACCGTCTTGGCCAGATTGCGGGGCTGGTCGACGTTGAGGCCGCGGGCGCGGGCGATGTCGTAGGCGAGCAGCTGCAGCGGCAGGATCGCCAGGATCGGCTGCAGGATCCAGTCGGTCGCGGCGACCTCGATCGTCTGGTCGGCGACGTCGGTTGCCTTCTCGTCCCCCGCGGTGACGATCGCGATCGTCTCGGCGCCGCGCGCGCGCACCTCTTCGACGTTGGAGAGGACCTTGCCGAGCACCGGGCTCTCGGTCGCCACGCAGACGACCGGCGTCGACTCGTCGAGCAGGGCGATCGGGCCGTGCTTCATCTCGCCGGCGGCGTAGGCGTCGGTCGGGATGTAGGAGACCTCCTTCAGCTTCAGGGCCCCCTCCAGGCAGACGGGCAGGCCGATGTGGCGACCCAGGTAGAGGAAGAACTGCCGGTCGGAAAACGCCCTGGAGACCTCTCCCACACGCTCCTCGCAGCCGGACAGCGTCGACTCCACCTTCGAGGGCAGCGACTTCATCCCGGCAATCAGCTCGGTGAGGCGCTCGGCCGGCAGCGTGCCGCGCAGCTCGGCCAGGCGCAACCCCAGCAGGTACATCGCCGCGACCTGGGCGACGAAGGTCTTGGTCGCGGCGACGCTGATCTCCATGCCGCTGCGCGTGTAGAGGATCGCGTCGGCGTCGCGCGTCGCCTGGCTGCCGAGGATGTTGGTTATCGCCAGGACCGTGGCGCCGCGCTCGCGGGCGAGGCGCATCGCCGCCAGGGTGTCGGCGGTCTCGCCGGACTGGGTTATGCCGATCACCAGGTCGCCCTCCCCCACCACCGGGTTGCGGTAGCGGTACTCGGAGGCGATGTCCATCTCGACCGGCACCCGCGCCCACTCCTCGATCGCGTAGCGACCGACCAGGCCGGCGTGGTAGGAGGTTCCGCAGGCGACGATCACGATCCGCCTCAGGCCGCGCAGGAAGTCATCGTCCAGCTCGACCTCGGAGAAGTCGACCCCGTCGTCGCCGGGCAGCCGGTCGGCGATCGTTTCGGCGACGGCATCGGCCTGTTCGTGGATCTCCTTCAGCATGAAGGTCTCGTAGCCGTCCTTCTCGGCGGCGGCCTCGTCCCAGTCGATCTCTTCTGCGGCGCGCTCGACCGGGTTGCCCTCCGCGTCGGTGATCGTCACCCCGGCGGCGTCGATGGTGACGACCTCGTCGTTCTCGATCGCCACCGCCTGCCGCGTCTCGGCGAGGAAGGCGGGGATCGCCGAGGCGAGGAAGCTCTCGCCCTCGCCGATGCCGGCGACCAGCGGACACTCCCTGCGCGCCCCGACGAGCTGGTCGGGACGGTCGGCGTGCATGGCGACGAAGGCGTAGTGGCCGCGGAGGTCGGCGAAGGCGGCGCGGACGGCGGCGGCCAGGTCGCCCTCGTAGTGCCGGGCGATCAGGTGGGCGACCACCTCGGCGTCGGTTTCCGAGCTGAACTCCTGCCCCTCGGACTCGAGCCGGGCGCGCAGTCTCGCGTGGTTCTCGACGATCCCGTTGAGGACGATGTGGACCCGGTCCGATGTGTCGCTGTGCGGATGCGCGTTCTCCTCGGTGACCTTGCCGTGGGTGGCCCAGCGGGTATGGGCGACGCCGGTCGTCGCCGGAGCGGCGGCGACGGCTACGCCACCGCCGTTCTCTCGCTCGCCCATCGCGGCGCGCAGGTTGGCGAGGTTGCCGACCGCACGCACGCTCTCGACGCTCCCGTCCTCGATCACCGAGACGCCGGCGGAGTCATACCCCCGGTATTCGAGCTTCTCCAGGCCGGCGACCAAGAGGTCGCGGCAGGGCCGTCCCCCGACATATCCGACGATTCCGCACATAGAAGGCCGTCAAGGGTAGACGGTGACTCGTGTCAGCCCAGCTCCTGGCGGACCAGGTCGGCAAGGCGCTTGCAGACCGCGTCGGCCTCCTCGGCGCTCGGCGCCTCGGCCATGACGCGCACCAGCGGCTCGGTGCCGGAGGGACGCAGGAGCACACGGCCGCGACCCGCCAGCTGATCTCCCTCCCGCTCGACCGCCTCCCAGACGGCGGTCGCGCCGGCGATCGCCTCGCGGTCGGCGACCTCGACGTTGACCAGCTTCTGCGGCAGCTTCTCCATCGCCTCGACCGAGGCCAGGTCACGGTCGCCGAGCTCTCGCATCGTCATCAGCGCGGCGGCGAGGCCATCGCCGGTGGCGGCGAAACGCGTGTCGATGATGTGGCCCGACTGCTCGCCGCCCAGGGCCCAGCCGCGCTCGCGCAGCTCGTCGAGGACGTAGCGGTCGCCGACCCTGGTCACCGCGACCTCGATCCCCGCCGCCTCCATCGCCTGGTGGAAGCCATAGTTGCTCATCACGGTCACGGCGACACCGCCGCCGAGCTCACCGCGCCCGGCCTGGCCACGTGCCAGCAGGGCGATCAGCTCGTCGCCGTCGTGCCCGCGACCGCTGCCGTCGACCGCGAGCACCCGGTCGCCGTCGCCGTCGAAGGCGAAACCGACCGTTGCCCCCGAGGAGACGACGTGCTCGGCCAGGTGGTCGAGACAGGTCGACCCGCAGCCGTCGTTGATGTTGCGCCCGTCCGGCTCGACCGCGACCGCGTGGACCTCGGCGCCGAGTCGCTCGAAGATCGCCGGCGCGACCCGGTGGGTGGCGCCGTTGGCGCAGTCGAGCGCAACCCTGACGCCGGAGAGATCGAGTGGGAAGGCGGACTCGAGCGCGCGTAGATAATCCTCCGCGCCACCCTCCAGCTCGCGGACGCGCCCGGGCCCGGCGGGCTCAGGTCCGGCCTCGAGCACAGCCTCCATCCGCGCCTCGGTCTCGTCGGCGAGCTTGGTCCCGGTGGCGCTGAAGAACTTGATGCCGTTGTCCCGGTAGGGGTTGTGGGAGGCGGAGACGACGGCGGCGAGGTCCAGGCCCAGCTTGCGGACGAGAACCGCGGCGGCGGGCGTCGGCAGGACACCGGCGAGCAGCGCGTCCCCCCCGGCCTCGGCCACCCCGGCGGCAAGCGCCGCTTCCAGCATCGGTCCCGACTCCCGCGTGTCGCGGACGATCAGCACTTGTGGGCGCGTAGCCTCCAATGATGCGGTTGCCGCCCGACCAAGAGCTAGCGCCAACTCCGCGGTCAGAAACGTTCCGGCCTCTCCCCGAACGCCATCCGTTCCAAAGAGCTTTCTGTCAGACATAAGTCGGAGCGTTGAGGCGAGCGAAAATCAAGTCTGGGTAGGACGCAGGGCGGCCGGTGAGGGGAGCGCACTGTTCCGTGCGTGACCCGATCCGGCCGACCGAGGACACCCCCAGACGCAGATTTGCAGCCGCCTCAACGCTTCGAGAACTGCGGCCGCTTGCGCGCCTTCTTCAGCCCCGCCTTGCGTCGCTCCTTGGCGCGCGCGTCGCGGGTGAGGAAGCCACGCCGCTTGAGCTCGCCACGGAGCTCGGGGTCGACCTCGATCAGCGCTCGCGAGATGCCGTGGCGCACGGCGCCGGCCTGGCCGCTGACGCCACCGCCGTGGACGCGGACGCGGACATCGACGTTGCCCTCGTAGCCGGTGATCGCGAGCGGCTGGCGCGCCGTCGTCTGGTGCAGCGGCCGGGGGAAGAACTCCTCGATCGAGCGCCCGTTGATCGTGAAGGCGCCGCCGCCGGCCAGCAGGGTGACGCGAGCGATCGCGTTCTTGCGTTTGCCGGTCGCCAGGAAGCGGGCGTCTCCCTCGATCTTGGCTGGGGCCCGGCTCGCCGCCTGCTCCTCGTCGTCGGCGTCGCCGACGAGCGCAGCCTCACGCGCCCGCTGCTCCTCTTCCTCGGCTTCCTTGCGAGCCTGCTCCTCAGCGCTGAGCGGCCGCTCGTCCTGTTCAACCGCGATCGGCTCCAGATCGGCCCCCGGAATGACGTCCTTCTTCTTCTCGGCCCTGGGCTCCTCAGCCTCCCCGACGACCTCGGACTCCTCCACAGGCGCCTCCTCGGGCTCAGCGTCCTCCTCCTGCTCAGCAACGGGAGACTCAGCCGGCTCCTCCGCGGGGGCCTCGTCCTGCGACTCCTCAGACTCCTCACCCGTGGGTGGCGTGGGGTCTGGGGTCTCCGGCGGGTGAGCCGGAGACTCCTGCCCCGCGACAGGACCCGCGGCTGAGGCGTCCGAGCCCTCGTCGGTCGAAGCCTCCTCAGGCGTCTCCGGAGTCTCCAGGTCTTTCTGCTCGTCTGCCATCAAGTCGTCTCCATCGGCTGTGGTTTCTGCGCCGCATGCGGATGATCCGGCCCCGCATACACCTTCAGCTTGGTCAGCTGCTTGCGGCCAAGACGGTTGCGGGGAAGCATCCCCTTCACCGCCTTGCGGATCACCTCCTCGGGGCGGCGGTCGAGCATCTCGGCAAGGGTGCGGGACTTGATCCCACCCGGGTAGCCGCTGTGGCGCCAGTAGCGCTTCTGCTCCATCTTTTTCCCGGTGACCCGGATCTTCTCCGCGTTGACGACGACGACGAAGTCGCCGGTGTCGACGTGCGGGGTGTACTCGGGCTTGCGCTTACCGCGCAGGGCGTCGGCGATCCGCGTCGCCAAACGGCCCAGGGTCTGGCCCTCGGCATCGACGACGAGCCAGTTTCGCTCGCGGTCGGACGGTTTGGCTACGTAGGTCTTCATCAGAGAAAAGCCGCGGGGAAGCCCCAGCGGCTCCGGGATGATAGCCGTCAACCGACCTCCGCGCGCAGGCGCATACCGTCGCGGGCGCACTCCGCACCCGTCGGGCTCCGTCCTTATACTGCCGCCCGGCAATAGCCGAATCCCAGCCGCGCAGCGGATGGGAGCGGAGGAACCGCAGGGACCTTGCAGGTCCCAGGGGCGAATCGGACGAAGCACTGTCCGTAGCGCATCTCTTTCAGCGCGAGCCCGACAGCTAACTCCGCAGGCGAACGAAAGAGAGGGCACGTGGCACGCAGCGGGCTGGGCGCCAGGCCTTGGCTTGGTGGATCGATATCGATAATCGCGCTGGCGGTCTTCTTCGCCTGCGTCGTGGCGCCGGCCTCGGCGCTGACCGGCGGCGCGCCGACGCCGATCGGCAGCGCCCCTCCCCCGCCGAGCCGCAGCGGCACGCCCGATCCGGCGCCGTCCAGCGGCACGCTGAGCCTGGTATCGGCCAAGACCTGGCCTCGAAAGTCCTTCTTCTACGGCGCCCGCGCACCGCGCCTGAGCTACGAAATCGGCAGCGACCAGGCGAGCAACGACCTCCGCGTCGACGTGGTCGACGAAGCTCGCGAAACGGTCGCGAGCTTCTTCCGCAACGACATCGCCCCCGAAACGCCCGACAGCGTCCGCTGGGACGGCATGGCAGGCGACGGCCGCCCGGCGCCGAACGGCCGCTACTCGTTCCGGATCGTGCCGCAGGCCGGCGGCGGGGTCGCCCGTCCGGCCACCTCCTCGGCCGCCGCCGGACCGCTCAGCCTCAGCTTCGACCTCTACGGCTACGCCTTCCCGATCCTCGGCCCCCACGACTACGGCGGAGCTGCCGGCCGCTTCGGCGCCGCCCGCTCCGGCCACACCCACGAGGGCCAGGACGTGATGGCGAAATGCGGCACGCCCCTCGTCGCCGCCCGCGGCGGCACGGTCCAGTACAACGGCTACGAGGCCGCCGCCGGCAACTACATCGTCATCGACGGCAAGGGAACCGGCTTCGACTTCGCCTACATGCACCTGCTCGAACCCTCGCCGCTGAAGGAGGGAATGGCGGTCCGCACCGGCGAACCGATCGGCGTCGTCGGCGAGACCGGCGACGCGACGGCCTGCCACCTCCACTTCGAGATCTGGACCGCCCCCGGCTGGTACGAAGGCGGCAGCCCGATCGACCCGCTGCCCTTCCTCGAAGAGTGGGACAGCTACTCATGAGAACGGTTATCATTATCCGGCCGTCCTCTTAGCAGTGCGGCCCCACAGCTCGATCAGGGCCAGGCCGAGGGCGACAGGCACCGTGGCCGGCAGCGTGTCGACGGCGAAGAAGAGCAGATCGAACGCGAGGGCGAGCCCGGCGACCAGCCACGCGCCTCGCATCTGGAGTCGAGGAGAGGCGGCGAGCAGGGAGCCCAGCGTGGCGGCTGCGAAGAAGTCGCCGAAGCCCATCAGCGCGTCACCGAGATGGACCACCTGCAGGCGCGGCAGGCCGCTCGGCGCGGCGGCGGTCAAGACGGCGTTGGGCCCCTGGAGAAGATTCGTGGCGACGAACCAGGTGTCGACGGCGGCCATCGCGTAGATCCCCAGCTTCAGCCAGAGCGCCGGCGCCACCGAGACCAGCAGCCAGCCGAGCCCGACGCAGCCGAGCGCGGTCAGCGCCGTCGCCGCGGCCTCGCCGAGGAGCGAGCCCGGCGCGGCCCAGGCGATGACGAACAGCGGTGCGACCGCCGCTCCCCACTCCGGCCGGGCCCCGTGGATCAGCCAGCCCAGCGCCAGCGCCGCGAAGGGCGGCACGGCGACCAGGGCCAACCAGGAGAGGACGGTCGCAGATTCCCCTTTGAGGGCGACGACCCCGATCACGACGACGATCGAGAGCGCGGGAACCAGCGCCCACCAGGGACTGCGAAACGCATCGAGCCAGGCAAACCGCCGCGCCCGCGGCAGCGCGACAAGCGCCGCCTGCAAAAGGCTGAGGGTCGCTATCGAGACAGCGAACGACGGCATCGCCCACGCCCGAAGCGACTGGCCGACGGCAGGACCCATCCCGGTAGGGGTGGAACGTCTTGTACTTTTTCGGCGCCGGCCCACGGGCGGCAGCCTGAAAAGGCTTCACCGAAAAAGTTAAGTGGAACCCCTACCGGGATGGGTCCTACTCCCACTCGATCGTGGCGGGCGGCTTTGAGGAGATATCGAGAGCAACCCTGTTCACATCCTTGATCTCGTTGATGATCCGGTTGGAGACGCGCTCGAGCAGGTCGTAGGGGAGGCGCGCCCAGTCGGCGGTCATCGCGTCGTCGGAGGTGACCGCGCGGATCACGATCGGGTAGGCGTAGGTGCGGCCGTCCCCCTGCACTCCGACCGAGCGCACGACCGGCAGCACGCAGAAGGACTGCCAGAGCCGGCGGTAGAGCTCGGCGGCGCGGATCTCCTCCTGCAGGATCGCGTCGGCGGCGCGGAGGATGTCGAGCCGCTCCCTGTTCACCTCGCCGCCGACGATCCGGATCCCCAGCCCCGGCCCCGGGAAGGGCTGGCGCCAGACCATCCGCTCGGGCATGCCGAGCTCGGCGCCGACCGCGCGCACCTCGTCCTTGAACAGCATCCGCAACGGCTCGACCAGCTCGAACTCGAGGTCCTCGGGAAGACCGCCGACGTTGTGGTGCGACTTGATCGTCGCCGCGTGATCGCTGCCGCCGGACTCGATCACGTCGGAATAGAGGGTGCCCTGGACGAGGAAGTCGACCTCCTCTAGCTTCGCCGCCTCCTCCTCGAAGACGCGGATGAACTCCTCGCCGATGATCTTGCGCTTGCGCTCGGGCTCGTCGACCCCGGCCAGCCTGGCGAGGAAGCGCTCTTCGGCATCGACGTGGACGAGCGGGATGCCGAACTGGCCGAACGCCTCGACCACCTGCTCGGCCTCGTTCAGCCGCATCAGGCCGTGGTCGACGAAGACGCAGGTCAACTGCTCCCCCACCGCCCTGTGGACGAGCAGGGCCGCGACCGAGGAGTCGACGCCGCCCGAAAGGCCACAGATCACCTGGCCGTCGCCGACCTGAGCCCGGATCGCCGCGACCTGCTCGGCGATCACGGACTGCGGCGACCATTGCTCCTCGCAGCCGGCGATCTCGCGCAGGAAGCGGGTCAGGACCTCGGTCCCGTAGGGAGTGTGGACGACCTCGGGGTGGAACTGGATGCCGTAGAGGCCGCGATCGGGCGCCTCGCAGGCCGCGACCGGCGAGGCCGGCGTCGAGGCCAGCGCGGTGAAGCCCGGCGGCGGCTCGAAGACCGTGTCGCGGTGGCTCATCCAGCAGCTCTGCTCCTCCGGCAGCCCGCCCAGCAGCCGGCCGCCCTCGTTGCGCAGCGTCAGCTCGGCCCGTCCGAACTCCCCCGACTCCGCCCCTTCGACCTTGCCCCCCAGCGCCTGGACCATCGCCTGCATCCCGTAACAGATCCCCAGCATCGGAATCCCCAGGTCAAGCAGCTCCGTGGGAAACGCCGGCGCCCCAGGCTCATAGACCGAAGCAGGACCACCCGAGAGCACAAGAGCCCTCGGCGCCCGCTCCCGGATCGACTCCGCCGACGCAGTGGCGGGCAGCAGCTCGGCAAACACCCCACATTCCCGAATCCGCCGAGCGATCAGCTGCGAGTACTGCCCCCCGAAATCAAGAACCAGAACCTCCTCGACGGCATGGGCTCCATCGGGCGCGTTTTCGGCCGGAGCGTCGCTTTGCGCTTTCAGGAGCGCGTCACTCACTTTTCTTCCGGTGGGTGGCGCGGCGGCGGGGGTCCCCCATAGCGGAGGGCGCACGAAGCGCGTCCGAGCACATGGGGGAGGGCCGCCGCGACAGGACCCACCGGCCGATAAGCGAGCGTCCCTCAGTCATCCGAAACCGCAACCCCCGCCGAAACGGCAGCCCGCCCGTTGGAGCCCATGCCCACCGACTGCTCGTTCTGCAGCTTCTTCCCCTCGCTCATCAGCGCCGGCGCGACCATCACCTCGGCCCGCTGAAAGGAGCGGATGTCCTCGTAGCCGGTCGTCGCCATCGAGGTTTTCAGCGCTCCCATCAGGTTGAAGGTGCCGTCGTTCTCCTGCGCCGGACCGAGCAGGATCTCCTCCATCGTCCCGTCCTGCTTGGTCGAGACCCGGGTTCCGCGCGGCAGCGAGGGATGGAAGGTCGCCATCCCCCAGTGGAAGCCGCGACCCGGCGCCTCCTTGGCGCGGGCGAGAGGGGAGCCGACCATCACCGCATCGGCGCCGACCGCGATCGCCTTGGAGACGTCGCCGCCGGTGCGCATGCCGCCGTCGGCGATCACGTTGACGTACTCGCCGGTCTCCAGCATGTGCTGGGCGCGAGCGGCCGCGACGTCGGCGATCGCCGTCGCCTGCGGCACGCCGATGCCGAGCACGCCGCGGGTGGTGCAGGCGGCGCCGGGGCCGACCCCGACGAGAACGCCGACCGCGCCGGTCCGCATCAGGTGCAGCCCGGTCGAGTAGGAGGCGCAGCCGCCGACCACGGTCGGCACCGGCACCTCGGAGATGAACTCCTTGAGGTTGAGCGGCTCGACCGTGGTCGAGACGTGTTCGGCCGAGATCACGGTGCCCTGGATGACGAGGATGTCGATCCCCGCCTCGACCGCGATCTCGTAGTGCTCACGCACCTTCTGCGGCGTCAGCGAGCCGCAGGCGACCGCGCCGCGCTCCTTGATCTCGGCGACCCGCCTGCCGATCAGCTCCGGCTTGACCGGCTCGGTGTAGATCTCCTGCATGATCCGGGTCGCCTCGTGCTTGGGCGCCGCGGCGACCTTCTCGAGCTGCTCTTCGGCGTTCTCGAAGCGGGTCCAGATCCCCTCCAGGTTGAGCACCCCCAGGCCGCCGAGCTGGTTGACGAGGACCGCCGTGTCGGGACTGACCACACCGTCCATCGCCGAGGCGACCAGGGGCAGCTCGAAGCGGTAGGGACCGAGGTCCCAGCTGATGTCTATGTCGTCGGGATCGCGGGTGCGGCGCGACGGAACGATCGCGATGTCATCGAATCCGTAGGCGCGCCTCCCCTTCTTGCCTCGACCGATGTCGATCTCCAAATCGATCCTCCAAGGAAGTGGTGGCGTTGAACAGCCAGCCTACACTTCCGCGTGGACCCCCAGGTCGCGCACCTCGACCTCGTCGAGCAGCCGCTCGACCCGGCGGCGGTCGACCGTGCCGGCGCCGAAGTGCTGGGTCGACTCGGCGCCGCAGGCGACGCCGTAGGCGAGGCATTCCTCCGGCTCCCGGCCGTCGTACATGCCGGCCACATATCCGGCGAGGAAGGCGTCCCCGGAGCCGACCGTGGAAACCGGATCCAACGGCCTGGTGCGGACTTCGAGCAGGCGCCGCTCGGCGCCCTCGCCGACGACGGCGACGCAGCCGTCGGGCCGCGTGATCGCGGCTTCCCCGGCGCCGAGCCGGACCAGCTCGGAGAGGCCCTGGACGAGGTCGTCGCCGTCGGAGAACTCCTGCCCGACCAGCTCCTCGGCCTCGCGCTCGTTGGGGGTGACGACCGACGCGCCGGCGCGCAGGCCGGCCAGCATCGCCTCGCCCTCGGAATCGAGGATCGACCTGACGCCGCACTCGCGAAGATCCTCGACCAGGCGCGCGTAGAGCTCGGCGCCGGCGCCGGGAGGCAGGCTGCCGGCCAGCACGCAGATCTTCGCCCCGCAGGCCAGGTAGCGCAGCCGCTCGACCAGCCGCTCGACCTCCTCCGGGCTGACCGCCGGGCCGCGCTCGTTGATCTCGGTCTGCTCGCCCGAGGTCGGGTCGACGACCGCCATGTTGATCCGCGTCTCGGCCGCGATCCAGGTGAAGTCGGTCAGGATCGCCTCGTTGCGCAGCTGTTCCAGCATCCGGTTTCCGGTCGGCCCGCCGGCGAAGCCGGCGGCGATCACCGGCCGGCCGAGCAGGCGCAGCGCGCGGGCGACGTTTATCCCCTTGCCGCCGGCGACCGTGCGGCTCTCGACCGCCCGGTGGCGGTGGCCGAGGCGGAAGTTCGGAACGGCGACCGTGCGGTCGATCGCGGCGTTGAGGGTTACGGTGAGAATCATCTCGTGCGGCGCCTCCTCATGAGGACTACGGCGATCAGTATCGCCGACAACGCCAAGCCGATCCAGAGCAGGTTGTCTTCGGCGAAGCTGCGCAGCCGCTCGAACGTGGTTGCCTTCGGCACCGCGCGGCCCGCCCGCAGCGGCACGGAGGCGGTCGGCAGGCCGTCGACGCGGACGACCGCCCTGCCCAGCCTGGCTCCGCGCCGCAGCGGCCCCTCGACCTCTGCGGGCGCCCGCACGGAGACCGTCATCCGCTGATCCCTGCGCAGGCCGACGGCCACGGTCCGCGCGGCGCGCAGCGCCAGCCCGCCGCCTGCATACCGGATCGACGGTTCGGCGAGCGCCTGGCCGGCATGGATCGGCACACGCCTGCGGTACTCCGAGAAGCCGTATTCGAGCAGCCGCAGGGTGTCGTCGAAGCGATCTTCGTCGGTCTCGGCGCCGACCACGGCGGCGATCAGCTCGACCCCCCTGCGCCGCCCCGAACCGACGAGGACGTACCTGGCGCCGAAGGTGTGCCCGGTCTTGACCCCGTTCACCCAGGGCGCCATCGAGAGCAGCTCGTCGATCGTCGAGATCCGCCGCTGCGGCCGGACGCTGCGCAACACCGCGCTGCGCGAGGCGGCGATCTTGGCGAAGGTCGGGATCGCCAGCAGGCGCCGGGTGAGGGCGACGAGGTCACCGGCGCTCGAGTGGTTGCCGCGCTGGTCGAGGCCGATCGGGTTGGCGTAGTGCGTGTGGGAGAGCCCGAGCGCCGCGGCGTAGCGGTTCATCTGGCCGACGAAGCGCCGCTCCGAGCCGGCGGCGGCGCGAGCGAGGTCATAGGCGGCGTCGTTGCCGCTGCGCAGGATCAGGCCATAGAGCAGGTCGCGGACGCTGATCCGCTGCCCGGGCCGCAGCCCCAGCAACGACTCGCCGTATTCGGCTTCGTAGGGAGCGGCGCGAACGATCTTGTCCAACGGCAGCTCGTGCAGAGCCACATAAGCGGTCATCAACTTGGTCGTGCTGGCCACCGGCAGCTGGCGAGAGATCGCGTGCGACGCCAGCACTTCCCCCGTGCGCGCGTCGACCAGCGCCCAAGACCGCGCATCTATCTGAGGCTTCTCTCCCGCCGGTGGCGCGGTAGGGGGGACCGCCCCTGAGGACGCTTCAGCGCCCGCAAGGGGTGGTGGGTCCCCTACCGTGACAGGACCCGCGGCTGAGAGCGCCACGAAGAACAACGCCGCCAGGCGACGCGCGCTCACCGCAGCTTCAGCTTTTCCCCCGAGATCAGGATCTGGGGGTCGACCCCGGGATTCAGCTTGAGGATGACCGCCACCGAGACACCGGTCCGGTGTGCGATCGAGGTGAGCGTGTCGCCGCTCTGCACTTCGTAGGTCTTGGGGGCGTGCACGGGCGCATGGCTCTGCTTCACGTGTCCGGCCTGGCCCGACCCGCCGCCGGAACCCCCTCCGCCATCGCCGCCGCCGAGCGCCGTCGCGATCACGACGATCACGACGACGAAGCCGCAGAGGACCGCGGCGGCGGCGAAAAATCTGGCGGGTGCTCTGGAGCTCAGCCCTAGCCCTTGACCTTGGCCTTCAGCGCCGAGCCGGCGGAGAAGCGGGGCACCTTGCCACCGGGGATCGTGATCCGCTCGCCCGTGCGCGGGTTGACGCCCTGGCGCGGTCCGCGCTCTGCGACGTGAAATTTGCCGAAGCCGGTGAAGCTGACCTCGCCGCCGCCGCTCAGGGTCTCGGTGATCGTCTCGAGCACCGCGTCGAGCGCATCGCTTGCGCCCTTCTTGCTGCCCACCCGCTCATCCGATGCCAGTTGATCCAGAAATTCAGCCTTGGTCACGTCGAAGCTCCTCCGTCGAGTCGTTGAGGTCGGGCGGCAATCTAACAGCGACGGCGGGCGTAAGTCCGCTCTGGGCCTCGATTCCGGCCCTGGCGGGTCAGGATCCGCTGACCGTCATCTCGCCGATCAGCAGCGGCGGGGTGCTGACCGAGCCGCCGAAGGGCACCCAGCGCGACTCGGACCCGGCAGCCAGCACCGCGCGCAGCATCGAGACCAGATCGCCGGCGATCGTGAACTCGCGCAGGGGAGCGCCGAGCTCGCCGTCGCGGATCGTCCGCCCCGACGCCCCGACCGAGAACACGCCGGTGACCGGATTGACCCCCGAGTGCAGGCCGGCGACGTCGTTTATGTAGACCGCGTCGCCGGCCTCGCGCAGGAGCTGTGCGAGGCTCGCGGCGCCGGGGCTGACGATCAGGTTGGAGGCCGATACGCCCGGCGGCGAGCGGTAGCCGGAGCGCCCCGCGTTGGCGGTCGTGAGCGCACCGCCGCGACGCGCCGTGTAGGTGTCGTAGAGATAGGTCTGCAGGCGGCCCGCCTCGATCAGCGCCGTGCGCCGGCGCGGGGTTCCCTCGGCGTCGACCGGAGCGCTGGCGAAGCCCTCCGGCTCGAGGCCGTCGTCGTCGAGCGCGAACGCGTCGGCGGCGACCTCCTCGCCGAGTCGCCCGGCGAGCGGGGAGCGCCCGCGCTGCACCGCGTCGGCGCCCACCGCACGGCCGAGCAGGCCGACGAAGCCGGCGGCGACGGTCGGGTCGAGCACGACCGGGCAGGCGCGAGAGGCCGGCTTCGAGGAGCCGATCATCTCGGCCGCCCGCTCGGCGCCCTCGCGGCCGATCGCAACCGGATCGAGTCCCCCCGGACCGCGCGCGAGGCCGAAGCCGAGCCCGGTCTCACGACCGTCCTTCCCCTCGGCCAGCGCCTGCAGGTAGGCGTAGCAGCTCGTCGTCTCGTACTCGCCGCCGGGCGCGGAGGAGGAGGCGATCGCGACCCGTTCGGCGCTGTCGAAGTAGACGGCCTGCTCGACCGCGACGATTCTGGGGTCGGAATCGAGCGCGCGGCGCTCGACGGCCAGGGCCAGGTCGGCGATCTGCGCGGGCGACCACGCCGCCCGCGAGGCGTCGCTCAAGCCCTCGAGGACGGGCAGCTCGCCTCCTCCGTCGACGGGACCGGCGAACTCGTCCTCGTCGGCCGCGCGGCCGGCCTCGACCGCGCGGGCGGCGATCGCCTCGATACCGGCCGGCGAGAGGTCGGTCCCGAAACCGTAGCCGACCCGCCCGCCGATCCAGACGCGCAGGCCGAGGCCGCGCTGGGTCGCCGCGGTCAGGCTCTCGACCGCGCCGTCGTGGACGCGGACCTCGCGGTTCTCCGCTTCGCTGACGTAGGCCTCGGCGTCGCCGGCGCCCGTCGCGACGGCGGCCTCGACCGCGCTCGCAGCCAACCCGGTGAGGTCTGTCACGCCCGCGTCCCCCCGACCGTCATCGCGGCGATCCGGACGTGCCCCTGGCCGGTGCCGACGGGCACTTTCTGGCCTCCCTTGCCGCAGATGCCGGTCTTCATCCAGAAGTCGTCACCGACGGCGTCGATCGCGGCCAGCGCCTCGAGGCGGTTGCCGACCAGGGTGGCGCCGCGGCAGGGACGGGTCGCCTTGCCGCCCTCGATCAGGTAGCCCTCGTTGACGCCGAAGACGAAATCGCCGGTCGCCGGGTCGACCTGGCCGCCGGCGAAGGAGACCGCGTAGAAGCCCCGCTCGACGTCGGCGATGATCGCCTCCGGCTCGGCGTCGCCGGGGGCGATGTAGGTGTTCGTCATGCGCGGGATCGGCAGGTATCGAAAGCTCTCGCGGCGACCGTTTCCGGTCTGCGCGACACGATCGCGCTCGGCGCTCTGGCGGTCGTGGAGAAAGCCGACCAGGCGGCCGTCCTCGATCAGCTTGGTCTTCTGAGTCGGCGCCCCCTCGTCGTCGATCGCGTCGCTCCCCCACTCCCCCGGCATACGGCCGTCGTCATAGGCGGTGAGCAGGGGCCGGGCGACCGCCTCGCCGAGCTTGCCGGCGTAGACGCTGGCGCCCTTCTGCACGTGGTCGGCCTCGAGCCCGTGCCCGGTCATCTCGTGGAAGAGGACGCCGCCGAAGCCGCCGCCGACCACGACCGGCATCGAGCCGGTCGGCGCCGGGCCGGCGTCGAGCAGGACGAGCGCCTTGCGCGCGGCGGCGGCGGCGATCGCGGCGGGGTCGTCGTCGAAGAGCTCGAAGCCGCGGTGCCCGCCGAGGGTCTCGGCGCCGGTCTCGACCCGGTCGCCGCGGCGGGCGACGACCTGGGCGCCGATCCGCACCCTGGTGCGATCGTCGCCGCTCAGCAAACCGGTGGAGTTGGCGACGGCGACCTCGCGCCGCGCCTCGCCGTAGGAGGCCGACACCTGGGCGATCTCATCCCCGGCCGAGCGGGCGCGCTCGTCCAGCTCGCGCAGCAGCTCCGCCTTGCGCGCGGCGGGAACGTCGCCCGGGGGGCGCTCGACCGGCTGCGGCGTGCTCTCATCGGCGCTCAGCGGGCGCGGCTCGGCGCGATCGCCGCGCAGCGCGGCCGCCGCCTCGCCGGCGGCTCGCTCGATGTCGGCTGGGTCGAGGCCGTCGACGTGGGCGAAGTAGGTCGTGCCGCCGCTCAGCACCCGTACCCCGGCGCCCTCTTCGGCGCCGCTCTGCACCGACTCGATCCGCGCCTCGTCGATCGCCAGGGTCAGGCCGCTGCGCCGTTCGGCAAAGACCTCGGCGAACTCGCCGCCGTGGGCGAGGGCGCGGGCGATGACCCGCTCGGCGACCGCCGGGTCGAGCAGGTCTTCAGCGCCCATCATGCCCGCCTGGCGCGTTTCCGGTCCATTTCACCGGAAAAGCGCCAGGGCCATCAGACGTCATCGGCGCTTCCCCGCAACCTCGATCAGCCGACCCGCGGCGACGAACAGCTCGCCGCCCGCTGCCGAGTCACCAGCGAGGTCCTCGGCTCGACCCCCCCTGTAGTAGAGACGGGCGAAGGGACGGCGCGAGGCGCGCCGGCGGCGCATGTAGGCGGCGGCCTCGTCGGCATACCCCGAGACCCGGTCGAGGAGGACGCGGTGCGGCTTAGGCGGCATTTCCCTCCCCGTTCGGCGAGCGCTTCCGACTTTTGCGGGCCTCTGGCCCCTTCAAAGTCGGCAGCGGCTTTGCGGCCGCGAGGTCGCGCAGCACCGCGCGCATGTCGAAGAAGGTCAGCGAGGCCAGCGCGAAGCGCTCGGTCACGACGACCGCCGCCAGGCCGCCGTGGCGCAGGGCGAAGACCTCGCCCTGCTCGGTGCCGATGTGAACCTGCTCGACCGGCTCCCCGCCGGCGCGATCGGCGACCTCGAACAGCGTCGCCGCGTCCTCGCGCCAGCGCTCCGGGCGATCGCTCGCGGCAAGAACCTCCCCCTCCGCGTCGAGGATGGCGGCTCCGCGCAGGTCGAGCGACATCTCGGCCAGATAGGCGAGCGCGCCCGCGGCGGCATCGCCTGGAACAACCCCGGTCGCGGCATCGTCGGGCATCTGCGTGAAAATACCGGCCCGTGTCCCTGGCCCGCGCCTCCTGGATCACCGTCGTCGCCATCTGTGCGATCGCCGCCGTCCTCTTCGCGATCAGCGGCTACACCGGCTACACGGTCACGGTGATCGCCGTCGGCCTCGCCGCAGCCGTGAATCTGCTGCCGGGTCCGTAGGCTTCAGCCGGCCCGAAAGGGCCCAGAGCGCTCGCGGCCCAGATCTCGCAGCGAGGTCTCGGGCTCAACGTGGATCAGAACCTCGGCGCGGCGAATTTCGGCCTCGATCTCGCCGCGCATCTGGTGGGCGAGCTCATGGGCGCGCTCGAGGCTGGTCCCCGAGCGGTACTGGACGTGGAAGTCGATGTAGCGGCGGCTGCCGGCGCGGCGGGCGCGCAGCTTGTGGTAACCGGCGACCTCGGGCGTCCGGGCTGCGGCGATCGCCGCCTCGATCCGGTCCATCTCCTCGCCGGGCAGAGCTTCGTCGACCAGCACGCCCGAGGAGCGGCGCAGGATCCTCAGGCCCGCGGCGACGATCGCCGCGGCCACGAGGAGGGCGGTGATCGAGTCGAAGGCGACTATGCCGGTGACCTGGACCAGCGCGAGGCCGGCGAGGACACCGGCCGAGGTGAGGGCATCCGTGCGCAGGTGGGCGGCGTCGGCCTCGAGCGCCGGAGAGTCGTCCTCCCGCGCCCGCCGCGAGAGGACCGAGGAGACGACCAGGTTGGCGAGGACGGAGAAGCCCATCACGGCGATGCCGACGCCGAGGGTCTCGACCTGGGACCCGACCACCAGACGATGGGTCGCCTCGAAGACGATGATCCCGGCTCCGACCAGGATCAGCATTCCCTCGATCGCCGCCGCCAGGCTCTCGACCTTCTCGTGGCCGTAGGGGTGGTCGGCATCGGCCGGCTCGCCCGCTTTGCGCACCGAGACGAAGGCGATGACCGAGGCGACCAGGTCGATCAGCGAGTGGACCGCCTCGGTGACGATCGCGATCGAGCCGGTGATCGCCCCGGCGGCGAGCTTGAGCGCGATCAGGATCAGGTTGGAGGCGATCGAGAGCGCCGCCGCGCCGCTTTTGCTGCGGATCATCGCTCCGCCGGCGCCGCCCCGCCGGCGCGGGCCTGCAGGTGGCGAGCCAGCAGTCTCGCCGCCCGGCCGCGGTGGCTGATCTCGTTCTTCTCCGCCTGGCTGATCTCGGAGTAGGTCCGGCGATCGTCGGGGCCGGTCGCGGCGGGGACGAAGGCCGGGTCGTAGCCGAAGCCGCCCTCGCCGCGCGCGCTCTCGATCAGCTGACCGTCGCAGCGGGCCTCGAAGACGTGCTCTGAGCCGTCTGCTTCGACCAGCGCCAGGGCGCAGACGTAGTATGCGCCGCGCTCCGCGCCGGCCGCGGCGACCTCGCGCAGCAGCTTCTCCAGGTTCTCCTCGTCGCTGGCGCCCGCGCCGCCGTAGCGCGCGGAATGGATCCCGGGCCGCCCGCCGAGCGCCACGGCGCCGATCCCCGAGTCGTCCGCGATCGCCGCTTCGCCGGTCGCCGCGTGCGCCGCACGCGCCTTCTCGAGGGCGATCGCGGCGAAGCTGTCGCCGTCCTCGGGCGGCAGCTCGACTCCCTTCGGCAGCGGCTTCAGCTCGACCCCGGGCAGCAGTTCGCGCATCTCGCGCAGCTTGTGCTCATTGCCCGTGGCGAAGATCACTCTCAACTGCCGGCCACCCGCTCCTGCACCTGGCGCAGTCGCGAGATGCCCATCTCGGCGAGCCCCAGCAGCTCGTCGAGCGAGGCGCGGGAGAGCGGCGTGCGCTCCGCCGTCGCCTGCACCTCGACCAAGCCGCCGTCCCCGGTCATCACCACGTTCGCGTCGACCTCGGCGTTGGAGTCCTCGCCGTAGTCGAGGTCGCACAGCGCCCGCCCGTTGACCATGCCGACGCTGACCGCCGCCACCGACCCGGTCAGCGGCATCGTCTCGATCTTCTTGGCGTCGAGCAGCTTCTGCAGGGCGAGCCGCAGAGCCACGTAGCCACCGGTGATCGCCGCGCAACGGGTGCCGCCGTCGGCTTCGAGCACGTCGCAGTCGACATAGACGCTGCGTTCGCCCAGCGCCTTGAAGTCGACCACGACCCGCAGCGAACGGCCGATCAGGCGCTGGATCTCGACGCCGCGGCCGTCCTGCTTGCCGCGTGAGATATCGCGCGCCTTGCGGTCGCCGGTCGAGGCGGGCAGCATCGAGTACTCGGCGGTGACCCAGCCTTTGCCCCGCCCCCCCATCCATTTCGGCACGCTCTCGTTGACCGAGGCAGTGCAGATGACCCTGGTCTTGCCGATCGAGATCAGCGCCGATCCGTCGGCGCTGGCGACGAAACCGGGGTCGATGTCGACCGGCCGGATGTCCGCGGGCGCTCTGTCGTAGCTACGCGAGGCTGGCATGCCGCGAGTCTGTCATGCGGGCGACCGGCACGGCGCGTCGACCGGCCATCACTTCGCGGGCACGACGCGCAGGCCGCGCTGGGCGAAGTGGGCATCGAGCGAGAACGCCTCGCCACCGCCGTCGCGCTCGATCAGGGCGAAGGAGGTCGCGTCGACGTAGCTCCAGCGCTTGTCGCGGTGACGCTCGAGGATCTCCCAGGCCTCGTCCTCGACGTCGGGCTCGAGCCGCACCAGCTCGATCGCCTCGCCGGCGCGAAAGCGCCGGCCCCACTCGATCGCCTCCTCCCGCCCGACCCTGACGAGCAGCGCCGTGTAGGTCTCGGCGAAGACGTAGTTCGACGTGAACAGGGTGGCGCCGGCGTCGATCAGCTCGGCCAGCGCCGCCCGCGCCCGCTCGTGCTCGGCCTCCGACTCGTTGCGCAGCGCTACGAAGGCGCTGGTGTCGACGAAGACCGACCTCATCGGCCGTAGAGGTCGTCGTCCAGCGTGCTCACGCTGGTGGCTTTACGACCCTTGCCGGGCGCCTCCTCGGCCAGGAAGCGGAGCAGTGGATCGGCAGCGGGATCGGCAAGCCGCGCCCGCTCGGCGTCGATCAGCTCGCGTACCGCGGCGGCGATGCTGCCCGACTTGCCCGCCCGCTGGCGCAGCCACCTGTACTGGCCCTCGTCGAGATATAGCTGAGTCCTGTGCTTCATGCTGGAATACAGCATAACCCCACCGTCGGTCGCCATCGCCACCCTTGGCCTCCGCGGTCCCTTCGCCCGCAACCCCAGCGGAGCCAAGGGCGGGGCCGCCCGCTCAGCAAGCCGCCCCTCCTCCACCCTCATTTGAACGCCACCTTGTCGACTGCCTCCTTGATCTTGTTGACGATCACGTCGGCGAGCTCGGTGCCCTGCTTGCCGCTGTACCCCTTCATCGCGGCGACCATCCCGACCATCAGCAGCGAGACGAGCAGGATCAGGCCGACGTACTCGACCGTGCCCTGCCCCTGCTCGCTACCGGCCAGAACCCGGATTACCCGCACCCGACGCTCGATTGCGGCATGTGCGATGCCCAGCAGCGTGTAGATCATCGAAGCCTCCTTTGGATTTGCCCCGATGCTCCACGGCCGCGTGTCACGGATCTAGACGTAAATGGGCCAATTCAGCGGGCGGAATGTAAAAAGTCAGTCACAGACCGCTGCAGGCCCCGTCTGCGGGTACGCTCAGCGGCCGATGCGGGTGCTCGTGGTCACCAACTTCGTCCCGGATGCCGCGGCCCCGCAGCGGGGCCGCTGGGTCCGCGATCAGGTCGCGGAGATCCGCCGTCTCGGCGCCGACGTCGAGGTGTTCAGCTTCCCCCGCGGCTCCTCTCACTACATCCCGGCGGCGCTGCGCCTGCGGCGCCTGCTGCGCCGCGAGAGCTTCGACCTCGTCCACGTCCACTACGGGCTGACCGCCTGGTCGGCGCTCCTCGCCGGCGCGCGACCGCTGGTGGTCAGCTTCCACGGCACCGACGTCCGCCATCCGGTCGTCGGTGCGCTCTCACGGCGCCTCGCCTGGCGTGCCGACCTCGTCGCCGCCGTCTCGAGCGCCCTCTTCGAGCCCGAGGACGGCCGGCCGGGCCTCCCTCCCGTTCCCGGCTCAGCCGTCCTGCCCTGCGGGCCCGACCTCGGTCGCTTCCGCCCGCTGCCGCGGCGCGAGGCCCGGCGGCAGTTGGGCCTCGACCCCGACGGCCGTTACCTGCTCTTCCCGGCCGATCCCGGCCGCCGCGAGAAGCGCGCCGATCGCGCCGCCGCGGTCGCGGCGGCAAGCGACGCCGAGCTGCTGACCGGGGGTGCGATCGAGCCGGATCGGATGCCGCTCTGGGTCAACGCGGCGAACGCGGTGCTGGTCACCTCCGACTACGAGGGATTCGGCCTCGCCTGCGTCGAGGCGCTCGCCTGCGACGTGCCCGTCCTCTCGACCCCGGTCGGGATCGCGCCCTTCGCCCTCGCCGGGATCGCCGGAGCCCTCTGCGCCCCGTTCGAGGCCACGGCCTGGAGCCGCGCACTGCGGCCCCATCTGGCATCCGGCGACCCGCGGGTCGCCGGCTCGGCCCGTGCCGCCTCGCTGTCGGCCGCGCGGATGGCTGAACGCACTCTCACGGCCTACGAAGGCGTGCTCGAACGCGATCGCCCTCCCAACGGCAGTAGTAATAGATTGAGCCGGCGATGAGCGAGGAGAAGCGCGACCCCGGCAGCGACACCCCCGGCGCGCGGATCGAGGCGGCCGAACGGCGGCTGGGGCAGGCGGCCGCGGCTGCAGCGGCGGCCGAAGAGCGCGCCACGGCGGAGATCCGGGCGCTCGAACTGGACCTCGAGAAGGAGCGTCAGGCCGGCGCCGAAGCGCTGGAGCAGTTGCGGCGCGAGCACGCCGCCGAGCTGGAGCGCGAGCGCGAAGCCAAGGACCGCGCGATCGCCGCCGCCGAGAGCCGCCTGGCCGAGATCGAGGCGCAGGCGGAAGCCGCCGAGAAGCGGATCGAAGAGGCCGAACGGCAGGCGACGGCGGCGGCGGGCTCCGGCGCCGACGTCGAGGCGCGCGCCCGCGAAGCCGCCGCCGCCTGGCTGCGAGGCCAGGTCGAGGCGATACGCCGAGGGGCGGAGCAGCGATAGCGCCGAAAGCCGAGTGCGACGTCGCCGTCGTCGGCGGCGGGGCCGCCGGACTCTGGACGGCGCTGCGCGCGGCAGAGCAGGGCGCAGCGGTCTGCGTGATCTCGCGCACGCCGCTCTCCCAGAGCGCCAGCTTCTGGGCCCAGGGCGGGCTCGCCGCCGCGCTCGAGCCCGGCGACTCGCCCGCCCAGCACGCCGCCGACACGATCGCCGCGGGCCGCGGGCTCTGCCGCCCCTCCGCCGTGCGGACGCTGGTCGAGGAGGCCCCCGCGGCGGTGGCCGAGCTGCGCACGCGCGGCGTCGCCTTCGATCTCGATCCAGACGGCGAGCCGGCGCTCGGCCTGGAGGGAGGCCACGCCCACCGTCGCATCGTCCACGCCGGAGGCAGCCAGACCGGGCACGAGATCACGGCGAAGCTGGCGGCGATGGTCGCAGCCGAGCCGCGGATCGCTGTCCGCGAGAGAACCTCGGCCGTCGGGCTGTGGAGCGACGGGGCACGCTGCCACGGGCTGCTGACCGACGCCGGGCCGGTCGCGGCCACGGCGACCGTGGTCGCAACGGGCGGCGCCGCGGCGCTCTGGCGGCGGACCAGCAACCCCCGTGGCGCGATCGGCGCCGGCTCGGTGATGGCGGCCGCGGCGGGCGCCGACCTGGCCGACCTCGAGCTCTGCCAGTTCCACCCGACGGCGCTGGCGCTGCCCGGGAGCGGCGCCGACGGCCGGCTGATCACCGAGGCGGTGCGCGGCGAGGGGGCGGCCCTGCTCGACGCCGCCGGGAATCGCTTCACCGACGAGCTGGCGCCCCGCGACGAGGTCACCGCGGCGATCCTCGAGCTGATCGCCGCCGACGGCGGGGGCAGCGTGCGCCTCGACCTGCGCGAGCTCGACCCCGCTCGCTTCCCCAACATCTTCGAGTCGCTGCGCGAGGCCGGGCTCGACCCGGCCGCCGAGCCCGTCCCGGTAGCCCCCGCCGCCCACTACACGATGGGCGGCGTCGCGGTGGACCTCGACGGTCGCTCCTCCCTGCCCGGCCTGCTCGCCGTCGGCGAGTGCTCCTGCACCGGCCTGCACGGCGCCAACCGGCTCGCCTCCAACTCGCTCAGCGAGTGCTTCGTCTTCGGCGCCCGCGCCGCCCGAGCGGCGCTGGAGGGGAGACCCGCGGGTGAGCGGCCGGCGCCGGGCGATTGGCGCTTCCAGCCGCCGTCCGAAGCGACCCGTGACGCGGTCTGGCGGCTCGCCGGCCCGATGCGCCGGGCCGAGCAGCTGCGTGAGCTGCGCGACGATCCCTATCCGCTCGCCGCGGCGATCGCCACCTGCGCCCTCGAGCGGGCCGAGTCGCGCGGCGGCCATCTGCGCAGCGACTGCCCGAGCCTCGACCCCGCGCTCGACGGCATCCACATCGTGTACGGCCCGGGCGGCGAGACCCGCCGCGAGGAGTGGCTCTGAGCCGGTACACGTACTAACTTCAGCCCATGCTGCTCGGAGTCGACGTGGGCGGGACCTTCACCGACGCCGTCCTGCTCGACGGAGGAACGGTGCACACGGCGAAGCAGCCGACCACGCCGGAGGACCACACGGCCGGCATCGTCGGCGCCATCGAGGCCGTGCTGGGGGCGGCGGGGGCCCGACCCGACGCAGTCGAGTCCTTCGCGCACGGCATGACGGTGGGCACCAACGCGCTGCTCGAGGAACGCGGCGCGCGCACGGCGCTGGTCGCCACCGAGGGATTCGCCGACCTGCTCGAGATCGGCCGCCAGGACCGCCCCGAGCTCTACCGGCTCTGCGCTCCGAAGCCGGCGCCGCTGGTCGCGGCGGAGCTGCGCTTCGAGGCGCGGGAGCGAGTCGGGCCCGATGGCGAGATCGATCCGCTCGCCGAGGGCGAGCTCGAACGCCTGGCCGGCCTGGTCCGCTCGAGCGACGCCGAAGCGGTGGCGATCTGCCTGCTCTTCTCCTACCTCGATCCCGCGCACGAGCGGACGATCGCCGGACACCTGCGCAGCGAGCTTCCTGGAATCCACGTCTCGGCCTCGCACGAGGTGCTGCCCCGCTTCCGCGAGTACGAGCGCTGCTCGACGACGACGATCGACGCGTACCTCTCGCCGCTGCTCGGCCGCTATCTGGGGCGGCTGGTCGAGGCGGCCGCGAGCGTCGGGCTGCCGCGCCCGGTCGTGATGCAGTCCTCGGGCGGCGTCGCCACCGCCGGGGACGCCGCGCGGGCGGGAGCCTGGAGCGTCCTCTCGGGACCGGCCGGAGGCGCGGTCGGCGCCGGACTGCTCGCCCGCCTCAGCGGGAGCGGCGACGCGATCGGCCTCGACATGGGCGGCACCTCGTGCGACGTCTGCGTGGTCGAGAACGGCGAGGTGAGGCGAACCGACTCGCGCCGGATCGGCGGCCGCACGATCCAGCTGCCGATGGTCGACGTGCACACGGTCGGCGCGGGCGGCGGCTCGATCGGCTGGCGCGACCCCGGCGGGGCGCTGCGGGTCGGGCCGCGCTCGGCGGGCGCCGAGCCGGGGCCCGCCTGCTACGGACGTGGCGGGACCGAGCCGACCGTGACCGACGCCAACCTGCTGCTCGGCAACCTCGCTGCCGACTCGACCCTCGCCGGAGGCGTCGCCCTCGACCGCGATGCGGCCGGGGCGGCCGTCGCCGCGCTGGCCGCCGCGCTCGGACTCGACGAGCTCGAGACCGCCGAGGGAATCGTGCGGGTGGCGAACCAGGAGATGGTGCGGGCGCTGCGCGTCATGACCGTCGAGCGCGGCGTCGACCCGCGCCGCTTCGCGCTGCTGCCCTTCGGCGGCGCCGGGCCGATGCACGCGGCGGCGATCGCCGCCGAGGTCGGCGTCGAGCGCATCCTCTGCCCGCGCGCCGGCGGCGTCCTCTCCGCCCTCGGGCTCTGTGCCTCGGATCGCCGCCGCGACACCAGCCGCACCGTGATGCTGAGCGGCGGGGAGCTCACCGCGGAGCGCATAGCCGCCGAGGTCGAAGAGCTGACCCTCCGCCTGCAGGGGACGCCGGGAACCTCGAGACCGCAAAAACCCTCCTCCAGGGATGGTTTTTGCGGTCTCGAGGCGGTTTACGAGATGCGCTACGCCGGCCAGGCGTTCGAGCTGGCGGTGCCCGGGACCACGCGGCCGGACCCGGCGGACCTCTCCGCCCGCTTCGAGCGGGCGCACGAGGAGCGCTACGGCCATCGCGACCCCGACGGCGAGGTCGTCCTCGTCGACATCCGCCTGGCCCTGGTCTCGCCGGGGCCGCAACTGCGACTCGCCGCGGCGCCCGCGGGACGCCTGCGCGCAAGCGAACGCCCGGTGCGCTTCGACGGCGAGTGGATCCCGACGCCGATCCTGCCCGGCGAGCCGCCCGCCGGCCACGAGGCGGAGGGCCCGATCGCCTTCGAGCTCCCCGAGGCGACCTTCGTCGTCCCGCCGGGTTGGCGCACCGAGGTGGACGACGCCGGCACGATCGTCGCCGAGGTCCAGAAATGAGCCCGTGTGGCGACTTTCCCGCCATATGCACCGGTAACTCGCCACAGGGGGAGCGGTGATGCTCGATCCGGTCGGCCTGCAGGTGATGATCGGCGGCCTGCGGGCCGCCTGCGACGAGATGGGGGCGGCGCTGATCCGCTCCGCCTACTCGGCCAACATCAAGGAGCGACACGACTGCTCGACCGCGCTCTTCGACGCCCGCGGCGAGCTGGTCATGCAGGCCGAGCACATCCCGGTCCACCTCGGCTCGATGCCCGACGCGGTCGCCGCCGTGCTGGACGAGGAGCACGCGCCGGGGGACGGCTGGATCCTCAACGATCCCTACCGGGGCGGGACGCACCTGCCCGACGTGACCCTGATCTCGCCGGTCTTCGTCGCCGGCGTGCTGTTCGGCTTCGCCGCCTCGCGCGCCCACCACGCCGACATCGGCGGGCCCAGCCCCGCCGGCATGCCTGCCAACTCGCGCACGCTCGAGGAGGAGGGCGTCGTGATCCCGCCCACCCGGATCGAGGCGGGCGACCTGGAGCGGATCGCCGCACAGATGCGCGCCCCGCGGCAGCGCCTCGCCGACCTGCGCGCCCAGGCCGCGGCCAACCGCATCGGCGAGCTGCGCCTGGCCGAGCTGGCCGAGCGCCACGGGCCGCAGCGGCTGCATGACGGCATGGACGAGATCCTCGCCTACGCCGAGCGCCGCACCCGCGCCGCCCTCACGGAGCTCCCCGAGGGCGTCTACACGGCCGAGGACGTGCTCGAGGACGACGGCGGCGGCGCCGAGCCGCGAGACGTGGTCCTGAGGCTCGCGGCCCAGGTCCGCGGCGACCGGCTAGTGCTCGATTTCAGCGGCACCGACGACCAGGTCGACGGCAACCTCAACTGCCCGCTCTCGGTGACCAAATCGGCGGCGTTCTTCGCCGTGCGGGTGCTGACCGACCCCGACGCCCCTCCCTGCGCCGGCGCCTACCGCGCGATCGAGGTGATCGCGCCCGCGGGCTGCCTGCTCAACGCCGACTTCCCGGCGGCGGTCGCCGCCGGCAACGTCGAGACCTCCAGCCGTGTCGCCGACCTGACCGTCGCCGCGCTCGGCGGCGCCCGGCCGGTGCCGGCGCAGGGTCAAGGGACGATGAACAACCTGACCCTGGCCGGCGAGGGCTTCACCTACTACGAGACCCTGGGAGGGGGCCAGGGCGCCTGCCCTGACGCCGACGGGCCGAGCGCGATCCACGTCGCGATGTCAAACACGCTCAACACCCCGGTCGAGGCGCTGGAGACCGAGTTCCCGCTGCGGGTGCGCGAGCTGGCCCTGCGCCTGGGCAGCGGCGGCGACGGCGCATGGCGCGGCGGCGAGGGGATCGTGCGCGAGCTCGAAGCGCTGGCGCCGATGCGCTACACCCTGATCGGCGAGCGGCGGCGCCACCCACCGCGCGGCCGCGACGGCGGCGGCGACGGCAGGACCGGCAGGGACCTGCTCAACGGCGCGCAGCTGCCGGGCAAGGCGGAAGGCGACCTCCGGCCCGGCGACAGGCTGCGGATCGAAACTCCCGGCGGCGGCGGCAACGGCCGGGTGTTCGATCGCACATAGCAATTATTTGGCGAATCGGCCGGCCTGGTCTAGAATGCGCGGCCTTGGGCGGGGCTCTCGCCTGGACAGGGGTCCAAAGGCGCCCACCTCCCAGCCGGAGACTTTTCCAACCTTCTGAGGTACGACTTCAAATGCCGATCGCGTTAAAGGAATGGGCTGTGACGGTGCGCGCTCTCGCCGAGGGCGAGCAGCTGCTGACCCTGCGCAAGGGCGGCATCCGCGAGGACAACAAGCACTTCGAGCTCGAGCACGAGCGCTTCTTCCTCTACCCCACCTTCGACCACCAGCGGAACAACCTGGTGCGCGAGTCCCACCACCCGGAGCTGCGCCGGGCGCTCGAGGAGGGCGTCTGGCCCGACGAGGAGCCGCCGCCGGCGGCGCTGATCCAGGACGGCGGCATCCCCCAGCCCGATCGCGTCCGCCTGCGCTGCTGGGCCGAGGTCACCGACCATCTGACGGTGACCAACCCGCGCATCGTCGACGAGCTTTCGCCCTATTACGTATGGACCCCCGACTACGCCGAGAAGCGGCTCAACTGGAAGCGGCGCCACCCGCTGCACATCCTCCTGCTGCGGGTCCACCGCATTCCCCGCCCGGTGACGGTGCGGGTCCGCGAGGAGTACCACGGCTGCCGCTCCTGGGTCGAGATCGACCGCGA
>Ga0157375_10000366_pt1 | contig 41269 bp, 30 predicted proteins | sample M35metaG_FD_115311 | JGI IMG/M metagenome (GOLD analysis project Ga0157375, IMG submission 115311) | Miscanthus rhizosphere microbial communities from Kellogg Biological Station, Michigan, USA - M3-5 metaG | ecosystem: Host-associated > Plants > Roots > Rhizosphere > Soil | place: USA: Michigan...
TACGCGAGCTGGGTTCAGAACGTCGTGAGACAGTTCGGTCCTTATCCACTGTGGGCGCAGGAAACTTGAGGGGTTCTAACCTTAGTACGAGAGGACCGGGTTAGACGCACTTCTGGTGTGGCAATTGTTCCGTCAGGGGCATCGTTGCGTAGCCATGTGCGGAAGAGATAAGCGCTGAAAGCATCTAAGTGCCAAGCTCCTCCCAAGATATTGTTTCCCGGACGCAAGTCCCTAAAGACCCCATGTAGACCACGTGGTTGATAGGTTAGGCGTGTAAGCGGAGTAATCCGTTCAGCGGACTAATACTAATCGGTCGTGCGGCTTGATCGCTTTTTATTTTTCTTCGGAAAAATAATTGCGATTTAACTCGCGAACTAGAATGCGTCCTTGCGATCTCCTGTGTGCAATTTTCAGAGAATGAGAAAAAGTGCCGAGTGTCGTGGTCGAGTGACCCGATAGTTGCACTAAGCTCTTTGTAATTTTGGGTTCGTTTGGGCAGATCAAGCGCCCTTCGATACTCATCCTTTTTTGGTGGCCATAAAGCTGTGGTCCGACCCGATCCCATTCCGAACTCGGCCGTCAAACACAGTCTTGCCGATGGTAGTAGTCCTATAGGTTCTGCGAGAGTAGGTTGCCGCCAGTTTTTCTTAAAAGCCGAAACACCTGCGTGTTTCGGCTTTTTTTTGCGCCCGGCAGCCCCTGACTAGTTGGTTAGTCCAATGCACACCCGGCAAGGGGAATTGCTAGCTGAATAGCAAGGGTGGCAAAACGCTGGCCCGACGAACAGGAACCTGCCGGTATTTCCATTCAGGCCTACGGTTTCTCTACGGATACTGCCATTGCCACTGTGACTCGGACGGCCACCTGCTCGCCAACCTTCCTCTGACTGAGGTCCACATCCTTGCGAACTGCGAACTTTTTTGTGGAACCATCAGGGAACCTGAGGGTGGCCTCGTGTCGTTTGAGGCCAATCTCCGTCACCGTGGCGGTGTACTGTTGGGTTTCGGCCATCAGGCCGCCCGGTTGCGCCCCCTTGGGTGCCAACGTTACAAAACCGGCGCCGCTGATACCCGAAGGAGTGCTTGCATCTGCCATGGCCACCGCGAGCTCGGACGTCGCACGTACCTTCACCTGGTCGCCAATGTGGATCTGGTCGAAGTTGACGATTTCCGGGCCACACTTGACGGTCGTCTCTTTGCCGTCCGAGGAGGCAAGGGTCACCTTGCGCTCGGCCGTGTCGATGCCGGTGACTTTCGCATTTAATGTGTAGGTGTCCACGACGACCCTTCCTGGAACACCCTTTTGATAAGTGGTGGACGAAGTGGACTCGCCGATCGCCGGGTCAGAGGAACAGGAGGTGAAGGAAAGAATTGCCACAGCGGCTAGTGCCATTGCTGACCAGTTGAATGTGCTTGTGCTCATAGTTGATTTTGTGTCGTTGATTAGAATACCAGCTCGTTAGTGTTTCAGTCGCTTGCTACACTTAAATAACCCTCTCCCTTCCGTCAAGGGGTGGGAATATGGCAGAAACCAGCATCCAGCCAGTATTAGACCAAAGTCCAACATGCAAACTGCGCACGCGATTCTATGGACACGGAGCGGAGGTCTCTCTCGCTTTCATTCTGCCGACCCTCGAACCGAGGAACTTTCGCCGCAACACAAGACTTGCTCTCTCTGGATAGATACTTATGCCGGAGTCAGTTACCACATTTGTTTCCTTCAAACGTTTTTTCTTGTGTTTTTCGGATAATATCTCTCTTATGGATCTGCTTGAGTCGGGCTTGGCTCAAGGTTTTTAGTGGTTGGGAACCCGTTTTCAAACGTTTCAGCAGTTGTTTTGGCACAAATCTGGCTGGCAGAATAGATAATAGTTGCTGCAAAATGATATTAATGGCTCAAAAACCTCATGGACAATATGCCCTTTAATGTTTTTGACTTCATACTCGTGGCCGTGCTGGTGGCTGGCGTGCTCCGAGGTCGCAAACATGGAATGTCAGAGGAATTACTGGGGTTATTGACATGGCTGGCCATTTTAGTGGTCTGTGCCCTGGCTTATGAGCCGTTAGGCCAGTTTCTGACTCAAACCAGCCCTTTCGGCCTGCTGGCTTCTTATATCATGGCGTATCTGACGGCGGGTTTAATCATCCTCATGATTTTTTCCGGAGTTAAACGCGTTTTAGGTGGCAAGCTGCTCGGAAGTGATATTTTTGGGAAAGCTGAGTATTACTTGGGAATGGCATCAGGTTTAGTGCGGTTTATCTGCATGCTACTGGTTGCATTGGCATTGTTGAACGCGCGCCTTTTTAATCCGGTTGAGGTTAAGGCCATGGAAGCTTTCCAAAACGATGTTTATGGCAGCAATTTTTTTCCTACGCTCCATACAGTTCAATCGACTGTGTTCGAGCGTTCATTGCTAGGTCCATGGATCAAGGACAATTTGAGCTTCCTCCTAATCAAACCAACAGCGCCGGATACCAAGAAGTTTAAGCAAAAAGAATTCCAGATGCCGTTGTAAAGTCGGAGTTTACTCGGCTTAATTTAGCTTAAGTCACATTCTCACTTGCGCCACAAGGTGCAGACACTCTAAGAATCTAGGGCGCAGTAGTCGCACCTCATGCCCGGTTTCTTTTCCACTGATACTTTGGAACGCGTTCGCGCTGCCAATGACATCGTGGATGTTATCGGCTCATATCTGCCGTTAAAGCATGCCGGGGCAAACTTTACTGCCCTGTGTCCTTTTCATAAGGAGAAGACTCCCAGTTTCAATGTTAATCCGCACCGTCAGATTTTTCATTGTTTCGGCTGCCATAAAGGTGGGGATGTGTTCGCTTTCGTTCGGGACTACGAAAATCTCGACTTTCCCGAAGCAGTCCGCCGGCTCGCAGAGCGCGCGAGGATCCCACTCGAATACGAAAAAGGCGTCGACGACGCTCAGGTCCGTTCGACTAAGGAAAAGTTGCTGGAGATCCACGAACAAATCACCAGTCGTTGGCAGAATGCGTTGGCGAGGGAAGAGTCCGGTCAGATCGCGCGGGATTATTTAATAACACGTGCCGTATCGCCTGATGGTGTAGCGTTATTCAGGCTAGGCTACGCACCGGACCTTTGGGATGACACCGTTAACTGGGCGCGGAGCAAGGACTATGAACTGGCCATGGTCGAGAAAGCCGGCCTTATTCTTAAAAAGGAGGGCAGCGATAGATATTACGATCGCTTCAGAGGACGGTTAATGTTTCCCATTTGCGACGAACAAGGCCGCGTCATTGGATTCAGCGGACGCATCCTTTCCGGAGATGAGAAAACGGCCAAGTACGTGAACTCTCCCGAGACGCCGATCTTCACTAAGAGCAAGGTTTTCTTCGGGCTGGATAAATCAAAGCGCGCGCTGCTGGAAGCGGAACAAGCAATTGTTTGCGAAGGGCAGCTTGATCTGATCGCATGCTTTATGGCCGGCGTGAAGAATATTGTCGCGCCTCAAGGAACGGCGTTTACTTCGGACCATGCTCGGATTCTCAAACGTTATGTCAATGAGGTGGTTCTCTGTTTCGACTCTGACCAGGCGGGCCAAAATGCGGCGGTCCGCGCTCTCGATCACCTGCTGGCGTCGGATTTGGCGGTACGCGTTGCGGAAATCCCCAGCCCGCACGATCCGGACAGCCTGATAAAAGCTTCAGGAGTGGAGGCATTCAAAAAAATAATCGAAGGAGCGCAAGGCTTCTTCGACTATTATCTGAACCGACTGTGTGAGGCGAACTCCGTTACGACAGACAAAGGCCGGCTGGCCGTTCTTCATGGAATGTCCGAAGCCGTTCATAAAACAAATAATGTCGTCCTGATTGACAATTACGCTCAAAAGACTGCCCTTCGGCTGGGAGTGCGGCCCGATGCTGTAAGATTGGAATTTAAGAAGCTGAAACGAGCTAAACACTCGCCAATGGAAGCAGAACCGACTGAGGAACCCGCCGCAGTCGAGACCCCGCCGTCAGCCCTTGAATCGGGCTTACTCAAAATTCTGTTCCTTCACGAGGATCTCGTCGAGCTGGCTGCGAGGCATCTGAGCATTGATTGGCTCCAGCACTCGCTGGCGCGAAAGATCGTGGAACAGCGATTTGCGGCGCAAGCGAATCGGAACTGGAAAAGCCTGGTGGCATTCATTGCTGAATTTGAGGATGTCGCGGCGCAGAATTTAATCACTGCAATTGCGGCCGGTGAGCGGTCAGTGCCGAACCCAACACAGCAACTGACAGACATCCTCGTTCGGCTGAGAAATCAAGCCATCGACCGCCAATTGGCCGCGATGATCCAAAAAGTGAATCAGCCTGAAACGAATGAGGAGGAACGCATTGACTTATTGCGTCAGCAGCAGGAACTGCGTGGCTTCAAGCGTCAGCCTTTGGAACAGACGCAGACCGGGAGAAGTATATGAGGCATGTTGTCGGCAATAAAGTTTCGGCAAGAAACCAGGATCGCTCTCGACGAGGCAAAACAAAGCTTAGGGACGAAGACCGCTCGATTATCCGAGGTGCGCGGCCTTGATCGCCTAGATCTTAACTCTCGGATGTTCTATTACTTTGCTCCCTGGTCTATCCAGGCGCGAATCAATCCGATCTGATCCTTCGTCAATGGTGGAATTTTATCTTTGTTATCGGGTGGAGGCATGAAGTCGTCCTCATCGCCGATGTGGGCGACGTTGTGCACGAGCATGCTGCCAGCGCTATCACCGGGCAGAACTACTTTACCATCCTGGCCTCCTTTGAGGACGGCATCCAGACTATCCAGGCGCAGTTTGCCTTTTTGCTTTTCCTGTCCATGGCATTTGATGCAGGACTTTTCAAATATTGGTTTGATTTGACCAGCATAGGTCACATTTTTTGCGTCAGAAGCCGGTGGAAGCTTGCTCACGTCCACCTTCTTTTCTGCGCCCTGGATGCTTGCCAGAGACAATGTGACCGCCGCGCCGATACCGGCAATAAGACTTTTGCTCATAAATTGTGCCTTCATTCGTTCTAAAAATGTCAGATCCTATTTTCGTGTCAACCAGGTAATCGGACACCAGATAATCTCTGACCCGATAAAGACGCTTGCCCCGGGCTAAATATTCGACAGTTAAAGTTCTGAGTATTACGGTTTTGAAATGTCTCGAGAGTACGTATTGCATCCCTTCCGTGCTGCCAGCCATCTCCAGATTGATTATGCAAAGGAGCTGAATGAGCAGCAATACGCTGCAGTCACAGCGCCTCCGGGACCATCTCTCGTCATCGCTGGCGCGGGATCGGGCAAGACCCGCACACTGATTTATCGCGTGGCTTATTTGTTAGAGCAAGGTATTGCGCCAGAAAGGATTTTGTTGCTAACGTTCACCAACAAAGCTGCTCGCGAGATGATGCGCCGCGTAGCTGACTTGCTTGGCCAGGAAATGGGGTCGCTATGGGGTGGCACCTTTCATGGAATCGGCAACCGTCTCCTCCGGCAGCATGCCCCGTTGATCGGCTTTCAAAGGGATTTTACCATTCTGGATCGTGAAGATGCCAAAACTCTTATTGGGACGTCGGTGGCGGAATCGGAAATTGATGTCAAAGCTACACGCTTTCCAAAATCAGAAGTGTTGACGGAAATCTTCTCATTTGCGGTGAATACACAGGCATCGGTCGCTGACATTCTGGAAGCGCAGTACGAGCACTTCGCTGGCATATCCGAAGAAATTCAGCAGATCCAGAAACGTTATACCGCGCGCAAGCGGTCGAGCAACGCGATGGATTTCGATGACCTTCTGGTGCTTTGGCTGAAGCTTCTTCAGGAGCACGAGGATGTTCGGGAGCAGTACCAGCGCAGGTTTCAATTCATCCTGGTGGATGAGTATCAGGATACGAACAAGCTGCAAAGCGACGTCATCGATTTGCTCGCCGCTCGGCACCATAACGTCATGGTCGTTGGCGATGACGCGCAAAGCATTTATTCGTGGCGGGGAGCAAATTTTCAAAACATCCTCCAGTTTCCGAAACGTCATCCGGAGGCGAAAGTCTACAAAATCGAAACGAACTATCGGAGCACTCCCGAGATTCTGCACGTTGCCAATGCCGCGATTAGCGCCAATGAAAATCAATTCAGCAAAGAGCTTGCCCCCACACGCAAACCCGGTTCAAAACCGGCTCTGGTCGTATGTCATGACGGTTTTGAGCAGGCCGCTTTTATCGCACAAAGAGTCCTGCAATTAAGGGACGAGGGCGGTGATTTGAATAAAATGGCAGTTTTGTACCGCTCACATTTTCACGCGTTGGAACTGCAGCTTGAGTTGGTCCGCAGGAATATTCCCTTCAGCATTACGAGTGGAATCAGATTTTTTGAACAAGCGCACGTCAAGGATGTGGCGGCGTATCTTAAATTTGTAGCGAATCCGCGGGACGAAATTTCTTTCAAAAGGCTGGTGCAACTCCTTCCTGCGATCGGCGGCAAGGGGGCGGAGAAGTTGTGGAAACTTTATTCAATCAGGTGTTCCGGGGGCGACTCAGAGCAAGGCAAACCTGTCACCGGGGAATCGAGCCCCGAAACCCTACCGCCACCCGCGTCGACTGCCCATGCGTTGCAGAGTTGCGCGCCAGCCGTGCCGAAAAGGGCGGCCGCAGCCTGGGCGCAGTTTGTGGCTACCGTCGCTCAATTAGAGGCGGACCATGTGCATGGAAATGCCGCGAAAATGATAGGATTAGTACTCGAAGCGGGGTACGAGGACCATGTGCGAGCGACTTACACTAATTATCGATCGCGGATGGAGGACCTCGAACAGCTTGCCGTTTTTGCGCAACAGTTTCCAGCTCTGGATGAATTTCTGAGCCAACTCGCTTTGCTGACCAATGTTGAAGCGGAAGCGGACCGGCCCAATACTCGCGATGATGAACAGCTCCGCCTTTCTACCGTTCATCAGGCCAAAGGGCTGGAGTTTGATGTCGTTTTCGTCATTATGTTATGTGACGGATTGTTTCCGTCCAGCCGGTCTGCTGAAACAGTCGAGGGCGAAGAAGAAGAACGACGTCTGATGTACGTCGCTATTACGCGCGCGAGAAACGAGCTATATTTGAGTTATCCGCTGCTGCGCTCGACTCCCGGCTCTCTCGAACCGATGCAAACACCTTCACGATTTCTCACGCAAATCCCCGAAGCGCTGCTCGAGACATGGAATTTAAGGCCGTATAGCTGAGCCGGCGTCGAGGAGGAGAACGAGGACGAGGAGGATTCGGAGGCTGTCACATCGGTCGTGCCTCGTTGCCTCGAGTGAATCTCTAAAGCAAATCCCGAGATGTTTTGAGGAATACTCTTCACAATGGGCGGCCTTTTGATTTAATTCCTTCATGCCATCAACAAACAAGCGCGTCGCGTCTCTCATTGCAGGGTTTTTTATTTTTATAACCCTTGCAGCCCGGGCGGCCGCCGCTGAAACGACGAATAGGCCAACCTTCTACTACATTCCCCATACGCATTGGGAAGGCGCAGTCTTCAAGACTCGCGAAGAATATCTCCAAATGGGGCTTCCGAATATTCTAAAAGCCATCAAGCTTTTGAAATTGCATCCAGAATACAAGTTCGCGCTGGACCAGGTCGCGTATTTCAAACCGTTTTTAGAACGGTACCCCGAGGAGGCCGCCGCATTTCGACAGTTTGTGGCCGAGGGCAGGCTCGAGATCGTCGGGGGGATGGATGTCATGCCAGATGATGTGAAGCAAGGCGGAGAGTTATTCGTGCGCCAAATGCAATATGGAAAGAACTATTGCAAGGAGCAGTTGGGGGTAGACGTGAAGGTGGCTTGGCTGATCGATACTTTCGGCCATCATCCACAGATGCCACAACTTTTGAGGCAGGCGGGCTTCGAGTCTTTTTGGTTCTGTCGCGGGGTGCCGCATCGCAATCTGCCCTCGGAATTTCACTGGCGCGGCATAGATGGAACGGAGATCCCTGCCTTCTGGCTGCCGGGTTTTTATGGTTTGCTTTATGGTCCGCCACGAGACCTCCCAGGGTTTACACGATTTTATCAGCAGCGTTACAATTCGCTGAACAAGCATGCTCGAGGATCCGAGCGCGTCGGTCTTGGAGGTGTCGATGTTTCCGAGCCGGAAGATTATGTGCCAGCTTTGGTGGCCTCCTTTAACGCGCAAAGTGAGTCTCCTTTTACGATTCGTTATTCTGTCCCGAGCGAGTTTGCTGCGACAGTAGCCCGGCGGCCCAATCCCACTGTTTTGACTAACGATTTTAATCCGATTTTTCAAGGCACCTACAGCAGCAGGATCGAACTTAAGCAAGTCACTCGGGAGATCGAGCAACTGCTGCTGACGGCCGAAAAAGTGAGTGTGCTGGCAAACTGGCTTGGCAGTTCCGGAGGGGAGCGGGGAAGCAAAAAACCGAAAGGAGGAGTTAAAAGTTCACTTGTTGTCGACGACCAAATGCTTTGGCGAGCCTGGGAACCGGTGCTTTTCAATCAAACCCATGATTTAGCTTCCGGTGTTATGACCGACCACGTGTATGAAGATACCGTCAGTAGTTACGCATTCTCGAAGCGGCTGGCGGAGGAGACGATCGGGAACAATTGGGAAAACATTTCAGAGCGCATTGACACACGAGGTGAAGGCATACCTGTGATTGTTTTTAATCCGCTCGGCTGGTCCCGCACGGATGTCGCAGAGGTCGAGGCAGGGTTCGCGGAAGCCGGAGTGAAGAGTGCCAGGTTGCTGGATTCGGCGGGCAGAACGCTGCCAGTTGAGCTCTTGCAAGCGGAACGTTATGGCGACGGAGGTCTTAAGCGCGCGCGTGTCATCTTCGTTGCGCGCGATGTGCCGGCTCTCGGCTATGCCACTTATCGGCTGATTCCGCAGACCTCCAATATCGAGACTAACGCAAACGTCGGTGACACACAGAAGCCTGACTCGATAGAAAATGACGAGTACCGGGTTTCGTTTAATTGGGAAACGGGCGAAATCACGAGTCTGTATGACAAAGTGCTTCGTTGGGAGGCGTTGAGTGGTCCCGGCAATGTGGTCGCACGTCAGAAGGATAAAGGTGATTTATGGGAGCTATACCGCGGCCTGGATGGCGGCAGCCACGTGGCCATGACGAATCAACAAGCTGTTCCACGCCCGGAAACCGCGATGTTTAGCCGGGATGAAAAGGGGACCAACGGAGTGGTGCGCCGGGGAGCAGTTTTCTCCGAATTTAGTGTCGAACATCCGTTCACAAACGGGATTTTCGCCACACGCGTTCGTTTGTTTAAAGGGGTCCATCGTGTGGACATCCGCACCCAGCTCGTGAACAACGAAAAATATGTGCGGTACCAGGTTTTGTTTCCAACATCGATCACCAATGGGAATCAGGTGCAGGAGATTCCATTTGGTGCGATCGCCCGGCCGACAGGAATCGAATTCCCTGCGCAACATTGGGTGGATTATAGCGACGCTAAGCGAGGAGTGGCTGTCATTAACGCGGGCTTGCCTGGAAACCTGGTTAGCGAAGGCGTGTTGATGGTATCATTGATGCGTTCTCACAACCTGGGCGCCTATGGTTTTGGTGGCGGATACGAGCCGGGAATGAGTTCCGAAACTGGTTTTGAGTTGGGCCAGCATCGTACCTTCCATTACGCAGTGCTGCCGCACGCGGGAGACTGGCGGCAGGCGGCTGTTTATCGGGAGGGCCTGGAGTTTAACCATCCTTTGCTGGTGCGGAAGGCGGCGGCGCACCCTGGCACCTTGCCCGCTCGTTGGGGGCTGCTCGATATATCCCCTCCCAATGTCGTGCTCACCGCTCTTAAACCTGGCCCTGACGGATCCACAATCCTTCGAGTCTATGAGGCGGCAGGGGCAGCCACCCAAAAAGCCAGAATCAATTGCCGCGCGGGGATTGCGGCGGCCATGGAAGCGAATCTGCTGGAAGTGTCGGGTCCGAGGCTGAAAGTTCAGGGCGACAGCATTCAGTTCGATTTGCATCCGTTCGAAATCAAGACGATCAAACTGCAACTCAAGAAACCTGAAAAACACCTGTGAAGCCGGTTTCGGCCCTGAATTATAGGGCAAATCATGTCCAAAAAAAATCGCTCCGGATGGGCGTTGACATCAATTGGGCGGGGGGCTAGGCTTGTTCATTAATCTCAATCATTAGAAGAAAGCCATGTTGATTCGAATCAGCCTCATCGTCGCAATAGTCCTTGGCCTGGCGGCCACCGGGCTGAATTTTTCCAAGGTGAAAGAAAAGATCACCACGCTCCAAACCAATCTTAAAACGGAAACAGAAGCGCACCAGAAGTTTGAGGGCCAGTATAACCGGACCAAAAACGAACTGGACAAGACCAACGCGGTTCTGAAGGCCACGCAGGAAACTTTGAAAGCGACAGAAGAGGAGAAGAACACGGCAGTAGCCACTGCAGCCGCCCAAACCAAGCGGGCTGATAAGCTGAACGAAGATTTAACCAAAACACGCAAGGAACGTGATGATGCCCAGGCTGAAGTCGCAGCCTATCATGCGACAGGGATGAATCCACAGCAGGTAGCTGCCGCCGCGAAGGAAATTAAAAAGCTTCAGGATAATGTCGCGGCAATGAACACCGAGAACAGACTTGTCTCGCAGAAGCTTAGGAAAACGGAAAATGAATTAGAGCTCTACACGAAGAAAGAATACCACGGTCCAGCTTTACCTGCGAGCCTTAACGGCAAAGTGATAGTCTTCGACCCAAAGTGGAACTTCGCTGTTCTGAATCTCGGCGAGGAGCAGGGAGTGCTGCCTTACTGCGAGTTTCTTGTTAACAGGAACGGGAAACTAGTAGCTAAAATTCGAGTAAGCAGTGTGGACAAGAATCGAAGCGTAGCTAACGTGATGCCTGGCTGGCAATTGGGGGAAGTGATGGAAGGTGACGTTGTTATTCCGGCATATCCGGCATCGTGAAATGAAATTTTTACTCGCCCATTCACGGTTGTTGTTTTTGGGCCTGTTGCTGACCGTAATTCTCGGTTTGGCTGGTTGCGCCACCAGCGAGTCTGAAAACCTTTCTGAGCGCCCCTGGAACTCGCCTAAAGGTTGGGAGACGGGGTTACCAAGTAATATCAACGAAGGCAGGTAAAGGCTCCAAACCTCAAAATCAGCCAGTTTTGTTGGTTGGTGCTTGAATCAGGAGCTTGCCTGGCTACTTTGCCACTTCCACACAGCGCGTCTCGCGAATCACCGTCACCTTGATTTGCCCCGGGTAATGCAGGTCATTTTCGATCTTGGAAGCAATATTCCGGGCCAGGACGAACGCCTGTTCATCACCAATAACTTCAGGTTGCACAAACACGCGCAACTCGCGACCGGCCTGCACGGCAAAAGTTTTTTCCACGCCTTGGAAGCTACAGGCTAGTTTCTCCAGATCTTCGACCCGTTTAAGGTAGGTGGCCATGTTCTCTGAGCGCGCTCCGGGGCGGGATGCGCTGATAGCATCCGCGGCGCTTACCAGGATCCCGAAAGGACCAATGGGAGGGACGTCATTGTGGTGAGACTCGACCGCATTGACGACCGTCTCTGATTCACCATAGCGCTTGATCAGCGCAGCTCCAACGACTGCATGGGGTCCTTCGATCTCATGGCTCAAAGCCTTGCCGATATCGTGAAGAAGTCCTGCGCGTTTGGCGGTGGTCACGTTCAGCCCCAGTTCTGCCGCCATAAGCGCCATGAAATGCGCGACCTCAACGGAATGGTTCAGAATGTTTTGTGAGTAGCTGTGTCGGAAATGGAGGCGTCCGAGCAGTTTAGTGATTTCCAGGTGCATCGGAGCCAAGCCCGCCTTGAGCACGGCTTCTTCTCCCAGCCGCACAATGGTTTCGTCCATCTCCTCAGTTACTTTGGTAACAATTTCTTCAATACGCGTCGGATGAATGCGGCCATCAGCGATGAGACGCACCATCGATTCACGCGCAATTTCGCGGCGGACCGGATCAAACCCGGACAACAACACCGCGCCTGGGGTATCATCAATCATCACGGTAACACCGGTGGCGGCTTCAAATGCACGGATATTGCGACCTTCCCGCCCGATGATTCGTCCTTTGATCTCATCGCCCTGCAACGTGATCGTTGCGGTCGTATTTTCGAAGGTATGGTCCCCGGCATAACGCTGGATGGCCACGCTGATGATATGGCGTGCCTTCTCTTCCGCTTTGGTTTTGGCGTCCTCCAGGATCCGGCGGGTCAAGTCATTCGCCTCGCCCAGTGTATCCTTCTCGATTCGTTTCAAGAACTCCTCGCGAGCATCCGTCGCACTCAACTGGGCAAGCTTTTCAAGCTGACCCAGTTGGTCCTGAGTCAGTTTCGCCAATTCCGTTTGTTGGATTTCAAGCGCTTCACCCTTTTTGACCAACGCTGCTTTTTGTTCCCCCAGGTTTTTTTCGACCTCAAGAATCCGGGTTAATTGCGAGTTGATTAGCGCTTCTCGTTCGGCGAGACGCCGTTCAAGTTCGAGGCGTTCGGCGCGCCGGGCAGCCATCGCCTGGTCGGCCTGTTCACGTAATTTGAGAGCCTCCTCGTTGGCCGCCAACCGCGCGTCCCGGTTAATGATTTCAGCGTCGGTTTTAGCTTTGGCCAGGAGGGATTCGGCTTCGAGCGTTCGAAGTCTTTTTAGATCGCGTCCCTTCCACCAAAGCAGGCCGTAACAAAGCCCTGCCCCCACGGCCGCGGCCGCGCCGTGCTCAACAATATTCACCCACAGGCTCATTCCAGGACCATTGCCTGGGTCACACTTCGACCCAACGCGTTGGCGTCAACATGCAATTTACAAGAACATCGTGCGGCTCCACCGGAACTGCTTTGACGATCTGTTCGTCAAAAGCAACCCCGCAGGTTTTGCCGAGCACGATTTTCAGCAACTGGTCATAAAACCCTCTGCCCCGCCCCAGCCGCCGACCATGCAAATCAAAAGCTACTCCAGGCACGAGGACCAAGTCCAGTCGGGAGATCGCCATAGGCATGCAATGGAGCGCGGGTTCTCGAATGCCAAATTGCCCGATTTTGAGGTCCCGTGCGGGATCCGTTATCGGGCACGCCGCGTACAAGTTCTTTTCAGCAATATAACGCGGCAGGGCCACGATTTTGCCGGAACCCAGGGCCTCCGATAGCAGAGGCCAGATATCCAATTCTTCGGGCAATGGCGCGTAGAGCAAAACCGTTTGGGCATCCTTCCAGAGCTTTTGCTTTAGCAGCAAAGCAATGGCGTCCTGAGAGGCTTCCTGCCTGAAAGAGTGCGACATAGCGGACAATACGCCACGCGTATGTTTGCGTATCTCGGCCTTGGTGGTTCCGGGTTGAGGCAAGATAGTCTTGAGAGGTCGGGACTTCATTTAAGGCAGTGGCCTAGCCCATATTTCACACGAATTCGCTCGCGATTTAGACCCCTCTCATTAACACCCTGCTTTAGCTGGGTGAAAAGTGGTTTCGTGCGTCTCAGAACCGTTTCAACGGTTTCAGCAGCAGGGTATGGCAAACCGTTGAAACCGTTTTTCCGTTGGTGGCGCTTCCACACCCAGCTCAAGCAGGGTGTTAATGACATGGAAGCGGCCAAGGCTGGCAAGGTCTGAAATATCCGGGCCAGGGGTTCCATCAGGGCGTCTCCTCTACCGTTCGCGGCCTCTGAGCGGGGATCTTTTCTGCTGCTTCTGTAATTCTTGATTGCGCCTTCCATTTCTCCAAACGTTCTTTGATCTTTTTTTCGGCGCCTTGTTCCGTTGGTTTATAGTAATTCTTTTCCGCGCCGAGATAGTCCTGCGTGACAAAATGTTCGGGAAAGTCATGGGAATACTTGTAACCTTCGCCATGTCCCAGCCGTTTAGCCCCTTTATAATGCGCATCTCGTAGGTGCTCCGGGACGGCCAGGGTTCGGCCAGACTCGACATCCTCGATGGCGGCGCCAATCGCCAGAACAGTGCTGTTGCTTTTCGGGGCGGTCGCAATGTAGATGGTCGCCTCGGCCAGGGGGATTCGCGCTTCGGGCCAGCCAATGAATTCGGCCGCTTGAAATGCGGCGTTCGCGAGCACCAAAGCCATAGGATCGGCCAGGCCAACATCCTCCGCCGCATGGATGACTATGCGTCGTGCGATAAACCGCGGGTCCTCGCCAGCATGAATCATTTTGGCAAGCCAATACAAAGCGGCGTCCGGATCGCTTCCACGCATCGATTTGATAAATGCTGAAATGGTATCGTAGTGAGCATCTTCATCATCATAGACGACAGCCTTTTTCTGGATGCTCTGCTCGGCGGTCCTCAGGTCAATATGCACAATGCCGTCCGGGTTGGGTTCTGTGCTTACTGCTGCGATTTCCAGGGAGTTGAGAGCCTTACGGGCATCCCCGTCAGCCAGTCGGGCCAGGTGTTTGAGAGCGCTCTCGTCTGCCTGAATTTTCATGTAGCCCAGCCCCTGCTCGGTGTCCCGCAGTGCGCGCTGCAATAGTCCGAAGAGGTCGTCTTCACCCAAGGGACGCAGCTCGAAAATTTGCGAGCGCGACACCAGCGGCGAGTTTACGAAGAAAAAGGGATTGTGGGTCGTTGCGCCGATCAATCGGACGATACCCCCCTCGACGTCCGGTAGCAGCACATCCTGTTGCGCTTTGTTGAAGCGATGAATTTCATCGATGAAAAGAATCGTGGCCTGGCCAGTGTTCTGGAGGCGATTGGCGGCCGAAGCCAGCACGCGCCGCATCTCCGCTACGTTGGACTCGACTCCGCTAAGGCGTTCAAATTTGCTTTTTGTTTTGCTGGCGACAATTTGCGCCAGGGATGTCTTGCCTGTCCCCGGTGGTCCGTAAAAAATCAATGACTGGATGCGATCCGCTTCGATGGCGCGACGTAACAGCAATCCAGGCGCGAGGATATGTGATTGCCCTACGAACTCGTCCAGATTACGGGGCCGCAAACGCGCGGCCAAAGGCTGGGGACGCTGTGGCGCCGGGGTTTGGGCTTCCGCAACCTCTTGTGCCTCGGGTTTTGAAAACAGGTCATCACGCACCATCATTTTAGAATAACATTTCTGAAGCAAAATGGGAGCAGATTCAGGGTTTTTGGATTCCTCCTAATGGAGCGTCATTAATCCGTCGTAAAGGCGCTGGAGCGAACTCCACACTCGTCAAGAATTAATGAGGTCGTGTCAGCAGAGCTGAAAGCAAAAGATTGAACCCATGCGCCAAACGCCTCATGGGTAAGGCACTAGATAGCCGCGAGTCCATTCCGGAGCCGGTGGAAGGTTCCCGGTGCTTACCCTGGATTTCCATTCCTCATCGGTTTGGCGCGTCGTGGGGCCAAGCTCGAATTCGTAGTGGCTCAGAACCGGTCCGGCATACACGGCCCTGTCGCCAGGACCGCAATCCACGCTAATCATAAGCAGGTGAACATTCCCAACGCCCTCGTGAAGAATACTGCCGGGGTCGCCCACAATTGGATCGGTCGGATCCGTGTGGACGTCAGTTACTAAGGCATCCCAGTAATCCGATCCCTGGTTATCGCCGGAGGGCGCTTGTTGATAACCTTGTGGAACGTACTCGCTACCCGGTTGATAGAACAATCCGGGATACCAACCCCCATAAGTTCGTCTCCCGATGTAATCGAATTCCACCAGGTGTTGAATGAACAGGGTTTCTGCCGAGGAAAGAGAAGTCCTGCTGAGTTCCTTTTCTGAAATGCCTCGCAGGGTATCCATCGTAGCCACAAATCGATCCATCACGGCGAGCCGGTTCGCGTACATGGTTGCACCGCTTACCGAGACAATAAATTCATGTGGGATTCCAAACGAGTCATTCGTGTAATGCGTGTAATTGAAAACGCCGTTGGTGGGAAGCGTTGCCATCACCGCGCGCGTTGCCGCCGCCATTTCGCCAATCCGGGACCAGAACGACGTACGCGGCTCCACATACCCTTTCGGATAGAGGCAAAGAATGATCGGCGTATAGGACTGCTCCGCGTAAAGCACTGTATTGTGCCTGAGTTCAGTCCACGAAGCCAGTTGGGTGTTCAGCGTCTTCATGGCCCATGCCCGCGTCCGCATGGCCTCGGGATATTGCGCATCAGTGGTGGGTGAGGAGAGTTCACGCAGGCACGCAAGCCAATGGTTGTAGATGCTGTTTGTCCAGGCCGCCTGGCTTTGGCCGTCAATGACATTCCGCACCGCTGCAAGGTTGTGCTGATACTTGAGGCCGTCACGCCAATACGCCCGGCCATCGGCGGGGACAAGGTTGGTGCGCGAGATCCGAGCCGCAAGCTCCGGCACAATCTGGCTGTTCCCCAATATGGAAAAAGCTATATCCAGCGCGCTCGGGACGCGTCTCAGGACCTTGTCTTCAACGCCGGGAATTCCGTCCTCATCCCAGAGGATGCTATCAAAGGTGCATTTTCCGAAAGCCCAGCTATCCATTACAAATCGCTGGCCCATTACAGTGAACGATCTCGGCAGCTTGACTTGTTCGGCGCTGAAAGGAGACCAGAAATAACCGCTGGTGATTTGCTTCGTTCCAATCTGCCCGGTCATGAGTTGGTTCTGCAGATTCGTCAACGGTGCCTGATTCGGCAAATCGCTCGGTGAATGGATGCCGGCCGCGGTCAACAAATCACCCAGTTGCGCAAAGTGGAGCGAGTCGGGCGGGCCAAGAAACATTTCGAGGGTGCGATTGAACTGAACCCAGTCATTGAATTTCCCGGAGTTCTGGAGCAGGAATTCCAGCGCCACCGCGCCAGAAAGCTCTCGCAGGGTGTTGGTTGAACCCCCAGAGGCAACTCCGGTTGAAAAACCGGCATAACGGAAATCTGCCAACGCGCACCACATCATTGCGCGAAAGTATTGCGACAATTGAGCTGAGCTTGTGTATTGGCCTCGTACGACGAACTGCGAAAAGTCTACGGTGCGAGGTTCTCCGAACAAATTGATCTCGAGAGGCTGCAGATTATTAATCGCGTTTAGTGTCGAGCTGACGCGAGCTGTTTGCCCGAGCGCTCCGTAGTAGGTCACGCCGTCGGCGAGCGATCTTGCCACGGCCAAAAGGTAATCAGCGTCCAGCACACCGTTCGTCATGGCAGTCCCGGCTGATTGCGTCCAAAGAGCTGGCACCTGAGCTGACATCGCATTGATGATTTCCGACAGCTTCGGCTGCAAGCAGGTTTCTTCAATTTCGGTAAGTATACTTTCGAACGTTCGATGCCACGCTTGCAGGATCGCATCGGTCGTCACAAACACTGGAAGATCATCCGTGTAGATATCGTAAAAGACATCTGCGAAACTCTGGCGCTGCATTCTCTGGCTGACCACAAATCCGTTCGTTTGGAATACGGCGAATTCGTTTGTTTTGAGGCGAAAGTCATAGTAGCGGAGATTCGGATAACTGTTGGTCGAATTGAATACGGCTGGATCCGTGTTGAATAGATCCCAGAACTCAGCCGCGGTCGGGTCAAAGGAGATCTGCGGCAGGTACTGGTTGGTTGGAGCAAATAAGCTGACGAAATCGTCCAGAGAAAGCTGACTGAGTTGCTGAAGCTCTCGGTTGAATTCAGTCCCGTAGCCGTAAATCACGTCCCCAACGCTGGTTCCCGCTGCGGCGAGTTTGACGCTGGAAATAACGCGATAAAAGGCGCGCTCTCCCGCAAGTGGCACAACTACTCGAAGCAATTCGTCCGACACTCCTATGCTACCGCTGATTGGGCCCGCCACGGCCTGCCAATTCACCAGGTTGCTGCTGCACAGGATCGTGTACTCCGGGTACGTCGCGCTCACCGGCAACACCATCTGTGAATGCAAGCTGACCTCCGCCTGACCGGCAGATTTCTTTAACTGAAGCGTGATTTGATCAGTCGCACCGAAACTATAGTTGCATGATATGGAACCGACTAGAATGAGGAGAAAGACCGCACGAGTGAGCTCTTTCATAAATCTCCGTGAGGTAGGCAAAATACTACCGGGCAAGTAAGGTGTCAAGACACTCAGTTAGCAAGCGGAACGAAGATAAACCAATACTAAAAGCACCGCGCTCATGTGTTGAGATAGACTGTTCGCGAGCGGACGGGGTCACATTTGAGCGTGACTTTTTACCTTGGATACATGTTTTTAATCCTATGAAAATCCTCGACTGCATTATTGGGGGAGCGCTCCTGGCAAACCTTTCCGTGCTGAATGTTAGAGCAGCGGAACCCCAGATTCAGCATCGGCTTATGTTCTTTGAATACGGCAAGGGACCCAATCGCCTGATCGAATTAGACGCCAACGGAAAGGTGGTTTGGGAACACCAACCGCCGAGCATTGCTGTGATTTTCGAGGTGTTACCGAATGGCAATGTACTTTATGCGTATGGTGGGAAACCGACCGGGGTGCGGGAGGTCACACGCCAGGGAAGAGAGGTTTGGAATTATGTCAGTAAATGCCCTCAAGTATTGGGTTGCGAACGCCTCGCCAATGGCAACACGCTCGTGGCGGAACAAGGGCCGTGCCAGGCAGTGGAAGTGACCGCAAAAGGTGAAGTCGTTTCTGTAACCCCGCTCAAGACAAGCCAGGAAAGTTACCATCTTCAGGTCAGGAATATTCATAAGCTGGCCAACGGAAACATCCTGGCGGCGCACGAGGGTGAAGGCGCGGTGCGTGAGGTGGACGTGCAGGGCAGGGTTGTCTGGGAATACACCGGGGTCGAGAACACAGGCGACGCTCAGCGCCTCCCCAACGGAAACACCCTCATCTCCTGCGGCACCCAGAAACGCGTTATTGAAGTCACACCCGACAAAAACATCGTCTGGGAGTTCAGCGCTAAGGACGCGCCGGATCTGAATATTATCTGGGTATCAAGCATTCAACGCTTACCAAACGGGAATCTTATCGTTGGAAATTTCCTCCGGGGCCAGGAAGGCAACGGCGCGCATGTTTTCGAAGTGACTCGCGATAAGAAGGTGATCTGGAAATGGGACAACCATCTTTTGATAAAGTCCCTTACCACAGTCCGCGTGCTGGATTAGTGTTCAAGAGATATGGATACCGAAGACCCTCTACCTGCAGCGCCCGCGCCGTCGTCGTCAACCTGGGGACGCCCGCCCGGGCCGACAGTTTGGCAGAAGATAAAAAAACTTCTTGGACCGATCGCGGTCGTGGGTGCTGTGTTTGTGAAGTTCTTCGCCAAATTGAAGTTTGTTCTTTTGCCAGTCTTAAAATTTCTTCCGGTGATTCTCAAGACAGGCGGGACGATGATCCTGACGATATGGGTATACGCGATGATGTGGGGCGCCTGGTTTGCAGTGGGATTCGTGCTGCTGATTTTCGTGCATGAATGTGGTCACCTGCTGGCAGCGAAACGCCTGGGATTGAAGGTTGGCGCGCCAGTGTTCATTCCATTTATGGGGGCGCTCATTGCGCTCAAGGAAGCGCCGCGTAATGCCTGGATCGAAGCGCAGGTGGGTATTGGCGGACCGATGCTTGGGACAGTCGGCGCGGCCATTTGCGAGCTGATTCACCTGGCTACTGATAATCCCTTGTTTGGAGCCCTTGCTTATACCGGCTTTTTCCTGAACTTATTCAACCTGATGCCTGTTGGCTTTCTCGATGGGGGTCGTATCGTCACGGCCCTCTCGCCCTGGCTCTGGATTATTGGATTTGTCATTCTTGCAGTAATGACCTTCATGCACCCGAACTTCCTGCTTATCCTGATCCTCGTTTTTTCTGCACCGCGAATCTTTTTCCTTTTCCGCCGCAAAAGCGACGAGGAGCGCCGTTATTTTGAAGTGACCCCTGGCCAGCGCTGGACGATGGCGGCAATGTATTTTGGTCTGATCGCCTTGCTGGTTCTGGGGATGCAATTAAGTCACATCCCACGTGAGACGCTGGAGGGTCGATGAACTGAATGAACACGGGGTTTAAAATGCAGGCTTTTCAGGCGCAGAGCTTCTGTTATGAATGAAAATGAGCTCAGCAAAATAATCGTGGATGCCGCGATTGAAGTGCACCGGGAATTAGGAGGGCCGGGGCTCATTGAGGATCTTTACGAGGAAGCATTGGCAGAGGAACTGCGTCTGCGTGGGGTGCTGGTCGAGCGGCAACTGCCGGTCAGGGTTGTTTACAAAGGCAGGATATTGAATAAGCCGCTTCGACTCGACATGAAAGTGGGCCAAATAGTTCTCGTGGACAATAAGGCCACTACAGAATGGCATCCTGTATTCGAAGCTCAAATGCTAACCTACCTCCGACTCACTGGCCTGAAACTCGGAGTGGTGCTGAACTTTGGGGAACGCATTCTGAAAGCAGGCATTCGTCGTGTTGTGAATGGTTTGCCCGAGGAGCACCGGTTTTAGGAGGATACAAAGATTTAAGCGAAGACGCAAGAAAGTGCCGCAAAGACGCCAGAAGCGGAGTTAAGACAATTTTTTGGAGAACTCTTCGAGGTATCTTTACTCCAGGTCTTTTTGCGTCTTTGCAGTCTTTGCGACTTTGCGTTAAATCCGAATCCCCTTGTGCACATTCCAAAAATGGTTGGCCCGAGGAGCACCGGTTTTAGGAGGGATACAAAAATTCTAACGCAAAGACGCAAGAGCCGCAAAGACGCAAAAAGCGGCGGAGTTACAAATAAAATTTTGGCTGCATTGAATTTCAGGTCTCTTTACGACTTTGCATTAGAAACGGCCGCCCGTCGTTGATTTAAATCAAAGACGCAGAGCCGCAAAGAATGCAAGGAGTTTGCTTTTGCCGCTCATCAGGTTGCGGTTTTGCAGGGCCGCGCTTCTGAGCCTAATCAGGAACTGGAAAGGGCTCTGTTTTCTCATTTTTCCTTCTGAGAATTAATGCTCCACTGCGGCTTAACGACGTCTGCCGTACCAGAACCCGCCGCCGCCGAGCAAGAGGACTACGATTACGATGATCAATAATGTTTGTGTATCCATGTTCACAGGCTAGAACCAATTGCCAGAAACGAACATGGGGTGAAACCATCTCTCCACTCGTTGGTCTGATAAATTGTCAAGGCAAGCTTGCGCTTTTCGAGATTGTCTCACGAACGTTTCAACGCTTAACGTATTCTCGATTCGGAATTTGTTAGAGACGGAATGAAAAGAAAAACTTCTCCCATCAACGATTTGCGCCGAGTGATGTCTCGCCTGCGTTCGCCTCAGGGCTGTCCCTGGGATCGTGAGCAAAACCACATGACCCTGCGCTGGCACGCGGTAGAAGAGGTTTATGAACTCATCGATGCCATTGAGGCTCGAGATGACCAGGAAATGATTGAAGAATTGGGCGACGTCTTGCTCCAGGTTGTTTTCCACTGTCAATTGGCCAGCGAACGTGGCGCTTTCAATTTTGACACGGTGGCAAAGCACATATCCCAAAAACTGATCCGCCGCCACCCGCATGTCTTTGGCGATCTGAAGGTAAATAGCGTGGCTCAAGTCTGGAAAAACTGGGAAACAATCAAACATGCCGAGAAACATGGGACCCGGCATGCGCGCCCATCGGTGTTGGACGGAATTCCCCGGTATTTGCCGGCTTTGTTGCACGCAGAGAAACTTGTAAAAAAAGCAAAACGCGGGAAACTCATGAGTGCGGCCAAAGCAAATGGCAGAATGACACGAAACGCATTGGCTCGGAAACTGTTCACGCTTGCAGCTTTTGCCCAGAGCAAAGGATGGTCCGCCGAAGAGTTGCTGCGCCAGGAGACCTCAAAGCAGGAACGTGTATTGCGTCGCAGCGAAGCCAATTCACGCTGAAGCGTTTCAGGCCAGCACCTTTTGAATAACGTGGCGGTCGAGAACCCCGGTAAGGCGCTGGTTAAGTCCCTGATGGAAGTAGCTCAGTTTTGTATGATCCAAGCCCATCAAGTGGAGGATGGTGGCGTGCAGGTCGCTAACATGACAGGGTTCCTCGACTGCTTTGAAACCTAATTCATCAGTCGCCCCTATCGCCTGGCCCCCTTTAACACCGGCGCCGGCCAGCCACATCGAGAAGCCGTGCCAATCGTGATCACGCCCGGGCTTGTCTATCCCTTCGCTGGTCGGGGTGCGGCCAAATTCTCCGCCCCATACCAAAAGTGTTTCATCCCAAAGACCAGTGCGTTTCAGATCGGTCATCAGTGCGGCAATTGGTTTATCGGTTTCGGCAGCATGAAGTTTGTGGTTTTGAATGCAATCGTTATGGCCGTCCCAGGTATCCTCGATGTGGCCCCCGCCCGAATAAAGCTGGATGAATCGAACGCCTCTTTCCAAAAGCCGGCGTGTGATGAGACACTTGCGGCCAAAATCCGCGGTCCGTTTATCATCCAACCCGTACATTTCGCGCGTTGCAGCATTCTCGTGCTCGACATCGACCACTGTCGCGCCGGTTGTTTGCATCCTGAACGCGAGTTCGTAGGATTCGATTCGGGCCAACAATTCCGATTCGTCGGGGTGATGTTTTAAATGTTCCTCGTTAAGTGTTTTCAATAAATCCAGGCTGTGCCGTTGAGTTCGCTGGCTGATGCCTGCGGGGGTGGCAAGATCAAGCAAGGGCGAACCGCCGCTGCGGAAAAGGGTGCCCTGGTACGCCGCAGGCATATAACCGGCAGTCCAGTTTGACGCGCTGCCGATCGGGCCTCCGCGAGGATCGGTCATGACGACGAACGAAGGCAGGTTTTGGTTGATCGTGCTCAGTCCGTAACTGAGCCAGGCGCCCAAGCTTGGTTTGCCGATAAAAATGCTGCCAGTGTTCATTTGCAAGCAGCCCGACGCATGCGCGGCCGTATCCGTAAACATCGAACGCACAACGCAAAGATCATCGGCGAATTTGGCCGTGTGCGGGAACAAGCTGCTAATTTCCAGCCCGCTACGGCCATGCTTCTGGAACTCGAAAGGTGATTGCATCAGGTGTCCGATTGGCCGGCCATTGGAACCTACCTTGGCGTCGCCCTGATACGGCATGCCATGGAATTTTGCCAGCGTGGGTTTAGGATCAAATGTGTCCACCTGGCTTGGCCCGCCGTTCATGAACAAGAAGACGCAATGTTTTGCCTTCGCCGGAAAGTGCGGCGGTTTGGCGGCCAAGGCGGAAGTCGCCGTACCCGCCTTTTCTGCAAGAAGCCCGGCAGAAGTCATCAGATCAATGAGCGCCAACCCCGCAAAGCCGCCGCCAGCCTGCCATAAGAATTCACGGCGGGTGCGGCCGCACGGCGTCGCATTAGGTATGAACCGGCTCATATTTGCGTCATTCTGGATAAACGAATTCATTGAGATTCAAAATCACTCGGCACACTTGTTCCAGCGCAGCTTGCTTTGCCTCCGCATCCGAGAAGGAGCGTTTGTTGTTTACGGCTTCTGCTGAAAAGCGTTCTGCTTCGCTCTGACGAAACTCCATAATTGCCGAGGACTCCTCTTTTGACGGTGGCCGGCAGAGGGAAAGACGCCAGGCAAGGTCAATTTGTTTGAACGGATCGTCACCGCAACCTTTTAACAGCCGTGCCGCGAAATGATGCGCTTGTTCATTTACAAATTCCCCGTTGAAGAGGCTCAAGGCTTGCGGGGCAACAGTGGTTACCTGGCGTTGCGGGCAACTGCTGACGGTGTCACCTAAATCCATCACTTCGAGCATCGGCACCACCAGGCCTCGCTTGATGAAAGCATAAATGGTGCGGCGCGAAGTTTCGGTGTCATTGGAAGGTTTCCAACTGGATTCTTTGTCGGTGTTGGCCTCCAGCGCCGCCTGCTGGATGCGCGGTTTCATGCTCGGGCCGAACATTTTCGAGTTGAGCTGACCACTCACCATCAGCATGGAGTCGCGGATGGATTCCACTTCAAGGCGGCGATATGGCATCCGCCAGAGCAGCCGTGCTTCGGGATCGGACGAGGCATAAGATGGGTTGGACTTTTTGCTCATGCGCCAGGAGTTACTGGTCAGTATAAGCCGATGCAACTTTTTAAGGGACCATCCAGCATCGTGCATGAACCAATCAGCGAGCCAATCGAGCAACTCCGGATGACTTGGGGCCTCGCCCATCAAGCCGAAATCGTTCGCAGTTCGGACAAGGCCATAACCAAAATGATATTGCCAGACACGATTCACAATGACCCGTGCGGTCAGCGGGTTTTCATGACTTACCAGCCATTGAGCCAGTCCGAGACGGCGATGAGAGGTATACTCGGCTGGAGTTGGAAACGCTGGCTGCTGCCTTACCAGCACACTCGGAACAGCGGGTTCAACTAATTCACCCGGACGCGCGACTGAGCCACGCAGTAACACATGTGTGACCGGTGCTTTTCGGGCGGGTTCTTGAAAAATGTACGCCTGGGGCAAGTCAGGCGTGGCGAGGACCAATGCCTGGGTGCGGCTCTCAATTTCAGCCGCTGAAAGTGTATTGGTCTGCTGTTTCAGAAGGGCGATTTGCCGATTGCGTTCTGCCAGCGCATCGAGTTGTTTCGCAGTTCCTGCGGGAAGCGTGAACTCAGTCCGGCCATCGCGTGGTCTCTGAAGTGGATTGAATACAGCTACCATGCTGTAGTAATCACGCGTCGCCAACGGCTCAAATTTGTGGTCGTGGCAGCGGGCACAACCGAGGGTCAAACCGAGGAACGCCTGAGCCGTTGTGCTGACGATGTCATCAAGCTGATCGAAACGGTCCGTAGCCGGATCTGCAGGCTCATCATCCCAATGACCGAGCCGTTGGAAGCCCGTGGCGATCATTGTCTCGGCGGTTTTGTCCGGGAGCTCGTCCCCGGCGATTTGTTCCAGGATGAACCGGTCAAAAGGTGTGTCAGCATTGAAGGCGCTGATGACGTAATCACGGTAACGCCAGACAAACGGCTTTTCGGCATCGCGCTCATAACCGTTGCTATCCGCGTAGCGAACGACATCAAGCCAATGCCGCGCCCAGCGTTCGCCATAAGCGGGTTGGCCAAGCAGGTCGTCGATAATCCAATCGAGGCTCTGCGAGGATGGAGTTTTGATAAAGCTTTCCTGCTGGGCAGGAGTAGGCGGCAGTCCCGTAATATCGAGGTGCGCGCGCCGCAGCAAAACACGGGGTTCGGCAGTCACACTGGGCTTCCATCCACGTTGCTCCAGTTTGTCGAGCACGAATGCATCGATTGGATTTTTTACCCAACGTTTATTTTTCACCACGGGCACTGGAGGACGGCGAACCGGTTGAAATGCCCAATGCTCCGCGGCCGTTGGGGGAATGGGTTCATCCCGGGGAAAAGGAGCGCCCTGATCGATCCAGCGGCGCAACAGTTCGATTTGTTCTGTCGTAAGCGGCTTGCCTTCCGGTGGCATGCGCTCATCTTCATCACCCGAAAGGACTCTTTTTATCAGCAGGCTGGCGTCGCTTTTGCCGGAAAGGATAGGGCCGTGTTTGCCACCCTTATGAATTAACGCTCCAGCGTCGAGCCTGAGTCCGGCCTTCTGTTTCAACCGGCTGTGGCAACTGTAACAACGCGAGCGAAAGATTGGCTTGATCTCATGTTCATAGTCGGGAGCTGGCGACGGGGCTGCAGTTGAACAGGAGATGGCGGAAAGAAAAGAGGAACAAAGCAGGAACCAAACTGCCTTTTTCAGTGGGGAGAGAGAGCCTGGGGCATGGTGAGGCTTAGCCAAATGTTCAGGCACAGCCAAGCCGTCCCGCATTCCGGCACGAAATTGTTCGCCGGGAGTCACCTTCACAGTCCTGTTTTAACGCTATTTGATTTTGCCCCGCATTTGGTAAAGCCAAAGCAGCGCTCGATCCATGATTTCTTCGCCAGCGCCGACTGCGGCGGGAGAGACACCACTGTCCGCACCATAGCCACCTTCTGCGACCGCTTCAATCGTCGGGAAATATTGATGGTAACCGTTGCAATAACCAAAGAAGAAGAGTTGTTTTACCCGCGCTCGCTCTTTCAGCCGGATTGAGTGATTGCTGAAAAACTCGCCCGAGACGCCAACCAATCCGATGTCACCATTGAGCAAGGCGACGGTGAGTCGCGGTCTGACGCCTTGCGCGTATTCATCCACAAAGTTGGGGATGAGTTCCGGAAAAAATGCGCCGGAGTAAGCGGCGCGTACGCGCGGATCCGACAGGTCAGTGCGGGAAGTGAATTGCAGTCGATCTTCTTTGACGATGAGCGAAGGGGAAGAGACCTCAGCAGGTTGGAGACTGGATGCCAGCTTAATGACTTCGCGGCCCAACGCCTGGCCAAAGGCCTGATATCCGGAATTTGTCCCTGCATTGACGGATTGATCGCCAGCGGAGCCCTGCATGAAAACCGCTCGCCCGCCCATTTCTTTCTCCACAGTTTCTTTCATTGCGCCAACGTAGTCCGCTGAGAATTTTAAGGTTTGGGCCGGGATCATGGTGGGATGCGCGGTGAAATTGACGACAATAGCAATCGGCTTGGTTGATTCATCATCAAAGCGCATGATTTCGAGGTCTCGATCGCTGGGTTTTGGTTCAATTTTAGTGTGGCGATTCCGATTGAATCCTTCCAGATGTGTCGAACCAATCGCCATTTTTGCTGGCACCAACTTGCTATTGGCTTCAATGATTGCACCAGCGATTCCATCTTCCATTTCTTTATAGTATCGAATGGATGCATCAAATTTCCCTTTCCCTTTGCCCGTCTCATCGGTCAGTTCGAGAACCGGGCCGTGATGCGTATGCGAGCCAGCGATAAAAGAATAATCGACTCCGGCTTCGCTCTTGATTCTCTGGCGAATGGCTTGCAAGGATTTTTCAGCCGGAGCACGGCCCAGGTCCAGCCCAACGATGGCGATTTTGTTCGTCCCGACCTGGAGAACGACGGCTGCCGCGTAAAGGGGGTCCAGCATTCCGGCGGAGAGAGCATCATGGCGTGCCCCATAGCCTCACATCGGCACCGGTTCTTTCGGAGTGATATCACGCCGGGCAGCCGCGGCTTTGAATGTGGAGGCTGAGTCCTGGGCCTGGCAAACAACGCTGAGGAGCAAAAGCGAAGCTAGTCTCCAGAATCTTCGAATCGGGAAATTCATGAACAAACGTTGCACAGGAGAGTTCTGGATGACAAGAGTTTTGTGAGTCGCGTTATCCCGTAGCGGCGCGTAGCTGCCGAGGTAACGAGGCTCCAATCAATACAATAAGGCTGCGCGGTTCGGAAGAAAATATCAGACCTAGGTTGCTACGATAAGTGAAGCGTTCTGGGCCTGATGATTAGCTTTTGCGATAAACAATCACTTTCCCACCGCGCCAAACACCTTTTGCATGAGATCGGTGGTTCTAGCGACAGGATTCTCGCGAATACGCTTCTCCTCCTGTGCCACCATTTTAAACAACCCATCGAGCGCTTTTGTTGTCACATAGCTATCGACATCGAGTGAGTCGGTCTTGAAAAGTGAGTTTCCAAAGGAGCCAAATGAGCCGGCGGTGCTGCCCTTCTCAATCACTTTTTTGTATGCGGCTGTCACACCCGTTGCGTCGGTCGCCTTTTTTACGACAGGAAGAAATCGCTCGAACAAATTCGTTTCAGTGGTCTTGCGGAAATATTCGGTGGCGGCGTTAGTGCTTCCTGTCAGAATGCTTTTCGCATCGTCGATCGACATGCTCTTGATGGCGTCACGGAAAACACCGGCAGCCTCCGGGACTGCTTGTTCAGCCGCACGGTTCATGGTGTTGACAAAATCATCCGCCAGCTTGTCCTGCTTCAAGGTCCGTAGAGTCTTCTCGACTGCGCGCAATTTTTCCGGCATCGGAATTTTCACCGACAGGTTGGTCAGAAAGCCGCCATCATGCCCAAGTTGGCCAATCGCCTGCTCCACGCCTTTTCCCAAAGCTTCCTTCAACCCTCCAATCATTTGGTCCTGCGATAAGGCTGAGGTCAAGGTGGACGGGCTTGCAGATTTCTTGCCTAATCCAAGCGAGTCGAAGAGACCGGCTCCATTCGCGGTTAAAGCGATTGTGCAGGCCATAGCGAGAGTCAGGAACGTTTTCATTTTGTGTTGATTTGAAGCTTGTGCCGCATTTAAACACATGCTTTTAAGAATCGGCATCTTTATTTGCCAAATAAAGAACTTCGAGTTTTCCGGAATTCCAGCCGAGTCGGCCCGCGGCCATCGCGCAGGATATTATAGGTGACGCGCCACTCTCGCCGAACTTCGTCATAATCGGTCTGCCAAAAATCATTTCCATGAACGGATTGGTTCAATGGTTTGCCTTGGATTAGCAGTTCAAAATCGCGATTATTCTTTAAGCCCGTGAAAGTTACAGGCACGTAACCAAGTCCTCCAGTCAGGGTCAATTCCGCGCGGCCCCGCGAATCCACTGAGAACGCCAGCGGGATTTCGCGTTCCAAACCCCCATGCTTCAACTGCCAATGCAGGCTGTTCCCTACGGCTTCACGTTGGACCGGGTGCCATGTGTCCGCTTCCTTTTCAAGCTCCTGGCGGAAGGTCTCGTTTGGTCCGTAATAGGCTCGCGCGTCGGAAGGGAATACGACCAACTCGAGATCGGCTTCGACAAAATCACCACGTTCCAACATCAAAACGTCAGGCGGGGGTGACAATTCAATCACCGTCCGAAAATTTCCTTTGCCCCATTCTGTCGCGTAAAAGGATGCATGCGGCATCGAACAGACTTTTCCTCCCAGCACAGCCTTCCAGGACCGGACAATCAGGCCCCTGCTTGCAAAGGCTTCGCCCTGTTTCGCCCTGGAGCGCTCGATGCCATGAATGGAAATCCATGGAACGGTCCCCGCCAGAGGGATGGCACGACGATCGAAGATATCTTTTCCCTGAATAGGTCTCCATTCTTCGGTTAACCCTTTGAAACTCCCAATCGCGACCAGGTTGGCCGCCGTGGCATTATAGAAATCAGAACCCATTTGGTAAAAAGCCAAACGTTGCCATTTCATCGGTTGGCGCACGTCGTAGCGTAGATGGTGAAAAGCGCGGAGGTAGTCATCGCTGCGAGCGATCGACACATTGACACGTGAGTCAATTTCGCCGCCCATTGTTTGCTCAGTATAACAAACGTCAGTAAGGCAGGGGCCGTAAGCCCGATAGTCGCTTCGCGTAGCCCGAAAGCCCTGATAATCTCCTTTTTGGTCAATCCACATCAGAAAATCTCCGCCCCCACAATTTCCGGCCCACCCGTACGGCTTGTCTTCTGGATTGGGCAAAGTCATGAAAGGCCGCACATCATCAATGAAACACCGTCGCTGAACCCGGCCTGGCTCGTAGCAAATACTCTCGCCAAAACTCCCAATGGCAGACTGATCCCAGAATTGGTTATGTCCCCAGCCGATGAGGCAAAGCTGCGCGTGCGAGACGGCCGGCACCCCGCCATACCGCGCGTAGGTCAGTGCGAAAACGAACTCACGCTGTGAATGCGCTGGTACATGCACCCAGGTGCACCCGTGAAACCATGGTCCCTGGTGCGGCAAATTCCCTTTGTCTTCGCGCCGATGCCAATTTTTTGAAATCTGCACCGGGATGCCGGTTGGCACACCATCTACATCGCACAGCAGAGGGGTGAAGCCAGTAACCGCGGGTGGGTGTTCATCCACAAACATCATCGGCAGGACGGCTTCGCGAGCGCTATCATTTCGCACCCGAAAACGCCAGCGATCCAGCCGATCCAATTCATCCTGGGAATAATATGTGCCTCGGGTGTTCTTCCATGGAAGCGCTGGAATTTTCAGCGCCGTGCAGCCTGCCTGTGCGTTGCGGCTTATTTCCAAGCCAGAGCTCGTTTCCACAACTGGATCAAAGCGGTCTTTCGGGCCAAAAAGTTCCAGCACCACAGGCTGCTTCGAAGTGATTGGAACTGAAACGCAAGTTCCCCCCGCCACTATTTGCAACATATGTGCCCCGTCAGGATATTTATCCAATCCAAATGAAAGGATGAGGCGATCGGGCCAAAGGCTAATTTCCAACCACCCTTTCACCGCAAGAATCTGGTTTGTTTCGTCGCCAAATTCCAACCCATCAATTGCAACGCGTTGGAAAAAATGGCCACTATCCACGAATCGAACTGGAGAATAAAATTCATCTTTGGGGACTACCCCACGCCCTCTGCATGCGAAGCTGCGGTTGCCAGACAGCACTTTTAACTCGAGCTGGATCGGCGCCAAAGCAGACAACTTCGAATTGCGGTCCTTCAACGCTTCCTGCATAGCGACAGGCTTTGGGAACCTGCCCGCGTGAAGGACCTGCAGAGTACTGGTATCGATAGAAAAACCGATTGTACCGCTTTGCAAACAAAGAATCGGCTCAGGAGGAGGCGTTTTGATCCCAAGATAAAACTGAGGTCCATTCGCCCACCACAACAAGGTGAAATCTTCGGGCCGAGGCATAAAAGCCCGGATTGCCGGGGCGGCTTGGGAAACGCCGTGATTCAAAAGAAGAAATCCTACGGCGCAGAAAAGACCAATTGCAGAATGATAACGCCGAGGTGTGCTCATGTGTTTGGTTATCTTAGCTGGACTGATGGGATGATAAAGCGCTTGTTTTTCGTAAAGGCCGCCATCACTTTCTGAACGATGGCGCTAAAATGGTTTTCCCTGCTCTCGCTGCTTTCACTGGGAATGTCAGTTCGTTCTCTTGCCGCCCAAACGGAGGCCGTCCGGCCCAACGTGATCATTATCCTTGCTGATGATTTGGGTTACGGGGATCTCGCGTGTTATGGAAATCCTGCATTCAAAACGCCTAACCTCGACCGCATGGCCGCTGAGGGCGCGCGATTGACTCACTTCAACACGCCGGCGCCATTTTGCGCGCCTACACGCGCGTCGCTCATGACCGGGCGCTACCCATTTCGTTGCGGAATGACCGCGAATCCCGCGCCTGATTCTGACGGCCCAAACCAGGAATTGGGGTTGCCGGCATCAGAGGTTACCCTTGCGGAATTATTCAAACGAGCAGGTTATGCAACGGGCATGGTCGGTAAATGGCACCTGGGCCACGCCAAAACCTCCTTCTATCCTGTCAATCGAGGTTTTGATGAATACCTGGGCATTCTTTACAGCAACGACATGCGGCCGGTGCAACTTTTGGACGGGGAGAAAATAGTCGAATATCCGGTGGTTCAAGCTACCATTACTCAACGTTACACCGACCGTGCCCTGGCCTTTATCGAACGTAATAAGGCCAAACCTTTCTTTTTCTACTTCGCCCATGCCATGCCCCACAAGCCGCTGGCCGCCTCCGATCGTTATTACAAAAAAAGTGGCGCTGGACTTTACGGTGACGTGATTGCGGAGCTGGATGCCTCGGTTGGACGGGTTTTGGCAAAAGTAAAAGAACTGGGGCTGGATGACCGGACGTTGATCGTTTTCACCAGCGATAACGGGCCATGGTTTGGCGGTAGCAGCGGCGGGTTGCGCGGCATGAAAGGGAGCAGTTGGGAAGGAGGTTACCGCGTCCCCTTCATCGCGCGGTGGCCGCGCAAAATACCCGCGAATCACGTCAGCGCGCAGCCGGCCATCATGATGGATCTGTTCGCAACCGCTCTCAAAGTGGCTGGCGTTGCGATCCCGTCCGATCGCGTCATTGATGGGGCAGATATTCTTCCTCTTCTCACCTCTGACAAAAAGAGCCCGCATCAAGTAATTCTCGGCCATCAGGGGCCGCGCCTGGCGACCGTGCGTGATGCGCGCTGGAAGCTTCACGTGCTCGCGCCCAATGAACGGAGCAAACCTTCTGGCGAACGTTGGATCGATCCACGGGGTCCTGATGGCGTAACGCTCTTGGCCCCTTATGAACAATTTCAGCCTTCCGATTACCCGGGAATCATAACGGGGGACCCTCCTCAAGCGATGTCCCTGTTCGATCTTTCCACCGATCCGGGTGAGCAGCATAACATCGCGAGCGAACAACCGGATGTGGTAAAACGTTTAAAGGCACTCTATGACGAGCTGGCAAAAGCGACTGACAAATAGGCGCCAACGCGCTTCCTAAACTGGAATAAGAAACTCCATAAAAACATTCACGGGCATTTCTTCCAACTGCTTGACAGTTCTAAAGAGCGAGGCAAGAGCTTCCACGCGAGCCGCAGGAAATTGCGTCCCGGCATTTTCCTCGAATTTTTTGACCAGGAGTGGAATTCCTTCCTTCCGGCGCCGTCGATGGCCGAGAGGATACTCTACTTCGACTTTTTTAGTCGAACTGCCGTCGGTAAAGAAAACCTGCACAGCGTTAGCGATCGATCTTTTATCGGGCTCAAAATACTCTCGGGAATATCGCAAATCCTCGTGAACGACCATTTTCTCTCGCAAAGCGTCCACCCGCGGATCTTGAGCGGTGGCATTCTCGTAATGTTCAGCTCTTAAGCTTCCGTAGATTAACCCTATGGCGGTCATGTACTGAAGGCAATGATCACGATCAGCCGGGTTGTAGAGTGGGCCAGTTTTATCGATGATTCGAATCGCGGATTCCTGAGTTGTAATCACCACACGTTGAATTTCAGCAAGCCGCTCTCGGACGGCCGAATGGAGTGCGATGGCTGCTTCGACCGCAGTTTGCGCGTGAAATTCCGCCGGGAAAGAAATTTTGAAAAGAACATGCTCCATGACGTAAGATGCAAGAGGTTGAGCAAGTCTGATGGATTGTTTGTGAAAAAGCACATCACAAAATCCCCACATTCTGGCCGAGAGCGCTGAGGGATATCCCATTTCACCTTTGAGGGCCATGAACGCATGTTGGACACCCCGGCTGGTGGCATCGCCTGCAGCCCAGGATTTGCGCGATCCGGTATTGGGGGCATGCCGATAGGTGCGCAGTGCCCCTCCATCCAGCCACGCATTCGAAATTGCGTTCACTATTTGCTGCCGGTCCCCCCCAAGCAATCCGGTTGTAACCGCTGCTGAGGCAATACGCACCAGCAAGACATGATCGAGGCCAACGCGATTAAAACTGTTTTCGAGGGCCAGCACACCTTGAATTTCGTGAGCTTTGATCATTGCAGTGAGCAACTCTCGCACGGTGAAAGGTGATTTGCCGCCGGTGACCCTTTGCCGGCTCAGCATGTCTGTCACAGCCAAAATGCCGCCTATATTATCCGAGGGATGTCCCCATTCAGCAGCCAGCCAGGTATCATTGAAATCCAGCCAGCGAATTAGCGCGCCGATATTGAAGGCAGCCGTTATGGGATCCAGCTCGAAATGAGTTCCAGGCACTCGGCTTCCCAAAGGCACAATCGTGCCCGGCACGACCGGGCCCAGCAGTTTTGTGCACGCAGGATAATTCAGCGCGAGCAAAGCGCAGCCCATTGTGTCCATGAGGCAGTAGCGGGCAGTTTCATACGCTTCAGCGCTCTCAATTCGGGCGTCGAAAATGTAAGTCGCGATTTGTTCCAGCAAAGAATCAAAAGGCGGCCGGATATTCAGGGTATTTTCAGGCTGATGCATCTGTTCGAAACGCTTAAAAGCTAGTGCTTGTTGCCCGTGAATACACAGACGGATTCACAACAGCGGATATCAAAAAATCAATGCTGCGTAACCATGTACCAGCCCCACGCCGCGATGGCTACGACGGGGATTAATCCCCCGGCAGAGCCAGCAAGAATTTCGGCAAGACTGAAGTTAAATTGCCGACTGGCTCGCGGGCCTAATTGTCCACCGATCAACCAGCCGAGCCCTCCACAGATAAAAAATGAAATCAACCCCAGGATGGGTGTTTGAAAAAGCAAAGCAGGATTCCTGCCGATAACGGCAGGCGCGATGCCGAGCGCAAATAAGCCGCCGATCGCTCCGACGACTGACCCGGCCAATGCTCCCATGCTTGCTGCACCCAGGGACGGACTCATGAAGTAAATTCCAAAAGGCTACGCGCTAATTCGCACATCATTCAAGATTCCCGGTCATCTCTGTTCCAAAGGCACAAATGGCCGCGGCTGTGGGCCGGTATATTCCGCTGCCGGGCGGATGAGGCGATTATCCGCTCGTTGTTCAATGATATGGGCTGACCACCCGGACGTACGGGAAATAACGAATAAAGGGGTAAACATCGCAGTGGGAATGCCACAAAAATGAAAGGCTGCGGCACTGTAAAAATCGAGGTTCGGAAACATTTTCTTTTCGCGCCACATCACAGCCTCGATGCGTTCAGAAATCGGATAAAGCCGTGTGTCGCCGCTGGCAGTTGCGAGCTTGCGCGCCCACTGCTTGATTACTCCATTGCGCGGATCCGAGGTTTTATAAACACGATGGCCAAATCCCATAACAAGTTGTTTTCGAGACAGCATCTCCATCAAGCCGGTTTCAGCCTGGTCGGGGGTTTGGAACCGTTGGATAAGCGCCATCGCCTCTTCGTTGGCTCCACCATGCAGGGGGCCCCGCAGTGTTCCGATCCCTGAGGTAATTGCAGAATGGAAATCCGCGAGGGTCGAAGCGGTAATCCTTGCGGCGAAAGTTGAGGCATTAAACTCGTGCTCTGCGTACAAAATGAGCGAAGCATCCATGGCACGCACGCGCATTTCGTCGGCTGGTTTGCCGAGCAATAGATGTAGAAAATGAGCCGCCATGCCCAAGTCGGAGGTCTGTGTCTCAATACGCTTGCCCTGTTGATGAAATTGATGCCAGTAAAGCAGCATCGAGGGGAACACTGCCAGCAACCGATTAGCCACATGGACCTGGTCTCCCTTCTGTATCTCCGGTTCGAAACAGCCCAGAGCGGAACACCCCGTCCGCAATACATCCATTGGGTGTGTTTCAGCTGGTAAGTGCTCCAATACATTTTTAAGGGGTGATGGCAAGCCCCGCAATGAGCTAATGGTTTTGCGGTAAGCATCCAGTTCGACGGGCTTTGGCAAATGACCGTAAATGAGCAAAAAGGCTACTTCCTCGAAAGTGGCTTTCTCTGCGAGATCATCGATTGAGTAACCCCGATAGGTCAATCCCATCCCCTCCTTGCCCACTGTGCTGATAGCGGTGCGGCCCGCTACGACACCAGCCAAGCCTCCTGATTTTTTGTCCATACTCATTTGTAATTTAAGTAATCGTATAACTCGGCGCGAGTCTGCATTTTTGCCAAAAGCCGCTTTTGAGTGCCTTGCTCCCGAATCGCACGGTAGACTTTTAACGCAGCGGCGTTCATCGCGCGAAATGCCGACAGAGGATACAGTGCAAGAGACACACCAGCAGAACCGAGCTCTTGAACTGTAAAAAGTGGTGTTTTGCCGAATTCAGTGACATTGGCGAGCACCGGAATTTGCAGCGCATCCGCAAACTTTTGATACTGAGATAACTCAGTTAAGGCCTCGGCGAAGATCATATCCGCACCCGCGTCGCGATACTGGATCGCGCGTGCGATGGCCTTGTCGAGCCCCTCATTGGCGGCAGCATCGGTGCGGGCCATAATGACAAAATCAGGATCGGTCCTGCCCGATGCCGCTGCCTTAATGCGCCTGATCATTTCGTTTGCGCTGACCAGTTGCTTGCCAGGCAAATGACCACAGCGCTTCGCTGAGACTTGATCTTCAATATGAATTCCAGCCGCGCCAGCTTTGATCATCTCGCGAACGGTATGCTTCGGACTTTCCCAGCCGGTATCGGCATCCACCAGCACGGGCAGAGGCGAGCGTCTTGCGATGCGCCGCACATCAATCAGCACATCCTGCAAAGTCGTGATGCCGATATCCGGGACACCAATGGAAGCGTTGGCCACTCCTGCTCCTGAAATATAAAGAGCTTTAAACCCAGTTCTCTGCGCTAAAAGAGCCGCGTATGCATGGATAACACCGGCAATCTGCAATGGACGCTCCGCCTTGAGTGCCTTTCGAAATTTCGCGCCGGGAGAAAGAACGCCGCGACGCGCATTACTCAGTTTGCCCGCCACGGAAGAGGATAATGCGTGCCGCCTGGCTGACAATTTCTTCAAGCGCACCAGTTTGCTTACCCAAGACAATGAAAATGGGCAAGGAAATCCGAAGATTAGCTGGCGCAGCGGAACTTTTTTAACGGGCTCCCCCGGAGTTTCCCCTGGATCTGGTTGAGCGAAGCCACCGGGGGCACTTTCCTGCCTTGCCCCAGTTTCCACCGGTGGGCCTTCTGCCTAGTGTGCGTTCAGTAACAGGCTCAACCTAACCCGAGGGCCAATGTTTTATGAATCAGAAGCAACAAGCATTCATTAGGATCAAACAGTCAGAAAGTGGCTCAGTTTATGCGACCCAAAAGGGCCATAGTTTAGTGGAGGTCATGGTGGCTGTATCCGTTTTAGGTTTTATGATTGTGTCACTCTACGCCGGATTCTCGTCCGGCTTTGCCGTCTTGCGGGTCGCCCGTGAGAATCTTCGCGCCACGCAAATTCTTGCGGAACGGATGGAGGTCATTCGTTTGGTAAAGTGGGATGATGTGAAGCCTGGCTTTATTCCGACGAATTTCACAGCGCCGTTTTATGCCAACGACGAGACGAATACCACGACGGGTCAGTTCGCTTACTCTGGAACTGTGACAATTACGGAAACTCCAATTGGTGAAACCTATGCCCAGAATCTTCGCATGATTCACATCAATCTAAGCTGGGTCTCGGGTAACATCACGCGCACTCGTGAAATGTCCACTTTCATTTCCAAATACGGTTTACAAAATTATGTTTACTAGTATTTCGCCAAAGCACTGGACACCCAAACCAGGCCGCCACCACTCCCCGCGTCCTAAAACAGCAGGTGGTTTCACATTAGTCGAGGTCATGGTTGCATCCGCCATAGGATTGGTGGCCCTGGCAGTGATGGGTTCTTTTTCGTGGTTTAGCAGCAGAAGTTTTGCCGCCGTGGCCAACTATGTCGATTTGGATCAGGCAAGTCAGCTTGCCTTGGACAAAATGTCGCGGGAAATCCGGCAAGCCCACCAGCTTACCGATTATTCTACGACCAGCCTGACTTTTGCCGATGTGGATCACAATCCGTTAACCTTCATATACGACCCGGAGACTCGCACCCTCGTCCGCGTGAGTGGCGGCGCAACCAACACTCTGCTGCGGGGGTGCGACTTTCTCCAGTTTTCCAAATATCAGCACACCGCCATTTCGAATACGTTTGATGCTTACGACCCGGCCTATCTTACCAACACCAAATTGATTCAGGTCACCTGGAAGTGCTCGCGAAAAATCCTGGGGGCCAAAGTGAATACGGAAAGTGTTCAGTCTGCAAAAATCGCTCTGCGAAACAACTAATCATGAAGCCAACCATCAGAAACTCCGAATCCGGAAGCATCCTGGTGCTTACGGTAATCACTTCCGCGCTCATCGGCAGCGTGCTATGCAGTTACCTGGTGCTGATCAGTTCTCGAAACGAGGTGACCATGCGCGGTCTCGCCTGGAACAGCGCGATTCCCGTGCTCGAAGCGGGTATCGAGGAAGCTTTGACCCATCTTCACGATGACAAGACGCCGACCGCGAACCAATGGACCGGTGCACTGATCAAGGGGAAAAAAGTGTACTGGAAACGCCGCGATTTTGCAGATGGCAGTTACTGTTACGTCACCAATATGAATGTCGGAACCGCCGCCCCGGTAATTTTCTCGGCTGGCTACGTCCGTGCTCCACTTGGTAATAACGAATACATTTCACGCCTGGTCAAAGTCACCACCACTAATCCAGCGAGCTTGTTTAACCGAGCCATTGCCGCCAATGGTCTCGTCAAACTGAGTGGTTCAGCAATCGTGGATGGGTATAACTCGGAAGTCGGTCCTTATAGTGCGAGTAATCGAAATGCCGCCGGGGGAATCGCCACCAATTCGAAAGACAACCCGGCCATCAGCATTGGAAGCCAGGCACATTTATATGGCTCAGCGGTGACTGGGTCAGGCGGCAGTGTTTATGTGGTTCCGGGTGGATCGGTGGGGGACATAGGTTGGAATGACGGAACCCAAGGCGGCTGGGTAAACAATGATATGAACTTTTATTTTCAGGAAAACGCGCCACCGGACGGAACAATGACCATTTCTCAGCTAAGGGGGCAAACCAATGCCCTGAGATCTGGCAAATATATGATCTCCAGCTTCAGCAGCGGAGATCGAACTGAGCCGCTCATCATTAAAGGCGATGTCACACTCTGGGTGACAGGCAATTTCACTATTGGTGGCAATGGCAATAACGCCGGATACGTTTACATTGAGCCTCAGGCCAAGCTGATGCTGTACGTTGGGGGGGCAGCAAACATTTCAGGTGGCGGAATAGTAAATGGCGCTGGCAGCCCGGCAAACTTTTCATATCTGGGGCTCCCAACCAATAAAACGCTGCGGTACAGCGGCACCGCTGATTTCGTAGGCACCATCAACGCACCGCAGGCTGATTTCGTGATTGGTGGTGGCGCTTCAGTTTATGGCGGCATCATTTGTAATTCGTTCACAGGTGGAGGCGGTTCCGGTGTGCATTATGACAAATCCTTGTCGGGCGGAGGCATGTTCATGGTGACTTCATGGAGAGAGCTGTGAGCATGGAGAGGTCTAATAGAATGCAACTGCCAGACCCCTGAGAGTTTCAGTATTTTCAGAATAAGACAACAGCGCAGATTGTCAGCACGATCTGCGTTGTTTTTTGGCCTTCTCATTTTCTGATACCGAAAAGGCGTGCAAAATGTTTGTACGACTGGTAGGGAACTTACCCATTCTACCAAGCTCGTCCCGGCCGGTTTTGATAATTATGAGAAATGCTGGTTTTTCTTCGGTTTTGTTAGCGGTCCTGCTCACCGTTTCAGGATTTGCTGCTTCCATTCCCGTCACTTCCACCGGCGACAATGGGCCTGGATCGCTTCGTCAGGCGATTGCGATCGCCGCGGCTGGTGATACGATTAATTTCACTAATTTTCCGGTAGGTGTCACGATCAGCCTGACGAACGGGGAATTGTTGATCAATAAATCTCTCGTTGTCGATGGGCCTGGAGCGGCGTTGTTAACCGTCGAACGCAGCACAGCCGGCGGCACAACAAACTTCCGTATCTTCAATGTTCAATCAGGCACGGTCACCATTTCCGGCATCACCGTGAGCAATGGACACGCAAACGTTGGCGGGGGCATCAATAACGACACAGCCCTTACGCTGCGTGATTGTATCATTGCGGGAAACACCGCCGTGCAGGCTGGGGGCGGCATCAACAACACAATCGATCTGACGCTTAGCAATTGTATCGTCCGCGCTAATTCTGTTATTGGCGCCGCTAACGCAGCTTCCGGAGGAGGTATTTTCAACCATGGAACCTTGACCGTCCTTAACTGCATCATCAACAGCAATTCTGCCACGAGCACTGGGTCCAGTGGGCTGGGAGGTGGAATTTACAATGACGTGCATCTGAACGTGACGAATTCTGTTATCAATGCGAATTCGGCCATTGCCGGTGGCGGCGCAGACGGTTCTGGCGGAGGGATTTTCAATCAAGACGACCTGACCATTAACACAACTACGATCGCTTCCAACACCGCGACCGGCGGGAATGGCGGCGCTATTGGTGGGGCAGGTCAGGGCGGCGGTATTGCAAACCTGGGCCAAGGTGTCGTTTTGGACCGGAGCACCGTTAATGGCAATGTTGCCCAGGGAGGGCTCGGTAATGGAGGGTCCGGCCCTGCCCAGGGGGGCGGTATCGCCAATCTATCCGGAACAATGAGCCTCGATAACTGCACGGTCAGTGGCAACACTGCAATCGGAGGAGGGACTTCGATACAAGGGGGCGGTATCTTCAATGATACTCTTGCTATCTCATTGAGCCACAGCACGATCACGACAAACCAGGGAGGAGGAGTTTTTAATACGGGCGATGGCAGCGTTGAACTCAAAAACACCATCTTGACGGGCAATACAGTCACATTCGATCTTTTCAACAGTCAAACCCGCCCAATCAATTCGGAAGGCTTCAATGTGATCGGTTCCACCAATGGCCCCTTTGTGGCAGCGGTTGGTGATCTCTTCATTTTGAATGCTGGCGCGCTCAGGCTTGGTCCTCTTACGAATAACGGCGGGCCTACCTTAACACACGCTTTGCTCTGTGAAAGTCTCGCCATCAATGCGGGTGATAACACGGCTGCTCCCGCGACGGATCAGCGGGGCTCTCCACGAATTGTAGGAGGAAGAATTGATATCGGCGCATTTGAATACAGCAACACACCACCGACGATTACTTGCCAATCTGACACCAACTTGAACTGCGATTCCCCAACTGGCGCCACGGCAAAGCTCTTGGTCACTGTGGCAGATGCAGATGGCAATCCTCTGACCGTGCTGTGGTCCGTGGCTGGAACATCGTATCAAACAAACCAGGTATCCGTCATTGGATCCAGTCCGGCCACGGTTGAATTTGAAGCGAGATTCGCGATAGGCGCGCACGAGGTCAAAGCCACTGTTTCCGATACGAGCGAGTGCGTGGCCTCCTGTACAATCCGGGTGACGGTTACGAATACCGGACCTGTCCTCAGTTGTTTACCTAACAAGACCAACGAATGTGGCATTGGCAGCGTGGATTTCGATAATCCGAGCGTCAGCGACAACTGCGGGACGGCCAATATTACTATCCTGGGTACCATCACGAATCGGGGCTGTGGCAGTACGTTCGTGGCCACTCGCACATGGCTGGCGACTAACCAATTTGGTGGTAGCAATGTTTGCAGCCAGACCATTGCCCTTCAAGATACAACGCCGCCGAGCATTACCTGCCCGAGCAACTTGATGGTAAGTTGTCCTAATCAGGCTGCTCCCAACACCAACAGCGTGACCGCGAGTGACAGGTGCGGCGGCGTGGTAGCAATAACCTGGCTGGGTGACTCGATCAACTCGAGCAATTGTGTGGGGCAATTTACCATCACCCGCACTTACCAGGCAACCGACCTGTGTGGTAATACCGCAAACTGCACCCAGACCGTCACAGTCCAGGACACAAACCCACCAAGCATTACTTGCCCAAGCAATCTCACGGTAACTTGCGCAAGCCAGGCGCCTCCGGATATCAGCAGCGTTACTGCAAGCGATAGCTGCGGAGGAGTGGTGAACGTAACATGGCAGGGTGACTCGATCATCACGAGCAATTGCCCTGGGCAGTTTGTCATCAGGCGCACGTATCGGGCAACGGACCAATGTGGTAATAGCGCCTCTTGCAATCAAACCATCACGGTTCAGGATACCACTCCGCCGATTATTAGCTGTTCAAGCAACCTTGCTGTGAGTTGCGCCAGGGAAGTGCCAGCTCCTAGCACCAATAGTGTGACAACCAGCGATAACTGCGGCGGAGCTGTGGCAGTTACCTGGCAGGGCGACTCGGTTAGTTCGAGCAATTGTGTTGGTCAATTTGTCATTAGCCGAACGTATCGGGCGACAGATCTGTGCGGCAACAGCGCCAGTTGCACTCAGACTATAACGGTCAACGATACCAACCCGCCGAGCA
>Ga0157375_10000367_pt1 | contig 41173 bp, 39 predicted proteins | sample M35metaG_FD_115311 | JGI IMG/M metagenome (GOLD analysis project Ga0157375, IMG submission 115311) | Miscanthus rhizosphere microbial communities from Kellogg Biological Station, Michigan, USA - M3-5 metaG | ecosystem: Host-associated > Plants > Roots > Rhizosphere > Soil | place: USA: Michigan...
ACTGGATGCGGTCCGCGATCAGGTCGGCGACCGGGAGGAGGCGGCGGAACTTGAGCGCTGTCACCAGGTCGCGGGCGACGCCCTCGTGGAGGGCCGAGGACCAGGCGCGGTCCAGACCCGGCGCGCCGGCGCCCTCGACGGGATCGGCTTCGGCCAGACGGCGGGAGCAGCGACTGCACAGCGCCGCTTCCGGTCGGCACGTGCGGCCGCAGGCGGCGCAGAGCGGCGGCACGACGAAGGTGGCGACTGCGTGGAGGAGCTTCACGGCCCCGATCGTCCGGGCCCGCGGCGCGCGTGTGGCGCGCCGAATGTCAATTCTTCGTCAAGCCTCTTGTGTGTGAGCCGCGATGCCGCCTACCAGGATCGACTTCGGCGGCAGCTCGGCCCCTGCGAGCAGGATCGAGTCGCGGACGATCGCGCCGTCGCCGATCCGGCAGCCGTCGCCGACGATCGCCGGTCCCTCGATCCGCACCTCGGTCCCGATCTCCACCCCGCTCCCGACCAGAACCGGCGCGATCACCTCCGCCCCGTTCAGCGAGCTTGCCGCCCGCACGCCCTCCTCCACCTCAGGGGCGCCGGGCTCCACCTCGACCGCACCGTGCAGCGCGTCGAGATTGCCCTGCCGCAGCTCGTCGAGGTTGCCGATGTCGTTCCAGTAGGCGTCGATCTCGTGCGAGTAGAACGGCACGTCGGCCTCGAGCAGCGCCGGAAACACGTCCTTCGCCCAGTCGGCGAACTCCGGCGGGTCGTCGGGACCGGCGTCGTTGCTCGTCCCCGGCGCCGGAAAGTGGTCGAAGACCTCGGCGCGGAACATGTAGATGCAGGTGTTGGCCAGATCGGAGAGGGCCTCGGCGGGGTCGGGCTTCTCCTGGAACCCTTGGATCCGCCCGTCGCCGGCGGCGATCACGACGCCGAACTGATCGGTGTCGGCAACTCGCTTGGTCGCCATCGTGACCAGGCCATCATGGGATTCGTGGAACTCGCGCATCGCCATGAAGTCGATATCGGTCAGCGCGTCGCCGGCGACGACGAGGAACGAGTCGCCGAGGAAATCGGCGGCGTTGCGCACCCCGCCCGCCGTCCCGAGCAGCTCCTCCTCGTAGCTGTAGGTGAGCTCCAGGCCGAACTCCGAGCCGTCGCCGAAATGCGCCTCGATCAGCTCCGGGAACCAGTGCAGGTTGGCGATCGCCTCGCGGAACCCGTGCCGGGCCAGCAGGCGGGCGGCGTGCTCCATCACCGGCCGGTTGAGCACCGGCACCATCGGCTTCGGCATGCCGTAGGTGATCGGTCGCAGCCGGGTGCCGAGCCCGGCCGCGAGGATCATCGCGCGCATCGGCTAATAGCGGTAGTGGTCGGGCTTGTAGGGGCCCTCGACCGGGATGCCGAGGTAGGCGGCCTGCCCCTCGGAGAGCTCGGTCAGGTTGACGCCCAGCGCCGCGAGGTGCAGGCGCGCGACCTTCTCGTCGAGGTGCTTGGGCAGCACCGTGACCTCTTTCGGGGTGAACCCGTCGGGCTGGCCGTAGAGCTCGATCTGCGCGATCACCTGGTTGGTGAACGAGTTCGACATCACGAAGCTCGGGTGCCCGGTCGCGTTGCCGAGGTTGAGTAGGCGCCCCTCGGAGAGCAGGATGATCGAGTGGCCGTCGGGGAAGCGCCACTCGTCGACCTGCGGCTTGATGTTGATCCGCTCCGCCGGCGAGGCTTCGAGCCCGGCGACGTCGATCTCGTTGTCGAAGTGGCCGATGTTGCCGACGATCGCGTTGTGCTTCATCCGCCCCATGTGGGCGGCGGTGATGATGTCCCTGTTGCCGGTGGCGGTGACGAAGATGTCCGCCGTCTCGACGACGTCCTCGAGCGTCCGCACCTCGTACCCCTCCATCGCCGCCTGCAGGGCGCAGATCGGGTCGATCTCCGTGACGATCACGCGGGCGCCCTGGCCGCGCAGCGACTCGGCGCAGCCCTTGCCGACGTCCCCGTGGCCGCAGACGACCGCGACCTTGCCGCCGATCATCACGTCCGTGGCCCGGTTGATGCCGTCGATCAGCGAGTGACGGCAGCCGTAGAGGTTGTCGAACTTCGACTTGGTGACCGAGTCGTTGACGTTGATCGCCGGGAAGAGCAGGTCGCCGGTCTCGGCCAGCTGGTAGAGCCGGTGCACGCCGGTGGTCGTCTCCTCCGTGACCCCCTTGATCCCCGCGGCGATCTGAGTCCAGCGCTGCGGGTCGGCCTCGAGCGAGCGCTGCAGGGTCTCGAGCACGATCCGGAACTCCTCCGAGTCGGCCGAGGCCGGGTCGGGCACGGCGCCGGCCTTCTCGAACTCGACGCCCTTGTGGACGAGCAGGGTGGCGTCGCCGCCGTCGTCGAGGATCATGTTCGGGCCCTCGCCGCCGGGCCAGAGCAGCGCCTGCTCGGTGCACCACCAGTACTCCGCGAGGGTCTCGCCTTTCCAGGCGAAGACGGGGATGTCGGCGGCGGCGATCGCGGCGGCGGCGTGGTCCTGCGTCGAGAAGATGTTGCAGCTGGCCCAGCGGACCTCGGCCCCGAGGGCGACGAGGGTCTCGATCAGCACGGCGGTCTGCACGGTCATGTGGAGCGAGCCGGTGATCCGCGCCCCGCTCAGCGGCTGCTCGGCCGCGAACTCCTCGCGGGTCTGCATCAGGCCGGGCATCTCCACCTCGGCGAGGCCGATCTCCTTGCGCCCGAAGTCCGCGAGGTCGATGTCGGCGACTTTGTAGTTTGAGGTGGCGGTTGCCATCGGTTCCTTTCGTCTATTCCAGCTTCCGGCGAAGGATACGGGCCTTTCGTTGGCGGAGCTTCGGCCGTCCGGGGTCCCTTCCCAGGAACTCCCGCGAAGCGGCCTGGGAAGGGACCCCCGACGGCCCGACCCGGCCGCGCTAAGGCCGACCGAGCGCGGCCTTGAGCCGGTCGATCGCCTCGATCGGCAGTGGCTCGACCCCATGACTCGCGGCCAGCTCCAGCGAGACCAGGTCGCCGAGCATCACCGTCCAGAGCAGGCGCTCGGTGCGGGTCTCCCCCGCCGCCTCTATGCGGACCGCAGTGGCCCCGTCGCGTTCGACCTCGGCCGCCGTCAGCTCGAAGCGAAGCTGCTCGCGCGGATGCTGGTCGCGGTCTTCGAGCAGCACCGCAGCGAGCCGGGCCGCCGCCGGCGCCTCCCAGGCGCAGATCTCGTTGTGGTTGGCCTCGGGCAGCTCCGAGGCGAAGGCGGGCAGCTTCGCGTTCTCGTTGATCTGGGTCTTCCAGCGACGCGCTGCGGCGGCGCTCGGGCCGGCGCCGTAGACCACCGGCACGCGGTCGCCGATCGCGGCGGCGACCTCGGCGGCGCGGTGGCGAAGATCGTCCCGTCCGGCCTCGAGAAAGCCGGCCGCCGCCTCGATCTCCGCGGCGATCGGCGGTGCGATCCCCGCGGCGGCGGCCACCCCCGCGGCACAGACCAGCATGTAGGCGACCGCGGTGCGCGGCGCCGGCAGCAGGCCCGGGAGGCCGATGACCGGGTCGCCCGCGGCGCGGGCGCCCCCGGCCAGGGCTCCGCCGGTGCCGGCGACGACGCGGCGGGCGCCGAGCGCCCCGGCGGCGGCGAAGCAGGCGAGCGTCTCCTCGGTTTCGCCGGAGTAGCTGGAGCAGAGCACCATCCAGTCCTCACCCGTCCAGCTCGGCAGGCCGTAGCCGCGCACGCTCAGCAGCGGACCGCTGAGCCGCTCCCCGAGCGCCGCCGCGGCGAGATCGCCGCCGATCGCCGAGCCGCCCATGCCGCAGACGAGCAACCCGGCGGAATCGACGGACGGAAGCCGCGCGGACTCGACCCGGAAGAGGGCGTCGCGAAGGTGGTCGGGGATTGCGAGGACGTCGTCGAGCATCTCTACGAGGGGAGTCTTTCGCCCTCGGCGGCGACTGCTCCTTCTACGACCGCGCCTGGCGGCACCTTCGCCCCCGGGGAGAGGATCGAGTCGACGACACGCGCGCGCTCCCCCACCGTGCAGTCGTCGAGGAGGACAGAGCCGAGGATCTGCGCCCCCGCGTCGATCCGACATCCGGGCCCGATCACGGCCTGAGGCCCGACCTGCGCCGCGCCGTCGACCTGTGCGTCGGAGTCGACCAGGATGCCCTCGCCGGTGGGCTCGACACGGGTCTCCACGCGGCCCTCGAGGATGTCCCAGCTCGCCTGCCGGTAACGCTCGGGGGTGCCGATGTCGACCCAGTAGCCGTCCAGCAGAAGACCGTGCAGCCCGTCGCCGACCAGGCGTGGGAACACGTCGCGCTCGATCGAGACGTTCTCCCCCGGTGGGACCAGGTCGAGCACCGAGCGCTGCAGCACGTACATCCCGGCGTTGACCTCCCCCGGCCTGCGCTCCCCCGTCTTCTCGAGGAACTCGAGAACCGCCCCCCCGGTGTCGCTGTGGACGAGACCGAAGGCCGAAGAGTCCTCGACCGGGTGCAGGCCGATCGTCGCCGCCGCGTTCCAGCGCTCGTGTGCCCGCAGGAGCGCGCTCAGGTCGAGGTCGGTGAGCACGTCGCCGTTGAGCGCGAGGAAGCGCTCGTCCAGGTCGTCGCCGAGCGCGTCGGCCGCGAAGCGGATCGCACCGGCGGTGCCGAGCGGCTCGGGCTCGGCGACGTAGCGGATCTTCGCCCCGGCCCGCTCCTCCTCGTCGGCGAGAGCGGCCTGGAGGACGTCGGGCAGGAACCCACACGCCAGGACGACTTCGGTGACGCCGTGACCCGCCAGCCACTCGATCATGTAGGCGAGAAAGGGCCTGTCGACCAGGGTCAGCGCCGGCTTCGGCACCTTCTCGGTGAGGGGCCTCAACCGCGTGCCTTCGCCGCCGACGAGAACGATCGCCTGCATGGTCAGTCGGCGGTCGCCGCCGACGGCGCACCGACCGGCGCCCTGCCGATCCCCTCGTATTCGAAGCCTGCTGAAACCAGCTCCTGGGGATCGAGGAAGTTGCGCCCGTCGACCAGCAGCGGCCGCGCCATCCTGTTCGCGACCTCGGACCAGTCCAGCTCGGCGAACTCGGGCCACTCGGTGACAAGCACCGCCGCATCCGCGCCCGCGAGCGCCTCCAGCGCCGAGTCGCAGAGCTCGACGCCGTCGAGCAGCTCGCGAGCCGCGTCCCGGGCAACCGGGTCATAGGCGACGACCTCCGCTCCTTCGCCCTGGAGGCGAGGCGCCAGCACGAGACTCGAGGCCTCGCGCATGTCGTCGGTGTCGGGCTTGAAGGCGAGGCCCAGCAGGGCGATCTTCTTGCCGACCAGCGACCCCAGGTGACCGTTCAGCTTCTGCACGACACGGCGCTTCTGCAGCTCGTTCACCTCGATCACCGCGGTGAGCAGCTGGAAGTGGTACCCGGTATTACCGGCAAGCTGCTTGAGCGCTTTCAGGTCCTTGGGGAAACAACTCCCCCCGTAGCCGATCCCGGCGCGCAGGAACGACGGGCCGATCCGCTGGTCCAGGCCCATGCCCCGCGCCACCTCGCCGACGTCGGCGCCGACCTCCTCACAGACGTTGGCGATCTCGTTGACGAAGGAGATCTTGGTCGCGAGGAAGGCGTTGGAGGCGAGCTTGATCATCTCGGCGCTGGCGACGTCGGTGCGGACGATCTCCCCCCCAAGCGGCTCGTACAGCCTCGCGACCGCATCGCCCGCCGCATCGTCGCCCGCGTCGGCGCCGATAACGACCCGGTCGGGATGGAGGAAGTCGGCGACCGCCGAGCCCTCCTTGAGGAACTCCGGGCAGGAGACATAGGGCAGCCCCGGACGGTCGCGGCGGATCGCCTCCCCGGTGCCGGCCGGAACCGTGCTCTTCATGATCAGCACGTGCTCGCCGGCGGCGGGCAGCTCCTCGACCACCGCACGGACGCGCGAGAGGTCCGCGTCGCCGGAGCGGGTGGGCGGGGTGTCGACGCAGACGAAGAGCAGCCGGGCCGAAGCGAGCAGCTCGTCCATGTCGGTGGTGAAGGCGAGGCGCTCGGCGTTGCGGGCCAGCAGCCCGTCGAGCTCGGGCTCGTGGATCGTCGTCTCGCCGCGCGAGAGCGCCGCGACCTTCTCGGCGACGATGTCGCGGGCGACGACCCGGTGACCGAGATCGGCAAAGCAGGCCGCCGTCACCAGGCCGACCCAGCCCACCCCGATCACGCCGATCGGCTCTCTGCTCTCCATCATGGTTGCGCGCTCCCTCGCTTCGTCGTTGACTTCCTCGGCTTCCTGTTCGGGATTATCACCCGCGCCGACCGTGCCATGCCGAGCATCTGGTCGTTGGTCAGCGACTGCAGCAGGCTGTTGGAGACCCAGTAGGTGCTGTCGCCGCGGTGCCAGGCGATCATGCTGACCCGATCGCCGTCGATGTAGATGTCGTACTCGCGGCCGTGGATCGTCCTCGTTTCGCTCGGGTTGTCGAGGATCGGCGGGTCGTTCCAGCCCTGGATGCCCTGCACCCCGAAGTACTGGGTTTCGTATTCGGGCCCGTAGTCGGCGACCATCCGGTAGGCGGCGTGGCGCTTGCCGTCGGTGTCCTTGAAGTGGTACACGCGCGGGTCCTGCACGTGGTAGTAGCTGTTGCTTTCGACGTATGAGGCTTCCGCGGGAAGCCGGCTCACGTAGAAGACGGGGAAGCCGCTGCTGACCTTGCGCGCGACCGACTTGCCCTCCAGCTCACCCGCTTCGCCGGCGGCGACCAGCCCGTCGCTCCCCGGCGGCTTCGGCTTCACCCGTGGCTTGGGATGCGGCTTGCTCTTCTTCCCCCTGCTCTTCTTCTTCGACTTCACCGCCGGATGTTCGGCGCCTTCGAGCGAGCCCCGCGGGCCGCCGCTGGCTTCGATCCCGAGGAACTTTTCGACCGCCCCGTGGATCGCTTCCGGCGTCGCGTAGACGAAGCTCGGTCCGAGTTCGGCCGGGAAGTGGACCTCCTTGATTTCCGCGTTGCGGGAAGCGATGAACAGCTTCAGCACTTCGAGCATCGTCTGCGTGTCGCTGATGTCGGAGGTCGTGTACTTGGTGAAGATGTCGATCAGTTCGTTGCGGCCGAGCACCAGCTGGTCGATCGGGACCCGCTGGCGAGCGGCGCTGAGGAAGTCCTGCTGGCGCGCCGCCCGGACCAGGTCGGTGTCGGTGTGGCGGTAACGCACGTACTGCAGCGCCTTTTTCCCGCAGAGCAGCTGGTAGCCCGGCTGCACGTCGATTTCCGAATACTGTTCGGAAGGCGGCACGCCGACGTTCGAGTGGTAGTAGCGGCGGTCTATGTCGACGTAGACGCAGTCGATCGCGTCGACCGCACGGACGAAGCCGAGGTAGTCGACGTTGACCACGTGGTTGATCGGCAGGCCGGTGAGTTCCTTGACGACCTGCAGGGTCAGCTTCGGCCCGCCGTAGGTGTAGGCGGCGTTGAACTTTTCCGTGCCGAAACCGGGGATTTCGACCTTGAGGTCGCGCGGGATCGACATCAGCGCGATCGCGTTCTTTTCCGGGTCGAGCCGCAGCAGCAGCGTGGTGTCGGAACGGCCCGGGTCTTCGGGTTCGCTGGCGCGCTTGTCGGAGCCGATGATCAGGATGTTCTCCGGTTCGCCGCCGTGCGTCTGCGCGAGGACGCGCTCGACCTTGTTCTGCAGTTTGTTGTTGTGCGAGAGCGCGTTGGCGATGCTGCCGATGTAGAGAAGGATGCTGGCCGAGGTGGCGGCGGCGGTGACGGCGACGATGACGACCGAGGCCAGGGTGAAGCGCCACCAGTAGCGCTTGCGCTTCGGCGGCGGCTGGTGGTCGCCCTCGGGCGGCGGCTTCTTGAAGACGGGCTCGATCATCGTTCGGCGATCAGCCTTCCAGCCGATCGGGCATCGCCCGCAGGAAGCCTTCGAGCGCCTGCCGGTAGGCCATGAGCGAGGGGATCGAGACCCACTCCGCCGGGCCGTGGTGGCCTTCGCCCGCCGGGCCGAACTCGACCGCCGGCACGCCGACACGCAGGAAGGAGACCGCGTCGGAGGCGCCGTCGCGACCGACGCTCATCGGCTCCCCCTCGTGGTGCTCCGAGGCGGCCTCCCTGAGGCCCTGCACGAAGGGTGAGTTGCGATCGACGACCGCCGGCGGCCTGGTGAAGAGCGCGGTCGCCTCGGCGTCGGGAAGGCTGCGCACCTGCTCGAGCACGGTCGCCGGGTCCTGGTCGGGCAGGTAGCGGATGTCGACGTCGATCGCGCATCGGTCGGGCACCTTGTTGAGCGCGTCGCCGCCCATGATCCGGCCGAGATTGATCGAGGGGCGGTCGGACAGCTCCGAGCTGTGCCTTGCGAACGGTAGCGACTCGATACTGCGGAAAACGTCGTGTGCCTTCAGCACGGCGTTGTCGCCCAGCCACGGCGTCGCCCCGTGGGCGGCGACGCCGCTGACCTCGAGCCGCAGCGCCAGCACCCCCTTGGCCTCGACACCGATCTGCAGGTCGGTCGGCTCGCCGGTGATCGCGAAGTCGCCGACGAAGCCGCCGTCGACGAGGTGGTCCGAGCCGCGGTCGGCCTCCTCCTCCGACTCCTCGTCGCCGACGATCCCCAGCCGCACCCGCACCCGCTCCGAATCGCGCAGCGCCGCCGTGGTCAGCAGCATCGCCGCCAGCGCCCCCTTCATGTCATATGCACCGCGCCCATACAGCCGCTCGCCGTCGACCCGAGGATCGAACTGCCCCGGCCGCCCCGGCACCACGTCCAGGTGCCCATGCAGCACAACCGTAGGCGCACCCTCCGGCCCGACTTCGCCCTTGAGCACCGGCAGCCCCCGCACCTCTTCGGTGGCCACCGAGATCCCCCGGGCTTCCAGCCACCCCTCGACAAAGCCGGCAGCTTCCAACACCCCGTCCGCCTCGGACGTGTCATACCCGATCAACCGCGTCGCTAGAGCAACAAGCTCCTCGCTCATAAGAGCTCCCGTGAGGCAGGTGGTCCGGTCATCCTGTGGGCGAATTTAGTCGCTCGCGCTTCGCGCTTCGCTCCAAGAGACGGTGCGCGCCTATGGCGCGCAGGAGACAGATTGCATATCGCGGCCTTCGGCCACATTCGCCCACAGGATGACCGGACCACCTGCCCTGAGGAGTCTTCAGTGACACGAAGGAGCCGATCGCTCCGGCTCCCGAATAAAGCTTGTATCTCTCGGAGAGCTTGTAGATGGGATCGGGTGCCCCTCCGCGGGAATGTCGCGAAGCGGCGCGGCTTCGCGCGATAGGAGTCGGCGCCTCTCTGCGGCAATGTCGCGAAGCGGCGATATGCAATCTGTCTCCTGCGCGGGCGAAGCCCGCGCACAAACATCGGGAGCGGAGGCCGAAGGCCGAGCGACCCAAATTGCCGCGGAGAGGCACCGACTCCTCTCGCTCAGCCTTTGGCGATAGCGAGAAACGCTTCGGCCCGATCGCGGTCTTTCTGGGCCCGCTTCTGCGCCCCGCTCTTGTCCTCCGCCTCAGCAAACCGCTGTTCTGCATCGGCGAGCTGCTCTTTGAGCGTGTCGGCGTCGAGGTCCTCCGGGGCGATCGCCTCCTCGACCAACAGGCGGGCGTGGTTGCCGAAGACCTGCAGCCAGCCGTGCGCCTGGGCGTAGCGGCGCGGCTCGCCGTCGCCCTCGAAGAGCCGCAGCTCGGTCGGCCGCAGGGCGGCCAGCAGCGGCGCGTGGTTGGCGAGGATGCCGATTTCGCCGCCCGCGGTGCGGGTCGAGACCTGGCGCACCTCGCCGTCCCAGACGGCGCCCTCGGGGGTGAGGATCTCGACCTCGAATCTGCCCTCGCCGGCCAAGCTGACTCCTACGCAGCCGCCGCCGAGGCGTTCTCGGTGACCTGGTCGATCGAGCCCTGCATGTAGAAGGCGCCCTCGGAGAGCTCGTCGTGCTCGCCGTCGAGGATCTCGCGGAAGCCGCGCACCGTCTCCGCCACCGGCACGTACTCGCCGGTGCGGCCGGTGAACTGCTCGGCGACGAAGAACGGCTGCGAGAGGAAGCGCTCGATCTTGCGCGCCCGCGAGACGGTCTGCTTGTCCTCGTCGGAGAGCTCGTCGATGCCGAGGATCGCGATGATGTCCTGCAGCTCCTTGTAGCGCTGCAGAACCTCCTGGACCTCGGTCGCGGTGCGGTAGTGCTCCTCGCCGACGACGTCGGGCTTGAGGATCGTCGAGCTCGAGTCGAGCGGGTCGACGGCGGGGTAGATGCCTTTCTCGGAGATCGACCGCGAGAGCGCCGTCGTCGCGTTGAGGTGGGCGAAGACCGAGGCCGGAGCCGGATCGGTGTAGTCGTCCGCCGGGACGTAGACCGCCTGGATCGAGGTGACCGAGCCGCGCTCGGTCGAGGTGATCCGCTCCTGCAGGCCGCCCATCTCGGTCTCCAGCGTCGGCTGGTAGCCGACTGCGGAGGGCATCCGGCCGAGCAGCGCCGAGACCTCCGAGCCCGCCTGGACGAAGCGGAAGATGTTGTCGATGAAGAGGAGCACGTCCTGGCCGCCCTGCTCGCGGTAGTACTCGGCCATGGTCAGGCCTGAGAGGGCGACGCGCAGGCGGGCACCCGGCGGCTCGTTCATCTGGCCGAAGACGAGCATCGTTTTGTCGATCACGCCCGACTCTTTCATCTCGAGCCAGAGGTCATTGCCCTCGCGCGAGCGCTCGCCGACGCCGACGAAAGCGGAGAGGCCGGAGTGCTCCTCGGCGATGTTGCGGATCAGCTCCTGGATCAGCACGGTCTTGCCGACGCCGGCGCCACCGAAGAGCCCGACCTTGCCGCCTTTGGCGTAGGGCGCGAGCAGGTCGATGACCTTGATCCCGGTCTCGAGGATCTCCTGGGTCGGGGCGAGGTCGGAGGCCTGGGGCGCGGGACGGTGGATCGGCCAGCGCTCCGTCTCCCCGATCGGCTCGCCGTTGTCGATCGGCTCGCCGAGCAGGTTGAAGATGCGTCCGAGGGTCGCGTCGCCGACCGGAACCGTGATCGGGCCGCCGGTGTCGATCACCCTGTCGCCGCGCTGGAGGCCGTCGGTGGCGTCCATCGCGACGGCGCGGACGCGATCGTCGCCGAGGTGCTGCTGGACCTCGCAGACCAGCTCCGTCGCCTCGCGGTCTTCGTCGCCGGACATCTCGATCTTGACCGCCGAGTAGATCTCCGGCAGCTGCTCGGGGAAGACGGCGTCGACGACGACACCGGTCACCTGCTCGACTCGCCCTACGTTGCTTCCGTTGCTCTCAGCCATTGGTTCCTTTTCCTGACTTTCTTTTTGAAGTTCTCTAGCCGAGCGCCTCGGCGCCGGCGACGACCTCGAGGATCTCCTGGGTTATCTCCGCCTGCCTTGCCCGGTTCATCTCCAGGGTGAGGTCGTCCATCATCGTCTCGGCGTTCTCCGCCGCATTGCGCATCGCCGTCATCCGCGCCCCCAGCTCGGAGGCGGCCGACTCGAGCAGCGCCCGGTAGACCGAGATGTTCACGTACTCCGGGATGAGCTGGGCCAGCAGCTCTTCTGCGTCGGGCTCGTACTCCCACAGCGCCCTGCTGTGGGCCTGCTCGATCTCGCTCTCCTCGGCGTCCTCTTCCTCCTCGTCGGCGCCGGCGCCGATCACGTCGGCCTGCTGCAGAGACAGCAGGGTCTGGCGCCAGACGTGCTGGGTCAGCGGCGAGACGTAGCGGTTGTAGACGAGCTCGACCCGGTCGAGCTCCTCGTCGACGTAGCGGGCGGTCAGCTCCTCGCCGATCTCGCGCGCGTTGGCGAAGCCCGGGCGGTCGGTGAAGCCGGTGTAGGAGGTGCGGACCTCCTGCTTGCGGAAGGTCAGCGCGCCGACCCCCTTGCGGCCGACCGCGGAGAAGACGACCTCGGCCCCCTTCTCCCGCCACTCGTCGCGCAGGCGCAAACCGTCGCGGATCACGTTGGTGTTGAAGGCGCCGGCGAGGCCACGGTCCCCGGTGACCAGGACGACGCCGACCCGCTTGACCTCCTCGCGCTCGACCAGGACCGGCACGCGCGGCACCCCGCCCGCCTGTTCGGCCGCGCGACGGGTCAGCTTGCGCATCCCCTGCGCGTAGGGCCGCAGCTGCGCGATCCGCTGCTCGGCCCGGCGCAGCCGCGCCGCAGCCACCATCTCCATAGCCCGCGTGATCTTGTTGATGTTCTTGATCGACGCGATTCGATTCTTGACGTCCTTTTGCGAAGCCACGGCTCAACACCCTCGCTTCCGCAGCCCACACCGGACGAAAGCTGCATTTGCCCCCGTATAGGTGGTCAATGCAGCACTCGTCGAAGGGGGTCGGCGTGCCGTGAAGAGGGACCGAGGGGTTCCCCCTCCGGCCGCGGCGTCCTGTTTTTCGCACGAATTACTCGAGGAGAGAGAAAAACCTCCCGGCGAAAAACCCAGCGGTCGGAGGGGGAACCCCTCGGTCCCTCTCTCCACTACGCGGTTCACGCGGCAGCCGTTTCCTTCTCAGCGTCCTCGGCCTCGGCGCTGCGGCTCGGCTTGCTCCGCTCGTCCTCGGACTTGACCCGATCCGATTCTCCTGCCTCGAGCGGGTCGCCGTGCTCGTCGAAATCCGGGCCGAAGTCGTCGACGAAGTCGCGGATCGCGGCGCCGAGCTCCTCCTCGTCGGCCTCCTCGAGCTTGCCGGTCTCCGAGATCCGGCCCAGCAGCTCGGCCTTTTCGGTGTGCAGGTGGAGCTTCAGGTCGCGCAGGAACTCGCCCACCCGCTCGGTCTTGATCCGGTCGAGGAAGCCGCCGGTGCCGGAGTAGATCGCGGCGACCTGGTCGGCCATCTCGAGCGGTTCGCGCTCTTTCTGTTTGAGCAACTCGACCAGCCGCTCGCCGCGGTTGAGCGTCTTCTGCGTCTCCGGGTCGAGCTCGGAGCCGAACTGGGCGAACGCCTCGAGGTCGCGGTACTGGGAGAGGTCGAGGCGCAGTTTGCCGGCGACCTTCTTCATCGCCTTGGTCTGCGCGTTGCCGCCGACCCGCGAGACCGAGATGCCGACGTTGATCGCCGGTCGCACGCCCGAGTTGAAGAGGTCGGACTCGAGGAAGATCTGCCCGTCGGTGATCGAGATCACGTTGGTCGGGATGTAGGCGGAGACGTCGGAGGCCTGGGTCTCGATGATCGGCAGCGCCGTCAGCGAGCCGCCGCCGAGCTCGTCGTTCAGTTTCACCGCCCGCTCGAGCAGGCGCGAGTGCAAGTAGAAGACGTCGCCCGGGTACGCCTCGCGGCCCGGCGGGCGCCGCAGCAGCAGCGACATCTGACGGTAGGCGTAGGCGTGCTTGGTCAGGTCGTCGTAGACGCAGAGCGCGGCTTTGCCGTTGTAGAGGAAGTGCTCCCCCATCGCACAGCCGGCGTAGGGCGCGATGAACTTGATCGGCGCCGCCTCGTCGGCGGGGGCGGCGACGATGATCGTGTTCTCCATCGCGCCGTTTTCCTCCAGCACCTCCTTGAGCTGGACGACCGTCGACATCCGCTGGCCGATCGCGACGTAGATGCAGACCATGTCCTTGTCGCGGTTGTTGATGATCGTGTCGATCGCGATCGCCGTCTTGCCGGTCTGGCGGTCGCCGATGATCAGCTCTCGCTGGCCGCGGCCGATCGGGATCATCCCGTCGATCGACATCAGCCCGGTCTGCACCGGCTCGGTCACCGGCTGGCGCTCGACCACGCCCGGCGCTTTGAACTCGGCCGGACGGGTCTGATCGGTGGCGATCTCACCCCTGTTGTCGAGCGGGCGGCCGAGCGGGTCGACCAGGCGGCCGAGCAGGTGGTCGCCGACGGGAATCCGCAGGAGGTGGCCGGTGCGCTTGACCGTGTCGCCCTCGACGACCTTGTCCCACTCGCCGAAGAGCACGGCGCCGACGTTGTCGGCCTCGAGGTTGAGGGCGAGGCCGGTGACCCCGTGCGGCAGCTCGAGCATCTCCAGCGCCATGCAGTTGTCGAGGCCGTGGATGCGGGCGATCCCGTCGGCCACGGACAGCACGGTGCCGACCTCCGAGAGGTCGGCGCTGCCGGTGTCCAGTCCCTCGATCCGCTCGCGCAGAATCGATGCGATCTCGTCGGGCTTGATCTCCATTAAGTCAGTCTTCTCCTCATCGCGAACTCGTTCGTTCGGTTGTTCATACGGCGACGCTCTTTCGAAGTTTGTCCAGGCGACTGCGGATGCTCGCGTCGAGCACCATGTTGCCGACCTGCAGGACGATGCCGCCGAGGATCTCGCCGTCGACGCGGCTGGCCAGCTCGACCTTCTGGCCGGTCTGCCGCTCGATCTCCTCGCCGACCTTGGCCACCACGGCCGGGTCGAGCTCGACCGCGCTGGTCACGGTCACGTCGATCAGCTTGTTCTCCTTCTTCCACAGCTGCTCGAACTCGCGGCGCATGCGAAAGACCTCCGTCATCCGCCCCTTCTCGATCAGCAGCTCGAGGAAGTTGACCAGCTCCGGATCTGCGCCGCTCACCGCCCGTCCCAGCCCCTCGACCTTCTCCGCCGAGGCGAAGTGCGGGCTGAAGAGGAAGACCTGCATTTCGCGGTTCGCCGAGACGGCGTCGGCGAACTGGGCCAGGTCGGCCCCGATCGCGTCCAGCTTGCCCTTCTGCTTGGCGACGTCGAAGAGCGCCTCCGCATATACGCGAGCCGCGTCGGACATCCCTAGCTCTCCGCCCCCGAGAGGCTGCTGAAATCGACTTCGCTGAGCGCCTCCTCGACCAGGCGGCGCTGGTCCTCCGTGTCGAGGGTCTTGCGGGTCACCTTCTCGGTCGCGAGGACGGTCAGGTCGGCGACCTCCTTGCGGATCTGCTCGAGCGAGCGCCGCGTCTCGGCTTCGATGTCGCGCGTCGCGGCCGCGACCAGCTCCTCGCGCTTCTCCTTGCCGGCCGCAGTCGCCTCCGTTTCGGCGGTTTCGGCCGCCTTGCGGGCGCGGGCCATGATGTCGTCGGCCTGCTCGCGGGCCTCGGCGAGGCGCCCGCGGTACTCCTCGAGCAGCTCGTCGGATTCCCGCCGCTGCCGCTCGGCCGCGTCGATCGACTCGGCGATCGTCTTGGCCCGCTTGTCGAGCGCCTCCTGGATCCTCGGGAAGGCGATCTTGCTCAGCACCCACATCGTGAAGAGGAAGAGCACGAGCGTCCAGATCATCAGGCCGAGGCCCGGCGAGACGAGGAAGCTGCCGCCCGATTCGCTGCCGCTGTCGGCGGCGAGCGGGAGCGCGGATATGTAGCCGAGCACCTCCATTCCCTAGGAGAGGAAGAAGGCGATCAGGCCGAAGATGAAGGTGTAGAAGGCGACCGCCTCGGTCAGCGCGAAGCCGAGCCAGCGGATGCTTTCGAGCTCGCTTTTCATCTCGGGCTGGCGGGCTACCGACTCGATCTCCTTGCCGAAGATGAAGCCGACGCCGATGCCGGCGCCGATCGAGCCGAGGCCGGCTCCTACGCCGAGGGCGATCGCTTTGCCGGCGCTTTTGACACCTTCATCGGTGACCGCGGCGGCGACGGGGGACAGATCCATAGTGAGAACAGTGCTCCTTTGTCTAGTGGCTTGCGGAGGTCGCTCCGCCGATGTAGATCGCGGTGAGGGTCGAGAAGATAAACGCCTGCAGGGTGGCGACGAGGCCGACCTCGAAGATGAAGAAGGCGAAGGCGAGCGGGAAGGTGAGGGCGCCGAGCGCGGCGATCCCGAGCAGCACGGCCAGTCCGCCGCCCATGAAGAGCAGCAGCAGGTGGCCGGCGAGGATGTTGGCGAAGAGACGCACGGAGAGCGAGATCAGCCGCACGAAGTGCGAGATCACCTCGATCAGGAAGATCGCCGCCTTGCCGAACGGGCTCATCTCCTCCAGGCCCGGGGGCAGCCAGCTCGCGAAGTAGGCGAAGAAGCCCTTGGCCCGGATCCCTTCGACGTGGTAGGAGAGCCAGACGACCAGCGTCAGCACCAGCGGGATCGAGATGTTCGCGGTCGCGGCGTAGATCGCGAAGGCGGGGATTTCGAGGCCGAAGACGTCGACGGTGTGCTCGGTGTTGATCGGCAGCGGGATGAAGCCGATCATGTTCGAGAACCAGATGAAGAAGAAGAGGGCGCCGAGGAAGGGGAACCAGCGGATCGCCGTAGCGGTGTCCATGTTGCCGCCGGTGATGTTGTTCTTGGTCAGGTCGTAGGCGAGCTCGACCGCGGTCTGGACACGGTTGGGCTTCTGCGCCATGCGGCGTGAGATCCAGGTCATCGCGAAGATCGTCAGGGCGCTGGCGAGGACGAGGTAGAGGACGGCCTTGTTGATGCTGAGGTCGAGGCTGCCGAGGTGGATCGGCACCCATTCTTCGAGTTTGAACTCGTTCTGCGGCTTGAACTCTTCGTTCTTGCCGGAGTTGCCGAAGATCAGCAGCATCGCGATCGCCAGCGCCAGGTAGCCGCCGAGGCCGATCAGGACTTTGCCGCGGGTCCTCACGGCGCCTTGATCTCCCGCGCTTCAGGCTCGAGCAGGTAGACGAGGCCCTGCGCGGCGAAGGAGACGGTGAAGAGGACGAGCAGCAGCAGCGCCGCCGAGAGGCCGGCTTCGCGCTCGGCGATGCCGACCAGGAGGACGGCGGTGACCATCAGCCAGACCCGGCCGAGAGCGGTCGCGGCGACCGTCCCCATCGCCTTCTGGCGGTTGCCCTTGGCCAGCTCTCCGCTGACGCGGCGGGCGGCGAGCACCTGGATTCCCCGCTGCGCGAGCCAGGCGCCAGCGGCGACCGCGTAGCCGAGCAGGGGCAATCCACCGAGCACGAACACGGCGAGGGCGGCGGCTAGCACCAGGAGATCGACATGCTTGGGAGGAGACATAACGTCAAAAAAGCCGCCCGGCTAGTGGCGCGCGGGCGGACGAGCGACTATATCCGAAAGGGCCGACGTTTGGCTTTCTAGAGCCAGTTCGTGCCGGTTGTAACAACCTCGCACAAAGTGTTGGCGGGTGTTGAGACCCCCTCCCGGTAGGCCTTCCACTTAACTTTTTCGATGAGACGCAATTGGGCTGCCGCCCGCGGCCGACACCGAAAAAGTACAAGACGTTCCAGGCCTACCGGGAGGGGGTCTCATCGGCGGGTAGTAGAGCTTCGAACTCGCCGGTCTCGGGGTCGATTCGGCTGAAACGGCGCAGCTTGAGGATCTCGAGGACGTAGATCAGGTAGATGCTCGCGGCCAGGGCGAGCAGGCCGAAGATGGCGACCACGGCCGTCCAGAGGACGTTGAAGTGGCCGTGGTTGTCGCTGTAGGGGACGAAGCGCAGGGCGAGGGCGAGCGCGGCCATTACGAGGGTCCAGCCGTAGAGGTAGGCGAGCGTGCGGCGCTGCGAGAAACCGATGTTCTCCATCCGGTGGTGGAAGTGCCAGCGGTCGGCCTTGTAGACCGGGCGGCCGTATTTGAGCCGCTTGGCGACGACGAAGCCGGTGTCGAGGATCGGCACGGTGAGGATGATCAGCGGCAGGAACAGGGCGATGACGGCGTTGGTCTTCAGCGCACCCTGCACCGCGACGACGCCGAGCAGGAAGCCCAGCAGGTTGGACCCCGTGTCCCCCATGAAGGTGCTCGCCGGCGGGAAGCCGTGGCGGAGGAAACCGAGCGCCGCGCCGGCGGTGAGCGCGGCGAGGACGCCGGCGGGGTTGCGCTCGAGCGAGAGGGCGATCACCGCCAGGGCGACGCCCGAGATCACGCAGACGCCGGCGGCGAGGCCGTCGACTCCGTCGATCAGGTTGATCACGTTGATCATCGCGACGATCGCGATCGTCGTGCCGACGTCGCCGAGGTCGATCGCGCCGCCGCCCGGCAGCGAGAGCAGCTCGACCGAGCCCGGGTTGAGCTGGCCGAGGAAGGGAACCGTGAAGCTGTCTACCGTGACCCCGGCCGAGACCGGCACGACCACCGCCACCGTCTGGCCGACCAGCTTCGGCCCGGCGCCCAGCTCGTAGACGTCGTCGAGCATGCCGACGATCGTGATCAGCGCCGCGCCGACCAGGATCGCCCGGGTCTCGGCGTCCCAGGGCAGCCAGATCAGCGCCGCGACCAGAACGGCGACGAAGATCGCCAGGCCCCCCAGCCGGGGCGTGGGCGCGGCGTGGAGCGAGCGCTGGTCGTCGGGAACGTCGATCGCGCCGATGTGACGGGCGAGGCGATCGGTGAGCGGCACCAGCAGCAGGGCGAGTATCGCCGCGAGGAGGAAGGCGAGGAGGGCTTCTACACCGGCGGGCACGGGTCCAGACTAGGCGGCGTACCTGTCGAACCAGAGGGTGAAGGCGATCAGGCCCCAGAGCTGGCGGCTGAGGTCCTCGCGACCGGCGCAGTGGTCGTCGAGCAGAGCGGTGACGGTCGCGGGGTCGAGCCAGCCCTGCCGGGAGACCGACTCGGCTGAGAGCGCTTCGCGCGCAAATCCCTGCAGCGGCCCGCGCAGCCAGGCGGCGACCGGGATCGAGAAGCCCTGCTTGGGCCCGCGCAGGACCTGCTCCGGCAGCAGCGGCGCCAGTGCCCGGCGCAGCAGCCTCTTCTTCGCCAGGCCGCGCACCTTGAGCGGCGTCGCCAGCCCGAGCGCCGTCGCCGCGACCTCGTTGTCGAGGAAGGGGACGCGCAGCTCCAGCGAGTGCGCCATGCTCGAGCGGTCGGTCTTGACCAGCAGGTCGTCGACCAGGTAGATGCCGAGGTCGACGTCCTGCAGGCGGGCGAGCGGCTCCGCGCCCGCGGTCTCGGCGAAGCGCTCCCTGTACAGGTCGACCGGGTCCCAGCCCGGATCGCGAGCGCCCAGCAGGGCCGCCTGGGCCTGCCGGGAGAAGATCTCCTTCCAGGCGTGGTGGCGCTCGAGCGGCGGCAGCCCGGCGCCCCGGGCGAAGCGCTTCGCTTTGTAGTCGAGGCTGACCTTGGCGGCGGAGCTGGGCAGGCGCTCGATCAGCGGCGCGGCGAGGGCGGCGAGGCGACCGACGCGGGGAGCGAGCAGGTCGGCGACGTAGGTGTAGTAGCCGCCGAAGAGCTCGTCGCCCCCCTCGCCCGAGAGGGCGACCTTGACCTCACCGGCGGCCAGCTCGGAGACGAGGTAGGTGGGCAGCGCCGAGGAGTCGCCGAACGGCTCGTCGAAGGCCTCGACGAGCTTCGGGAAGAGCTCGACCGCGTCGGGTCGGAGGACGATCTCGTGGTGGTCGGCGCCGTAGCGCTCGGCGACCAGCCGGGCGCGATCGAGCTCGTCGAAGCTCGCCTCCTCGAAGCCGACCGAGAAGGTCTTCACCGGGTCGGCCTGCTCGCCGGCGGCAAGGGCGACGATGCCGGCGGAGTCGACACCGCCGGAGAGCAGCACGCCGACCGGGACGTCGGCGACGAGGTGGGCGCGGATCGAGCCGCGCAGGGTCTCGCGCAGCTCCTCGGCCAGGGCGCCTTCGGGGCGCCGCCGGGTCTCCCCCGCCGCGACCGGCGTGGGCCGCGCGTAGCGCCTCTGGCTCAGCTCGCCGTGGCGCCAGACCGCCAGGGTCCCGGCGGGGAGCTTGCGCGCCTCGGCGAAGATCGTCAGCGGCGCCGGGATCGAGTTGAAGGCGAGGTAGGCGGCGACGGCGCGGGGGTCGATCTGCCGCGAGAAGCCGGGCTGCTCCAGCATCGCCTTCAGCTCGGAGGCAAACGAGAGCGTTCCCCCGACCTGGCGGACGAACAGCGGCTTGATCCCGAAGCGGTCGCGGGCGAGCAGCAGGCGCCGCTCGCGAGCATCCCAGAGCGCGAGCGCGAACATACCCCGCAGGCGCTCGACGAAGGAATCGCCGTGCTCCTCGTAGAGATGGACGAGGACCTCGGTGTCGGAGCGGGTCGCGAAGCGGTGGCCGCGCCGCTCCAATTCACCGCGCAGCTCGCGGTAGTTGTAGATCTCGCCGTTCTGGACGACGGTGACGCTGCCGTCCTCGTTGGAGATCGGCTGGTCGCCGTGCTCGAGGTCGATGATCGAGAGCCGCCGTATCGCCAGCGCGACGCCCCCATCGTGGAACAGGCCGTCGCTGTCTGGCCCGCGATGCGTCAGCCGCGAGTTCATCCGCCGAACAGCGTCGATGTCAGCGGCCCCAGGCCCGGCCACACCGCAGATCCCGCACATGGCGGCAGTCTCTCAGCCGGGGGCGGCGGGGCCTCGGCCCAGGACCTTGACCACGGTCGCGAGCAGGACGCTGACGTAGAGCGAGACGGAGCGGTCGGCGATGTACTCCATGTCGTGGGCGAGCTTGTCGGCCCAGGACTCCTCGCGGGTCATCCGCGTCTGGGCGAAGCCGGTGACGCCGGGGCGGACCACAAGCCTCTGCCAGTACTGGGGGATCTCTCGGCAGAGCTCGGTGAAGAAGGCCGGCCGGATCGGCCGCGGCCCGACCACCGCCATGTCGCCGCGCAGGACGTTCCAGAGCTGTGGCACCTCGTCGAGATGGATCTTGCGCAGCGCTCGCCCGATCCGCGTCACCTCTTCCTCGGTGCGCCTGGTCAGCTCCTCCCCCAGGTACGGGCCGAGGCGATCCTCCGCGTCGGGCTTGAGGGTGCGGAACTTGTACATGCGAAAGAGCCGCCCGCCCCTGCCGACACGGGCGCCGTGGTAGAAGAGCGGCCGGCCGGAGGTGAGCACGATGGCCAAGGCCGTCAGCGCCAGCAGCGGCGAGAGGACCAGCAGGAACACGGCCGAGATGAGGATGTCGAGGGCGCGCAGGACGGCGTCGACAGGGCGCGACTCGCCGTCCCCGGCGAGCGCGATGAAGTGCTCCAGCTCGGCCTGGACGTCGTCGGGCAGAGCGAGGGATTCAGCTCGTGATGTCGGTTGCCGCGGCGAGATGATCTGCTCCGACGGTACCTAGGATCCTCTCGACGAGCAGACCAGGGTCCCGCCTGGTCGGAGCCGCGTCGGCGGTGCGCTTCTCGAGCTCGATCGCACGCGGGTCGGTCAGCGGCCGCAGGCGGCCGGAACGGATCAGCGCTTCGTCGACCCCGCCGAGGCGCCCGCCGTAGGTCGTGTAGACGGGAACCCCGAGCGCCGCCGCCTCGCGGTTCATCGTGCCCCCGGCGGAGACGACGAGGTCGGCGAGCGCGACGAGGCTCTGCGCCTCGACCGCGCCGGGAGGCAGGATCAGCGAGGGCAGGGCGAGGCTCTGGACCAGCTCGCGCTGCGCCTGGGTGCGCGGCAGGACGATCGCGTGGACGTTCTCGTCGGTGCCGAGCCGTTGCAGGACTTTCGGGAAGAGCGGGTTCGACTTGCGGTGGTAGAGCGAGACGTCGGGCGGCGGGCGCACGACGACGACGACGCGCCCGGTGTCGACCGAGAGGCGCGCGAGCGCGTCCGCGTCCGGCTCGAAGTCGTAGAGGTAGTACTCCTCCTTCAGCCCCGGATAGGGGAAGAGCTTCTCGGGGCCGACGCCGAAGCGGCGCAGGCGCTCAGGCGGCACCGAGTCGGGAAACATCACCCGTTTGGCGAGCCGGCAGCCGATCCGGTGCTGGGTGACCGCGTACTCGTAGTCGTGCATGTTGCACTCGGGGACGCCTAGCAGCCGCGCCGCGATCGCCAGGTCGTTGGAGCCGTGGGCGAGCGCCAGGTCGAAATCGCGGCCGCGGCCGAAGCGGATCATCGCCGTCGTCCGCGCGCCGAGCCGCATCGCCTTGCGCAGCCGCGAGGCGCCGCCGTGGCGGCCGATCGGCGTGTGCTCCATCCCGTGCAGCTCGAGCAGCGCCTGCGTCTGCGCGTAGTCGCGCGAGGTGACCTCGACCGTATGGCCCTGCGCGCGCAGCCGCTCGATGATCGGCCGCAGCACCAGCACGTGCGCGGGCGCCGACATGTCGACCCATATCTTCAGCGAGTCAGACAGTTGCCGCGGCCAGCTCGGGGTAGAGCGGGTAGCGCTCCATCAGGGACCGGGTGCGCTCGGCGAGCACGGCCTGCCCGGCGTCGAAGTCGTCGCTGAGGGTGGTGGCGATCACCGAGGCGATCTCGGTCAGGTCCTCCTCGACCAGGCCGCGGGTGGTCAGCGCCGGGGTGCCGATCCGCAGGCCCGAGGGGTTCATCGGCGGCCGCTCGTCGAAGGGGATCGCGTTGCGGTTGACCGTGATCCCGACCGCCTCGAGCCGGTCCTCGGCGGTCTGGCCGTCGAGGCCGCTGGGCGCCAGGTCGACGAGCACGAGGTGGACGTCGGTCCCGCCGGTCAGCACCGGCACGCCGCCCGCTTCCAGGCCGGCGGCGAGCGCCTTGGCGTTGGCGATCGTCTGCCGCTGACGCGCTCGGAACTGCTCGCCGGCGGCGATCCGCAGCGCCACCGCCTTGGCGGCGATCGTGTGCATCAACGGCCCGCCCTGTTGCCCGGGGAAGGTCGCTTTGTCGATCGCCTTGGCGTGCTCCTCGCGGGCGAGGATCATGCCGCTGCGCGGCCCGCAGAGGGTCTTGTGGATCGTCGTCGTGACCACGTCGGCGTGCTCGACCGGGTTCGGGTGCTCGCCGGCGGCGACGAGACCGGCGAAGTGCGCCATGTCGACCATCAGCTTCGCGCCGACCGAATCGGCGATCGCGCGGAAGGCGGCGAAGTCGAGCTGCCGCGGGTAGGCCGACCAGCCGGCGACGATCAGCGCCGGCTTGTGCTCCTGCGCCAGGCGCTCGACCTCCTCCATGTCGACCAGGAGGTCCTCGCGGCGGACGTGGTACGGAATCGGTCTGTAGAGCTTGCCGCTGACGTTGATCTTCATCCCGTGGCTGAGGTGGCCGCCGTGGTCGAGGGCGAGGCCGAGGAAGGTGTCGCCGGGTTCCAGCAACGCCATGTAGGCGGCGTTGTTGGCCTGCGCGCCGGCGTGCGGCTGGACGTTCGCGTGCTCGGCCCCGAACAGCTCCTTGGCCCGGTCGATCGCGAGCTGCTCGGCGACGTCGACCTCCTCGCAACCGCCGTAGTAGCGCTTGCCCGGGTAGCCCTCGGCGTACTTGTTGGTCAGCACCGAGCCGACCGCTTCCATGACCGCCTGCGGGACGAAGTTCTCCGAGGCGATCATCTCCAGCGTCCCCTGCTGGCGCCGCAGCTCCGCGTCGAGCACCGCGGCGATCGCCGGATCGACCTCGCTCAGGGGTGCGGCCTGCAGGTTTTCGGGTAGCCCGGTCCTCATGAATGCTCCGTTCCGCTCCCGGCGCGAAGAATCAGACATGCACGCCTGGTCGCTCCGATCACGGGTGTTGCGACGATACCAACGGGTCGGGATAGCCTGCCGCCGGTGAAGACCGCCGCGACCCTCGCGATCGCCGCCCTGGCGCTGCTCCTCGTCGTGCCGGCTGCCGCGGAGGCGATCAATCCGTGCGAAAGCGGCGAAGCCCGCCACCTGCTCTGCCCCAATCTGAGGATCGGCAAGCCGAGCGAAATCTACGAGGCGAGCTATGGCGGCAGGCTGCTGCTGCGGGCGACCAGCGACGTCGAGAGCCGCGGCAAGGGACCGATGGAGCTGCGCGGTCACCGCGACGGCTGGCACACGATGCGGGTCGACCAGCGCATCCACCGCAAGGGCGGCGGCCGCCTCGTCCTGCGCACCGATGCCGAGCTGCATTTCACCGACGTCGGCGCCTACTTCGGCGGCAGCTACTGGAAGGTCCACCAGCTCGCCCGCTTCGAGCTGCGCCGGGTCGGGCCGGACGGCAAGGTCGGGCCGGTCGTGCGCACCAGCCCCAAGCTCAACTACTGCCTGCGCGACCTCGAGCGCACCCGGCCAGGCAAGCGCTCCCCCGCCTTCCGCCACTATCCCGGCTGCAACCAGGACCCCTACGTCGACGCGGTCACGCTCGGCACCTCGGTCGGCTGGTCGGACATCTACCCGGCCGACTACGACAAGCAGTGGATAAACGTGACCGGCCTGCGCGGCTGCTTCGCCTATGAAATGACCGTCGACCCGAAGGGGCTGCTCTTCGAGTCGAACGAGCGCGACAACAGCTCGCGGCGACTGGTCCGCCTCCCCTACCGCGGCCAGCCGGGCTGTTGATTGCAGCATTGACCCCCCTATAGAGGGGTCAATGCTGCAATTTCCTCTCGAGACAGGGCGCCCTCGCGAAGGATCGACCAATCGCCGGTCTCGTCCAGGCGACTGAGGTCGAGGACGGTCGAGGGGAGGCCGGTGAGCTCGCCGCCGTCGATCGCGAGGTCGGCCGCGGCGACGATTCCGGCGGGCACCTCCTCGAAGCGAGACGGCGCCGGCTCGCCGCTGAGATTGGCCGAGGTCTGGAACAGCGGGCACATCGCGCCGGCCAGCGGCCCGCCGATCAGGCGGACGCCGAGCCGAGCGCGGTCCTCGCGACAGGCGAGCGGGTAGCGGCCCTCGGGATTGGCGACGACCAGCGTCACCGGGCCGGGCAGGAGGGCGCCGGCGACGAGCCGGGTTCGCGGCCCGAGCCCTTCGACCAGCTCGCGCATCGCCAGCGGCGAGAGGTACATGACCGCCGAGGGCTTGCCGTCGTCGCGTCCCTTGAGCTCATGGATCCGCGCGATCGCCGCCGCGTCGAGCGGATCGCAGGCGAGACCGTAGAGCCCGTCGGCGGGAAAGACGGCGACGCCACCGGCGGCAATCGTCTGCTCGAGGGCAGCGCGTGCCGCCTCAGCCCCGTCGCGCTCGATCGAGACGATGCGCATCACCCCCACCCCTGTGTCACCTTTCCCGCGCGATGCGCGGATAAAGCGACACAGCCGGTCATCGACGCACCCCCAGGCGAGACGGGACACAACCGCTCATCGCCGCGCCCAGACGACCCGGGTAATGCCGGCGAGGTCGGAGCGGGTCTCGACTTTCGCGAAGCCGGCCTCGAAGAGCAGCTCGCTCACTGCGGCCGCCTGCCCCGCGCCCACCTCGAGTGCCAGCGTCGGCGTCGCTGCCGCGGCGACCGGGATAGCCGCGCGGATCACGTCGAGCCCGTCCGGCCCGGCGAGCAGCGCCTCGCCTGGCTCCCACTCGGTCACCTCGGGCTCCAGCCCCCCCCATTCCGACTCGGCGACATAGGGCAGGTTGGCGACGATCAGATCGAAGACCTCCATCTCACCTTCCCCCGCCCCGCCCGGGCCCGCCTCGGGCAACATTCCCTCGACGAAGTTCACCCGCTTGGCAAGACCCAGCCGCTCAGCGTTGCCCCGCGCCGCCTCGAGCGCGGCGGGGGAGGTGTCGGTGGCGACGACCTCGCACTCGGGGATCTCGTCGGCGATCGCCAGGGCGATCGCTCCCGACCCGGTGCCGATGTCGAGCACGCGACGCGGCCTCAGCTCGAGCGCGAGCTCGACCAGCATCTCGGTCTCCGGACGCGGAATCAGCACCCGCCGATCGACCGCCAGCTCGATGTGGCGGAACCCCTTCCGACCGAGGATGTAAGCAACCGGCTCGCGCCGCAGCCGCCGCCGCACCAGCTCCCCGAACCGCCTCGCCGCGGCCGGCGGCACCCCGTTCTCCGGCTCCGCCGCCAGCCGCGCCCGCTCCCACCCCGTCGCCTCCGACAGCAGCAGCTCAGCATCAAACCGCGGAGAATCGACGCCGACGGCTCTCAAAGCATCGACCGCCCCGCCGAGGGCATCACGAACGCTGCCGGTAGTCGCGGCGCCGGCCACCACTAGAGCCTATCCCGATAGGGGTGGAACGTCTTGTACTTTTTCGGTGTGGCAATCGGGCGTCAGCCGGCCGGACCACGCCGAAAAAGTTAAGTGGAACCCCTATCGGGATAGGCTCCCGAGCGGAACCGTCAAGTGAGGACCCCGCCGGGATAGGCCCTCAAGCAGCCGCGGCCTCCAGCCTCTGCCGCTTCTCCTCCGCCGCCAGCGCGTCGCTGAACTCGGCGAGGTTCCCGGCCAGCACCCCTTCGATGTTGTGCGAAGTCAGCTTGATCCGGTGGTCCGTCACCCGGCCCTGGGGGAAGTTGTAGGTGCGCACCTTCTCGGAGCGCTCGCCGCTGCCGACCTGGGCCTTGCGCTCGGCGGCGACCTTCGCCTGCTGCTCGGCCAGCTCGCGCTCGTACAGCCGCGCCCTCAGCACCCGCATCGCCTTGTCGCGGTTCTGAAGCTGCGACTTCTCGTCCTGCATCGAGACGACGATGCCGCTGGGTTTGTGGGTGATCCGCACCGCCGAGTCGGTCGTGTTGACCGACTGCCCCCCCGGCCCGGAGGAGCGGTAGACGTCGATCTGCAGGTCGTTCTGGTCGACCTCGACCTCGACCTCCTCGGCCTCGGGCAGCACCGCGACGGTCGCGGTCGAGGTATGGATGCGGCCCTGGGACTCGGTCTCGGGCACGCGCTGGACGCGATGCGTGCCGCCCTCGAACTTGAAGATCGAGTAGGCCCCCTCGCCCTTGACCGCGAAGGTCACCTCCTTGAAGCCGCCGACCTCGGCCGCCGACTGCGAGATGACCTCGGTTGCGAAACCGCGCTCCTCGGCGTAGCGGGTGAGCATCTTGAAGAGGTCGCCGGCGAACAGCGCCGCCTCGTCCCCCCCGGTCCCCGCCCGGATCTCCACGAGCACGTTCTTGGCGTCGTTCGGATCCCGCTCGACCATAGCCAGCCGGATCTCCTCTTCCAGCTCCTCCAACCGCGCCGGCGCCTCATCCACAACCTTGCGAAGCTCCTCGTCCTCCCCCTCCTCCAAAAGCTCCCGAGCCCCCTCCAGGTCCCCCTTCAGGGTCCGCCACTCCCCCGCCAGCTTCCGAGCAGGCTCCAGCTCCCGATACTCCCGCCCGACGTCGGCATATCGCTCCCGATCCGAAATGACGGCCGGGTCCGACATCAGCTCCTCCAGCTCGGAGAAGCGGGCTTCGATCTGTTCGACAAGCGCCTCGATCACGAAGCTAAACGATAAGCGCCCCCCGGGCGGGTGGCGCGGCAGCTCAGCTCAAGGTGCAGTTCGCGCAGGCGAGCCAAGCACGCGCTGCCGGGCGGCAGCGTCGTTAAAAACGGGCGCAGCTCGTGCGGGTGGCACGGCGGCGGGGGTCCCCCATAGCGGAAGGCGCGCGAAGCGCGTCTGAGCACATGGGGGAGGGCCGCCGTGACAGGACCCGCGCGCCACTGCCGCTCAAGCGACGATCTCGATCGGCGACTCGCCGGCTTCAGCCGGCTTCTCCTCGGCCAAAACCTTCTCCAGCGCCGCGATAGCCACCGCGAGCTGCTCTTCGTCGGGCTCGCGCGTGGTCAGGTTCTGCAGCATCAGGCCCGGCCACATCACCGCCCGCACCCAGCGTTTGCGCCGGTGCTTGCCGGCCCACTTGATCACCTCGTAGGAGAGGCCGGCGATCAGCGGGATGCCGAGGATGCGCGAGGCGACGAGCCAGTACCAGGCGGGCAGCCCGATCGGCGCGAAGACGAAGATCGCCAGCACCATCACGATCAGCAGGAAGCTGGTGCCGCAGCGCGGATGCAGTCGCGAGTAGAGCTTGGCCCGGGCGGGGACCAGCTCGTCTTCGGCCTCGTAGCAGGAGATCGTCTTGTGCTCGGCGCCGTGGTACTCGAAGACCCGGCGCAGGTCCGGAAGGCGGCTGATCGCGGCGATGTAGGCGATGAAGATCGTCGTGCGCAGCAGGCCCTCGATCAGCCAGAAGAGGAACGGCGAGCCGAGCTGGTCCTTGATCAGGCTGGTCAGCCCGACCGGGACGACGAAGAAGAGCCCGATCGCCAGCAGCATCGAGAAGACGATCGTCACCCCCCAGACCCAGCCGCCGATCTCCTCCTTCTCCCCCTCCTCGTCCTCCTCCAGCTGGGCGTTGGCGGAGATCGCGAGGGCGCGGAAGCCGATCTTCAGCGACTCGCCGAGGGCGATGACGCCGCGCAGCACCGGCACACGCCAGAGGCGGTGGCGCTTCGCCCACGGCGCCAGCGGCTCGGAGCTGAGCTCGACCTGGCCCTCGGGATTGCGCACCGCGACCGCCCAGGTCGAGACGCCGCGCATCATCACGCCCTCCAGCACCGCCTGCCCGCCGACCGGCGCGTCGCGTTTCGCGACCAGGGCGCCGTCGGGCATGCGCAGCGGATCGGCCCCGTTCGAGGAGACGGCTTCAGCGCGCGGAGAGACTGTCTCCGCGGCCATGGCTTACTTGGAGGCCTTGGCGTGCTTGGCGGCGCGCCGCTGGAACCGCTCGACCCGCCCGCCGGTATCGACGAGCTTCTGCTTGCCGGTGTAGAACGGGTGGCACTCCGAGCAGAGCTCGACGTGCAGATCGTCGACCGTAGAGCGGGTGTAGAACTGGTTGCCGCACGAGCAGTGCACGTGGGCGAGCTTGTAGTCCGGGTGAATTCCTGCCTTCATCGTTCTTGAAGTCTAGAGAAGTGCGCAAGTACGCCTGCACGAGGGTTGGGAAAGGGCCTCTATCTGCCGATAGCAGAGCATGACCAAGACGGAACCCGCGGCCGGCGACAGCGCACTCGCACGCCTCCTGCGCACCTCCCTGGCGGTCCTCTTGCTCGGCGGCACCGCTCTGGTCGCCCTGCACTCCTGGCTCGGCGTCGCCGCCAACCTCGACTTCGCGATCGGCAGCGTCGTCTACGACGCGGTCGTGTTGGGGGCCGGGGTCGCCTGCCTGGTCAGGGCGTCTGCCTTCGGCCCCGAGCGGCGCGCCTGGCTCCTGCTCGGCGCCGCGATCCTCTTCTGGGGCGCCGCCGAGGTCTACTGGGCGATCTTCATCGAAGGCAACGCCGACGCCCCCTACCCCTCGCCGGCCGACGTCGGCTACCTGCTCTTCTACCCGCTCGCATACACCGGGCTGGCGCTGCTGGTCCGCGCCAGGGCGCACGAGATCAACTGGCGCCTGTGGATGGACGGGGTGATTGCGGCACTCGGCACGGCCGCGCTCGGCGCCGCCTTCGTCTTCGACTTCGTCGCCGGCAGGACCGAAGGCACGCCGCTGCAGGTGGCGACCACGCTGGCCTACCCGCTCGGTGACATCGTGATGGTGGCGATGATCGTCGGCGTGGTCGCCCTGACCGGCTGGCGCCCCGGCCGGACCTGGTCGCTGTTGCTCGCCGGCCTCTCGGCCCTGGTCATCGCCGACATCGCCTTCACGCTGCAGTCGACCGGCGAAGCGCTGCCGGAAGGCGGCTGGATCGACCCGATCTACCTGATCGCCGCGGTGTGCCTCGGGGCGGCGGTCTGGCAGCCGGCCGAGGCGGCGGAGATCACCTCCCCCGCGGAAAGGGACAACCGGCGCGAGATCGTCGTCCCGGCGGTCTTCGCCAGCGTGATGATCGGCCTCTTCGCGATGCAGTACTACAGCGCCACCAGCGGCCTCTCGACCGTGCTCTGGGGGGCGACGATGACCGCGGTCATCCTCAGGCTGGCGATGAGCGACCGCGAGAACAAGAGGCTGCTCGAGCAGGTGCGGACCGACCCGCTGACCGGGCTCGCCAACCAGGGCCGGATGCAGGTGGACCTGCCGGTCCGGGTCGAACAGGCGAGCGCCGAGCACCCGGTGCTGCTGCTGCTCTTCGACCTCAACGGCTTCAAGCACTACAACGACACCTTCGGCCATCCGGCGGGCGACGAGCTGCTCGCCCGGCTCGGCGGCGCGCTGCGCGACGCCGTCGGCGAGGACGGGACCGCCTACCGGATCGGCGGCGACGAGTTCTGCGTCCTGCTCACCTGCGCACAGGAGCGCTTCGAGGCGGTGAGCAGGGAGGCGACGAAAGCGCTGACCGCGACCGGCCCCGGCTTCGAGGTCAGCTCGGCCTGGGGCGCGGTCCAGGTCCCCGCCGAGGAGAGCGAGCCCTCGACGGCCCTGCAGCTCGCCGACGTGCGGATGTACGCGCAGAAGGAGTCGCGGCGCCTCGCCCACGACGACCTCGTGGGGGCGGAGCTAAGCCGTGCCGAGGCCGGCGAGCAGCGCGTCGAGCGTACGACCGACCTCCGCGCGCATTAGCTCCGGGTCCTCGGCCCGGGCGACCAGCATCGCCGCCTCGTCGAGAGCGCCCATCAGCACATGGGCGAGCGGCCGGACGGGCTGCTCGGCGATCGCGCCGGCCTCGATCGCCGTCTGCAGGGTCGCCTCGATCAGGCCGAGGCCGTGCTCGGCGGCGATCTCCCGCCAGCGGTCCCAGCCGAGCACCGAGGGCCCGTCGAGCAGGACGATCCGCTGCGCCTCCGGCTCCGTGGCCGCCTGCAGGAACATCTCCGCACCGGCCCGCATCGCATCGAGCGGCGCGGTGGCCCCCGCGTCGAGCGCGCCGGCGGCGATCCGCTGCGCGAGCTCGACCTCGATCCGCTCGTAGACGGCCTCGAAAAGGTCGCGCTTGCCGCCGAAATGGTGGTAGAGCGCGCCGCGGGTGACGCCGGCCGCGCGGACGATCTCCTCGGTGCCGACGGCGGCGTAGCCGCGCTCGGCGAAGAGCGGTCGCGCCGCTTCGATCAGCGCATCGCGCGTCGCCTGCGAGCGCTCGGCCTGGGTTCGTTTGACATTCATACTGTCTGTATGTATCTTACACCGCCGACGGGCCTCGAAGCGGACAAATAAGACGCTTTCAGGCCCATCGGCCGCCAAAACGCCCCAGGAGGATGCGATGAGCCAGTCAGACCAGCGCCGCGAGATCGACCTGCCCGCCGGAAGGATCCGCTACCGCGAGGCCGGCGAGGGCAGGCCCGTCGTCTTCGTCCACGGCTACCTGGTCGACGGCCGGCTCTGGGACGGCGTCGTCGACAGCCTCTCCGACCGCTGCCGCTGTCTCGCACCGGACTGGCCGATCGGCGCCCAGCAGATCGCGATGCAACCCGACGCCGACCTGTCCCCCTACGGCATCGCGGCGACGATCGCCGGCTTCCTCGAGGCGCTCGACCTCGAGGACGTGACGATCGTCGGCAACGACTCCGGCGGCGCGATGTCGCAGGTCCTCGTCACCCGCCACCCCGAGCGGATCGGCCGCCTCGTCCTCACCAACTGCGACCTCTACGAGAACTTCCCGCCGGGGATCTTCAAGGCGATGCCGGCAGTGGCCAAGCTGCCCGGCGGCATGACGCTGCTCTCGGCTCCTTTCCGAATCGGCGCCTTGGCCCGGGCAGCGTTCAGGCCCTTCTCGAAGAACCCGATCCCAGCCGACCTCGTCGCCTCCTGGATGAAGCCTGCCCTGCATGACCCCGGCGTGAAGCGCGACACCAAAAAGGTGACGGTCGGGATGAACAAGCGCTACACGCTGGAGGCAGCCGAAAAGCTGAAGACGTCGGAGCTACCGGTGCTGCTCGCCTGGGCGCCGGAAGATCGCCTGTTCTCGATCAAGTCCGCGAAGCGCCTGGCCAGCGAGACCCCCAACGCAAGCCTGATCGAGATCCCGGATTCGAGCACCTTCGTCCCCCTCGACCAGCCCCGGCGCCTGGCCGACGAGATCGCTGCCTTCGCTGCTGCCAAGTAGCAATTCGCGCAAACTGCGGCGTTTTTCGCTAGTTGCGAGTTTTTCGTCCGATCCAGGCGCGAGGGTTATGTCAACGCCCCCCTACAGGACGGAGAGGGATTCATGCCCCAGGAAATCTTCGACCAGGATCGGCCCACGAGGAGAAGCGCGATGGCGAGGCGGCTCGACGAAGCCTTCGCCGGCTGCGAGCAGTGGACGCTCGCCCCGCCGGCTCAGCGCCGCAGCGAGGCCGTCTTCAGCCCGCGACTGCCCAGCTCCTCGAGGATGATCGGCAGGGCTGCCACGGTGCGCGCCCAGGAACCGGGGGCGCTGTAGTAGTCGGCGTCGTGCAGCAGGACGATGTCCCCGGCGCGGACGGAATCCGTCGCCCGTCGGGCGATCGAGCGCGCCGTCGCGCTGCCTCGCCAGTCCCTCCCCCACTGCGACCAGAGCACCGGCCGCCAGCCACGCCGGCGGCAGGCTCGCAGGGCCGGCCCGCTGTAGATGCCGTAGGGCGGACGATGGTCGGCGATCGGTTGCCCGGCGGCCTCCTCGATCGCAGCCCGCGCCCGTTCGGCGTCCTCGAGGAACATCCCCGCGGTCAGCCGCAGCGCGTTGCGGTGGCGGTGGCAGTGCAGCTCGACCCGGTGACCGGCGGCGACTATCTCACCGGCGAGGGACGGCCGGCGTTCGACCTGCTCGCCGGCGAGGAAGAAGGTCGCGCTGGCGCCGGCGTCGCGCAGGATCTCGAGCACGATCGGCGTGCCCTGCGGGTGCGGGCCGTCGTCGAAGGTGAGCGCCACGCCGTCGACCTCCGGCTGCCGCCGCATGATCCCCAGCCTCGCCGCGACGCGGGGCGCCACGGGCGCCAGGGCGGGCGGCGCGATCAAGGAGCTTCGTTCGCGGCGGCGCTGCGCGCGGCTGCCGGCCGCGCTTCATGCGTTGGCAGCGGAGCGGCGGCCGCGTCTTCGTCTTTGCCGAAGTGGATGCGGCCCTCCAGCGGCTTGGCGACCACCTTGTAGGGAGCTTCGCGGTCGATCACGGTGAGCAGCAGGACGACGGCCAGGGCCGCAACGCTGACCGCCGCGGCAACCCGCTCCATGCGCAGGCGCCAGACCGGCTGCGGCTTGATCCGCGGCCTCGCCGTGAGCACGCGCGAGGCGATCGAGGGAAGCGAGGCAAAGCTGGAGTCGGGCGAGCGGCGCTCTTTGGTCAGGTGCCGCAGGGTCGAGGCGAGCTCGTGCTCGGAGCGCGCCACCTCGGCGAGGCCGAAGCGCTCGAAGGCGGCGTTGTTGGCGCGCAGGTGACCGGCCGAGAAGCCGTAGGAGACGACCGGGCAGCCGCGGATGTGCGCCTCGAGCACGGTCAGGCCGGCGGTCGAGTGGACCATCGCGTCGGCCGCAGCCATCCAGTCGCTCATCTGCTCGGTGAAGCCGAGCACGCGGACGCGCTCGTTGCCGGCGTAGCGCTGCTCCAGCTTCTCCCGGGCGGAGTCGTTGCGCCCGGCGATGCAGACGACGAGCGTGTCCTCGCCGGCCAGCGCCGCGTCGATCGCGCCTTCGAGGTCGCCGACCCCCCAGCCACCGCCGGAGACGAGAACCATGCGGGCGTGCGCCGGCACGTCGAGTGCCTCGCGCGCCGCGGCGCGCGTGCGCGGCATCAGGAAGTCGCGGGCGATCGGCGGGCGCATCCACTCGACGCTGCCGGGCCCGACCAGCCGCTCGACCTCCTCGATCGACTCCGGATGGGTGACGAAGTGAAGGTCCACGCCCGGGTGCGCCCAGTAGCGAAGGCCCGCCAGGTCGGTGATCGCCGACTGCACCGGCGCCAGCAGGCGCCGGTTCTCGCGCAGCATTCCCAGCACGGCCGTCACACCCGGGTAGGTGGAGACGACGACGTCGGGCCGGTGCTCCTCGACGACCCGCATCAGGCCGCGGGCGCCGAGCAGATAGCTGAGGTGGTGCATCAGCCAGCGGGTGGGCGCGAACCTGGTGATCAGCCAGTACTGGAGGTCGAACAGCCAGGGCATCCAGCGAAAGGTGAAGCGGGAGCCGTCGCGCGCCACCGAGGAGGAGATGCGGCCCATCGCCTTGAGGCCGTCGACGATCTCGACCCTCGCGCCGGGGATCTCCCGCTCGACGTCCTCCTTGATCATCCGCGCCGGAAGGTCGTGGCCCTCGCCGATGTCGGCGGTCATCACCAGAACTCGGGGCGGGCGCTCGCCCGTCTCCTCGCTCGCTCCCTCCAGCAGCGACCCCGGCGCGCGGCCGTTGCCGTTGCCATTGCCGTTGTGGCTCAGCACCGGCTTCAGCCCGGGCACCGGGTCGGGCGGCCGCGTCGTGTTGCGCACCCACTCGACGTAGCGGCGCACCCCCTCGCGGAAGCTGGTCTCGGCCTGCCAGCCGATCTCCTCGAGCGCCCGCACGTTGGAGATCTCCTTGCCGGGGAAGTCGCCAGGGCGCGGCGGCGTGTGGACGATCTCGCAGCCGTCGGTGTTTTCCTGCACCCGCTCGGCGATTTCGAGGATCGTCACGACCTCGTCGCCGGAGAGGTTGTAGGTGCGGCCCGCGCCCGCGGGGGCGAGCGAGGCGACGATCCCGTCGGCGAGGTCCTCGACGTAGATGAAACTGCGCGTCTGGCTGCCGTCGCCGGCGATCGTCAGCGCCTTGCCTTCGAAGGCGAGGTCGGTGAACTTGGCGACGACGCCGGCGGCGCGGGCGCGCGGGCCATAGGGGATGCCGAAGCGCAGCACGGTGTACTCGAGGTCGTAGAGCTCGGCGTAGCCGGCGCAGTAGGTCTCCCCGGCCAGCTTGGTCGCGGTGTAGAGATGGCGCGGCGCCGGAATCGGCGTCTCCTCGTCGACCGCCTGCTCAGCGCAGTCGCTGTAGACCCAGGTGGTCGAGCCGTAGACGACACGACCGACCTCGGCGCGGCAGGCAGCCTCGAGCACGTTGAGCGTGCCGCGCGTGTTGACCTCCTCAGCCAGCACGGGGTCGGCGAGGACGTGGGCGACGTCGGCGACGGCGGCCAGGTGAATCACGGCGTCGCAGTCGCGCATCGCCAGGTCGAGGTTGGCGGGGTCGGTGATGCTGCCGGTGAAGGTCTCGACTTCGAGCGGCGAGTGGTAGGGCGAGGCGCTGAGGTCGAAGATCCGCGGTGTGTGCCCGTCGCGCATCAGGCGGTCCACGACATGCGAGCCGATGAAGCCGCCGCCGCCGGTTACCAGGACTCTCATGCTTCCTCCTTCGCCAAAGCGCCCTCGCGCGTCTCGGGTCGGTAGTAGAGCGGCACGCACCAGTGGTTCTGCGCCACCCACTCGGTGTTGGGCAGATCGTCGTCGCGGCCCATGATCCGGTGACAGGGTTCCTCGTAGACGCGGCCGGTCGACTTCTCGATCGGCTCGAAGACTATGTACTTGTAGAGGCCCGAGGTCATCCCGTCGGGGAGCTCCGGCCGCGTGGGGTGCAGGGCGTCGAGGTGTTCGCGCGCGTAGGCGTTCTTCCAGGCGACGATCTCCTCCATGCGCTCGGCCTGGACGAGGCCGAGGGCGGCCGTGAACTCGCTCATGCGGAAGTTGAGGCCGTCCACCTCATGCTCGAACTTGCCGTAGTTGCGGAACTTGGCGGCGAACTCGATCAGCTCGGGGTTGGCGGACACGAGCACGCCCCCCTCGCCGGTGGAGACGGTCTTGGTCGCGTACAGCGAGTAGACGCCGGCGTCGCCGAAGCCCCCCGGCCGGCGCTCGCCCCACTCGGCGCCGTGGGCGTGGGCGCAGTCCTCGAGCAGGAAGATCCCGTTCTCACGGCAGTACGCGGCTATGCGCTCGGAGTCGAAGGCGATGTGGCCGCCGATGTGGACGAGGATCGCGGCCCGCGGTTTGGAGCGCTCCGCCCTGCGCTCGAAGTCCTCGAAGGACATGCAGAGGTCGCCGCGGTTGCAGTCGACGAACTCGACCTCGGCGCCGGCGTTGATCGCCGCCAGCGGCGAGGCCATGAAGGTGTTCGACGGGCAGAGCACGGTCCCGCCGCGCACCCCGGCGAACTCGAGCGCCGCGAGCGCGCCGCCGGCCCAGCTCGAGAGGCCCAGGCTGGGCAGGGCGTTCCACTCCGCCCAGCGCCGCTCGAAGGCCTCCAGCATCGCGCCCTCGGACCACTGCTCGGAGTCGAGCACCTGCGTCCACAGCTCGAAGAGCCGGGCGCGGTCGCGATGATCGAACCCGATCGCGAACTTGCTCGCGTCGAGCGGAGAGCTGACTGGGGAAGCCAAAGCCGCGTCAGGCTAGCAGCGAAACCGGTCAGTTATCTAAAGGCTCTTTATGCGCGCTATCGATTACGGCGCCGACCGCCCTGGACCCGGCCAAGAGCACGGTTCCCGCGACAGCCAGGCCCATGAAGGCGACGAGGGCGATACCGCCGAGCGGCGTGTCGCCCCAGGACTCGCCGAAGATCAGCGGCGCCAGCAGGACCGGGACGATGATCTGGACGGCGAACATCGCCGGGGCGACGTGGGTGGCGGCGCGCCGCTGCAGGGCGCTCATCTCGCTGAGCAGCGCCAGCCCCTCCGAAGCAGCGGCGGTCGCGAGCCAGGCCACGGCGATGAGAACGGCCCCCGCGGCCAGCTCGTCGGTGAGCAGCTTGCTGGCGATCGCGGTCCAGGCATAGCCGCAGCCGGCGCTGAGCACCGTCAAAAAGCCGGCTGCGTTCGCGGATCCGGCATCGACCACACCCTGGGGGGGCGAATGTCGGATGCGTGCGCGCAGGACGTAGGGGGCGAGAACCGGGATCGCAACGAGCACCAGGGAGAAGGCGATCGCGCCGGCCCCGGCGTGGTCGGTCGTGCGCTCCGGCGCGGCCCAGGCGACCCCACCGACGCCGGCGACGATCGCCGCCACCGCTACGAACTCCCTCCGCCCCGGCGCCTCCCCCAGCCGCGTCGCGCCAAGCCAGAGCAGCAGGATCAACCCACTCGCCAGGCACGGCTGCACCACCGTGAGCGGCGCCAGCAGCAGCGCCACGATCTCCAGCGGCCAGCCCGCCAACCCCAGGGCAGTAGCCCCCAGCCAGCGCTTGTTCCGCACCAGCTTGCCAATCAACGACACCCGCAGCGAGTGCTCCCCCGGCACCTCCCGAGCCTCGAGCGCCTGCAGGGCGATCGACGTGTTGTAGAGGGCCGAGGCCCCGATCGCCGCGACTATGCCCAGCGCCAGCACGAACGAGACGCTACTGAGCGCCCCCGGCGCCTACCGCGAGAGGATCAGTTCTTCCCGCTCTTGACGCTGCCTGAGCTGGTCGTAGCGCGTAAGGACCTGCGGCGAAACGTAGCCGCCGAGCGCCGCGCCGGTGAAGATCGTCAGCCCGTAGGCAACACCGCTCGCGTGGGCCAATGTCAGAACGACCCCGGCGACGCCGCCCACCGCGCACGCACTGGCGAACAAGAGGACCAATACCCTGGACTCGCTCATCTTCGGACCTTTCGACGTCACTATGACAACAAGTTAACAAACACAGACAACACGATCAGGCCGATCGCCACGCCCATTCCATAGAGCCCGCCCACCGTCGTGTCGTGCTTGAGCTTCGCCTCGGGCTGACCGGACATGCTCGGCGGCGCATGCCCGAGGAATCCACCCACGGCGATGCTGCCGGCAAGCAGCCCGACGACGGTCGCTGACTGAGTGAGCAATTCGCTCCCAAGCATGCGCCGACCGTAGAAGGCCGACGCGCACAGGTGGCGCGCAATTCGTGCCAACTCTGAAACACCTCTCACGCGGCTGGTATCCGAAGATCCCGGCAGGAGGCAGGGTGTCCCTCCCCAGAAGGCTCCCGGACAAGCAATAGAACCCTTGCCCCGGGACCAGCTGCGCAACGGCCTCATGGGGAGGGACACCCTGCCTCCCCGAACCCTTAAGTCTCTTGATACAGCGGGCCGTCCCCGCCCTCGGGCAACGTGAGGCGCCCGCCCTTGGCCGTTATCGCCCCGCACTGCACGCAGTTCGACGCGGTGACGTGGACGTCCACCTGGGCGGCGCCGTTCTCGAGCTGCTCGTCGGGAATCTCGTAGACCTGGGCCGGGCACATCGATACCCACGTCTGGGCGAGCTCGCGCGGCACCTTGGTCTGGATGCGCACGTGGTTGGGGGCGTCGTCGCGGGTCGCGTTGCCGGAGAGGAAGACCGAATCGAGCTTGTTGAAGGTCACCTCGTTGTCGGGCTTGGGGTAGCGGCTCGCCGCGTTGCCGAGGTGCATCGCCGGCTCGGCGTTGTCCTCGACCTTCATGTGGCCGGGTGGGAAGTTGCCTTTGCTCGCCACCAGCATGTTGGCGACGATGCCGCCGCGGATCAGCCCCTTCGTCAGCGGCTGCTTCATGTTGCGCGACTTGTATAGGTCCTTCTCGATCGCCGAGTTGCGGATCGCCTCGTCGTAGGAGGAGAAGTTGACCGAGTCGATGTCCTTCTTCAGCGACTCGACGATCGCTTCCGCCGCGTACATGCCGGCGTGCATCGCGTAGTGGATGCCGGCCAGCTCGGCGATGTTGACCATCCCGGCAGCGTCGCCGGCGACCAGCATGCCGGGCACCGAGAAGCGCTTCGGCAGCGACCAGTAGCCGCCCGAGGGGATCGTCTTCGCGCCCCAGCCGACCCGCTTGCCGCCCTCGATGATCTTGGCGATGAAGGGGTGGGTCTTGAAGCGTTGCAGCTCGTCGTGGACCGAGAAGGTGGCGTCGGTGTAGTCGAGGCCGACGACGAGGCCGAAGCAGACCTTGTCCTCGCCCATCGGGTAGATGAAGCTGCCCCCCGCCTCCTTGTATTTGCCGCCCCAGCGCAGCGGCCAGCCGAGCGTGTGGATCACCCGGTCGAGCGGCTTCGACACCTCCCAGACCTCCTTCACCCCGAGCTCCCAGGCCTGCGGGTCCGAGCCGTCGCGCATGTCGAAGTAGTCGAAGGCGGAGTAGGTGAGGTGGCCGATCGTGCCCTCGGCGAGAACCGTCGCCTTGGCGACGACGTCGGAGCCGGGCTCGAAGTTGCCGAGCTCCTCGCCGTCCTTGCCGCGGCCGCGATCGCCCGAGCGCACGCCCTTGACGATCCGGTTCTCGACCAGCAGCTTGGTCGCGGCGGTCTCGGCGAGGATGTAGACGCCCGCCTCTTCGGCTTTGTCGGCGAGGAAGCGGCCCAGTTTGGAGACCGACATCGTGTAGGTCCCCTCTTTGCGGAAGTTGGGCGGCGGCGGCTTCAGCGGGATCGCCGCCTTCGAGGTGAGGAAGTAGGTCGCGTCCTTGGTCACCTCCTGGTAGACCGAAGGCCAGTCGCCCGGATCCATGTCCGGGAACAGCCGCGTCATCGCCGAGGGGTCGACGTTGGCGCCGGAGAGCAGGTGCGCGCCCGAGACTTTGCCCTTCTCGATCACCGCGACCGGGACTTCGCCGAGCTTCTCGGTCAGCTCCGGCTCGTCCGCGAGCAGCTGCATCAATTTGTTGGCGCAGGCGAGGCCCGCCGGGCCGCCGCCGACTATCGCCACGCCGACCTCGATCCGGTCGTCGACCGGATCGGTCGGCGGGCCGATCACGTCGGCTGAGTCGAACGGCGGCGGGTAGTCGATCGGCTTTACGGCGGGCATCGCTTGCTCCTTCGGGCCGAGGGCCGAGCCGGGTGGCTCAGGCCCCTTTCTTCGCTTTGATCGCCTCGGTCAGCTTGGGGACGATCTTGTGCAGGTCGCCGACCACGCCGAGGTCCGAGAACTCGAAGATCGGCGCGTTCTGGTCCTTGTTGATCGCGAGGATGTTCTCCGAGCTCTGCATCCCGACCTTGTGCTGGATCGCGCCGGAGATGCCGGCGGCCAGGTAGAGCTTCGGCGCGACCGTCTTGCCGGTCTGGCCGATCTGGGCCGCGTAGGGGTACCAGCCGGCGTCGACAACGGCGCGGGTCGCGGCGACCGCCCCGCCCATCGCCTCGGCCAGTTCCTCGCACTGCTTGAAGCCCTCCGCGGCGCCGAGCCCGCGACCGCCGCCGACGAGGATGTCGGCGTCCTCGATGTTGACGTCGGCGCCGCGCTGCTCGCCGCGCTGGACCATCGTCGCCTTGGTCGACCAGGGCGAGAGCTCGACCTCGACGTCGACCACCTCGGCCGTGCCGCCGCTCTCGTCGGCGTCGAAGGCGTTGAGGCGACCGATGATGATGCCGGGCTCCGAGACGTAGCCGACGTCGGCGATCTGGGAGTCCTGCAGGATCGGGCGCTCGGCGACGAGCTTGCCGTCCTGCACCTTGACCTCGGTCACCTCCATCGTCACGCCTGCATTGAGGCGAGCGGTCAGCCCGGCGCCGATCTCGAAGCCGAGCAGGCCGCCGCCGAACAGCGCGTAGGAGAAGCCCTCGTCGGTGATGACCTTGGCCATCGCGTCGACGATCGGCTGCGCCAGGCCCTCGGGCACGCTCTTGGCCCGGTAGACCTTGGCGGCGCCCCAGTTGCCGAGCGAGGCGCAGGCGTCGTCGGCGACCTCGCCGACCACCAGCGCGGCGGCCTCGCCGCCGATCTCGCCGGCCAACTTGGCCGCCTCGGAGATCGCCCCGAGCGAGTTCTTGTTGAAGTTGCCCTCGTCGTCGTGAAGGGCGTAGGTCAGGATCCCTGCCATCTAGATCAGCTTCCTCTCGTCGAGCCAGGCGACGATCTTTTCGACCGTCTCGTTGGTGTCCTCGTCCTCGATGATCTCGCCGGCTTCCTTGGGGGGCGGCGGGTTGAGCGCGAGCACGTTCGTCTTGGAGCCGCCCTCGCCGACCATGCCGGCTTCGATGCCGACCTCCGGATCTGCGATCGCCTTCGAGTCCAGCGGTTTTTTCTTCGCCCCCATGATCGCTTTGAGGCTCGGGTAGCGGGGCTCGTTGATCGCGTCGCCGACGCTGATCACGGCGGGCAGCTCGACCTCGACCGTGTCATAGCCGTACTCGGCCTGGCGCTCGCAGCGCAGTTTGCCTTCGACGACGTCGATCTTGATCACCTGCGTCAGCGAAGGCATCTGCAGGTGGTCGGCGACGACGGCGCCGATCGTGTAGCACTCGCCGTCGTCGGACTGCTGGCCGAGCAGGACCAGGTCGGGACTCTGGGACTCGAGCACCTTGGCCAGCGAGTAGCCGGTGGCGCAGACGTCGGAGCCCTGCAGCGCGTCGTCGGAGAGGTGGACCGAGCGGTCGGCGCCGAGCGCCACCGCCTTGTGCAGCGCGCGGACCGCCGAATCGGGGCCCATCGTCACCGCGACGACCTCCTCGACCGGGATCGCGCCGCCCTCCTTGATCTGCATGGCGGCCTCGATGGCATGGGTGTCGAAGGGGTTGAGGTTTTTCTCGCCGCTACGGTCCAAACGCATCGTGTTGGGGTCGATGCGCTTCTGGACGGCGGCGTCCGGAACCTCCTTGACCAGGACGCAGATCTTCAACTTTCAAGCCTCCTTGGCTGTTGCTTCGCTCTTGCTTCGGGCGGGTTGACTGACCAGTCAATCAGTCTATCCATTACACACGGACGTGTGAACGTCGGCGGTGATCGATATCACATGGCGGCCAGCAGTCGATTGCAGCTTTTTCCCCACCGGAGTGGGGACAATGCTGCAATCGCTCAGTGCTCTTCCCGCTCGTGGCGCTCTTCGGCGCCCTCGCGGATGAAATCGACGATCTCGTCGGTGCCGGAGCCGGGCGTGAAGACGGCGGCGACCCCCAGCTCCTTGAGCTCGGGGATGTCGTCGGCCGGGATCGTGCCCCCGACCGTGACCAGGACGTCGTCGACGCCCTGCGCCTCGAGCAACTCGACCACGCGCGGCACCAGCGTCATGTGGGCGCCGGAGAGGATCGAGAGGCCGACCGCGTCGGCGTCCTCCTGGATCACCGTCTCGGCGATCTGCTCCGGCGTCTGGTGCAGGCCGGTGTAGA
>Ga0157375_10000368_pt1 | contig 41066 bp, 39 predicted proteins | sample M35metaG_FD_115311 | JGI IMG/M metagenome (GOLD analysis project Ga0157375, IMG submission 115311) | Miscanthus rhizosphere microbial communities from Kellogg Biological Station, Michigan, USA - M3-5 metaG | ecosystem: Host-associated > Plants > Roots > Rhizosphere > Soil | place: USA: Michigan...
GCCGTCGGCCGCCACCGCGGCGCCGGCATGGGCGGCGGCCACGACGAGCGCGAGCAGACGCTGAACCAGCTCCTGGTCGAGATGGACGGCTTCGAGATGAAAGACAACATCATCCTGATCGCCGCCACCAACCGGCCCGACATCCTCGACCCGGCGCTGCTGCGGCCCGGTCGCTTCGACCGTCAGGTCGTCGTCGACCGCCCCGACCGCAAGGGCCGCAAGAAGATCCTCGAGGTCCACACCCGCGGCAAGCCGCTGGCCAAGGCGATCGACCTCGACGCGCTAGCCGGGCAGACCCCCGGCTTCACCGGCGCCGACCTCGCCAACCTGATCAACGAGGCGGCGCTGCTGACCGCGCGCACCGGCAACCGCGAGATCTCCATGCGGGAGCTGGAGGAGGGGATCATGCGGGTGATCGCCGGCCCCGAGAAGAAGACCCGGGTGATGAGCGAGAAGGAGCGCCTGATCACCGCCTACCACGAGCTCGGCCACGCGATCGTCGGCCACCTGCTGCCCAACTGCGACCCGGTCCACAAGATCTCGATCATCAGCCGCGGCCAGGCGCTCGGCTACACGATCAGCCTGCCGACCGAGGACAAGTTCCTGACCAGCCGGGCCGAGCTGACCGACACGATGGCGATGACGCTGGGCGGCCGCGCCGCCGAGGAGATCGTTTTCGGCGAGATCACCACCGGCGCCTCCAACGACCTCGAAAAGGTCACCGAGACGGCGAAGCGGATGGTGATGCGGTTCGGCATGTCAGAGCGGCTCGGCCCGCGCGTCTTCGGCCACGATCGCGGCCAGCCCTTCCTCGGTCGCGAGTTCTCCGCCGAGCCCGACTACTCCGACGAGATCGCCCGCGAGATCGACGACGAGATCCGCCGCATCGTCGAGGCCGCGCACCAGACCGCCAAGGACCTGCTCAACGAGAAGCGCACCGAGCTCGACGTGATCTCGAAGATCCTGCTCGAGCACGAGACGATCGACGCCGAGCAGTTCATCGCCCTGCTCGACGGCAAGCCCGTCGACGAGGTCTTCGTCGACGACGAGGAGCCCTCGCAGCCGGTCGAGCCCGCGCCGGAGCCCGAACGGGCCGCCCGCGAGGGCGCGCGGCCGAACCCGCGGCCGCGGCCTGGGTTCGCCGGCGGCGACGCCAGTTAGCTTGGGGCGGGCATCGGGGCTGCCTCGACGGCGCCTAAATCCGCCTTCGGCGGATTGATCTTGTGTCCCTTCGGGACAGGAATCTCTCCGCGGTGCCGGGGGGAGGCGCCGGCGAGGCAGCCCCGATGCCCGCTGGCGAAAGCTGGTGATACTTCAACCATGAACCCGAAGCTGATGGGTGTGGTCAACGTCACTCCCGATTCGTTCTCGGACGGAGGGCTCTTCCTTGACGCGGAAGCTGCTGTTGCTCGTGGGCGGGAGTTGGCCGAGCAGGGGGCGGAGATTCTCGATCTGGGGGGGGAATCGACTCGACCGGGCGCGGTTGAGGTGAGCGCTGAGGAGGAGTTGGCGCGGGTCGAGCCGGTGGTTGCTGGACTTGCTGGTGTCGCGACCGTCTCGATCGACACTTCGAAGGCTGCTGTGGCCGAGGCAGCGCTTGCTGCCGGGGCCTCGATCGTCAACGACGTGACGGCGCTGCGTCGCGATCCTGAGATCGGGGCGCTTTGCGCCGAGCGTGGCGCCGGACTGATCCTGATGCACATGCAGGGGGAGCCGCGGACGATGCAGGCGAACCCCGTCTATGGGGACGTGGTCGCCGACGTAAAGGCGTTTCTCGCCGAGCGGTTGGAGGTGGCGGCTGGCATGGGCGTCGCCGAGGAGTCGATCTGGCTCGATCCGGGGATCGGGTTCGGGAAGACCCTGGAGCACAACCTGGAGTTGTTGCGGCGACTCGGCGAGCTACGCGAGCTGGGGCGGCCGTTGGTCGTCGGCACCTCGCGCAAGAGCTTTCTCGGCAAGATCGACGGGTCCGATGTCGGCGATCGGATCGGCGGAACGATCGCCTCGTCGGTCCTTGCCGCGGCCGAGGGCGCCGATGTATTGCGGGTCCACGACGTCGCCGAGACCGCCCAGGCGATGAAGATGGCCGGAGCGATCCTCGGCTAGGTTGCACCCATGGACGAACCCAACGGCAACGGGATCGAATCGCGGGTCGAGGTCGACCTGCGCGGGATCTCGATCTACACCCATCACGGCGTCAGCGACGCCGAGCAGGAGGTCGGCCAGCGGCTCGAGTTCGACGTCTCCTTCGACGTGCCCGACTGCGACGCGGTCCTCACCGACCGGATCGAGGACACCGTCGATTACAGCGAGGTCTGCGACATCGTCGCCCTCGCCGCGACCGAGCGCAGCTACCGCACGCTCGAGCGCCTCGCCCAGGTCGTCGGCGGCCGCCTGATCGAGCGCTACGGCTGCGAGTCGGTCCGCGTCCGCGCCTCGAAGCCCGAGCCGCCCCTGCCCCTGGCGATCCAGGAGGTCGGCGTCGAGGTCACCCAGGAGCGGGGCGAAGAAGACGAGGAGAACGGCGAGGAGTCCTAGCGGACGTGCCGTCGCTCAAGTACCCCGATTGGCCTCTAAACGACGGCGCGCCCTGATGCGCGTCGGCTATCTAGGCCTGGGCTCCAATGTCGGCGATCGCGCCGCGCACCTGCGGGCGGCGATCGAAATGCTCGGCGCGCGCGGGACGGAGGTCGAGTCGGTCTCCTCCGGCTATGAGACCGAGCCGGTCGGCGAGGTGCTCGACCAGCCGGACTTCCTCAACGCAGCGATCCGCATCCGCACGGCTCTGGAACCTGAAGCCCTGCTCGAGGTCTGCAAGCAGGTCGAGGCCGACCGCGGTCGCCAACTCGACGCGCCACGCCACAGCCCTCGACCTCTCGACGTCGACCTCCTCCTGCTCGGCGATCTGGAGCTGGAGACGGACCGCCTCACACTTCCCCACCCCGAGGTCACCTGCCGCCGCTTCGTCCTCGCTCCCCTGCTCGAGCTGGACCCCGACCTCACCCTCCCCGATGGCACCAAGCTCTCTGCCGCTCTCGCCGCACTCGGCTCGGACGAACGGGTCGACCGCTCGCCGATCCGACTTTGACCACACCCCAGGGGGTGAATGTCGGCTCCGGTCAACGCGTCCATCAAGCTGGCGCCCTCGAGTAGGCCTGTCCGTAGGGCTGGAACGTCTTGTACTTTTTCATCGACGCCTCCGGGCGACAGCCCACCGGCAATACACCGAAAAAGTTAAGTGGAAGCCCTGCCGGACAGGCCTACGCTGCGGCGGCTTCGCTGCGCAGCACCTGCAGCCACGCCGGCGGCAGGACCGGCGGGGTCTTGCCGGGGTAGTCCGGGACGAGCCGCAGCGCCAGCTCGCCCGCCGGCCGACCCTCGATCGAGGGTCGCAGGTCGTCCAGCGTCATCGCAAGGCGCAGGCTGGGGGCGATCTGGAAGTCGGCGATGTTCGGCTGCTCGCCGCCGATCGTGCCGGCGGCGATCCAGTCGTCGATCCGTTGCAGCATCCCTGGCAGCGCCGCCAGGCCCCGCCGCACGTTCTCGTCGGTTGCTTCGTTGAAGTGTGCGGAGGCCGCCACGATCGGCGCCGCCGTTTTCAGCGCCAGGCCGATCGGGATTCCCAGCTTCGCTCCCTCGGAGTAGCTGCGCAGCGGCGCCTTGTCCTTGCGCAGCGCCCACCAGAGGATCGCCCGCACGGGCTCCTGCAGGTCGGTGTCGCCGAAACGCTCCGCCTCTTCGACCGCGGCGCGCCGCTCAGGATCGGTCGGGACGAGAACCGGCTCGGGCCGCAGGCGGTCGAGCTCGCGGGCGATCTCACCGGTCCCCTGGACCTTGCGGCCGTCGATCTTCAGCGCGGGCACCGTGTTGCGGGGGAAGCCGAGCCCGCGCAGGACGCCCTTGGAGACGACGGGCATCAGGTCGGTGCGCTTGTAGGGGATGCCCTTGGCCTCGAGCATCAGCCGCGCCGCCATCGAAGGATGGGACCCGGGGATGACGTATAGCCGCGCCTCCATGGCGAGCCATCATAGACTCGCGCCCGAGATGCTGCTCGCGGTCGACGTCGGCAATACCCAGACCCACCTCGGCGCCTTCGACGGCGAGCGGCTGGTCGAGCACTGGCGCTTCCAGACGCGTGCCGGGGCGACCGGCGACGAGCTGGCTGAGCGGATCGCCGGCATGCTCGCGCTGAGCGGCATCGGCCTCGCCGATCTCGGCGCCGTCTGCGTCTCCTCGGTGGTCCCGCCGCTCGGCACCCAGTACGAACAGCTGACCGAGCGCTACACGAGCGCCTCCTGCCTGGCGATCGGCCCGGGGGTAAAGACGGGGATGCCGATCCGCATCGACAACCCGCTCGAGGTCGGCGCCGATCGCCTCGTCAACGCGGTGGCCGCCTACGAGCGTTTCAGGACCGCCTGCGTCGTCGTCGACTTCGGCACCGGGATCAACTTCGACGCCGTTTCGGAGGCAGGCGAATACCTTGGCGGAGCGATCGCGCCCGGGGTCGAGATCTCGCTCACCGCGCTGGTCGAACGCGCCGCCCGCATCGGCCGCATCGATCTAGAGGAGCCGGAGACGGCGATCGGCCGCTCGAGCCGCGCCGCGATCCAGTCGGGGGTGATCTTCGGCTTCGCCGGCCTGATCGACGGCGTCGTGCGTCGCATCGAAGACGAACTCGACCAGGTGCGGCTGCTGGCCACCGGCGGCCTCGCCGCGGTCATCGTCCCCTTCACGGAGACGATCGACGAGGTCGACGAGATGCTCACCCTGAAGGGCCTACGCTTGATTCATGAGAGGAACAGATAAAACGCCGCCTCCTCTGCTCCCGGGAAGACCCGGAGAATCAGATATGGACGGGTCTTCCCTCCCGCGTCCGGGGGCGGCTCAACCACCTTTGACCTCGCCTTTCTCGATTGGCGATGTCCGGATCGCCAACCGCGTTCTCCTTGCGCCCCTGGCGGGGATCGGCAACTGGTTCGTCCGCCTGCAGGCGAAGCGGCACGGGGCGGGGCTCGCCGTCTCGGAGATGATCTCCAGCTTCGGCCTGCACTACCGCAACGAGCGCACGCTGCGCGAGCTGATGCGGATCCACCCCGACGAGCACCCCGTCTCGGTGCAGCTCTTCGGCCACGACCCCGAGGTGATGCGTTCCGGCGCCGCGGTGGCCGCCGAGGCCGGCGCCGACCTGATCGACATCAACATGGGCTGCCCGGTGCGAAAGGTGCGCAAGACCGGCGCCGGGGTCGAGCTGCTCGCCGATCCCGAGCTGGCCCTCGCCCTGCTGCGCGGTGCGATCGAGGGCAGCGGCCTGCCGGTGACGGTGAAGCTGCGCTCCGGCCTGCGACCCGGTGACCGCTCCGGTTTTGACCTCGCCGTGCGCCTCGCCGAGGAGGGCGGCGCGGCCGCGATCGGCTTCCATCCCCGGGCGGCGACGATCAAGCACAAGGGCAGCCCCGACTACGCGCTCACCCGCGAGCTGGTCGAGCGGATCGAGCTCCCGGTGATCGTCTCCGGCGGCCTCGACGACGCCGACTCGGTGCGCCGCGCATACCGCGAGTCGGGCGCGGATGCGGTGATGCTTGCGCGTGGCGCGCTCGGCAACCCCTGGCTCTTCGAGGAACTGACCGGGCGCCGCAGCGGGCCGCCGTCGCGCGAGGAGGTGGTCGCCGAGTTGCTCTGGACGGTCGATCGCGCCGAGGAGCACCTCGGGACCGAGCGGGCGACCCGTTACCTGCGCAAGTTCTACCCCTGGTACGTCGAGGCGCTCGGCGCCTCCAGCGAGGTCGCGGCGGAGCTTCAGCGCAGCGCCGACCTGCCGCGCGCACGTGAGCTGATCGCCGCCCAAATTCCCCTGAGTGCCGGCCTGACCGCCTCGCTATAATCCCGCGACTTCGGGCCCTGGTGTGCGTGGCGAAAGCCGCCGCACCCGGGCGTTTTTGGTCTCAGGACCGGACAAACCCACATCCAGCCAGTAGAAGCGAGGTAGCGCAAAGTGACTCGGCAAGCCGTAATCACCCCGGAAGGGCTCGAGAAGCTCAAAGAGGAAATCGAGCACCTGTCGACCGCCAAACGGCGAGAGGTTGCGGCGCGGATCAAGGAGGCCCGCGAGTTCGGCGACATCTCGGAGAACGCCGAGTATGACGACGCCAAGAACGAACAGGCGCTGCTCGAGGGCAGGATCGCCCAGCTCGAAGAGCGCCTGCGTCGCGCCACGGTGATCGACGAGAAGGACGTCGACACCAACGAGGTCAGCTTCGGTTCGGTCGTCCACGTCAAAGACCAGAAAAGCGGCGACTCGCAGAAATTCCAGATCGTCGGCTCGACCGAGGCCAATCCGGCCGAGCACAAGCTCTCCAACGAGTCGCCGATCGGCAAAGCGCTGCTCGGTCACAAACGCGGGGACACGGTCACGGTCGACGTGCCGAGGGGGCCGAAGAAGAAACTCAAAATCACGAAGATCGAGAGTGCGTAGAGGCCATCCCGGCAGGGCCTCCACTTAACTTTTTCGATGGATTGCCGGTGGGCTGTCGCCCGAGGCCGACACCGAAAAAGTACAAGACGTTCCGGCCCTACCGGGATGGCCTCTGCGGAGCGCCTATAGGCTCGCGAGCATGAGCGACGAGCCGAAACTCTCCGATGTCCTTCGTGACCGGAGGGAGAAGCTGGGGAGGTTGCGGGAGGCGGGGATCGAGCCGTTTCCCCATCAGTTCGAGGAACGGGAGGAGATCGGGGAGGTTCGGGCTGCGCACGAGGGCTTGGCGGCGGGGATGGAGACCGAGTCGCGGCACCGGGTCGCGGGGCGGATCGTCGCCCGTCGCGGGCACGGCAAGGCGGCCTTTCTCGACCTGCGCGACGGGACGGGCCAGATCCAGCTGCACGCGACCGCCGACAAGCTCGGCGCGGAGGCCTTCGCGCTGCTGGTCGACCTCGACCTGGGCGACTTCGTCGGCGTCGAGGGGACGGCGCTGGCGACGCGGCGCGGGGGCGAGCTCTCGCTGGCGATCGACCATTGGCGCCTGCTGGCCAAGAGCCTGCGGCCGCCACCGGACAAGTTCCACGGCCTCGAGGACGTCGAAACGCGCTACCGCCGGCGCGAGCTGGACCTGCTCGCCAACGAGGAGAGCCGCCGCGCCTTCGCGATCCGCGCCCGCGCGATCGCCGAGGTGCGCCGCTGGCTCGACGAGCACGGTTTCGTCGAGGCTGAGACGCCGGTGCTGCAGCCGCTCTACGGCGGCGCCCTGGCGCGGCCCTTCGTCACCCACCACAACGCGCTCGACCGCGACTTCTACCTGCGGATCGCGACCGAGCTCTATCTGAAGCGGCTGGTCGTCGGCGGCATCGACAAGGTCTACGAGCTGGGCAAGGACTTCCGCAACGAGGGCGTCTCGCACAAGCACAACCCCGAGTTCACGATGCTCGAGTGGTACGAGGCCTACGCCGACTACGGGAAGACCGCGCACGACCTCGAGCTGCTGGTCGCCGAGGTCGCCGAGCGGGTGCTGGGAACGACCGTGGTCGGACGCGACGGGGTCGAGATCGACCTCGCCCCGCCCTGGAAGCGGCTGACGCTCCGTGAGGCCGTGCGCGAGCGAACCGGCATCGACGTCGCCGAGCACCCGACCCGCGAGGCGCTCGCCGCGGCGATGGGGGGCGAGCCCGACCCGGCCGAGGGCTGGGGCAAGCTGGTCGACGGCCTGCTCTCCAGATCGGTCGAGCCGGAGCTGATCCAGCCGACCTTCGTCGTCGACTACCCGGTCGAGCTCTCGCCGTTCGCCAAGGTGCACCGCTCCGAGCCGGGCCTGGTCGAGCGCTGGGAGGCATTCGTCGGCGGCATCGAGATCGCCAACTCGTTCAGCGAGCTCAACGACCCCGACGAGCAGCGCCGCCGCTTCGAGCAGCAGGCGGCCGAGCTCGAGCGGGGCGACGAAGAGGCGCAGCCCTACGACGAGGCGTTCGTCGAGGCGCTCGAGTACGGGATGCCCCCGACCGGTGGCGTCGGGCTGGGCATTGACCGGCTTGTCATGATGCTCACCGGAGCCCGCAGCCTGCGTGAGATCGTGCTTTTCCCGGCGATGCGAAGTTGACGCCTTGGCGACTTACCGGTCTATTTAGAGGGCTAAGTCGCCAGATGGTTCCCGGAAAGGCCGAAACAGGGCCGAAAAGGCCGCTATGAGCGGCAATCGGGGTCCCAAGGCCGGGTGGGCACTCTCGGTATCGTTTAAGGAGCACATGGGCGCTTCCCGATAGACGAAGGGCGCCCCCGGTACTTCCGACCGCAAAACGCGTTTGACCTCAAAAGGGTCAAGAGAGGAAGCCTTTGTTCGAGAGATTCACTGAGCGAGCCCGGCAGGTGGTGGTTCTGGCCCAAGAAGAGGCTCGCACGCTGAAACACAACTACATCGGCACCGAGCACATCCTGCTCGGGTTGCTGCGCGAGGAGGAGGGCCTGGCGGCCCGCGTCCTCGAGTCTCTCGACATCACGACTGAGCGTGTCCGCTCCCAGGTCGTGCGGATCGTCGGTTCCGGCGAGGAGGTCACCTCAGGCCAGATCCCGTTCACCCCGCGCGCCAAGAAGGTGCTCGAGCTGGCGCTGCGCGAGGCGCTCTCGCTCGGCCACAACTACATCGGCACCGAGCACATCCTGCTCGGCCTGGTGCGTGAGAACGAGGGCGTCGCCGCCCGCATCCTGCTCGACTTCGACGCCGACTCCGACAAGATCCGCAACGAGGTGATCCGCATGCTGTCCGGTCCCGGCGGTCGCCGCCAGGGCGGCGGCGGGGGCGGTCAGGGCGAGGGCGCCGGCAAGAAGAGCTCGAAACTGCTCGACCAGTTCGGCCGCAACCTGACCAAGCTGGCCGAGGAGGGCAAGCTCGACCCGGTGATCGGCCGCGAAACCGAGATCGAGCGGATCATGCAGATCCTCTCGCGCCGCACCAAGAACAACCCGGTGCTGCTGGGCGAGCCCGGCGTCGGCAAGACCGCCGTGGTCGAGGGGCTTGCCGCGCGGATCAACAGCGGCGAGGTGCCCGAGCTGCTGCGCAACAAGCAGATCTACACGCTCGACCTGGCCGCCCTGGTGGCCGGCTCCAAGTACCGCGGCGAGTTCGAGGAGCGGCTCAAGAAGGTGATGAAAGAGATCACCCAGCGCGGCGACATCATCCTCTTCATCGACGAGCTCCACAACCTGGTCGGGGCGGGCGCGGCCGAGGGCGCGATCGACGCGGCCTCGATCCTCAAGCCGGCGCTGGCCCGCGGCGAGCTGCAGACGATCGGCGCGACGACCCTCGACGAGTACCGCAAATACCTCGAGCGCGACTCGGCGCTGGAGCGCCGCTTCGCCCAGATCAAGGTCGACCAGCCCTCGGTCGAGGACACGGTCAAGATCCTCGAGGGGCTGCGCGAACGCTACGAGCAGCACCACAAGGTCAACATCACCGACGACGCGCTGAAGGCCGCCGCCGAACTCGCCGACCGCTACATCTCCGACCGCTTCCTGCCCGACAAGGCGATCGACCTGATCGACGAGGCCGCCTCGCGGATGCGCATCAAGAGCATGTCGGCGCCGCCGGTCTACCGCGACCTCGAGGAGGAAGTCGAAAAGACGCGGCGCGAAAAGGAGTCCGCGATCGAGGCCCAGGAGTTCGAGAAAGCGGCCAACCTGCGCGACTCCGAGCGCCAGCTGACGACGCGCAAGCGCCAGCTCGAAGACGAGTGGTCCGAGGGCGACTCCACCGAGCGGCCCGACGTCGGCGAAGAGGAGATCGCCGACATCGTCTCGATGTGGACCGGGATACCGGTCTTCAAACTGACCGAGGCCGAGACCAAGAAGCTGATCCGCATGGAGGAGGAGCTGCACAAGCGGGTGATCGGCCAGGAGGTCGCGATCACCGCCGTCTCCAAGGCGATCCGCCGCTCCCGCGCCGGGATCAAGGACCCCAAGCGGCCCTCGGGCTCGTTCATCTTCCTCGGCCCCTCCGGGGTCGGCAAGACCGAGCTGGCGCGCACCCTCGCCGAGTTCCTCTTCGGCGACGAGGAGGCGCTGGTGCGGATCGACATGTCCGAGTACATGGAGAAGCACGCGGTCAGCCGCCTGGTCGGCTCGCCGCCGGGCTACATCGGCTACGACGAGGGCGGCCAGCTGACCGAGGCCGTGCGGCGCAAGCCCTACAGCGTGCTCTTGCTCGACGAGATCGAGAAGGCCCACCCCGACGTCTTCAACATCCTCCTGCAGATCCTCGAGGACGGGCGGCTCACCGACGCCCAGGGGCGCACGGTCGATTTCCGCAACGCGATCGTGATCATGACCTCGAACATCGGCGCCTCGGAGATCGCCAAGAACACCTCGATCGGCTTCACTGTCGCCGATGAGACCGGCATGTCCTACGGCGACATGAAAAACCGCATCATGGGCGACCTGAAAAAAGTCTTCCGGCCGGAGTTCCTCAACCGGATCGACGAGGTGATCGTCTTCCACAAGCTCGCCAAGGACGAGGTCAAGGAGATCGTCGACCTGATGATCAACCGGGTCCGCGTCCAGGTCGCCGAGCACGAGCTGCAGCTGGAGCTGAGCGATGAGGCCAAGGACCTGCTGGTCGACAAGGGCTGGGACCCCTCGATGGGCGCCCGGCCGCTGCGCCGCGCGATCCAGCGCTACATCGAGGACCCGCTCGCCGACGAAGTGCTGCGCCAGGGTCCGATGGTGCCCGGTTCGACCGTGGTCGTCGAGCGTGACCCCTCCGGCGACGAGGAGGACAAGCCGCTGAAGCTGACGATCGTCGCGCCGAAGAAACCGGCGAAGAAGAAAGCGAAGCCGGACGAGCCCGAGCCCGAGAAGGTCGGGGTCGGGGCGAAGAAGGACGACGCGCCAGCAGAGCCCGAGCCGCCTGCCGGCGACGACGATCAAGGCTGAACCGAGCGCAGTGGCCCGCGGGTCCTGTCACGGCGGCCCTCCCCCATGTGCTCGGACTCGCTTCGCGAGCCCTCCGCTATGGGGGTCCCCCGCCGCCGTGCCACCCGCGGGAGGAACGTGCATATGGTTCCGGTGATGCGCGAACCCGGCAGGACTGCCATCGGTACTTGGAGCGGGGGGCGTTTTCTTCGCTTCGGAGAGGAGATAGCTGAGTCGAGACTCGAAGAGCTGCTCAGACCCGACGAAGGCATCGACACGGTGCTTACCGCCGACACTTACGGGCAGGGGGAGGCGGATCGGGTTTTGGGTCGTGCGCTGGCTGGGGTGTCGCGGGACGACTACTCGCTCGTCGGTGCCGTCGGGCATGACTTCTATGAGGGCGAGCGGGATGGGCCTCGGGGGTTTCCTCGCTTCACCGATCCGAGGCTGCGGGGGTCTGAGGATTACGCCGACTACCTGCGGATGGCCGCTGAGCGGAGTCTTGAGCGGCTTGGTGTGGAGCGCTTCGACCTGCTGCTGCTGCATAACCCAGATCGGATCGGCTACTCGAGCGAGGCGGTCTGGGACGGGATGGCGGCGCTGCGCGAGGCGGGCCTGACCGGGCAGATCGGTATCGCGCCCGGGCCCGCCAACGGCTTCACCCTCGACCTGATCTCCTGCATCGAGCGCTTCGGCGAGCGGATCGACTGGGCGATGATCATCCTCAACCCGTTCGAGCCCTGGCCGGGTGAGCTCTGCTTAGATGCGGCCGAGCGTCACGGCGTCAAGCTGATCACCCGCGTGGTCGATTACGGCGGACTCTTCTGGGGCGACCTGCGGCCGGGGATGGAGCTGGCCCAGGGCGACCACCGCGCGTTCCGTCCTGACGGCTGGATCGAGACTGGGCTGGAGAAGCTCGAGCCGCTGCTGCCGATCGCCGAACGCGCCCGGTTGACTCCGATCCAGCTCGCCTGTCAGTGGAACGTCGCCCACCCCGCGGTCGAGTGCGTCGTCCCGACCCTGATCCAGGAGGCCGGCCCCGATGCCTGTCCAATCGAGGCCAAGCGGGTCGAGCTGGCGAACCTGCCCGATGAGCAGCGACTGAGCGAGGAGGACGTGGCCACGATTCGCGCGATCGGCGACAACACCGGCTGCATGGCCCTGAAGGGCGCCAACCCAGCCCATGAGGGCGAGGAGCGCCCCGACCGTTGGTCGCTTGATGAAAACCTCGCCGCCGTTGGGCGACGCTGGGGCATCGACCCCGGTCGCGACCTGCTGACGACGCATTGAGGGAAGGGCCTGGGTGCCCCTCTCCCGGAGGCTCCGGGACCTGCCTCTGAACCCTGTACGGCGACCAGCTGCGCGACGGTCTCCGGGAGAGGGGCACCCAGGCCCTTCTACCCATAGCCTCCCCGGGCATGTCCCGTCCTTGGTGGACCCTCGTCGGCGCCTGCTCGGGCCTGTTCATCCTGATGCTCGACTCGACGGTTGTTGCCTTGGCGCTGCCGAGCATCCGCCATGACGTCGATGCGACCCAGGCTGGCCTGCAGTGGGTGATGAACGGGTATCTGCTGATCATCGCTGCGTTCGTCGTCACGGGAGGAAGGCTTGGTGACATGTTCGGCCGCAAGCGGCTGTTCCTGAGCGGCATGGCCCTCTTCGCTCTCGGCTCGGTCGTCTCGGCGACTGCCGACGACCAGCTGACGCTGATCTGCGGCCGGCTCCTGCAGGGCCTGGGCGCGGCGCCGATGTTGCCGCTTTCGCTGGCGATCGTCTGCCATGCCTTTCCGGCGCAGAAGCAGGCTCGCGCGCTGGGGATATGGGCCGGCATCTCGGCCGTGGCGCTCGGCATCGGTCCCCTCGCGGGCGGCGCCCTCGTCGATCTCGACTGGCGGCTGATCTTCTGGATCAACCTGCCGATCGCGCTGGTCGGGATTGCGATCATGTGGTTGGCTGCCTCGGAGTCGACCGACCCCGGTTCCGGAAGGCGGGTCGACTTCGCCGGCCTTGCTGCTCTTGCGGTCGGCCTGACCGCCGTTGTCCTTGCACTGGTTCAGTCCGAAGAGTGGGCCGGGGGCGCTATCGCGGCGCTGGCCGTCGCTGGGCTCGCCATCCTCTACGGCTTCTGGCGGATCGAGCATCGGGTCGCCGACCCGATCGTCGACTTTTCGCTGTTCCGCAACGGGCCCTACTTCGGCGCCAGCGCGGCCGCCTTCGCCCTCGTCGGCGCCTACTGGTCGGTGATGTTCTTCCAGCCGCAGTACCTGCAGGACGTGCGCGGCCACTCGGCCGTGTTCAGCGGGCTGATGATCATGCCGATCACGGTGCCGATGATCTTCATCTCGCCCCTCTCCGGGCGGCTGATCGCCCGCTTCGGGGCGAGGCGGCTGATGACGTTGGGGATGGTTCTCGGCGTTTTGGGCCTGCTTGCGCTGACCCAGATCGACGCCGGCAGCTCCTATGCCCTGCTGCTCGCCGGCTACCTGCCCTTCGGAATCGCGCTGGGACTCGTCTACGCGCCGATGTCGACCGCGGCGATGGCCGCGATGCCGGCCGGGAAGGTGGGCATCGCCTCCGGCGTGCTCGCGATGGACCGGGTGATGGCGGGCACGATCGCCCTCGCCGTCACCGGCGCCGTCTTCCACGCCCTGCTCGGCGACGGCGGCTCGTTCGCCGACTCGGTAGCCGGCTCGACCTGGATCCTCGTCGCCCTATGCACCGTCGGCGCCATCCTCACCTGGGCTTTCGTACGCGACTCAGACCGCCCAGCTCCCGCACCCCACCGGCATCACAGGCAATTCCATCTCTAGGCGAAGTTAGGAGCCGATCCGGTAGGGCTGGAACGTCTTGTACTTTTTCGGTGTGGGTCCCGGGCGACAGCCCACCCACAACCCACCGGAAAAGTTAAGTGGAAGCCCTACCGGATCGGCTCCTAAGTGACCAAATCGCTTGACAATGTCCTACCCGACCTGTCCACTAGGGATTGGCCAGGCCGCATTCCAGAGCGGAATTTGCCATCCTAGACGGGATGTCTTCACCGCCAGGGGATGAGCTTCACGAGTTGGCAGAACGACAGGATCCCCGGCTTCTGAGGGCCCTGGATGTAGTCGCTCCCGGCGGGGCGCTGCGCGAGGGTCTCGACAACATAGTCCACGCCAGCACCGGTGGCCTGATCGTCGTCGGCGACCCAGGCGACATCTCCCACATGCTCTCCGGCGGGATCAGGCTCGACATCGACTACACGCCGGCGATGCTCTACCAGGTGGCGAAGATGGACGGTGCGATCGTGCTCAACGCCGAGGCGACCAAGATCGTCTGGGCCAACGTCCAGCTGATGCCGGACCCGACGATCCTCTCCTCGGAGACGGGCACCCGCCACCGCACCGCGGAGCGCGTCTCCAAACAGACCAGCGCGCTGGTCGTCGCGATCTCCCAGCGCCGCGACGTCGTCTCGCTCTACGTCGAGGGGACCAAGTACATCCTGCAGGAGATCCCGGCGGTGCTGGCCAAGGCGAACCAGGGCCTGGCGACGCTGGACAAGTACCGCGAGCGGCTCGAACAGGTCTCCGACCGGCTCACCGTGCTCGAGTTCGAGGGCGGCGGGGTCCTCTACGACGCGCTCACCGTGTTGCAGCGGGCCGAGCTGACGACGCGGATGGCGGTCGAGGTCGAGCGCTACATCGTCGAGCTCGGCACCGAGGGCCGCCTGATCGAGATGCAGCTCGAGGAGACGATGGTCGGTGTCGCCGCCGACAAGTCGGCGCTGATCCGCGACTACTCGGTCGAAGACTCCGAGCAGAACCTCGCAACCGTCCTGCAGTCGCTGGCGCGGATGCCCCACGAGGACGTGCTCGACTTCGGTCGCCTCGCCGAGCTGCTCGGCTACGACCGCAAGCTCAACACCCTCGACTTCCCGGTCGCACCGCGCGGGTATCGAGTGATGGGCCGCATCCCGCGCATCCCCAAGCTTGTCGTCCAGAAGATCATCCACGACCTCGGCGGCCTCGAGGAGGTCCTGGCGGCGTCCGACGCCGACCTCGAAGCCGTCGAGGACGTCGGTCAGACCCGGGCCAAGGACATCCGCGAGGGCCTGCGGCGGCTGCGGGAGGTCGATCTGGTCGACCGGTACTTACAGAGTTGACGGCAGAGGAGCCGTCGCAAAATCGAAAGGAGTCAGCGATTCCCCAGCTAGAAGAGGTCACCGAGGTGGACGTCGAAGAGGTCGAGGTCGAGTATGTCTGCGACTTCGAGGAGGGCGACAAGGTCGTCTATCCGCACCACGGCGCCGGCCTGGTGATGAAGAAAGAGGCACGGGAGCTGATGGGTGAGGAGCGCGAATACCTCACGATCAAGATCCTCCACAACGAACTAACCGTGATGGTTCCCTGCGAAAACGCCGGCAAGGCGGGCCTGCGGCGGGTCATCGACGAGGTCGAAATCAAGAAGGTCACATCGGTCCTCACCGATGACGTGTCCGAGATGCCGAAGAACTGGAACCGGCGTTTCAAGTACAACCGCGAGAAGATCAAGACCGGCGACGTGTTCGAGCTCGCCGAGGTCGTCCGCAACCTCGCGCTTCGCGAGATGGAGAAGGGTCTCTCCACCGGCGAGAAGCAGATGTACACGCGGGCGAAGAAGATCCTCGCCTCGGAGTTCATGTACGCGCTCGACAAGGACGAGGAGGGCGCCGAGGAGTACCTCGACGGGCTGCTGGAGGAGCGCTTCGCCGCCACCGCCTAGCCGCAGGCGCGGGGTTCTACGATGAGCTCTCGCGCGGCAGCATCCGTCACTGCGGTCATCGCGGCCGCTGGCTCCGGGGAGAGGCTCGGAGCCGGCGGCCCGAAGGCCTTCGTGCCGCTCGCCGGCAGGCCGATGGTCGAGTGGTCGATCGCGGCGATGCGGGCCGCCTCGCCGGTGCGCTCGATCGTCGTCGCCTGCCCGCCGGGCCACGTCCACGACCTCGGCGGTCACGACCTCGGCGTCGTCGACGGCGGCGCGACGCGCGCCCAGTCGGTCGCCAATGCCCTGGCGGCGGTGGGGACCGAGCTGGTCGCGATCCACGACGCCGCGAGGCCGCTGGTCACGCCCGAGCTGGTCGAGGGCGTGGTCGCGACCCTCGTCGCCGACCCCGAGGCGGACGGCGCCATAGCCGCGACCCCGGTCGCCGACACGATCAAGCGCGCCGCCCCCGGCTTGTTGCAGCATTTTCCACACCCGGGTGTGGAAAATGCTGCAATCGTCGTCGGCGAGACCGTGGATCGCGGGCGGCTCTGGGCCGCGCAGACGCCGCAGGTGTTCCGCGTCGAGGCGTTACGGCGGGCCCTGAAGGCAGATCCCGCCCAGATCGATGCCGCCACCGACGAGGCGATGCTGGTCGAGACTGCGGGCGGTCGGGTGCTGGTCTATCCGTCCTCGCCGGAGAACCTCAAGGTGACCGCGCCGGCCGATCTGCGCCTGGCCGAGCTGCTCGTCGGCGGGCGCTCAGCCCAGTAGGACCCAGACGAGAGCTGCGGCAAAGCAGATCTGGCCGACGCCGAGGGCGACGCCGAGGCTGATCGCGCCCAGGGCGCCGGCGATAGCGGCGCCGAGCGCGAAGGCGCCGAACATGACCGCGAGTTGGCGCCAGGGCATCGCTACGCGCTCCGCTCGGTCGGAAGACCGCCGGCGGCGCGCGAGTCGTCGCCGCGGTGCGCACGCCGCCGCCGCTCGTAGACGCGGTTCTGGACCAGCAGCGTGCAGACGCCGGCGATCACGATCGCGCCGAGGTTGATCGCCAGCTGAGCGATCGCGCCGCGCCAGTCGGACCAGTCGCCGAAGGCGGCGGCGACGCCGATCGCGGCCGCGGCGGGGATGGTCGTCACCGAGATCAGCACGCCGATCAGCGCCCCCGACTTGGCCGAGGTCAGCGAGAGCATGCCGGCGACCCCGGCGAAGAGGGCGACGAGGAAGGAGAACGTGCTCGGTTCGGAGATGAACGCCGTCAGCGGTCGCTCGCCGACGACGAAGTCGCCGCCGACGAGGTCGGTCCATTTGGCGACGAGGCTGAAGAGAAAAGCTCCCGTGATCCCCACCGGGAAGCCGACCGCGAGCGCCCTCAGCGAGCGCAGACCGAGATCTGGGCGGCGCTGTACGAGCGCTACGCAGAGACCGGCGAGGGGGCCGAACTCCGGCCCGACGACCATCGCGCCGACGATCAGGATCGGTTGGCCGAGCATTACGCCGACCGAGGCGATCAGGCAGGCGATGACCATGAAGGCGAGGAAGTTGGCGTTGAGCTCGATGTTCTCCGAGGTTCGCGCCTCGACCTCCTCCCAGACCACCGAGTCGCCGGAGGAGCCCGACACCGCCCGCTCGGCCCGCTCGGCGGCGCTGGAGAGCTGCGAGTCGATCTCTTCGATCGAGATGGACCCGTCGACCGGGATGCCGAGCTCACGCAGGTCGGCGATCACGACGCTGGCGTCCTCGCGGGCGACGTCGCAGAGGACGAGGTCGCCGGGCGGCTTGCGCGAGGCCCCCTCGATCCGGGCCAGGCTGGACACCGACGGGCTCGCTTCGAGCAGGCCGACGACGCGCTCGGACTTGGGGCCGGGAACGACGATCCGCAGGTGGATCACGCCTTGATCCTATGACCGCCGGGCGTGCCGTCGCCTGGGGCACAGACGGTCCCGGAGCGACGGCACGTCCCCCTGACGTAACGTGGTGCGCCGTGCTGACCGACTACCACCTCCACCTACGGCCGGACGAGCCCGATACGCCCCCCGAGCGCTACTTCACCGTCGAGAACGTCGAGCGCTACCGTGAGGCCGCGGCGTCGGCCGGGATCGACGAGCTCGGCGTCTCCGAGCACGTCTACCGTTTCAGCGAGGCGTTGGAGCTCTGGCGCCACCCGTTCTGGCGGGAGCAGGCGCGCGACGATCTCACCGCCTACTGCGAGTTCGTCCGCGAGGCCGGCCTCAAGCTCGGGATCGAGTGCGACTTCGTCCCCGGCGCCGAGGACCGCACCGCGAACCTGCTCGACGCGCACGACTTCGACTACGTGGTCGGCTCGGTCCACTTCGTCGGCGAGGCGGCGGTCGACCACGAGGGCTGGGACGTCTGGGCGGGGCGGGGGGATGCCGACGAGGTCTGGCGGCGCTACTTCGAGGCGCTCGCCGAGTGCGCCCGCTCGGGACTCTTCGACATCCTCGCCCACCCGGACCTGGTCAAGGTCTGGGGGACCGCCAGGCCGCTGCCGCAGCGCGATCCGCGCCACTACTACGAGCCCGCGGTCGAGGCGATCGCGGAGGCGGGAATCGCGGTCGAGCTCTCGACCGCGGGCCTGCGCAAGCCCGTGGGCGAGCTCTACCCGTCGCCTCCCTTTGCCGGGATGTGCGCGGAAGCGGGCGCCCCCTTCGCGCTTTCGTCCGACGCCCACCTGCCCGAGCACGTCGGCTTCGCCTACGACCGCGCGCTGGAGTTCCTCGCCGGGATCGGGGTGGAGGAGATCGGCGTCTTCGAGCACCGTCGCCGCCGTTTGGAGCCGCTGCCCGCGCAGGTACGCGAGAATCGCTGAACGATGAGCGTCGGCATCGGCTACGACAGCCACCGTTTCGCCGCGGGCAGGCCGCTGATCCTCGGCGGGGTCGAGATCGAGCACGAGCGCGGACTCAGCGGGCACTCGGACGCCGATGTCCTGACCCATGCCGTGATCGACGCTCTGCTCGGCGCCGCGGGGCAGGGGGACATCGGCGCCCTCTTCCCGGACGACGAGGAGCGCTGGCGCGACGCCGACTCGATCGACATGCTGCGCACCGTCGTCGGCACGATCGGCGGCAGGATCCTCAACATCGACGCCACCTTGATCTGCGAGGCGCCCCGGCTTGCCGCCCACCGCGCCGCGATGGAGCGCATCGTCGCCGAGGCGACCTCGGCCCGGGTCAGCGTCAAGGCGACCACCAACGAGGGCATGGGCTGGATCGGGCGCGGCGAGGGAATCGCCTGCATCGCGGTGGCGTCGGTGGAGAGCGAATAGGGACGGATAGGCTTCCGGATCCTCATGGGCAAGCTCGGATCGATCGCGGCGAGTGCACGGCAGGCGGCAGCGGACAAAGCGTTCGAGGTCAAGGTGCTGCGCGAGGCGGGGGTCCTCCGCCTGCTGCGACCGGACAGGGCGGCAAAGGTGGGCACGACCTTCCTGCGCTGGGGCGCATCTCCGGCCACGGGCGTCGCCGTCGCCGCGATCCGCCACCCGCATGAGGTAGCGCTTGTCGACGAACGCGGCTCACTGACCTTCGAGCAGCTGCACAGGCGCTCCAATGCGCTCGCGCGTGCTCTCCGGCAAATCGGGATCGGCCACGGCGACGGGGTGGGGATCATGTGCCGCAACCATCGTGGTTTCGTCGAGGCAACCCTGGCCGCGGCCAAGGCCGGCGCCGGGGCGCTCTACCTCAACACGATGTTCGCGGGGCCCCAGCTGGCCGAGGTGAGCCGCCGCGAGGGGATCAAGGTCCTCGTCTACGACGAGGAGTTCACCGGCCTCCTCGACGAAGTCGACGACCGCGTCCAGCGCGTGGTCGGCTGGTCGGAGGGCGCGGCCGACGCGCCGACGCTCGACTCGCTGATCGCCTCCACGGAGGACTCCGACCTGTCCGCGCCCGGCGACACCCCGCGCTTCGTCATCCTCACCTCGGGGACCACCGGGGCGCCAAAGGGCGCGCAGCGCAGCGCGCCGAACGGGCTTCACGCCCTGGCGGCGGTGATCGACTCGATTCCCTATCGAAGCCGCGAGAAGATAATGATCGCCGCGCCGCTCTTTCACTCCTGGGGCTTCTTCCACTTCGTGGTCAGCCTGCCGACCGCCGCGACTCTCGTGCTGCGCCGGCGCTTCGACCCGGAGGGCACCCTCGAGGCGATCCAGGAGACTCGCGCGCAGACCCTCGCGGCGGTGCCGGTGATGATCCAGCGCATCCTGCAGCTGCCCGATGAGACCCTGGCCGCCTACGACCTCTCGTCGCTGCGGATAACGGCGATGTCGGGATCGGCTCTTCCCGGCGAGATGGCGGTTGCGTGGATGGACCGTTTCGGCGACACGATCTACAACCTCTACGGGACCACCGAGGTCGGCTTTGCCACCGTCGCCAACCCCGGCGATCTGAGGTCGGCCCCCGGCACCGCCGGGCGTCCCATTCACGGCACCGCGGTGAAGATATTCGACGACCACGGGCATGAGGTGAGGCGGGGCGAGGTTGGGCGGATCTTCGTCGGCAACGAGATGGCGTTCGAGGGCTATACGGGCGGCGGCGGCAAGGACGCGATCGACGGACTGCTGAGCAGCGGCGACGTCGGTCACATCGATCCGGCCGGCCGGCTCTTCGTCGACGGTCGCGACGACGAGATGATCGTCTCCGGCGGCGAGAACGTCTTCCCGCGCGAGGTCGAGGACCTGCTTGCCGACCACGAGGCCGTGGTCGAGGCGGCGGTGATCGGCGTCGAGGACGCGGAGTTCGGCCAGCGGCTGAAGGCGTTCGTCGTCGTCGATGCCGAGGCGGGCATCTCTGGCGAAGACCTGAAGGCCCACGTCAAGGCCCATCTGGCCGGCTACAAGGCGCCGCGCGAGGTCGAGTTCGTCGACGAGCTGCCGCGCAACGCGACCGGCAAGATCCTCAAGCGCGAACTGCACGCGCGCGAGGCCGAGAAGTCGGCGTAGTCCTCTGCGCTAATTGCGAGGTTTTGAGCTCGATGCCGGTGGCGTGGCTTCCGGGGTGGGTAGTAGGTTGCGGCGAATGGGTGAGCCCGCAGTCAAGCTGAGCGCGGTGGCGGAGGCGACCGAGGAGCTTCAAGGCGTCGCCGGCCAGGCGCTCGAGTGGGTGCGGCAGAGCGAGGCTCGCGTCGCGGAGGCCGAGGCCGCTCGCGACGCGATCAAGGCGGGGGCGAAGCAGACGCTGGCCAGGATCGGCGCGGAGGGCCGCGAGCGGATCGCTGCGGAGCGCGGGAAGCGCCGCGCGGCCGAGGCTCGTGTGGCCCATGCCGAGGAGGGTCGCGACCGCGCCGAGAAGGCTTTCGAGCGGGCGCAGAAGCGGGCCGAAGCCGATCGCGAGGCGTTCGCCACTCAGCTGACCGCAAACAGGGCGCAGGCCGACCAGGCCACCGCCAACGCGGTCAAGCGGATCGAAGCGGAGGCTTCCAGGCGGACCGGCGAGGTGCTCGAAAAGGCGCAGGCCGACGCCGACCGGCGCGTCGCCGCGGCCGAGCAGCGCGCGGCCGAGGCCGAGGCGCGTGCCGAGGAGGCCCACCAGATCGCCGTCCGGCTCGAGGCCGAGATCGAGGAGCGCGTCATGCAGGGCACCGTCGACGTTCGCCGCGAAGCCGAGGAGCGGGTGCGGAAGCTGATCGAGAAGGTCGAGGGCGAGGCTGCCGAGAAGGCCAAGGCCCGCGCCGAGGAGCAGCTGCAGGCCGAGTCGGAGCGGATCCGCGGCCAGGCCGAACAGCGCGAGGAGCGCTTGCGGCGGGCGGCTGAGGACGAGATCAAGGCGAGCGCCAAGCGGGCGCGGCGCGAGGCGCTTGCGGCGGCTGACGAGACGGCGCCGGCGTGGGCGCGTAACGAATCCCCGTCGGGGGCTGGTTACCGGACGTTCTAGGCGCGTCGGCCGCGGGTCCTGTCGTCGGGTGGGGTGTCCGGCCGGGGCTGGGCTTTTCGCCATGACGTCGGCGGCCGTCCGAGATTGCTGCAGGGGCGAAAAGCTAGCGCCGCCCCGGCCGGACACCCCACCCGACGCCACCCGCGGGAGATCGCAACTAGCATCACGCTCCATGCGCGAGGTGCGGATCAAAGACACCCTGACGGGGAGTCTCGTCAGCCTCGACCCGGGAGCTGAGGTCGGGGTCTATGCGTGTGGGCCTACGGTCTACAGCCGGATCCACATCGGGAATGCGCGGCCGTTCGTCGTCTTTTCGCTGCTGGCGCGGTTCTTGAGGAGCGAGGGCTATAGGGCGAAGCTGGTCGTCAACGTCACCGACATAAACGACAAGATCTATGACGCGGCGATGGCCGTCGGGGAGCCTTCGGCGGAGTTTGCGGCGCGGATGACCCGGGCCTACTTCGATGACACCGAGCGGCTCGGTCTTGGGCGCCCCGACGCCGAGCCGCTGGCGACGGAGACGATCGAGGGGATCGTCGCCTTGATCGGCGATCTGATCGACACCGGGCACGCCTACGAGTCCGGCGGGGACGTCTACTTCAAGGTGCGCAGCTTCGGCCCCTACGGCAAGCTCTCCAACCGGCGCACGGAGGACATGGACCAGGGCGAGGAGGCCGGCTCGGAGTCGCTCAAGCAGGACCCGCTCGACTTCGCCCTCTGGAAGGCGCACAAGCAGGGCGAGGACACGAGCTGGGACTCGCCCTGGGGGCCGGGGCGGCCGGGCTGGCATATCGAGTGCTCGGCGATGGCGGAGGCGGAGCTGGGGCCGTCGTTCGCGATCCACGGCGGGGGCTCGGACCTCGTCTTCCCCCACCACGAGAACGAGATCGCGCAGTCCGAGGCGGCTGGTCGTCCCTTTGCCCGGATCTGGATGCACAACGGGATGATCGAGACCGACGCCGCCAAGATGTCGAAGTCGGAGGGCAACATCTTCCAGCTCTCCGAGGCGCTCGATCGCTACGGGCGCGAGGCGGTCGTCGCCTACCTGATCTCCGGGCATTACCGGCAGCCGCTGGCGTTCGGGGCCGAGCAGATGGAGCAGGCGAAGGCCCAGGTCGAGCGGCTGCGGAACTTCTTTCGGGAGCATCCGGTACGGGAGCCGGGGGGTCCCCCGCTGGGAACTTGTGAGCCGGCGAGGCCAGGACCCGAGCCCCGCGCCTCAGCGCGGGTTCCCGGTGGGGGACCCCCCGGCTCCCGCGTCGAGGCGTTCCGTGAGGCACTGGCCGACGACTTCAATACTCCGCGGGCTATGGCTGAGGCGTTTGGGCTTGTGGCTGAAGCGAATCGCGAGGACATGCCCGGGGCGCCGGAGGCGTTGCTGGAGATGCTGGAGCTGGTCGAGCTTGACTCGCTTGCAGCCGAGAAGATCGTCGAAGGTGGCGCGGAGTTGACGGCCAAGGTTGTGCCTGGGGCGAGCGGGGAAACGCTGTCGCCCGAGGAAGTGCTGCTGGCGGAACGAGAGGAGGCGCGGGCGGAAAGGGATTTCGAGCGCGCCGACACGATCCGCGACCAGCTTGCGGTGCGCGGCTGGGAGGTGCGGGATTCCCCCGAGGGCGCGAAGTTGGTGCCCAAGGCCTGATGGCCGACGGTCAGATCATCTATGGGCGTCGGCCGGTTGAGGAGGCGGAGCGGGGGAGGCGGGACGTGCGCCGGGTTTGGCGGGCGCCGGAGACGTCTGGCGAGGAGCTGGAGCGGCTTTGCGGTTCTCGCGACCATCAGGGGGTCGTCGCCGAGGTCGATCCGTATCCCTACGCGGATCCGAATGCGCTGCTGCGGCACGAGGGAGCGCTGCTGGTAGCGCTCGATCAGGTTCAGGACCCGCGCAACCTCGGCGCCGTCTGCCGCTCAGCGGAGTTCGCCGGCGCCGCCGGGGTCGTCATCCCCGAACGCCGCTCGGCCGAGGTCACCGCGGTCGCGTGCAAGGCATCGGCAGGCGCCGTGGAGCACCTGGACATAGCCCGCGTCCGCAACCTGGCCGACTGGCTCGCCGAGGCGAAGCAGGCCGACTTCTGGATCTGGGGCGCCGACGCGGAAGCAAGCCAAGCTCCGTGGAGCACGGACCTCACCGGCCCAACCGTCCTGGTCCTGGGCGGCGAGGGCAAAGGAATCCGCCCCCGAGTCGCATCAGTTTGTGATGGTCTCATCGCTCTTCCGCAGGGCGGCAAAGTCGACTCTTTGAATGTTTCTGCAGCTGCCGTGGCGCTGCTTTTCGAGGTAACCCGCCAACGTTCCTCCGCGGGTGGCGGAGGGGGAGGGGGTGTTCGGACGGGTGAGTCCGCTAACACCCCCTCCCCCTCCGACAGGACCCGCGGCCGATAGCCATTGCGCACCCTCGATTTGCAAAAAATCGCAAATTGGGGGTTGACAGAACTCCGTCAGCCGGTAAGACTACGCCGCCAACAAGGGTGAAGCTCAGCTTGAGTCTGAGATTCGCCCGTCAATCAGGGCGCCACCAGGGGAGGTACCGGCGCCACGACCCTTCGTCTCAAAGGAGAAGGATCAGTGGCTCTATCGTCCCCCACGCAGGAATTGCGGCTTCCCACCGGGCATTTCAACGGCTCGACCCGGCCCAACTCTAACCCTCAACCTGAACTCGATGACCATTATCTGGTCGCCCTCGCGAAGGAGGGGCGGACCGATGCCTACGACGCGATCGTGCGGCGCTACCGCGGCTTCGTCCGCCTCAAGGCGTCTTCCTACTTCCTGCTCGGCGGCGAGAGCGACGATCTGATCCAGGAAGGCCTGCTCGGCCTCTACAAGGCGATTCGCGACTATCGCAGCGACCGCGAGTCGAGCTTCCGCAGCTTTGCCGAGCTCTGCATCACCCGCCAGATCATCACCGCGGTGAAGACGGCGACGCGCAACAAGCACACGCCGCTCAACCAGTACGTCTCGTTCAGCCAGACCCCGGCGGCCGCGGGCGAGTCCGATACGACCCTCGACGAGATCCTGCCGGGCCCGAGCGCCGCCGACCCCGTCAACCAGGTGATCGCGAGCGAAGAGCTGGAGAGCTTGGTCACCTGCCTCTCGGGCACCTCGGGCGTCCTCTCCGACCTCGAGAGCCGCGTCCTCTCCCTCTACCTCGACGGTCACTCGTACGAGGTGACCGCCGAGCGGCTCGAGTGCGACACGAAGACCGTCGACAACGCCCTGCAGCGGGTCAAGCGCAAGGTCGCCGCCCACCTGGATTCGCGCGAGGTGCCGGCTTAGGCCTCAGGGAAGCAGCTGGTAGCGGAAGACGCTCGTCGCGTGCAGCGTGTCGGCGGGGACCAGGTTCGAGCCGCGCGAGTCGAAGGCGACGTAGCGGCCGTCGCCCGAGATCGCCGGGTTGGCGGAGGGCGCGTTTGCGGCCGGGCCGTCGTTGCCTGCGCGCGAGGCGAGGAAGACGCGGCCGCTGCGCATGTCGCGGACGAAGACGTCGGGGGTCGTGCTGCTGTCGCTCGGCCCGAGATTGCTCGCGTAGGACTCGAAGGCGACGTAGCGGCCGTCGGCGGAGATCGAGGGGCTGGAGGAGTCGCCGTTTCCCGCCGCCCCGTGCTTGCCCTGGGCGCGCGAGACGAGCAACGTGCGGTTCGTCTTCAGGTCGCGGAGGAAGACGTCTTCGACGCTGTCCTCGTCGATCGCGCTGAGGTTCTTCGCCTTGCTGGCGAAGGCGACATAGCGGCCATTGGCCGAGATCGCAGGCAGCTTGCAGTCGCCCGCCGCGAGCGCGCCGTGGCGCCCGTCGGCGCGCGAGGCGTAGAGCGCCCGCTTCCCGTTCATGTCGCGCACGGCGACCTCCAGCGCGTTGCCGTGGCGGAGGTGAGCCGTGGTGAGGAAGGCGACCCAGCGCCCGTGGGCGGAGATCGAGGGGGTGAAGCCGCCGTTCAGCGCCCCGCCGGGATGGAGGCGCAGCGACGCCGCCGGCCTGGTCGTGTGCCGGCGCAGGTCGCGGACGAAGACCCCGCCGTAGGAGCCGTGCAGGAAGTCGGTCGCCTCGGTTTGGAAGGCGACGTAGCGCCCGTCGGCTGAAATCGAGGGAAGATTCGAGTCCTCGTTGCCCCCGGCCCCCTTGGCGCCGTCCGCCCGCGAGACGAGGCTGACCCGGCGGGTCGAGCGGTCGTAGACGAAGATGTCGCGCACAGGGAAGGTGTCGCCGGCCGGCGTGGTCGAGGAGTTGCGGTCTTCGGAGCTGATATCCGGATCCTCTGAGGCGAAGGCGAGGTAGCGCCCGCTGTCGGAGAGCGAGGGCGAGCCGGCGGCGAAGCCGATGCCCTGCCGGCTGTGGCCGTGGGGGACATCGACTTCGGTGACGCCGCCGCTCATGTCCCTCAGGTAGAGGCCGTTGCCCGTCGTGCCGACGCTGCCGACGAAGGCGATGAAACGACCGTCGCCGGAGACCGCCGGATTGACCTGCTCGGCCGGGAAGCCGGCTTCGGTTTCGCCGTTCGGCCCCGAGACGAGCAGGACCGAGCCTGCCGCTCCGAGCGAGGCGGTTGCGAGGACCAGCGAGGCGGTTGCGAGCACCACCAGGACGAGGATCCCCGGCTTGCGCCTCATCGTGGCCGCGGGCCCCAGCCGGGGGCGCCGACGTGGCTGCCGAAGCCTTCTTCTTCGGTGCCGCCCTCGTCGAACTCCTTGGAGAAGCCGCGGCCGTCGGCCCGCATCACGTCGACCGAGCTGCTGTAGCGGCCGCCGGCGAGGAAGGCGATGTGCTTGCCGTCCGGTGACCAGGACGGGTTGGTGTAGCAGGCGCTGCCGAAGCAGTCGTGGCGGCTGTGGGTCAGCTCGCGGACCTGCTTGCCGTCGATCCTGGCGACGAAGAGGTTGGGCCCGTGGTCGCGGTTGCTGGAGAAGGCGATCCGGCGGCCGTTGGGTGAGACGTCGGGGTCGAACTCGTTGCGCGGACCGCCGATCAGGAGCCGCAGCTGGCTGCCGTCGGGCTTCATCGAGAAGATGTTGCTGCGGTCGGTGTGGCCGCTGGTCATGCGGTTGCTGACGAAGACGATCCGCTTGCCGTCCGGCGTGAAGGTCGGGTCGTAGTCGCTTCCCGCTTCGTCGGAGATCTGGTGCAGGCCGCTTCCGTCGACCGCGATGCCGAAGATGTGCGTGTCGCGGCCCTGCAGCCCGCCGCGGTCGAAGACCACCAGCTTCCCGTCCGGCGAGAAGGAAGGGTTGGAGTCGTAGAAGCTGCCGCTGGTCAGCTGCGTGACGCCGCTTCCGTCGCGTTTCATCAGGTAGATGTGGCTGCCCTGCGGCGCCAGGCCCGGGTCGTGGTTGCCGGCGAAGACGATCAGGCGCCCGTTCGGGGAGTAGGAGGGGCTGGTGTCGGTCGGGCTTTCGGTCAGCGTGACGGCGACGTCGCGCTTGCGCGGCCCGTGGGCGAGGAGGCCGCCGGTGTCGATGCCTTCGCCGATGACGACGTTCGAGTAGGCGATCGGCCCGGGGACGCCCGGGAACGCCGCCTGGGCGGGAGAGGCGGCGAGCAGCGCCGCGAAGCCGAGCACCGGCAGGGCGATGCGCATCCAGCCCGGCCTGGCCGTGTCGCGTCGTCGCATGGCGATCAGCCTAAACCGCCAAAGCGGACGCGGAAAATGCTGCAAGCGGATGTTCGGGAGTCAGCGGTTGGCGGCGGCCGGCAGGGGCTCGACGTCGATGGAGACGCCGAAATCGGCAAGGGTGGCGAGGAAGGACGCGGGGTCGAAGGCCTGGGCCGGAGCCAGCGCGCCAGCGCGATCGTAGGAGGGGTCCGCGCAGAGCAGCGCGCCGTGGGCGAGGCTGGCCGCGGTGAGGCCGTAGACGTCGCTGCCGCGCACGGCGCCGCGGCGGGCGCCGGCTCTGCTTCGCGCCTCGCAGCTGATTGTGAACCGCGCCGCGCCGCGGCTCTGCTCATCGGGCGCGGCCGGCAGGCGCCGGACCAGCGCCCCCGTCGCCCGGCGCAAGGGGGTGCGCATGGCGAGCCCGAGCAGGGGGGAGGAGATGACGGCCAGCGGCATCAACCGCGGCGGCGCCACCATCCCGTTGAGCAACGTCCGCACGCGGCCCGTCTCGACGTGTCGCGGCACCGTGATCTGCTCGCCGGCGGGATAGCGCAGCATCCGCTGCTCCCCGATCGGCTCCGGAAAGCGCCAGCGCCCGCCATCGGCGCTGCGCGGCGCCGCCCGCCACTCCCCATCGGCCCAGACAACATCCCCGCCCCGCATGATCTCCAGCCCCGACAGGGCGGTCCCGTGCGTCGGCTCGAACCCCTGCACGCAGTAAGCGAGAACAATCTCCTCCAGCGGCCCCATCCCATCGGCGGTGAGCGCCGCAAGCATGTCTCCGGGCAGGTAGTCGAACCCCATCCCGGAGACCAGCACAGCCCCCGTCTCAGCCGCCCGCGCCCCATAGCGATCGAAGACCATCCGCATGAACCCCTGCTCCCCGGTCGTATCCAGGTAATGGGTCCCGGCATCGGCAGCCGCAGCCACCACCGGCTCCCCATGCAGCCCGAACGGCCCAGCACAGGCGATCACAACCGAGCAGGGATCCAACATCTCCCGCAACCCAGTCGCATCGTCAACGGGGACAGCAGAAAAAGGCACGCCCCCAAGCTCCTCCGAAAGGCCCTCCAGCCTCCTCCGATCTCGCCCCGCGATCAGGAACTCAGCCCCGCGCTGCTTCAGCTCCCGGGCAATCAGACCGCCGGTGAAGCCGGTGGCCCCGTAGATGGCAATCGGCGCGGCTTGCTCGAGCCCGTCCGTCGTCATTTGGTCAGCGTATTAGCTCATCACTTCCCGACGAGCGCCCCTCCTGTGGAGTCATTGAAGCCGGCTTGACTCTTGAAGATCAGGTCGATGCCCTGGCTGGCAAGGAGGTCGCACAGATCTCTTCTGGGTTCGCTCGGAAGCAGCACTGCGAGATGGCGCGGTTTGCCATCACTGACAAATCGCTTGTAGTCGGCCAATTGCCCGACAGCCATCCGAATCGCGTTTCGCTCCACCGTGCCCTTCGCCTCGACGAGCATGTCAAGGCTTTCGTCGTAGAGATCGGTGAATAGCGGTCGGGCCTCGCCACTCGGGAGGATTCGGTGGCGAAAGACCTTATGACCGAGGCTGCGAAGGTGGGCCTCGAACTCCAAGACGAGCGTTTGCTCGCGGCGTTCGGCCTCGTAGGGCTCGCTGGTAGGGGCGACGTAAGCCTTCTCGGTTTGCTGTTGTTCAATGGGAACATTGGACTTCGAGGGTCCGGCCAGGATCTCGGCAAGCGTGGAGCTTGGCTCAAGGGGTTCAATATGTTTCGGCCGTAGCCGGAAGACAATTACCTCTCGTCTCGGACCACCACCGGTCTCATGCGCGTCGGTTCGGTAGAACGGTTCATCCGCGTCGGCTTCGAACTCATCGACGTACGTGACGGTTCCTCGGGCGCCCTGGAAAACGCGCAATGCCCGCCCCTCTGCCACATGGTTCAAGATCGCGGCGTTGCCGGACTTCATTTGCTGATCACCGCGCTGTCCCTCGCCGGTGTAGTGAAAGCAACCGTCCGCCTGCCAGCCGTCGTAGTACCCATGCGGCTCACCGGCCTCTGGATCAGAAAAGATCAGGACGTTTGGCGTTTGACGCGAGGGCCCAATTCCACCCTGAGTTCGCCCACCATAGCTCAGGTGAAGGGCCCTTCGTTCGATGCTTTCGCCCGGCTCGAGATTCCAATGGGCCTGCATCTTGTGTGCCTCCCGGTGGTTTGACTACAAATGATCTTATCTGTCGGCACCGCATTCGCTGTCACTGGGCAGGTGTCGACGAGCTTAGACGATTCTATCGCGTATACGCTATAAATTACGTAATCCATATTTTTGCGCTATAATTCAGTCAATGTCCGAATTGATGACCGTGCCAGATGCTGCCCGGGTCCTTGAGGTGGATCCGAGTCGAGTAAGAGCGATGGCAGTTCGAGGACAACTGGGCGCAGAGAAATTTGGGGACCGTTGGGCTCTGGACCGGTCGGCGGTGGAGGCACGTCGGCGAAAGGGCGGGCATGCTGGGCGTCCGTTTGAGCCGCACAATGCCTGGGCGGTGTTACTGTTAGCGTCGAATCAAGACGTCGGGGAGATCGACGCGAGCGTGCGGTCCCGCCTGCGGCGAGCTCTCAGGGTCGAAGGGCTGGAGAAGTTTGTGCCTCGGCTGGTTCGACGCGCCGAGAGTCAGCGCTTCGACGTTCATCCCGGTGAGCTCCGATATCTGTTGGACGACTCGGCCTTCCTCAGAACCGGGATCAGCGCTGCGGGCGAGTACGGGTTCGACCTCCTCGCGGGCCACGAGGCCGACGGCTACGTCGTGGCAGGGGGTCTCAGGGGGCTAGTCGAGAAACACGCCCTGGTGGCAGCCGACCGTGGCGCGGGAAATGTCCGCGTTCGGGTGGTGCCGGATAAGGCATGGAGCCATCTGATCGGCGCGGAGCTAGCCCCACTCGCGGCAGTCGCCATCGATTTGGCGGAGGATCCTGACCCTCGTTCTATATCGACTGGGCTTCGGGCCGTACGCGACCTGAACCGGCCGGGCGCGTGTTAGCGCAGACAAAGAACTGCATCGAGATTCACTTGCCGACTTCGAGTGCGAGGGCACGCTGGACGATGGTGCTTGAGCTCGCCGAGATCCTTGGCCCCGAAACGCGCTGGTCGCTGATCGGCGGCCTGATGGTTCAGCTCCATGGCTTTGAGCTTGGCGGCGCCGTGCGACCAACCGCAGACATCGGCATTCTCGGTGACGCCCGGCGGTGTCGTGGGGTGACAGAACGGATTGCGGCGGCGGTGGTCGAGCGCGGGGGAATCGGCAGGGCACGTCACCTTCCAGGTTCCCGGCGGGACGCAGGCGCTGTTGAGAACCGAGGTTGTTCCCGTGTCCCTCGACGGAGAACCGATCGTGGCAGTTCGGCGACCGAGCCTCCTCGGCGCGATCTTGATCAAGACTCGCGTCGGCGCGAAGAGACGACCGAGATTGCCCGGGGGGTACAGGCCTACCGGTTGCTAATTCGGTAGATCGCCCAGCACGTAGTCGAGCAGCTCGCGGCCGTGGTCCGACGCCACCTCGATGTCGTCGGCGCTGATCCGGGCTTGGTGCAGGGACTGCATCCTCAGCACGTCGCCGTCGGTGCGGTTGTTGGGGAAGATGCCGGCGTAGGAGACGCCGAGGCGCTCCAGGTGGTCGGCGAGCAGGGCAGTCGCCGGGTTCTCCAGCGGGAGGTCCAGGTAGATCGCGTCGAGGCATTTGCTGTGGAAGAGATGGTGGCGCTCGGCCGCGACGGCGGCCTCCAGATCCGCTCCTGGTTCGTGTGCGGTGATCAGGGCCAGGTTGTGGTCTGCGTCGATCTCCACGTGCAGGCCGGTTCGCTCCCGCATCTCAACCCCGGCCGGGGGATCCGCGAGGGTCCCTCGCAGCTCGCACAGCTCCAGCGTCCGCCCGATGATCTCGCGGTGGCGCTCGGGGGCGTAGACCTCGCGCTCGTGGCCGTCGTTCAGCTTCGTGTAGAAGAGCGCCGCCGACTGGCGGTGGGGGCGCCGGCCGGTCGCGGCGTCGTTCGATACCGACGCCGGGATCCAGCCGAGCAGGAAGCCGGTCTCGTGCGCGCCCAGCTCCAGGTTGGCGCGCTGGCTGTAGGGGTGGGCCGCGGTCGCCTCGCTGTACATCCCCGCCAGGCCGCGCGCGGTCGCCCAGTCCATCAGGCGCCGCTTGGTCCGCGTGAAGAGGTGCCGGCCGCGCGCCGCCGGCATCGTCACCGCCTGGCCCGAGTGGCCGACCGCGTCGCCGGCCGCCGCCAGGCTCATCCCCTCGTGGCAGAGCAGCTCGCCGTCGGCCGACTCGGCGATGATGGAGACGTAGGTTCCCGCCGCCAGCCGCGCCTCCACCTCGGCCTCGTCGTAGACCCAGCGGACGTCGTAGGTGTCGCCGTAGGCGGCCCGGATCGCCTCGCTGAGGACGCGCCCCTCACCCGGCTGGAGGTACCTGAAATTGACTGTGTCCTTGCCCACGTCGTCGATTGCCCCCTCTATATTCGACAGAGAACGGAAATCATTGATTTGCGCGCCCGCCTAGCTCAATTGGCAGAGCACTCGACTTGTAATCGAGAGGTTTCCGGTTCAACCCCGGAGGCGGGCTCTTCCTTCAGGCCTTGCCGCCGCCCAGCACCCGGGCCTTCTCGGCGGCGAGCTCCTCGTCGGTGAGGACGCCCTTCTCGTGCAGCTCGGCGAGGCGCTCGAGGCGGTGCAGGCGCGAGTCCTCGTCGTCGGCGGGCAGTTCGGCGGTGGCCGCCGTCCCGGCGTCGCCCTCGCTCGGCCTGCGCATCTCCGGCAGGCGCAGTTTCGAGGCCCGCTCGCCCAGGTTGGCGCTCTTGACGGCGTCGACCACGCGGTCCCTGGCCCCGCCGAAGTAGTCGCCGACCTCGACGTCGGGGAATTCCTCGTCCGCCTGGCGGCGCAGCTCGTGGATGCCGAAGGCGACGAAGCCGGCGAGGATCAGCGTGGTCAGGAAGGTGCGCAGGTTCTGGGTCGGGGCGGAGAGGAAGTAGATGCAGACCAGGATCGCCCAGCCGGTGTAGACGAAGGGGATGTAGTCGCGCAGGAACGGCGACATGAAGCGGCGGGTGGAGCGGGCCGAGCCCGTCGGCGAGCCGAGCCAGCCGGCGATCCCGAGCAGGACGCCGAAGACGATCACCGTCGTCGCGATGCTGATCATCAGCGAGGTGCCGATCGACCAGGTCGCTTCCGCCGCCGGCTTGACGCTTTCGTCGGTGACCAGCTGGTCGACCACGATCCCGCCCGCCACGGAGCGGAAGACGATCACGAGGAAGCCGGCGGCGACCAGGCCGATCCCGCAGAACAGCACGGTCACCCAGCGCCCGTCGCGCGAGAGATAGATCGCCAGGCCGAAGGCGAGCAGGGTGAGCAGCGAGAGCACCAGCGCCAGCCCCTTGATCCCGACCGCGATGTCCTGCGCGGCCTTCAGCTGGTCGGAGCGCAGGATCGTGATCTGGCCGGCGTCGGGCGGCAGCTTTTCGGCGAGCTTGCTGCCGATCCCGACCTGGCCGGCTAGGTTGGTGACGAGGCTGCCGAGGTTGAGGGTGACGTTGCCTTCCGCCGTCGAGACCGCTTCCTTCTTGTTTTCGAGCACGGCGAGGAGCTGTTCGTGCGCGGCCCGGTTCGCGTCCTTCCAGAGTTCTTCCGCGGTCGTGCTCTGCAGCACCTGTTCGGCGCCGCCGCCCGCGACCTGGCGCAGCCCGCCGGACACCGGCCCCGCCAGCTGCTTGGTTTCGCCGGGCAGGATGTCTTCGAGTTCCTGTTCGACGTCGACGTTTTCGTAGAGCTGGTCGATCAGGTACTGGCTCACGGCGGAGCGGACCTTTTCGTTCTGGATCAGCTTGCCGCTGGTGTCGACCCAGTCGTTGGTGTTGAGCGCCTGGCGCTCGGTCCAGATCGCGAAGACGCTGAGGAAGGCCAGCAGCGAGCCAAGCACTACGAGGGCTTTGACCGTGCGTCGGCGTGCGCGGCTCATCCAGGAGGATGCTATACGTGAAGCGATGAAGCTGGAGGGAATTCACCACATCACGGCGATCACGGCCGACGCCCAGAAGAACGTCGACTTCTACGCAGGGGTCCTGGGGCTGCGCCTGGTGAAGAAGACGGTCAACCAGGACAACCCGACCGTCTACCACCTCTTCTTCGCCGACGAGCGGGGCAGCGCCGGCTCCGACCTCACCTTCTTCGAGTTCCCAGGCGTCCCTGACGGGCGGGCCGGGGCGGGGGACGTGCACCGCGTCGTCTGGCGGGTCGCCTCCTACGAGGCGCTCGACTTCTGGGCCGAGCGGCTCGGCGCCCACGGGATCGAGTCCGAGCGGGCCGGCGCCAGCCTGCGCTTCGCCGATCCCGAGGGGCTCGATCACGAGCTTGCGGTGGTCGAGGTGCCCGACGCGCCGCTCAGTGCCGAGCACCCGGAAGTGCCCGCGGAGATGGCCCTGCAGGGATTCCACGCGGTATGCGCCTATGCGACCGAACCCGAGGCGAGCAGCGCGCTGTTGGAGGCGCTCGAGTTCGAGCGCGCCGAGGGGGGCTGGGAGGTGCGGGGTGAGCAGCGCGGCGGCTTCCATCTCTACGACGAACCGCCCGCGGAGCGCTCCCGCCAGGGCGCGGGCAGCGTCCACCACGTCGCCTGGGCTTCGACCATGGACGATCACGAGGCCTGGCGCGAGCGGGCGATCGCGGCGGGCGCCCAGCCGACCCCGGTGATCGACCGCTTCTACTTCCGCTCGATCTACTTCCGCGAGCCCAGCGGCGTCCTCTTCGAGATCGCGACCTTGGGGCCGGGCTTCACGGTCGACGAGCCGCTCGAGCACCTCGGCGAGAAGCTCTCGCTGCCGCCCGACTACGAGCACCTGCGCACCGAGGTCGAACCGAACCTGCGCCCGGTCGTCAACCCACGCGTCGCCGAGAACAAGCCAGGGTGAACGGAGACTTCGTCTGGAGGGACGCCGGGCGGGTCGTCGTCTTCCGCCACGAGGGCGTCGGCCAGGCGGCGCAGCTCCTCCACGAGCACGGTTTTGCCGGCTTCGAGCTGCTGACCACGCCCCGCGCCCTGCCCGGCGCGCCGGAGCTGGAGGCCGCCGCCAAAGCAGTCCACGCGATTCCCCCGGGACAGGTGCCAGAGGCGGCCGCGGCGCTGCTCGACCGCGCCGAGGCGCCCCAGCTCGTCGCCCTCGGCGGCGGCCGGACGATCGATACGACGAAGGCGGTCGCGGCGGTCAGCGGCGCCCGTGTCGCAGCGGTCCCGACGACGCTCTCGGGCGCCGAGCTGACCGGCATCCACCGCCTGCCGGCCGGGGCCGAGTCGCGGGTGCGGGCGATGGTGCGACCCGATCTGGTCATCGCCGACCCCCAGGCGATGACGAGCCAGCCCGAGGGCGCCCTGCGCGCCAGCGCGATGAATGCGCTCGCCCACGGCGCCGACTCCCTCTACACGCCCTTCGCCAACCCGGTCTCGCAGATCACCGCGCTGCGCGGCGCCGAGCTGATCGCCGCCTCGCTCGACCAAGCCCCGACTGAGCGCAACCGCTCCGCCCTGGCCCAGGGCTCCCTGCTCTCCGCCTACGCGATCGACTCCGCGATGTTCGGCATGCACCACGTCATCTGCCAGACCCTCGTCCGCGTCTGCGGCACCCCCCACGCCGAGACCAACGCCACGATCCTCCCTCGTGCAATGGCCTTTCTAGCCCCCCGAGCCCCCGACCAGCTCTCCGATCTGGCAGAGGCGATCGGCGCCACCCCGGATCAGATCGAGCCCCGCATCCTCCAGCTGGGCGGCAACCCCCCCGGCCTCGGCCAGCTGGGAGCAGACCGAACCAAGCTCGACCAAGCAATCGACGCGATGCTGTTGCGCCCCGAGCTGGCCTTTACGCCTGAGCCCCCGACCCGAGACGACCTGGAACAGCTGATCGAGAGATCCTGGTAGTCGCCTCGGGCGGGTGGCGTGGGGTGGGGGTGTCCGGGCGGGGCGGCGCTAGTTTTTCGCCCCACTGACCATCTCGGACGGACCGCCCGCTCTCCGGGCGAAAAACCCAGCCCCGGGCCGGACACCCCCACCCCAGGACAGGACCCGCCCGCCGGTAACCATGGTCCCTAGCCCGTGTAGCGCTGAGCAGTGACCGAAGAACGCCTCCAGGCCTACCACGACTACACCCGCGCGCACAGCGTCAACTGGCCGCTCTACCTGCTGGCGAGGGTCTTCATGACGCCCTTCTTCCTCGTCTACTTCCGCCTCGGCCGCACCGGGCGCGATCACGGCCGGGTGAGCGGCGGCCTGATCGTCGCCGCCAACCACCGCAGCTTCCTCGACCCCTTCGCGATCGGCGCCGCGCTGCCCTGGCGGCGGCCGATGAACTACGTCGCCAAGATCGAGCTGTTCGAGCGCCGCTGGCAGGGCTGGCTGCTCTCGCGGCTCGGCGCCTTCCCGATCCGCCGCGGCGAGTCCGACGAGATGTCGATGCAGACCGCCCGCCTCGCGGTCGAGCGCGGCGGCGCCGTCTGCATCTTCCCCGAGGGGACGCGGATCCGGCGCGGCACGCTGGCCGAGCCGAAGCGGGGGGTGGGCAGGCTCGCCCTGCAGACCGGCGCCCCGGTCCTGCCCACCGCGGTGTATGGCTCAGAGCACGTGCGCCGCGGCTGGCGCATCCGTCCGCGCCAGGTCCGGGTGCGGCTCGGCAAAGCGATGACCTTCCCCCGGGTCGAGCAGCCCTCGCCGCCGCTGGCCGAATCGGTGACGGCGCGGATCTGGCCCAACGTCCTGCTGCAGTGGGAAGAGATGGGCGGCCTGCCGCCGATGCGCCGCGCCGCCGTGATCGGCGCCGGCAGCTGGGGAACCGCCGTCGCGGTGCTGCTCGCCCGCGGCGGACTGGAGGTGCAGCTCGGCGCACGTACCGCCGAGCAGGCCGCGGAGATGGTCGAGGCGGGTGAGAACCGCCGCTACCTGGATGGCGTCGAGCTGCCCGACTCGATCCTCGTCCGCCCCGCTTCCGAGATCGAGCTGGCGGGCCTCGATCTGGTCTGCCTGGCGATTCCCTCCGGCTCGCTGCCCCAGGCGGTCGGCGCGATCGCCGACCGGGTCAGCGACCGCTGCTCGGTCCTGCTCCTCACCAAGGGCCTGATCGCGCCCCTGGGCCAGCTCCCGGCCGAGTACGTCGGCGAACGGATCCGCGCCCGGGCGATCGCCTGCCTCGGCGGGCCGGCCCACGCGGCCGAGGCGGTCTCCGGCTCGGCCGCGCTGGTGCTCGGCTCCGGCGACGCCGACCTGCGCGACCAGCTCGGCGAGGTCTTCGACCGCGCCGGCCTCGTCTGCGAGCGCTCGCGCGACGTCACCGGGGTCGAGATGGCCGGCGCCGCCAAGAACGCCGCCGCCCTCGCCGCCGCGGCGACCGAGCCCTTCGGCCTCAACGCGGCCGGCATCGCCGCCGCCTCGGTCTGGCGCGAGTGCATCGGCTACGCGATCTCGCGCGGCGCCGAGCTCGAGACCTTCTCCGGCCTGGCCGGGGTCGGCGACCTGACCGCGACCGTGCTCGCCCCTTCGGGCCGCAACCGCCGCGCCGGCGAGCTGCTCGGCAGGGGCACGCCGGCGGGGGAGATCCCGGCGCTGATCGGGCAGGCGTCGGAGGGACTCGACGCCGTGCCCCTGCTGGCGACGGCGATCGACGCCTCGGGCAGCCCGGCCGAGGCGCTCGGCGGGCTCGCGGCACTGATCCGCGGCGAGATCGACGCCGAGGCCTGGGTCGACAGCCTGCGCCTGGTCGAGCGTTCGCGGAAGGAGGCCGCGTGACCGGACGCCCTTGTCGCGAATATCCCGAGAGAGGCGCCCGGGCGCTCCGGGTGAGCGGGTTAGGCTTCGCGGGTGAGCGCCGCCAAGGAGAACGTCGAGCCTGCCAGTCTCGACCCGGCCGCCAAGGCGGAGCTCGACCGCGCCTTCGAGGGTCTCTACCGCGACCACCTCAAGGACGTCTACTCCTACGCCTACTACCGGGTCGGCAACCAGCACGACGCCGAGGACCTGACCGAGCAGGCCTTCCTGCAGGCCTACCGCCACTTCGACAGGGCGCGGCGCGAGTCCGACGGACGGCCGCTGCGCCCCTGGCTGATCCGCATCGCCCACAACCTGGCGCTCAACTACTACCGCGACCGCTCGCGGCGGCCGCAGACGCCGCTGGACAGCGCCGACCCGATCCCGGCGCGGCACGGCACCGAGGCGATCGCCGAGGGACGCGAGGAGCTGCGCCAGGTGATCGCGAAGCTCGACTGCCTGCCCGACGACCGCCGCGACGCGCTGATCATGCGCTTTGCCCTCGGCATGGACAACCGCGAGATCGCCCGTGCGTTGGGTCGCAGCGACGGCGCCACGAAGGTCCTGATCCATCGCGCGATCAGGCAGCTGGAGGAGGAGATGAGCGATGAGTGAGGCGACCGAGAAGCTGACCGGCAGCACCTGGGACGTCGAGCGCCTGCTCGGCGACGCGCTGCGGCCGATCGAGCCGCCGGAGCGCCTCTCGGGGCGCTTCGAGGACACGCTCGCCGCGGTCACCCAGGCGGCGGCGGAGGAGCTCTCCGACTGGGCCGAGGAGCTCTCCGAGAGCGAGCTGCGCGCGCTGCGCGACCCGCGCAACTGGGTGCGGCCGGTCGTCGCCGTCGGCGCGGGCAGCGTCGCCACCGGCGCACTCGTGCTGCTCGAGATGCGTCGCCGCGGCCGTCAGCAGACGAAGAGCGGCGTGCGCTCGATCACCGGTCGCATCGGCCTATAGGCGCCATCCACCGGGATGGCGCCTATGCGAGGGATCCCGTGAGGGCAATCAAGACGTAGGTGGAGCTGATTGCGATCGCGTAGCGCCGCGAAGCGAAGCCGGCGACGAGCAGGCCGGTGGCGCCGGTGAGGACGTGGAATGTGTTGGCCCAGCCGTTGACCGAGAGCAGGCCGAGTGCTTCGCGGAGGTCGTCCGGGCGGGCGAACGAGGCGTCGAAGAAGAAGCCGACGATGCCGTAGATCGTCAGTCCGGCGCCGACTGCAGTCGCGAACAGGCGGGCGGGGCTCGGGGGCTCCATGCGCGGGCGATTGTAGGCTCCTCGTCCGCGATGGCGCAGACCTGTTACCGACATCCCAACCGCGAGACCGCCGTTTCCTGCTCCAACTGCGGCCGGCCGATCTGTCCCGACTGCATGACCCCGAGCCCCGTCGGAATGCGCTGCCCGGAGTGCTCGAAGCAGCGGACGCGCGTGGTGCGGGGGGTTGGCGAGACGTCGCTTCTTGCTCGTGCTCCGGCGACCTTCATTTTGATCGCATCGAACGTGGCCGCCTATTTCGCCGAGATCGCGACCGGCTCCGGCGGCCTGGAACCGATCACCTCTCTCATCCCGGAATTCGGGCTCTTCGGTCCGTCGGTCGCCAGCGGCGAGTGGTACCGGCTGCTCACTGCCGGCTTCCTTCATGCCGGCCTGTTCCATATCGCCGGCAACATGCTGCTTCTCTTCTTCCTCGGTCGGATATTGGAGCCGGGCATCGGCTCGCCGCGATTCGTCATGGTCTATTTCGTCTCGCTGTTCGCCGGCTCGCTTGGGGCTTTGCTGCTATCGCCGGATAGCTTGAGCTACGGCGCATCGGGAGCTGTATTTGGCGTTGTGGGGGCCACGTTCGTGATCGCGCGAGGCCGCGGCGTCGACGCCCTGGCCTCCTCTGTCGGCATCCTCATCCTGCTCAATCTCGCCTTCAGCTTCGGCGTTCCCGGGATAAGCATCGGGGCTCATCTCGGCGGCCTTGCCGGAGGCGTCCTCTGCGCCCTCTTCATCCTCGCCGGCGAGCGCGGCTATCTCGGCGAGAACCACACGCCGATGGAGCTATTGGCGATGGCTGCGCTGGGTTTTTTCGCGGTCGCATCCGCAATAGCCGTCGCGTAGGGCCCATCCGGTAGGGCTGAAACGTCTTGTACTTTTTCGGTGTCGGTCGTGGGCGTCAGCCCAACCGCAACACACCGAAAAAGTTAAGTGGAAGCCCTGCCGGATGGGCCCTACGGGTCACAGTGGAGCTCGTACTTCGGCGAAGCCGATGTTCCCCGGCGGGTCGACCAGATCTGGGTGGAAGACGTGGCCCAGCAGCTCGACCCCGTCGACGAGGCGAGGGCCGGGTCGCGAGAAGGTCGAGGCGGCGTCGACGGCGTAGACGCGGCCGGCGCCGAGCTTGGCGATCCGGCCCCAGTGCTCGACCGCCTGCTCGTGCGATTCGCCGACGTACCAACCGCACGGCATCGCGATCACGACGTCCGGGTTGAGCCCGGAGAGCGCTCCCCAGGCGACTTCGGGCGACTTCAGCCCGGGCGGGCCGGCGACGTCCTCGCCACCCGCGATCGAGATCATCTCGGGAATCCAGTGGCCGCCGACGAACGGCGGGTCGAGCCACTCCAGCGCGATCACCCGCGGCGCGGTGGTCCCGCTGACGGCTGCCCGGACGCTGGCAAGGCGTCCCTCGAGCTCGGCTCGCATCAGGTGCGCCTCGGACTCGAGGCCCGTGGCCTCGCCGAGCCCGATCACGTCCTCGAGCATCTCGCCGAGCGTGCTCGGGTCCTGCTGCAGCACGCGCGGTCGGCCCGGCAGCCGCGCCGCGACCTCGAGCACGTCCTCGTAGGAGACCGCGCAGACGTCGCAGATCGCCTGGGTGACGATCAGGTCCGGCGCCAGCTCGGCGAGCAGCTCCTCGTCCAGCTCGTAGAGCGCCCGGCCTTCGCCCACGGTCGCCTTCACCGCCGTATCGATCTCGCGGGCGTCGAGGCCGTCGCCGAGCACGGTGCGGGTCAGATGCGGCAGTGCCCGCGCCTGCGCCGGGAAGTCGCACTCGTGGGTCACGGCGACCACGCTGTCGCCCAGGCCGAGGGCGAACAGCATCTCGGTCGCGGATGGAACGAGGCTGGCGATGCGCATAACGGCCTCAATATGGCAGTCTCGGGCCGATGAGCGTGCTGCTGCTCGTCCTCCTGCTCCTTCTCGTTGCCGTCAACGGCTTCTTCGTCGCTGCCGAGTTCGCCCTCGTGCGCAGCAGGCGGGGCAAGATCGAACAGCTCGCCGAGGAAGGCGAGAGCGGCGCAGAGACCGTGGTCGGGCAGCTCGACGAGATCGACGAATCGCTCTCCGCCTGCCAGATCGGGATCACGATGGCCTCGATCGGGATCGGCTTCCTCGGCGAGCCCTCGCTGGCGAAGCTGCTCGAACCGATCTTCGGCGGCCTCTCCCACGGCGCCGCCGTCGCCCTCTCGGTCGGCATCGCCTTCGCCATCGTGACCGCGATCCACATCAGCATCGGCGAGCAGGTGCCGAAGATGCTGGCGATCGACCAGGCGGAGCGGACGGCGCGCCGCGTCTCGCGCCCGCTCAACTGGTTCCGCCTCGCGACGACGCCGCTGACGATGGGCCTCAGCGCGATCTCCAACTCGATCGTCCGGCTCTTCGGCGTCGACCCGACCAACATCGACGAGAAGCACACGGCCGAGGACCTGAAGCAGATCATCGACAGCTCGCGGATGGGGGGGACGCTCGACCCCGGCGAGGCGGGGATGCTGGGCGGCGTCTTCCACCTCCACGAGCAGGAGGCGCGCGAGGTGATGACGCCGATCCCGGCGGTGGTCACCGTCGACTCCTCGGAGACCGTCGAGACGGCGCTGCGGCGCTGCGTCACCTCGGGGCATACGCGCCTGGTCGTGATCGAGGACGACAACCCCGACCGGGTCAAGGGCATCGTCCACAACAACAGCCTCGCCCGCCTCTACATGAGCGACGGCCCGGAGGCGCGGATCGAGCCGGTCGTGCGCGATGCGGTGATCGTCCCCGAGACCCGCCCGCTCGACGACCTGCTCCACGACCTGCAGGTGCAGCGCACCTCGCTCTCGGTCGTCGTCGACGAGTACGGCCGCACGGTCGGGATCGTCACCGTCGAGGACATCCTCGAGGAGGTGGTGGGGGAGATCGAGGACGAGACCGACCC